>Ga0209426_1000539_pt1 | contig 36139 bp, 24 predicted proteins | sample Deesub1362B_J571_FD_187697 | JGI IMG/M metagenome (GOLD analysis project Ga0209426, IMG submission 187697) | Deep oceanic, basalt-hosted subsurface ecosystem from Juan de Fuca Ridge flank, Pacific Ocean, CORK Borehole 1362B_J2.571 (SPAdes)... ...
ATTTAAAGGGTTATTATTTACACTGCCTGGTATACTTTTTACACCCCCTCGTGGCCTTTCCCAAAACGTTTTACCCCGACTCACCGCTTTGGAGGGTCAGGCCGATCCACCAGTACGCTTCCCCCCATACCTGGAGACTTCTGATAATCCTCAATAAATGCTCGGAGAAACTACCGCCAGCACGGTTCGGACCATCGTGAAAGAACAAGCCAGTGGCACTTCCTCTCCGAAAACGAAAATGAAACGGATGAAATAATAAAAAAAGGCCTCAACTCTTGTTGAGGCCTTTTTCTGGTAGCGGGGGCAGGATTCGAACCTGCGACCTTTGGGTTATGAGCCCAACGAGCTACCAACTGCTCCACCCCGCAGTATGAAATCTATTTATATTATATATCCACTTTTTGTACTGATTTCAAGTTTTTTTCCACGCTCTTGTTTCGCAGCCTCATTTCCATTTTTCCAATACTTTTAACAGTACCGGCGTCACATCTGTCAAGTCTTTCAACGCACCAGCCACCTCCAGGTTCCCCCGCCCCCAAATTAACGCCATCGCAGGATTTCGGGTATGTCCCCGGACACTCAGGTCCTCAATATTCCCGTGGTCGCTGGTCAGGAGCACAACAATCCTCTGCAGATCCAGCCCCCCGAGAATGTGGATCACAAACTCGCCCAGCTGCGTCAGTACTTTCACGCTTGCCTCCATATCCTGTTTGTGGCCCACCCGGTCTGTGCGAAAATATTCGTACAGAACAAAATCATACTCCTCCATGGCGGCACAGACAATCTCGGCAGCCTCTTTCGCAGAAAAGACCGGAACGTCAAACCCGCGCTGGATCAACACATTGTTTGTAAAATCCTGATAAATGGCTCTTCGGGCCCGGATATCGTCCAGCGTGAAAAAAGGCAGCCTGGCGGCATAGTTGGCAACCGTCGTGGCCGATAGCCGCAAAACCGTTTCTTCTGGCAGGGAGAAAAAAAGTGGCCGGTAGGCATTCAAAAAAGCCGGGCGCAGCCCCATCTCCCGCACCTTCTTCAGAACCGATTTTTCCAAAAGGATTTCACGCAAAGGTCTATTGGGAAAGCCGCTAAGGTGCTTCCCGATCCGCTGCACAGCATTCACTCCCGTAAGAAGCGCGGTTTGCCCCGTGGCGCTTTGCGGCAACCCTTCCACCCCAAGGGACGCATCCAGTCCGGTAAACACTCCATCAAAAGGCAGGTGGCTTCCGGAATCATCGGAAAAAACGCGGAAGATCCCGCTTCCTTCTCGGCAGCAGGGATTTACGGCGGGATCCTTTGCACCGATCCCCAGTCCATCAACGAAAAGGAAAAGGACTTTCATTTACAGACGCGGCAGTTGCGGGCCATAACCAAAATGCCGCAGAGCGCCCGCATCCCGGCGCCAGTTCTCTTTGACCTTTACCCACAGTTCCAGATATACCGGGCGTCCAAGAAAATACTCAATCTCTTCGCGAGCCAGCGTTCCAACCTTCTTCAGTGCCTGCCCCTTTTTGCCAATCAGAATCCCCTTCTGGCTATCTTTTTCCACAAAGATGGTGGCACGGATGTAATCCTTCTCCCCGGGCCGTTCACGAAACTCATCAATGGTTACCGTGGTGGAATATGGAATCTCTTCACCAAATAGCAAAAAAATCTTCTCCCGAATAATCTCCCCCACAATGAAACGTTCGGGATGTTCCGTAAGCATGTCCGGCGGGTAAAACGGCGGGTTTTCCGGCAACCGCCTGACAATCTCCTGTATCACCTCGTCCAGCCCATCCCGCTCCAGTGCGGAGATCGGGATGATTTCTTCGGGCTGAAATTCTCTGGCAATTTCATCAATCTGTGGCAAAATTCTACCTTTTCGCACCAGGTCGATCTTGTTTATCAAAACCAGCAGCGGCTTGTTGTTCTTTTTGATCCGCTCCAGAAACGGCCGGTCATCTGGATCCAGATGATCGGCAGCTTCCACCATATAGAGGATGACGTTGGCATCCTCCACCGCCGCATCGACAGCTTTCATCATGACTTCCTGAAGCAGGTACTTGGGTTCCAGCAATCCGGGCGTATCCAGAAAAACAATCTGGAAGTGATCGCCAGAATGGATGCCCAGAATGCGGTGACGGGTTGTTTGCGGTTTGGGTGAGATGATAGACAGTTTCACTCCAAGAACCTGATTGAGAAAGGTGGATTTCCCCACATTGGGCCTGCCAAGAATACTGACATAACCGGCACGGTGAGGCACGCTTTCCGTAGCCGCGCCATTTTGCACACTTGTTCCCTCCATTCCACCTCCTTATTCGTTCATCGGACAGAGTAAAATTGCAGCCAAAGAATAAAAAATTCCAGAAAAAATGGACCGATTCAAATGGAAATGCCAAATCTGCGACAAAAATTCAGCGTAATTTCCCAAAGCTCTGTGGTTAATCGCTGGCGAACCTCTGCCAGCAGTTCTTCTGATAGTTTTCCAAAATAGGCGTGGGCGACGCCTCCCGCAATACATGCCAGCGTATCACTATCGCCTCCCAGGGAGACGGCATTGCGGATGGCTTCCTCGACAGATTCCGCCTCCAGGAAGGCCCGCAAAGCGTAGGGCACCGTCCCCTGGCAGCTCACGTCAAATGTGTAGGTTGCGCGGACCTTTTCCAGCGGAATCGACAGGTCATAACCAAATTTCTTTTCGATCCGCTCCTTTATGGCGGCCTTGTCCTTTTCCTTCCGCGCCAGCCAAACTGCCAGGGCCACCGCCTGCGCTCCCCGGATGCCTTCGGGATGATTGTGCGAAACACCAGCACTCCGGGCCGCTTCATGGAGCACCTCTTCTTCTGTATCGAAAGCAAAGCCGATGGGACTCACACGCATGGCCGCTCCGTTGCCCCAGCTGTTGTAAGGAAGGGGGTCCGGCGTAAAGATCCATTGCAAAAAAGCGGTCCCGTAGCCGGCCCCCGGATACCGGCGCCCAAAACGCTGGTAAGCCGTCCGGTAATCCTTTCCTTCCAGAATGGCCCAGGCCGTAGCCACGGTCATCACCGTGTCATCGGTAAACTGACATCCGGGCCGGAAAAGCGGAAAGTTCTTGGTCTTGATTGGCCTTCCCTCGTAATCGGAGCCAACAATATCGCCAGCAAGAGCCCCAAGCATATTTCCCTACTGTTTTGGTTGAACCATGTGTACCACGCGCTGCGGAAAGGGAATTTCGATCCCCTCCTTTTCAAACGCCTTGTAAATGGCAATCCGCAGTTCTTCCTGAACCCGCCACTGATCGCCGTAGTTTGCCACTCTTCCTACAAGGGTAAAATCCAGCGATGAATCCCCAAAATTGATGAGATAGGCTTTTGGCTCTGGATCGTCAAGAACCTCTGGATGCTGTTTGGCCACGTCCACCATGATCTGTTTCACGCGTTCCGGGTCCGTTCCATACGCCACACCCACATCCACTTTTACACGGATAATGGGATTGGGGTAAGATAGGTTCCACACCATTTCCTTCACAATGGATTCGTTGGGAATAATCAGCAGCGTGTTTTCAAAAGTGAGGATTTTAGTGGAACGGAGGCCGATTTCCACCACGTCACCCTTTTCGCCGGAGGCAAGCTGAATGCGGTCCCCCACGCGAAACGGCCGGTCCAGCATGATGGTAAATCCGGCGATCATGTTGGCCAGAGTGCTCTGGGCTGCCAAAGCAATGGCCAGTGAGCCAACCCCCAGAGAGACAATCAGCGAACCCACATCCTGGTTGAAGTGTTTGAGAATAAAGATGGTGGCAAACACAAATACCAGAAGCTTTACCACACGTTCCATCAGCGGGAAAAATTCTTTCCGGGTCCGTTCGCCGGCCCGTTCTGCCAGCTTTTCGCCGTACCAGTTCAGCAACGTGCTTAAAACATCGATCAGCATTAGGGCAAAAATGGTTACTGTCCAGATGTAAAGGGCCCCGTCAACAATTTTAAATACCAGATCCGGGAAAAGTTTTTCCAGCTGGTGGATGGCGATGTAAAGTCCGCCCACAAGAATTAGCCGGCGGACCGGCCGCCGGATCAGATCCAGAATGCGGTCATCCAGTTCGGTAGCGGTACGGTGTGTCAGGGCCTCCCTGATCCAGCCGATCACCGTACCGGAGAAACGCGAAAGCACCCAGGATCCTACCGCAAAAAGAACTGCCAGCGCAATACTCCGCGCCTGTTCCGAAACAAAAAACTCCTTCAGCCCTTCCATTGTCACCTCCTGCTTTTTTCCCGGAAATGGAACTTGCGTTTTACAGTCTGGGAGGAGAGATATTACAAATAAACGCGCATGGTTGTTCCCTGCCCGATGTGCGATTCCTTCACAATCAGCTTCCCCCGGTGGTACTCCTCCACAATCCGCTTTGAAAGATTCAATCCCAGCCCCCAACCCCGCTTCTTTGTACTGAAACCGGGCCGGAACACATCGTTTTTGTTCCGGAAGATGATCCCTCGTCCGTTGTCCTGCACGTCCACAAAAATCCGGTACCGCCGGCGATCGGAACGGCCGGTGCGGATTCGGATAACCCCTTCCTGATGATCGATGGCGTCCACGGCATTCTTCACCAGATTCTCAAACACCCACTCCAGAAGATCGGCGTTCACCGGCACCGGTGGAATATCACCATACTGCTTTTCAATCCGGATAACTTTTTTCATATGTGGGAGCCGCCTCTGGATGTAGGCCACCACGTTGTCCAGAATTGGATGGATGCTCTGTTCCCGCAGATCCGCCTGAGAACCGATCTGAGAAAAACGCTCGGCAACTTTCCGCAGGCGGTGGATGTCCACATACATCTCATCAAGAATCTTTAAGGTGGAAGGTCGGTTGTACGAACGGTCCTTCAGCAGCTCCAGCCAGCCCATCAGCGAAGAAAGTGGCGTCCCCAGCTGATGCGCCGTCTCTTTGGCCATCCCCACCCAGATGAACCGCTGTTCGCTTTTTTTGATAGTACTGAATCCAATGAACCCCACCAGAATGAACAGGCTGATCAGCCCGATTTCAATGTAAGGCAGCCAACGCAACCGGGTTATGGTGGAAGAATCTCCGTAATACAGGTACCCCAGCGTAATGTCCTGGTATTTAATCGGGATCGGTTCACTAATTTTGCTCATCCGTCGTTTGATCTTCTCCACCTTTTGCAGTGCTTCCTCAGACCGGTCCATTTCGGGAACCCCAATCCCTTTCCACCAGAGCGGTCGGCGGTCTGCATCGGTATAGATAATCGGAAAATAGGTTCGCTTGATGATCTCATCGAAAATGAAGCTCACGTCAGAACTGGTGGTATCTGAGGCAGCCCGGGCGTACATCCCGGCGTAGAACTGCAGAATCGAGCGGGATTCCTGGCGCAAGCCATCCACCAGCTGTTCCGTATAGAACAGCAGCAGGGCAATGATCAGTAGCGCCGCCCCAAAAAGAAACGCCTTGAACCGTCCCGTCGATTCGTACAAAAAGCGCCGCATTACCCTTCCCGCCACCTGGCCAGAATGTCACGAAAAACACGTTCCACCTGTTTTTTAAGATGCTCCAGGCTGGCGCTGTTGTCAAGCACGAAATCAGCCCGCCGGATTTTCTCATTCAGAGGAAGTTGGTGGTGCATTCGACGCAGCACTTCCTCTCGGGAAAGCCGGCTTCGCTGCATGGTGCGCCGCACACATTCTTCTTCGGGAGCCGCCACAACCACCACAAAATCAAGATACCGGTGCAGGTCCGTTTCGTAAATGAGCGGCACATCCAGAACAATCATCGGGATATCCGGTTTCAGGCTGTTCGCCTGAACAAAATCCCACATTCTTTCGCGAACCCGCGGATGGATAATCCGGTTCAAAATGGCCAGTTTTTCGGAGCTGGAAAACACCTCTTCAGCCGTCCGGGAACGGTCCAGCTTGCCGTCAGGTGTTAACAGGTGTGAGCCCAGTTTCTGGCGAATTTCTTCCAGTACTTCCGGCTTTTCCGTCACCTCCCTGGCGGCACAGTCCGCATCAAACACGGCCGCTCCCAATTCCGCAAAATAGCGGGCCGCCGCCGATTTCCCGCTACCGATGATGCCGGTAATTCCTACTAGTGGTTTGTTCCGCCCCTTCACCGTACCACCGCAAATTTGCCCCAGTAACTTTCTTTCTCGTTTGACACCCGGAAGAGGTACACCCCAGAGGGAAGCGGGTTCCCCTGCTCATCGCGGATGTCCCATCGATACCCTCCGTCATATGTGCGAACATCCAGAGCCGCTACCCGGATTCCCCGCAAATTGAAAATCTCGATGGTGGCATGCGCCGTGAGGTTGGCAAACGTCAGACTTTTCCGGGCCGGGTTGGGATAAACGTACACATTTTTCAGGCGTTCTGCCACAAACAAAAAGGTGATGCGGCGCCCTACTTCCTCCTGGAGGGTCCTGCCATCGCGGCTGCGCACCCCCGAAACATACAGGTCGTATTGCTGCCCGATGGGTCCTACTGGCAAGGGCGCACGAAAGGTAAGGATCACTGCCTGGCTATCCTGGCCGGCCATCTCAGCCTGCAGGATTTCAAATCCCGGTTCAATACGGTACTTCTTTGGATCGGTAAGCGTAGCCGGGTCCATCGGTTCACTGAATTCCACAACAAGATGCTGCTCATCCGCAAAAAAGGCCCGGACGATATAGGGCCCTGCTTTTTTTTCATCCTCATGTTCGAATGGCAAAACCCGTCCTGCCTCTGGAACGGGAGTTCCCGTGCTATCGCACACCCTCCCCAGCAGGAGGGTGTCTTTTGCCTGAAAGGTGAACTGAAATGGCCAGCTGAGAAGCAAATGCTGCCGGTCTTCGGACAGAACCGCGCTCGTGGGAGGTTCATTCTGACTCTGCAGGCGGTACAGGAGAGGGTTTTGAACGCTCATGTCCATGGGAGAAGAAAAACGCACCATTAGCTGGTTGGCCGCCACCACCCTTTCGATAGCTGCGTGTGGCGGTGCGTGCGGAGTGGCTTTCGAAAGTTCAGATACAACCGGTTGCCCTTGCCAGTCCATCTGAAGCCGGTACCAATAGGTCCGATGGGGTGCTACGCTTGTGTCTACATAGGCACTAACCGGGCCGCACTGCGCAAAGGGCTGCAGCGAATCGGGCGATATCCCCCGAAAAATGAGGAATGAATCTGCAGGGACATCCGCTTCCCATTCTATTCGGATGCGGGTTTCATCCAGTGCAAAAGCCCGGGCTCGCAATTCGGGTGGACGCATTGCTCCCTTCTGCCACTCGAGAAGCCATCCTGAATCCCGTGCGGAAACAAGCAGCTCCATTTTTCCATCCCGGTCCAGATCGGCCACAACCGCCCGGCTGGTTCGTACCGGCCCAATCCAACCGGCCACGCTGTAATCGCCAGTCGCTTGCTCAAAATCCACCACGTACAGATTAGGGTAAAAATGAAGAATCAGTTCATCGTCGCCATCGCCATCCAGATCTCCTGCGCAGATGCTGCTGGAGAAGCGGCGCGGATCGTGGAATTCGTAAAACAGCTCCTCCCACACAGCCCGGTACTGGCCCCCTTCATATTCATAAACCCGCACCAGCCAGTGCCGGTTGTCATAAAGGTGTTCCAGGTCGATTTCGGGATTGGAGTGGCACGCCACCGCAAACTCCAGCTTCCCGTCCCCATCAAAATCGCCGGCAGCCAGAAAATCGATGGCATCTTGCAGGGGAAGCCGGTCCTCCCACTCCCAACGCGCGGTAAAATCCGGATGCACCTCATAAAGATACACATCCCCATCATAATCGCCAAAAAGCAATTCTGTAAAACCGTCCAGGTCAAAATCGCCTATTTCCACCCGCGGAACGCCGGTCGTATTCATCCCTTCGGTTTTATTGGGCAGGGATGTTCTTTCGGAAAAAGAAAATTCATCCCGGTTTTCCAGAATCTTCCACTCGTTCCCGCGCTTGGCCAGAAGATCCGGAAGACCGTCGCGGTTCACATCGTAGAACCGGGCGGCCCAAAGGTCGCTGGAATCCAGCCAGACCACCTGGAATGGTAGCGGGGTTTCCCGTGTCGGCGTGAAAATGGCGGAAGTGCGTCCTGCACCAATCAGAAGATCGGGAATCTCGTCTCTGTTTACGTCAGCCACATCCCGGGGAATAACCGTATAGGGCGTTTCCAGCTCAATTTTCCAGCCATCCGGGCGGAATTCCAGATACGCCAGACGGCCAAAATGATGTTTGGCATCCAGCTGGTTAAACGGCACTTCCAGATTGCCGTCCATATCCAGATCCACGGCTTCCGGGAGGTAATAGCCCAGTGGAAGGCCATCGTCCTCCACGCTCAAAAGAAAAAGCGGGGCCGATTTCCCACCGAGCGGCGAAACGGTGAGCAGTGTGTCGGCAGGGATTCTGAGCTTTTCTCCGCCGCGGGTGCGGACTTCCAGAAACATTTCCAGCGCCACATCCCTGCCCGGATCAACGAAAAAATGGTGCTTCCGGTTTTCGAATCCGTAAGAAAGGGGCTCAAAAAACGGTCCGGAATCCTGTTCGCGCCAGAAAAGAACAGCCGCAACCGGCTCTGAAAAAAGGGTTTCCAGCAGCCCTACCCTGCGGTCTTTCCACCACATACGACGGAAAGCCCATTCCCGCAACGAAACCTGCTGCAGACGCCACCGGAATGTCACCCGGTCTTCCACTATAACCCCATTGCGGAGGATTCCCTGGAGCCTCAGGGTGAAAATAGTATCCACTTCCGCAGGGGGTATCCACACCGCCAGGGTTTCGGAGATGACCTGTCGTTCATCCATAGCTGCCAGCTCGGTCCATTTTTCCGGAGCAGCCCCCAGCCCTAAATCGAGACGGAAGGATTCCAGCAGGGCACCGGCACAGGTGGCCACTACTGGAACGGTTCCTTTCCGGAAAACCTGATCCTGTACCGGATACTCTATTTTGACCCATCCGGGTCCAACCGGTTCCAGCAGCCGGTCCAGGCGCAAAAGCCCAGCCCCTGTCTCAAAATCCCAGCCCGGATTTTCCAGATCTTCGGCGCTCTCAACCAGACGGTTTCGAACCGATTCGGGCGATAATTCTGGCCGGCGCGCCAGCAGAAGGGCCACTCCCGCTGATACAAACGGAGCGGCCGCAGACGTGCCACTAACTTCCCGGTAATCTCCACCCAGCTCGGCTGTCCAGATCCCCACGCCTGGCGCCAGCAAATCCAGGGTACTGCCAAAAGTAGAAAACGGAGCGCGGTATTTTCCTTCTGCCGCAGCTCCTACCGAAATAGTTTCCTGCAACGAAGATGGGTAATGGAGCTGATCATCGCCGCTGTTGCCCGAGGAGGCGACGAGAACAACTCCCTGCCGGTAGGCAAAGGAGATTACATCCCGGAGCAGCGGTGTAATCATTACATCGCCGAAACTCATATTTATCACCCGGAACCCCATGGCCACGGCATACAGGATCGCAGCCGCCACATCGTCCTCCTCCAGAAGCCCCTGGCTGGTTCCGGCGCGCAGGTTCACTACCCTGGTTCCGGGTGCCACCCCCACCAGCCGAGCGGAAGCACCCACCATAATGCCCGCCACAGCTGTCCCGTGACCGTGTTCATCAAAAGGATCGCTGTCCCGTTCCAGGTAATCCCCGTCATCCGGATAATTGGGCGCATCTACAAAATCGTAGCCCCAGATGTCATCCACCAAGCCGTTGCCGTCATCATCTACTCCGTTGAAATCCGCCCGGTCTGCCCGCCCATTGCCATTCAGATCTTCCCCGGGATTAACCCAGAGCTGATTGCGCAAGGCTTCGTGTTCATAGTCAATCCCGGTATCGATCAGCACGACAGGCACATCCGGCGAACCGGTTGTTATCTTCCACGCCTCCGCTGCCCTGATCGCCTCCAGCCCCCACTGTTTCTCTGCCAGCGAATCCGCAAGCTGATCCACTTTCAGGGCCCGGATGGGACGGGCATAGACCACTCCAACCATCGAGGAAATCCGCGTTACAATGCGATCAACCTCGACGCTATCCGTACGAAAAATAAAAACGCCGGCGGCTGGATTTTCGCCTGTCCTCTGGAGCAACCTGGATTGTAACTCTTCCGGAATAAGGGGCCGGATATCCACAGCGGGAAACTCGGCGGCGATGCGGCGAAAAAACGATCCGGCAGCAATTTTGGCCGCCTTTTCCCTTTCAGGAAGTTTTAACTTTACCACCACTTCCTTGACCGAGGTCTGACTCCCAGCCTCCCCTGCATGGATGAAAAAAAGAAAGACGGGCAGTGCGAAATGAATGAGGTAGCCGAACCGAACCCGCATACCTGGATAATTTTCCTTTCCGATATTCCGCGTGCCTGTGGTGCAAAAAGTGCGGGTAAAAATTAATGGAATGCCAGGGTAGAATCAAGGAATTTTACCGTATTCCTAACCATCGCAAGTCGGCTTCGACAAACCGCCTGATGCTAGGCTCAAAAACAAAAAAGGCCTCAGTTTTCTGAGGCCTCCTGTGGCGGTTCAGGGACTCGAACCCCGGACACGCGGATTATGATTCCGCTGCTCTACCAGCTGAGCTAAACCGCCTGATTCAAACAAAAAAATATATCTTGTTCGCTGCAAATGCAAGCCTTTTTTGGCCTTCTTTGAATTTCGTTTACCCTTTTCAGACCCCTCCCGTTCCTACTCGCTGCCGATCTTCCGGATCTCCACCAGCTCAATAATCTGTCCCCACATGCGGACGCTGACAAGATCCTTCCGATATTTTGCGAGAAACCAGACACGCAGCTTATCCCTGCGGAATTCTTCGGGCAGGTTGATCGGGTTGTACTTCTCCCCGCTGTCCGCCACAATCCCATAAAAACCGCCTTCCAGCGGGATAAACCGTATGGTCCCTTTGGCAGAAAAAAGCTCCGGGTTCAGTGTGTTCAGGCCATCTGATTCATAAAAGCCACATCCCCAAAAGAAGGCCAGAAAAAACGTCCATCCTATCCTGGCCAGATGTACACGCATCGTCAAAAATCTCCTGAGTTGTTTTTATTCAAAACGCTCCATCCGGCGTCGAGTTCCCCGAGCGCCGCTTTTAATACATCTTTTTCCAGCAGGGTTTCAGCGCAAGCCCGCAAGGTAAATTGCATTGAAAAAGAGCTTGAATGTGCCATGGGCCTGGCCGCGGTTGATCGCGTCGAAACCGATCAGAACAATATGCCCCTTGCCATAGGGCACCCCGCCCATGGCCACGCGGTTGGCGATTTTCTTTTCGCCCAGCAGGTAGCCGCTCAGCAGAAGGTGTTTCCGCGGGTATTTTGCTATAACCTCCACTTTTGTCTCGAAGGATGGAACAAGCTTGAAAAATTTGCTGCGCGAAAAGGCTACGGCTCCGCGCGGCGGCATCCCGTAGCCAAGCGGATGCGTGTTGTTGAATTCCGCAGCAAGAATGGAACCGGGACAGAAAAACTCCGACCGTTTGAGTCCTTTCGAAACGTCGGCTACTGGCAGGGTAAACTCTTTCAGAACGAGCTCACAGGCTGCATCCATCAGAATCAAAACGCCGCCCTGTTCCACAAACCTTTTCAGGTTTTGAAGACCCTCCTCACCAATCCCCCCCGTATATTGCGGAGGCGCCGTTCCCTCCGGACGTCCTTGCAGAATTCCCTCCGCCCGGATGTCGGGAAAATAAATAGCGTCAAAATCTTTCCGCAGATTCGCCCGGCGAATTTCGTCGTTGTGTACCGTCCGGTACTGAAAGCCGTACTGCTCCAGCAGCCACCGGCTCCATCCCTCATGCATGCTTGCCAGCCACGGCTGGTAAACCCCGAGTCTAACCCGCCGGAGTTTTCGGAGCTTTTCGGGACGCGCATCCAGCCCGACCAGTTGAAGCGGCTTTTGTTTTAAAGCATTTTTCAGAAGGTTCCGCAGTTCGCTTCCCTGTTTTGGGAAAACAAACGAACCTGCGGGGTAGGTTTTCCCTTTCACCCGCACGGTGTGGCCTGTTCGATATACTGTGAACCCTTTCTTCAAAGCCTGATTAACCAGCCAAACACCATCTGTATTTCGGGCGTCCAGAAGGTAGCCAAACCCCGCCTTGGGCAGCGACGTCGCCACCGGACCTGGTGCGGCGATCTCCACCAGGGTGGCATCAAATGGGCGGTTGACACGTACCGCCTGCACATGCATCTGATAGGGAAGGGTCCAGCCGGCATTGTCGTAAGGCGGAAGCGGCGGCCCTCCCTTGTATTCGCGGATATCCGGATACCGCTGCGGGCCGAGAAGATCCATAACGTAGGCCCGGTATGGCTGGGCCATCAACACCACATAGCTGCCCGCCGGAAAACGGACTCCATCTGCCTCAAACGCCCGTTCGGCGCGGTGAATTTTAACCCCTCCCATCAGCAGTGTGCGTACCAACCGGTATGCCGCAGACGCATCCCACTGATCGGGCGGGATGACATAGGCAAAGGGCGGTTCAGATTTGCCTTTTTCTATGGCCCGGGCGGCCATCCGGTAAAAATTCCGCAGAATATCTTCCTTGTAGAGGGCTGTGAACTCCAGCAAAGAAAGAGCAGCTTCCAGATCGTATTCCACAATATCCCGCAGGCGCCACCAGCCACCTTCCCACGGATCCGGAAAATTAACCGTGGGCCGGTACTCCTGCAAGCCTTTGAACCCGGCCCGCAAATCGGATTTGCGCTGAAAAATCGGGCTGGCAATTCGCGCTGACGCAGCCTCAGATAGGATGCCAATTACGTTGTGAAACCAGGCCGTCCGCAAAAACCCTCCCTGCCACCAATGGGTAAACATAGCATTGGTAATAACTCCCTTTTTTCCCTTCTCCTGGAGGGAGGTTGCCATATGCATTCCAACCAGGGAAATTTCCCGTACCAGCAACGGGTCCAAATTGGGATTCAGCGGATCAAAATAGGGCGGTACAAACATCCGTGCGGCCCGGTTGCCCATCTGGTGCAGATCGTGGTGAATCTGCGGAAACCACTCATGGTAAAGCACACGGTTTACCAGCCTCGACTCCACCTGAGTGAGCATAAACGCATCGCGGTTGTTATCGTGCCCGGTGTAATAATGATACAGCCAGGGCATGCGGCTACCTTCGTACGGTGTCTGCAAATAGCGGTCATACCATTCTTTTACCATCCGCAAGCCGTCGGGATTAAATGAGGGCACCAGCAATACAATTACGTTCTCGCGGATCCTGCGAATGCGATCCGTGTCTTCCGTGATCAGTTTAAATGCCAGCTCCGGTGAACTCTGGGTCCCGCCCACTTCTGTAGCATGAATGCTGCAGGTAATCAGAGCAATCGCTTTTCCCTGGCGCACAGCCTCCTTCAGCGCCGCTCCGGAAAATCCGGTTCCGGAAGCCAGGCGGCGTGCCAGATTGCGGTAGCGATCCAGCTGAGCCAGATTTTCTTCTGAGGACAGAATTGCCATGATAAATGGGTTTCCCCGGGTGGATTTTCCCAGTTCTACAACGCGGATACGTTCTGATTGCGAATCGAGCAGCTGAAAATACTCCACAATCTGCGGCCAGTCGGCCAGCTTGAAATCGCTTCCCATCCGGAAACCGAAAAACTTTTCCGGTGGTGTAACCGGCTGAGCAGCTGGATTTCCAGCAGCAACAAAGAGCAGCAGAAATACAAGGCGAAGAACCTTCTTCATGACTCCCTCCAGTCTCAACAAATACCTCCTCTCATCCACATCAACTGCCCGGGATCGTTTCGTCTTCCCGGATCCGCGGAGCAATGGCAAAGCCGGTAAATCCGTAAATCAGCGCGAACACCATCCCCAGATAGCACATAAAGGCCCAGGGAGCATAGTTCAGGGTAGGTACTCCCAGTGTTCCCGCCATAAACACCCCCGCCATGCTCCAAGGAATCAACGGAACCACAACCGTACCTGAATCCTCTGTAGTACGGGACAGATTTTTGGCAGCAAGGTTCATTTGCCGGAATGCCGGTGCAAAGAGCTCACCCGGAATCAGAATAGACAGAAACGAACTTCCGGTCATTAGAGCCACCGAAACACAGGATGCCACGGTCGCCGCGATCAGGCTGCCCGGCTTTCTGGCAACTTTCAGCAAATTTTGAAGGATCACATCCAGCATGCCAGAACTCTGGGCGATACCGGCAAACGCAAACGCGCAGAAAGCAATCAGGGTAACGTGCATCATGCCGGCCATCCCTCCGCGCGAAATCAGATTGTCCACCACTTCCACCCCCGTCTGCGATTTGTACCCAAGCGCCATGGCCGTTAGATATTCGCCCAGTGAATTGCCCTGAATGATCATCCCCAGAAAAGATGCCACAAAACTGGCGATTAACATCCCCGGAATGGTGGGTTTTTTCTTCACTGCATAGTAGATCACAATCACCGGCGGAAGCAGGAGAAGAATGTGAAACCGGAAATGGGTAGACAGGGTGGACAGAATCAGGTCCATCTGGGACGTATCCAGAGACTCTGGATGATATCGAAGCCCAACAAAATAATAAATTACCAGTCCGATGGCCCATGCCGGGGAGGTGGTCCACAGCATATGGCGGATGTGATCAAAAAGGTTGCTTTTGGCGGCAATAGGAGCCAGATTTGTTGTATCAGAAAAAGGGGAAAGCTTGTCGCCAAAGTAAGCACCGGCCACGATGGCCCCGGCAGCGGGAGCTTCCGGAATGCCCAGGCCTTTGGCAATCCCGATAAAGGCCACCCCAATGGTTCCCACTGTGCCCCAGGATGTGCCGGTAAAAAGCGAAACCAGGCTGCTCACCAGGCAGGCGGTCACCAGAAAATACTGTGGCGTGATCATCTTGATGCCGTAGTAAATGAGCATAGGGATGGTCCCCGCTGCAATCCAGCTGCCGATCAGCACGCCCACCGTGATCACAATCAACATGGCAGGCATGGCTTTGGCAATGCTGGTTACAATGCCCTGTTCCATTTCTTTCCAGGAATATCCCAGCCCGGCGGCAATAATGCCCGTAACAAAGGCGGCTGCAACCAGCAAAGACTCAGAGCGGATCTGGTAAACTCCGTAGCCAATTCCGAGGAAGAGCCCGATTGTCACCAGCGGAATCAGAGACACCAGCAGCGAAGGCTGTTTCTTTTCCATTTGATGCGTCCTCTGATTACTTCCCGTTTATTCCTTCCATTCCAGAGCACGCAGGACCGGATAGTCGCGACCAACCTGAAGGAGACCATAGAACTGCGGATACTGGATCAGGGCATTTTGTGACTGTGGCTCCAGAACCAGGCAGATATAATGGCCCGCCGGCTGAGCCACCGGAACATATACATACTCACCAGGATCCACCGTCTGCAGCGAAAAACGGGAACGGACGGATACATCCAGATAGGTTTTCTCCTCCGACACATAGGTTGAAAGGGCCTGTATCCGGTAGGTTTCGGTCAGGCATTGCCGGGCTGGAAAGGTATCCAGCATCCGGACGCCATGCCGCTGCAAAATTTCAATGAATTCTGTAAGCCGCCTAGGAATAAGGTATCCCACAGGGCGGGAGAGGTAGAAAGGAACCTTCAGACGTGGCGTAAAATTTCTGAATACGGTGTCCGTTTCTACACTCTGAGGGATTAACTCAATTCTCAGCGGTAGCGGTACACCTGCGACGTGGAGATAGTTGGATCGCGGTGCGATGAAAGGAATGGCCGCAGCTCCCTTTTGGAGGGCCTCCCTTTCTTGCTGAACCAGCCGGAGTATTTCTTTTCCATTTTCGGCCACGGTCCGGATCAGTCCCAGTATGGCCGCCCTCTGGGCTGCCCGCCGGCGTTCCAATCTGGTGGTCAGATCGCCATACCGCCGGCCTTCTACAATAAACGAGAGGGTGTGGTAAATTGCCAGGCTGTTCCGCCCGTCATTTATGGCTGTGGTGGAATAGCGGTAACGGTACCTCTCCGGTGGCCCTCCAACCAGGTAGCGGTGAAAGGAAAACCCCTGCGACCGCACGTACCCGCCCACGCCCGGCATAATGGTCTCCAGAGAATATCGCACAAGGGCTTTGGAAACATTGGGGTTGGTTGCGGCGCCAAGCATTTCATCATAGGCCCTTACCCATCCGGTACGCAGGCGGCCCGGCACATAATCGTTATACTCATGCACATCCAGGGTAACTTCCGGAAAATACCTCCGGAACAGTGCGTGAAGGGCCGCCACTTCTGGCTGATCGAGCAGGATATGATTGCGGTTCAAATCTTGGTCGTTGGCATTCCGGCGTACCCCCCTTTCGCTCCCGTCCGGATTCATCTGCGGCACGATAATCACATCAACTTTTTTCAGCAGATCATCGAACATGCCCCGGGCAAATTCTTCACAAAGTTGCAATGCAGCCTCTTTGCCCGAAGGTTCGTTGCCATGCTGCTGAGCAAATACAAGTACCAGCGGTTTTTTTCGGTCTTTTTGCGGAATGGGATGTTTTCGGGAAAACTTGGCTGCAAACAGCTCGCGGCCTTCCACGCTTTTCCCAATCACTTCCAGTTTCATTACTTTTGAGGAACGCGCCAGCTCTTCAAGTTTTGCTTTCAGTGCGGTGTGAGAGGTGAGTGGAGGCGAAAGCGCGGTCTGGGAAAATGCCGCTGAAACAAAAACCAGGCCAGAAAAAAGTACGTGGCAGAAAATTTTACCGGACATGGTGGGATCTCCTTAAACGGTTTTTCTGCTTTTTCAATATTTTCCTGCAAAGGTAAGGACAAATCCCGGAGCAAAAATACGGAATGCTTGGCTTTTTTGCAAGCACTTTGGAAACTTTTTTTTCACACGGCAAGGCACAAGCAAAATCGCTCCAACGCAGAGGTTTCCAGCCGGCGATTCCATAACAGGGCTCAAAGAAATCGCCGGTGTGGCCGATAAAAAATTGTGCGCAAAACAGTCAGTTGGGAGGGAATAATGGTTCGGAAGCCACTGCTTTTATTTACCTTTTTGTTTCTTCTCTGGAACTGTGCAGGTCACCGGGAGACCCTGACAGTACCTCCTGTGAATAGCGGACGGTCCGTGTCAGCAGAAGATGACCCCTCCGAACCGGAAACCCCTCCCCTGGTGCCGCTCAACCCGATAACTGTGGAATTTGAGATCCGCGTAAAAATTTCCAACCCAAGGGCTCTCAGCGGACCCCCGCTGGACAGGCTGCTGCGGCAGAAAGGAATTCCTCCAGGCACCGTCCCGCAGCTCCACATCTGGTCTTCTGCCTTCATAGCCCGGCCCAACCAGGAAATCCTAGAAGTGCAACTGGAAGGACCTTTCCCCCGCGACATTTTCCTCGACGAAGAACACAAAAACAGGATCTACTACTGGGATCTGACGGAGCAGATTCGCGAGAAAAAGGACATTGAACTGGTACGGCACCTTACCGTGCAGAGCTACGAGCTTTTCTGCCTGGTGGACACAGTAGAAATCCCAGCATACAATCCCGGCGATCCGGTCTACCGCCTTTACACCCGCGAAGAGCGCTTTCTGGAACAAACGCCGGAAATCCGACGCCTGGCTCAACGGATTGCCTCTGGAGAAAAAAACCCTTTCCAGAAGGCCCGAAAAATTTTCCAGTGGGTTCATAAAAACCTGACGTACCAGAAATATGTGGGAAAACGCGGGGCGCTTGCGGCGCTGATTACGCGCCGCGGCGATAGCGGTCAGTTTGCGGACCTTTTTGTGGCCCTTTGCCGCGCGGCTGGAATTCCAGCCCGGAACGTATTTGGGTTCAAGCTGGAAGGAACTCAGCTGTTGAACCGTGCCTGGGCTGAGTTCTACATACCGGGAACAGGCTGGATTCCTGCTGATCCGCTGGCAGGTTCCCCGGCTTTTGCGCATCTGCCAGCAGGATACATTACCGCGTCGGTAGGCAGGAACATTCCTTTGCGGCATAGCCCTGGATGGGCCACTTTTTCCAACAGCGAGGTCGAGGATGGACGGACCCCCATCATGCAGATCTACACCGTGGCATCAGCCGGAGTCCGGGCCCGTTTCCGGTCCCAGATCCGCGTTTTACAGGTAAAGAACGGGCAAGGTACCGTGGCCACCGTCGGTCAAGAAAGCGGATGATCATCCCCACCGGAATTTTCTTCCCCAATCCGAACCCCAGCCGGGAACCACCGTTCGTTTTGCGTTTCGTTGGCACCCGGCTTTGCGGTAGTTCCGGAACCCACTAAGCTTTTTTGCGCCGGAAGAATTTTTCGATTTCCCGGGCTACCATTCTCCCACTACGGACGGCGCTCTCCATTGTAGGTGGAAGCCCCGTACGGGTCCAGTCTCCTGCCACGAAAAAATTGCCTGCAATTCGTCCGGGAAACGGCCTGCAGGTTTCTGCGCCGGGGCGGCAGAGCAGGGTAGCGTGTTTTTCCATTACGAGGCGAGGTTTTGTCCCCTCAACGGGAGAGAAATCCGCCCACACCAACCGAAGCTCCTGGAGCATTCTTTTCTTCAATTCATCTCTGGGTTGCTTTAAAAGGTGTCCGGCACCGCTTACCACCAGCGAATAGAGAAAAACCTCACCTTCAGCTGGCCGGATAAATGCCCACTGTGGCGTTATACCCAACAATGCAGCAAATCTTCCCGGAAAAAGACGCCGCCTGTTCAAAAAATGAACATTCAGAATGGACCCGGTTTCCAGGGACGAGAGGGATGCTTTCAGCCTGCCAAGTTCTCCATCCTCTGGTCTCAGCAGATCCCGGAGTACCTGAAAGGGCACCGCGGATACAACTGCATCAACGCCCTCTATGGTTCCCTCCCTTTTCCAAACCAGAACCCGGCCGCGGACGATTCTCAGAGCTTTCACGCGCGTTCCCAGTTCAAAACGGACGCCATTTCTCTGGAGCCAGGAAACGATGGGATGTACCAGAGAACGCGAAAGGCTGTTCCTGAACAGCAAAATGCGGCTTTCTTTCCGTCCTGCCAGGAACCCCAGCTTCAGGACGCGGGCAAGCTGCAGAGCACTTACCTCTTCAGGCCAGCCATTCAGCGTGGCAAGGATGAGCGGCTCCCAGAAAACCTGCATTGCGCTGGATCCAAACCCCAGGCTTTCCAGCCAGGTACGGGCGTCTTTGCCATCCAGAGCGGTTTCCGTTTCCCGGTTCAGAGCACTGGAAAGCCGCAAAAACCGGAATTTGTCGGCTCCCGCCAGAAGAGGAAAGCGCAGAAGCCCGGCCAGCAAATGAAAAGGTGCCGGAAGATTACCGGCACGGAGGGCCGCTCTGGTTCCTCCGCGGACAACATAGTCCACCTGAAGCCGCGGTGTTCCCCAAATTTCATTTTCCGCCCCCACCAGATGAAGGAGGTCCTGCATCTGGCTGTAGGCTCCCAGCATTACGTGTGGCCCATTATCCAGCGCAACCGGGAATCCGCTGCAGGCAAACGAATAGGTGCGGCCGCCGGCAAACGGGCGTTTTTCCACAACAGTTACGTTATAGCCGGATCGTCGCAGGTATACTGCTGCGCTCAGGCCTGCAAGTCCGGCCCCAATAATCAGAACCCGTTTCATTTTCTCCGGAGATGTACCGTTAGCCAGGTTTTAAAAGCGATAAACAGTTTCATCAGGCGGGATGTCTGGATGGTATTCCGGAATACATCATACCCGTGGGTTCGCATTTCTTTCAGAAGCTGAAAATAGATGTTTTTCATGATTTCCGCAGTTACCAGCAGGGTGCGGTCTTCCGGAGGGATCAGGCGGGTGGCTTCTTCATAATAGAAAATCGCGCGGGCTGCCTCATATTCCATCAACTGAACGAAGGAAGGCTTGTACCTTCCGTGCAGAAGGTCTTCTTCCGACAGGCGAAACCGCTGCAAATCTTCCAGGGGAAGGTAAATCCGGCCGCGCTGGGCATCCTCCCGGACATCCCGGAGAATATTGGTCAGCTGCAGGGCAATGCCCAGATTTTTCGCGTATTCTTTTGCCCGCTGGTTTCGGTATCCGAAAATTTCAATGCAAATCAACCCAACCACGGAGGCCGCACGGTATGCGTACTGGTATAGTTCTTCAAAAGTGCGGTACCGCTTTTTAAACAAATCCATCTCCATCCCGTCGATCAGTTCCAGAAAATACTGTTTGGGAATTTTGAAAGTGCGGACAGTGTGGTGGAGGGCAATCAGGATAGGATGATTTTTGGTTTCACCGCGGTAACAGGCTTCCAGATCCTGGCGCCAGCGCTGAAGCAAGCTTCGACGGTCGCGGATATCGGGATCATCCACCAGGTCGTCCGCATACCGGCAGAAAGCATAGACTGCATAAATGGACCGCCGTTTGGGCCAAGGCAAAAATAGAAAGGCCAGGTAGAAATTTTTGGCATTTTTGCGCGTGATATTCCGGCAGTAAAGATACGCATGATCCAGGGTAAAATGCCGTGCGGTCCGTTGCTGGGACATAATCACCTGTTACCGTCATTCTCTCCGGGTTGCCTGCCATTTTATGATAGAATTCCGTAACCCAAATTACAATATTTTTTGCCAATTGTTTCGGAAAAGTTGTTCCGTATGAGGAGGAAGTCGATCCCCGGAGCAAAAACACGGAAAGGCCGTCCTGACCGGAAGGTAGAAAAGCGTTTTAAAACCCAAGAAGTGACTCGCCAAGAAGGCTGATTTGATCCCATTTGCTCAACTGCGGTCGCTGTTCCAGAACGTTGTAATCCAGTTTCCGGATGGCTTCCAGAATCTTGCGCCCGCCTCCCACAAAGAGCTCTACCTGTTTGCGCAGCCGTGGCGGCACCTGCCGTGTAAGGCGCATACCTTCGCGGAAGAGATCTTCCGTGCGGTCCACTTCAAACTGAAGCAGTGCCCGCATGGCTTTGGACCAGCGTTTTGATGCGAAATCCTCCTCTTTCACACCAAAACGGTTCAAATCCTCCAGTGGGATGTAAAGACGCCCCTTCTCCCAATCCACAGAAACGTCTTGCCAGAAGTTGGTCAGCTGGAGGGCCGTGCAAATGGCGTCCGAATAAGGAAGGTTTTTCTCCTCATGGGCACCAAACAGGCAAAGGTACAGCCGGCCCACCGGATTGGCCGAATTTTCACAGTAGGCCAGAAGATCGGCAAAGGTGGCATACCGCCTTACGTTCAGATCCTGCTTGAATGCTTTGAGCAGACGTAGAAAATATTCCTCAGGAAGTTGAAATTCCCGGATGGTCTCAGAGAGGGCCAGAAAAATGGGATGTTTGTACTTTCCGGCATAGCAGGATCGCAGCTGCTGCTCCCAGTCGTCCAGCCGGGCGCGGGCTTCTACAGGATTATCCAGTTCATCGGAAAAATCGTCGGCGGTGCGGGCAAAAGCATAAATGTTGAATACATGCTGGTGCAGTTCCCGCGGAACAAAAAGGGATACAATCAGAAAATTTTCATAATGCGACCGGGCAATGCGTTCACAGGTACGCCGGGCCTCGACCCGCTCCTCTTCAGTAGCCTTGATAACATCCTTCACTTTTCCAAACCATCCTATGCCAAAGTTTTTTGTGCTTCCTTACACCACATATTCTTTCCGGTTTTTCCACAGTTCCAGCATGGGACGCGCTTTTTCCTCGTAGCCCGGGCGCCCCATGAGGGCATACGTGGCAATTTTTCCAGCCTCCACCCCTGGCTGGTCAAATGCGTTGATGTCAAAAAGCTCGCCGGCAAAAGCAGTAGCAATTTCCAGACACTGCAAAATCTGACCTACCGTAAACGGAGAGACAGCAGGAAAGCGGAATGTCATATTGGGCCGGTGATTTTGAGTTAGAGCCAGTTCCGTGGCCCGTTTTTCGGCGGCAATCAATTCGTTGAGGCTTTTGCCGTGCAAATAGCTTGCTTCTGCTTCCGAATAGGGCGACTGCAGCTCTGCGCGCCCGTCAAATTGCTCCACTTCCAGAAAAACAAAAACTTTGTCGTTCGGGCCTTCTACATAAAGCTGAACCTGGGAATGTTGATCTGTAGCACCGAGAGCCTTCACCGGCAATGGGCCGATATGCACTTCCTGGCCGGCACGGTTCACTTTTTTGCCCAGGCTTTCAGCCCATAGCTGGCGAAACCAATCCGCAATGCGGTACAGCCGGTCCGAGTAGGGCATCATCACTACGGTGCGCTTGCCTTCCTGATAGGCCAGGTAGTTAAGAATGGCAAACAGATAGGCCGGGTTTTCCGCAATAGTTTCCAGCTGACAGATCCGCGTCATATAGGCCGCTCCGTTCAGCAGCTGGTCAATATCTATGCCCGCAATGGCAGCCGGAAGAAGGCCAACCGGCGTAAGCACGGAAAAACGTCCGCCAACTGCCGGATCAATGGCAAAAGAACGGATGTTTTCTTCCCGGGCCAGCTTGCGCAAAAATCCACGGATTGGATCGGTCACAAACACGAGATGGTCACGGTATTTCTCACCCAGTGCTGCTCGCAATCTTTGCAGAAAAAACAGGTAACTGGCAACGGTTTCCGCCGTCCCCCCGGATTTGGTGACCACCGCAAACAGGGTCTTCTTCACATCGATGATGTCCAAGAGCGCCGTGAATGTATCCGGATCGATATTATCCAGAAAGAACATCCGCGGCTCGCCTGACCGTTTTTCCTGCGGCAGCAAATTGTGGTACGGATGTTTCAGTGCGCTGATCAGGGCCATCGGCCCGAGAGCAGACCCGCCGATTCCCAAATGAACGTAATTTTCAAACCGTCCCCTGATAGATTGTGCAAATTGCGCGATTTCTTCCGCCACCTCCTTGCGGAGGGGCAAATCCATAAAAGCAAATTCTCCCCGCTCACGGCGCCGCAGAAAATCGTGATGAATCTGCGTGGTGCGAACCTGAAAGCTAGTGATCTGATATTCAGACAGGCCGTGAGGTTTGGGCAAATTGTCGGCCATCATGTTGGAATAGTCCAGACGGACTCGCAGTGCCTCCTTTTCCATAAAGGTGTTCTCCCCTGTTTGGTTCGGCAATTGGAGTTTTGAAAATCTACAAAAAATCTGCCTGCCATGCAACAGGTATACAAACTGGCTATTCAAAACAGAAAGCTTCCCCAAAAAAGCCGAAAAATGGAACATATTGAGGGATGGAATTAAGCTATTTCGGGCAGCGAAAACAGAGGTTTGGTGCCTGCGTGTTACATCCAAAAACCGGGCGCACCCATCCTTCGCTCGTGGGCACGCCCGGTCCCGGTGCCGGCCACGCGGCAGAACTACTTCAGCAGTAACATTTTCCGGGTCATAACCCGGCTTCCCGCTTTCATCTGTATAAAATAGACCCCCGTCGGAGCCACATTCCCTCTACCATCCGTACCATTCCACCGGACGGTGTACCGGCCTGCTGCCATCTTGCGATTTACCAGCGTAGCTACTTCCTGCCCTAGCAGATTAAGTACTTGGATGGTAACCTGCGCAGGTTCTGGCAACTCATAATGAATGACCGTGGATAGATTGAAAGGATTTGGATAGTTCTGGCTCAGGGCATAGCGGTCAGGCAGGGTGGCTTTTTCTTCCGCAACGCCTGTTGGCAGTATCCGGTTTGTAATATCGAAGCCGTAGAGACGGCTCTGGTACTGGCCATCCAGCAGGCCGCCCAGAATGACCTTCCCTTCTATCACCTGATCGCTCAGAAAGAGATCTTCGATCACATTCCACCGGTCACACTGAACGAAGTCAAGAAGGTTCCACATAGCAATGAGTTCCCCCGTGTCCATGTGAATCTGGTAGATAATTCGTGGCGATTCTTTATCTGGCCCCGTTCCTATCATCCAGAGGTAAGGGCCACCTTCGCCCTGACGGTCAATAACAAAGGAAGAAATTCCCATAAATTCTTCCTTCAGAATAGGATTCAGCTGGGATGGCCGGAGGGTTTTCAGCAGATTTCCATTGTAGTCGAACAGGCCCAACCAGCCCAGGCCGTCACTCAGCCACAGGCCTCCTTCACCACCATTTGCGGCAGAATCGTAAAAAATGGATCCAGTGTAAAAACGATACGGATCATTCAGATAGATAGAATCAACGATCGCTTTAGAGGCCACATCGATTTTGAATACCCAGTTGAACCGGCCCATCGACACGCCGTAGATGTATTTCTGGCCGTCGTAAGTTAATGAGGTAAAATATCTTACGGGAAGCGAAAACTGCTCCAGCAGCTGTCCGTCTGCTGCAATGCGGTAAAAGATATTGGCATTCCAGCGCGATATCCAGAAACAGGAATCAACCCAGGTCACGCCCCCGTTCCAGTTGCACTTGGCTAAATCGGCGATATCCATGTTGAACGCAAGTGGATAAGATTGCTCTTTATCATAAACGTACACGTGCAGTTTGCCAAACACTGTTGGATCACTGCCGGAGCGGATCCGCAACAAACCGGAAGGTGTTTTCATATCCGGAGCAGTCCACTGGCAGGAATCCGCCGCAATGGGACCGGCAACCGTTTTCCAGTTCTTCCCGCCGTCTGCGGAAAAATCCAGGTAGAAATCCTGCACCCCAAAGCTATTCCACCGCAACGTGATGGTGGATCTCGCATTCAGGCCAAAATGGTTGCTTGGCGAAACAAAATAGATGAAGGCAGCGGGTTTCAAGGAAACATCAAACGAAATGATTTCCCCCGCGCTGCCAATATTGAAAACATTCAGGCCCCCGGGACTGCCATCCTGGAGAAAACTGCGCGGATCGGTTCCGTCGTTTATAACTGTCCGTCCGGATTCTTTGCTAAAATATGCGTGATTGGTTTCTCCACACTGGGTTAAAGTACCTCCCGGACGGTATACATACACCTCATCGGGCGGTCCCCCACCATTTCCACGGAGGCCGTTGGTGGTGTCAATCCGGTAGAAAATCAGTCCCGATCCGGGAATCCCATTGTATTCAAACACGCCAACATTTCGCCGGTATTCCACCACAAAAAACTGCTTATCCGAGAACGGCGACGGGATACTGTAACAATTGTTGGCGGGAGATTGCAGCGGGTTCAGGGTATAGGTGCCATCCTGCGTAATCTCCGGAATTCTGTCAATCCACCCAGCGTATTTATACCGCATGTAGGCCGAAAGATACGGCGGCCCTGGGTAAGCGGTCGCCATTACATCCCATTCTCCCACGGGCGAAATCTCTTTGTTCTCGTAGCGGTAAAGATCTGGAAGGCCAATGGGGTGAAGTATCTCATGGGCAACGGTCCCAGTGTGCACCCCAATTTGGGCGAACTTCTGCACAAGAAAGATATAATGGCCCAGTTTCTTTCCGTGAATCGAAATATTCAGGGTGTCGCTCAACCTTCCGGCATGCGGCCACAACAGGCCTCCCCACGACGTCTGCTTACCACAGGCGATGATGGTGATCAAATCCACATACCCATCATCATTGATATCAATATTGAGATCCGGCGGAACCTGACTTTGAATCTCCTTGACCGCATGAACGATGATCTGTTCTTCTGCTTTGTAGCGCTCGGGCGTCTGCGAAGGGTCCGGTCCCTCCCAGCGGGAACGAAAACTGGCATAGTACCCGTAGGTCATAGGATCCTGCACGGAGGCCACCTTTCCATCCTGCGATTGAGGATAAAAAGTGGAACGGACGGTAAACTTGCCGTAAGATATTTCTTTGAAATACCGATATACAGACCCTGCCGTCCCGGATGTGTCGTTAAAAATCGCCTCATACTTCGAAATCGGCTCGTCAAATCCGCTCTGATCCTGGAAATGAACAAAGATGACCAGATTGTTCACTTCACCCTGACGAGGAGCGTGAAATGCTCCCATCTTTTGCAACCTTCTTCTTGCCAGCCGTCGGTGGTGGTAGAGCCATTCCATGGGTGGCAGAGTCCATTTTTCCAGAGGAACAGCTTGCGGGTCTGTCCGGCCAACTACATACTCTGATGGGACAATCCGGTCCCCCTCGCGAATGGCATACACATAAAATCCCGTCCGCTTATCACGAAGGATGGTGTATCCAGCTCCGTCATGGTACCAGCTGAAATATTCATCCCCGGAAAGGAAACAGTGGACCACCCGGCCGTCGGGCTGCTTCAGCTCAACGGGAAGAAAGCGGAAAGGAGCTGCCCACGCGGCCGCGGTAAAAATCCCAAAAAGGACCGTCAGCCAAAAACACCCGACCAACTTTTTTGCGCGCCCCATTTTTCCTCCTGTTTGCTGATTGAGAATGAGCACATTTTCTACCTTTAAGACTGTCGAATAATTGCGGAGATGGTTGCGCAAAAAATCCGGCAAAAAAAGGTGGGAATAGCAAGAAAGCACTTCTTCAAAAACAGCGATTCATCGGCACCATTCGACCGGCGTCCCGGAAGCGCCGATTGACTCGTAGCCAATCAGCCAACGAACATCGGTGTTGCACCAGGTCAGGGGAAAAATAAAAAAACCCGGCCAGGAACAGCCGGGTTCTTTCTCTGCGATATTCTTTTATAAACGCGTTTCCTACACTTTTTCGATCTCCCCTGCCCGGTTGGCATCCACCACTTTGCGGCCGATTTCCACGAATTCCAGCTGGTCGCCTTTCTTGCGAACCTGGATGTGGCTGCCGTCCTGAAAGGTTCCTTTCAGCAGTTCCTCTGCCAGCGGATCTTCCAGATACTTCTGAATGGTCCGTTTCAGCGGCCGGGCACCGAAAACTGGATCGAAACCCTTTTCCACCAGAAGTTCCCGGGCGCCCTCGGTAAGCGAAATTTCGATATCCCGATCTTCCAGCCGCTTCACCAAATCCTGCAGCACGATATCCACAATTTTCATCATATCCTTCTTCTTCAGCGGGTGGAAAACCACGATCTCATCCAGTCGGTTGAGGAACTCCGGATTGAAGACCTTCCGGACCTCCTCCATGATCTTCTCGCTCATAAACTTGTATTCGCTGCTTTCATCCTCTTTGGCAAAACCAAACTTGCCGCCCTTTTTGATATTCCGAACACCGATGTTAGACGTCATAATCAGGATGGTGTTTTTGAAATCCACCTTACGGCCCAGCCCGTCCGTCAGGTGACCTTCATCCAGAATCTGCAGTAGAATATTAAACACATCCGGGTGTGCTTTTTCGATTTCATCAAAAAGGACTACCGAATAGGGATGGCGGCGGACTTTTTCGGTCAGTTGCCCACCTTCTTCGTAGCCCACGTATCCCGGCGGTGCACCGGTCAGTCGGGATACCGCAAACTTTTCCATAAACTCCGACATGTCAAAGCGGATCAGGGCGTTCGGATCCTCAAACAGGTATTCGGCCAGCACTTTAGCCAGGTGGGTCTTTCCAACACCCGTTGGGCCAAGGAACATAAAAGAACCGATGGGCCGCTGCGGATCTTTCAACCCCGCTCGTGTCCGCTGGATGGCTTTACACAGGATCTTGATCGCTTCATCCTGGCCCACCACCCGCTTCTTGAGCTGCTCTTCCATTTCCAGAAGCCGTTCCGACTCGGTTTTCTGCACCCGCGATACCGGGATACCCGTCATCATCGAAACCACCTGGGCCACGTGCTCCACCTCTACGGTACCGACAACCTCATCTTCGGCTTCCTGCCATTTCCGCTTGGCAGCTTCCAGCTGCTGGTTCAGTTTTTTCTCCAGATCCCGCAGTTCGGCCGCCTTTTCAAATGCCTGCTGTTTAATTACCTCTTCTTTTTGCTTGCGGACTTCCTTGATTTTCTCCTCCAGCACCAGGATCTCTTTCGGCACCACCACATTGGCCAGGTGCACCATAGATCCGGCCTCATCCATCACATCGATGGCTTTATCCGGCAGATAGCGGTCGGTGATGTAGCGGTCAGCCAGCTTCACACAGGCAATCAGCGCTTCATCGGTGTATTTCACGCGGTGGTGCTTTTCATACTTCTCCCGCAAGCCTTTGAGGATCTCGATGGTTTCCTCCACACTGGGCGGATCCACAATAATTTTCTGGAATCGCCGCTCCAGCGCGCCGTCCTTTTCGATGTACTGGCGGTATTCATCCAGCGTTGTAGCACCGATGCACTGGATTTCTCCTCGGGCAAGAGCCGGCTTGAACATATTGGATGCATCCAGAGAACCGGAGGCGCCACCAGCCCCCACAATGGTGTGCAGCTCGTCAATAAAGAGAATGACGTCTTTTGCTTTTTCCAGCTCGTTCAGAATGGCTTTCATGCGTTCTTCAAACTGGCCGCGGTATTTGGTTCCAGCAACAATGGCGCCCAGATCCAGCGTTACCACCCGCTTGTTGTGCAGAACCCGCGGCACTTTCTTCTGCACAATCCGGATGGCCAGTCCCTCTGCAATGGCTGTTTTGCCCACTCCCGGCTCGCCAATCAGCACGGGATTATTCTTTTTTCGGCGGCTGAGGATCTGAGCCACGCGCTGAATCTCTTTTTCCCGCCCGATGATCGGATCCAGCTGATCCTTCATGGCCAGCTCAGTGAGATCTCTACCAAAATGGTCCAGAGCTGGCGTTTTGGTCTTTTTCGTCGTTTCCTCATGCATCGTCGGTGTTCCCTTTATGATATTGTCCAGTTCCTGCCGAATCGTTTCGTAATTTACTCCAAAACTCATCAAAATCTGGGCCGCTACTCCGTCTCGTTCTTTGGCCAGGGCCAGCAACAGGTGTTCGGTTCCGATGATATCCGATTTGTAGCGGTCTGCCTCCATGTAGGACATCTTCAGCACCTTTTCCGCCCGCTTGGTAAACGGGATATTGCCAATGGTTGCCGTTTCGCCCGTGGAACGGACCGTGTCTTCAATGGCCTTACGGAGTTCGTCCAGATCCAAACCGATGTTCTTCAGGATTTCTGCCGCAATCCCCTCTCCCTCGCGGAGCAATCCCAGCAGCAGGTGCTCCGTACCGATGTAGTCATGCCCCAGGCGCATCGCCTCTTCGCGGGCGAATTGAATCACCATTTGGACGCGGCTTGAAAAATTATTTCTCATTGTAAACCCCAATAATCCTCGTTATCCAATTCCCAATTGAGCCCGAACGAATTCGGCGCGATAAATATCACGGTCCGCTGCGGGCATTTCTTTTCCCAGATGCAGCTGCAGGTGTGCAGGCTGAACCCAGACCAGCAACCGCCGCAATGTTCCCTCATCGATGTCCTGGATGATCCCAATGTGTATCCCAAGCATCAAGTTGGAAAAATGTTCAATGAACTCGCGTGAGCTAATTTTCCTGGCCCGTTCTAGGATCCCCAGCGAACGGAAGATCCGATCTTCAACGTCTATTGGGCGTTTTTCCAGAAGCTCCGCGCGCGCTTCTCTTTCTTTATCGACAATCTCCTGAGCGATCTTTAAGAGGTCCTCAAGAAGCCGGTATTCGGTCCAACCCAGAGTGAGCCGGTTTGAGATCTGAAATATGTTGCCTACCACGTCACTTCCTTCACCATAAAAGCCCCGCACGGCTATGCCTGATGGAGGCTGCTGGGAAAGCACCTCTTTGATGCGTCCCGTTGCATCCAGCGCCGGAAGATGTACCAGCACGGAAACCCGCATGCCAGTACCCGTATTGGTCGGACAGGCCGTGAGGTACCCGAATTCGAACTGATAGGCCACATCCAGACGCTGGCGCAACCGGACATCCGTATCGTGAAGTTCGTCCCAGAGCAGTTCCAGATCCAGCCCGGAATCGATAATCTGCATGCGAATATGATCTTCCTCATTCACCATGAGCGAAAACCGGCCCCGTTTATCAAATGCCACAGCCCTATGGTCCGTCGACTGGGCAAACTCCGGGCTGATCAGCCGGCGCTCCAGCAATAACTGGCGATCTTCCGCCGACAGATTCCGGTTCCGGACAAAATTTTCTCCGGGAACAACCTGCAGGCTCAATACGGCCTCTTCCAACTTCGTCACGACCTCATCCATTTTTTCCGCCCTGGCATGGTGCGGAAACGGATAACCGTTCAAATTTCTTGCCAGCCGCACCCGGCTCGCCAGGACCACATCGGATTCCGGCCCTTCTTCAATCCACGGCACCGGCTGTTCCCAGAAATGCTCAAGAAATCCCATTGTAAAGAACAATTTTCATTTCAAATTCCGATTAAATGTAAACCAATTTTAACATGGTTGCAACTAAAAAACCCTCTATTTTACCGGAATTTCCGTTGAAATACGACATCTGTAATATCCACAACTCATTTATTATCAACAGGATAAGAATTCAATCCCTTCCAGCAGGACGCTATCCACTTCCCATTGTTTCAAAAACCGTGCCCCAATTTGATGCGCCATTTCCTGCTTCCTCCAGTGTTCTCTGGCCGTTTCCCGCTGATCGCCCGGGAAACACTGATTCACCGAGGATACACTTTTAAAAACCACTCTATCCAAAAAATTCTTTCCGTTGTGCCAAAAACACTGCACCCGGATCTTCTGCCCACCCGCAGGTGTCCAAGAACGGCGATTCAACGGATTAGTAAAACGGGATGAAGAAAGAACGTGGCACGGTCTCAACAACCTCAAGGCTGGTGTTTTCCTTCCCCCGCCGTCCTGAAGGCAGCAAACCGCCTATTCCTTCCGACCCAGGCGCTGTTTCAGGGAACGAATTTTGTCCCGGATCTCAGCGGCCTTCTCGTATTCTTCCTTTTCGATGGCTTCCTGCAGGGCCTTTTCCAGCAGAGAGAGATTGGCTTCGCCAGGCACTGTCCGCTCTTCATCTGGCCGCTGCCCAATATGCCGGGCGGTTCCGTGAATATTCTTCAGCACCTTCTTAATTTTTTCATAAAAGGTTGAATAACACATGGGACACCCCAGCAGGCCCGTCCGTTCAAAATCCTGCCAGGAATAACGGCAAAACGGACAGTGAGTGGTCCCCGAATAGCGCACCGGCAAACCTGCCTGCTGTTCTTTATGCTTGAGAATATCCAGCATCAGGCCGGTGAAAATCTGCGGAAGGTTGGTGACCGCCTTATTTAACCCCATCTCCTCGGCACAGGCTGAACAGACGTGCAGCTCCTGCTTCTGTCCGTTAACCACCTGCGTTACAGAGATGTTGGCCGTCTTTTTAAAACATTTCTGGCAAAGCATCAGCTTTCTCCCGAATCGCGGACGATCCTGCCGTCGTAAAGTTCCACAATCCGGTCGGAGCGTTCCGCAAGTTTCATATTATGCGTGGCTACCACGATTGTCTGTCCTTTTTCGTGCGCCAGCGTCCAGAGAAGTTCGTGCAAAGCTTCACTGGATTTAACGTCCAAATTGCCGGATGGTTCATCAGCCAGTACGATTTCCGGTTCGTTCATCAGGGCCCGTGCCACAGCGACGCGCTGCTGTTCGCCCCCGGAAAGTTCGCTTGGTTTGTGTTCCAGACGGTGACCCAGGCCAAATTCGCGAAGCAACTGCGCCGCCCGGCTGAAGCTATCCTCTGGATTGCGGCCGAGAATGAGGGCCGGCATGGCGACATTTTCCAGCGCCGTAAATTCGGGCAGAAGATGGTGAAACTGAAAAACAAATCCCACCGTCTGGTTCCGGAAGCGGGCCAGCGCGTTGTCGTCCATAGTAAAAACCGCCGTATCGTTCAGAAAAACCTCACCCCTGGTGGGCCGGTCCAGCGCTCCCAAGATGTGCAACAGCGTGCTCTTCCCTACTCCCGATGGGCCCACAACCGCTGTGATTTTACCCTTTTCGATGGCCAGATCAATGCCTTTCAACACCGGGAGTTCTTCTCCAGCCATAAAATAGCTTTTGAATAACTTTTCTGCCCGTAGGACAATCCTCTTTCCCGTCATTATTCATACCGGATTGCGGTTACAGGGTCCAATCTGGCAGCTTTCACCGCCGGATAAATGGTGGCAACAAAGCTGATGCCAATGGCCGCCGCACCAACAAAAAAGAAATCGAGTACTTCCATGCGGATCGGTAGAAAATCGATAAAATAGATATCTGCTGGCAACGGGAAAAACTGGTACTTTAGCTGGGCCCAGCAGACGGCGAACCCCAGCAGGCTCCCCAAAACCGTGCCCAGAACCCCAACCAGCAAACCCTCAAACATAAAAATTCGCATAATGCCCGCAGTGGTTGCCCCCATTGACTTCAGAATGCCAATTTCCCGGGTTTTCTCCATGACCATCATGATCAGGGATCCGGCAATATTAAAGGCCGCCACCATAATGATCAAGCTGAGAATCACAAACATCACAATCTTTTCCAGGCGCATCCAGGAATATAGTGTGCGGTGCATCTCAAACCAGGTGAGTGTATAAAACGGGTAGCTCAGGGAGCGATTTAACCGGTCCGAGACTTCCGCCGCACGGTTCATGTCATCCAACTTGATTTCCAGACCATGAACCTGCCCGGGCATTTTCAACAGCTGCTGGGCCGCCTTGATGGACACGATGGCAATGGTATTGTCCAGATCGTACATCCCGGATTCGAAAATACCTGCCAGCCGGAATATTTTCACCCGCGGTGTCACAAAGGGCACATTGATCCCTTTCAGGCTGAAGACAATTACGGGCATGCCCAGTTCGTAGGCACTCAGCCGGTCAGCAAGCTGGCGGCCCAAAATAATACCGGGCCGTTTTTTGCCATCCGCTCCCGGCTTCTCTCCCAGATCCAGCCCACCGTACACGATATACTTGGGCAGATCGCTCACCGTACCCACCCGCCGTTCATCGGTCCCCTTCAGAATCACGCCCTCGACATTTTCGCCGACTTTGATCATCGCTTTCTCCACAATAAAAGGAGAAACCCCTACCACATGATCCATCCCTTCAAGCTGTACCATGAGGGAATCGTAGTGTGCAATGGGCTGGCTATGAAAGGCCTGCAGGCGCAGGTGGGCATCGAAACCGATGAAGCGAGAGCGAACTTCGCTTTCAAATCCGTTCATGACAGACAGAACCACCACCAGCGCAAAGACCCCAATGGTCACCCCCAGCAGCGAAAAATAGGTGATCAGGGAGATAAATCCCGTTTTGCGTTTGGATTTAAAATAGCGCCGGGCTATAAAGAATTCGTACCCCATCCTTGCCGATTACCCCTCCGTTTCTGGTTCCGGCGCCTGGCCAGCGGGCGTTTCTGGCCGCATGTGCGGGAAAAGGATCACATCGCGAATGGACGGCGAATCGGTAAACATCATCACCACCCGGTCAATTCCGATCCCTAGCCCGGCTGTAGGGGGCATGCCATATTCCAGAGCTCGCAGGTAATCCTCGTCCAGTACCTGGGCCTCGTCATCTCCCTGCCGGCGCAGTTCCATTTGCTCCTCAAACCGGCGCCGCTGATCAACGGGATCGTTCAGCTCTGAAAAGGCATTACCAATTTCCCTGCCAAACATATAGGGCTCAAATCGCTCCACCAGATTGGGATCGTCCCGGTGGCGTTTAGCCAGTGGCGAGATTTCCACCGGATAATCGATCACAAAAGTCGGCTCGATAAGTGTCGGTTCAACATAAACCTCAAAAATTTCTTCGATAATTTTGCCTTTATTGGGTAGGGCCTGCACATCGATGTCCAGTTTTTTGCCGATCTCGCGGATCTCTTCTTCCGATTTGCCGTACAGATCGTAGCCGGTTTTTTCCTTGATAGCATCAAACATGCGGACACGGCGCCAGGGTGGCGTCAGGTCCACCTCTTGGCCCTGGAACCGGATTCGGGTCGTACCGAGCACTTCTTTCGCCACATGATTGAGCATCTCTTCTACCAGATTCATCATGTAATTGTAGTCCTCGTAGGCCACGTAAAGCTCCATCTGGGTGAATTCCGGATTGTGAAAGCGGTCCATCCCCTCGTTCCGGAAATCCTTGCCAAACTCAAAAACCCCGTCAAAGCCGCCCACAATCAGGCGCTTCAGATAAAGCTCGTTGGAAATCCGCAAATACAGATCCATGTCCAGGGCATTGTGGTGGGTCACAAACGGCCGGGCGAAAGCCCCTCCGTAAATGGGTTGCAAGATTGGCGTTTCCACTTCCAGAAAATCGCGCTGGGAGAGAAAATTCCGCATGGAATTAATGATTTTTGACCGTTTGATGAAAACATCTCTTACTTCCGGATTCACCACCAGATCCACATAGCGCTGGCGGTAACGCAGCTCTTTGTCGGAAAATTTGTCGTAAACGATCCGGCGGTCGTCTTCAATTTTTTCCTTCACAATGGGCAACGGCCGCAGCGATTTCGATAGAAGCTGGATGTCATCGGCAAAAACGGTAATCTCGCCCGTCTTTGTACGGTCGACCACGCCATGTACCCCCACGAAATCGCCGATGTCCAGCAGCCTGAACATTTTGTATTTCTTCTCGCCCACTTTGTCCAGCTTGACGTAGATTTGCACCTTTCCATATTGGTCTGCAATGTGGGCGAAGCTGGCTTTTCCCATGCGCCGCAGGCTCATAATCCTTCCGGCCACGGCAACCCCTTGTCCCTGAAGCTGCTCAAACTGGCTGAGAATATCTTTTGTCCTGTGGGTTCTTGGGAACGCATAGGGATACGGTTCAACTCCCATCCGCCGCAGCTCTTCCAGCTTCTCAAACCGCACTCGGCGAAGCTCTTCCAGGTTTTCCTGAATTCTCACCGTCCTGATCCCTCCTTATTCGTCACGGTAAATTCTTGGCACACGGGCCGACACCCAGCAGGTCACCTCATAAGGAATGGTATTCAGCTGCCTGGCGATGTAAGGCACGCTGACCCGTGGGTCCACATCCGGCCCAAACAGGATAACGTCATCTCCAGCGCCGATGGACGGATCACCCAGCAGGTCCACTACAATTTGATCCATACTTACCCGACCGGCAACTGGAAACGTTTTTCCGCGAATGGAGACCCAGCCGCGGTTGCTGAGCAGCCGGTTGTACCCATCGGCATAGCCTACCGGTACCGTCGCCAGGCGCGTGGCTTTCCGCGTCACATATGTGCATCCGTAACCGACCGGAATACCCGCCGGCACATCTTTGACAAAGCTTACCCGCGAACGGAGCGTCATAGCCGGACGCAGTGGCAGGCTCTCACTGGTTTCCTCCGAAGGGTAGTACCCGTACAGCGACACACCCAGCCGGACCATGTCAAAATAGGTTTCCGGCAGGTCCAGAATTGCCCCGCTGTTGGCTGCATGCACAAGAGGAACATGGATATTCCGGCTTTTCAATTCCTCCAGCACCTTCCGGAACCGGCCAAGCTGCAATCGGGCGAACGACTTATCCTCGGCATCTGATGTGGCAAAATGGGTGTAAACACCAACAAGCTCAACCCCTTCTATCCGAATCAATCGGGCAATAAATTCAGGCGCCTCGGAATAAGACACTCCCACCCGGTGCATTCCCGTATCCACTTTCACATGCACCCGTAACCGGTTGCCAGACCCCGGAAGGGTTTCTCCCAGCCATTGCAGATGTTCATGCGAAAAGACGGTAGCTTCCAATCCAAGCCGGACGTACTCCGGGATCTCATCCCCGGTAAAACCGCCGAAAACCAGTATGGGAGCCTCAATGCCGGCTTCCCGCAGCTCTGCAGCTTCCTCTACCATGGCCACAGCCAGGTAAGCTGCGCCACATTTCAGAACTTTCCGGGCTACGGGAACCGCCCCATGCCCGTAGGCATTTGCCTTTACAACGGCCATTACCCGGGCCGGTTTGACGCGTTCCTGCACCTGTCTGAAGTTAAATGCAATGGCTCCCAGATCAATTTCTGCCACTGTCGGCCGCATAGAATTCCTGTTTTGGTGGAATAAATACCGGTGGAGCAGCGGACATTTATTTGCCTTTGTGGCTCATCAGGTACGCATTGATAAATTCGTCCAGCTCCCCGTCCATCACCGCCTGCACATTGCCCGTTTCCACACCCGTCCGGTGGTCTTTCACCATATTGTACGGATGAAATACATACGAGCGGATCTGACTACCCCATTCGATCTTCTTCTTGCTCTTTTCAATCTCCGACCGCTTTTCTCTTTCCTCTTCCAGCTTTTTCTGATACAAACGGGCTCTCAAAATTTTCAGAGCATTTTCACGGTTCATATGCTGGGACCGCTCGCTCTGGCACTGCACCACAATTCCGGTGGGAATGTGGGTGATCCGCACAGCAGAACTGGTTTTGTTTACATGCTGCCCGCCCGCGCCGCTGGCCCGGTACGTATCAATGCGCAGGTCTTTGGGATTGATTTCGATATCGATATTCTCTTGCGCTTGCGGATAAACAAAGACCGATGCAAATGAAGTATGGCGCCGGTGATTGGCATCGAAGGGTGATATGCGCACAAGCCGGTGCACACCAGCCTCCGCCTTCAGATAGCCGTAGGCGTATTTGCCTTTCACCTCCAGCGTCGCACTTTTGATTCCGGCCCCTTCGCCTTCCTGAATATCCATTACCTGGTATTCAAATCCCTTTTTCTCCAGCCAGCGC
>Ga0209426_1000540_pt1 | contig 36128 bp, 29 predicted proteins | sample Deesub1362B_J571_FD_187697 | JGI IMG/M metagenome (GOLD analysis project Ga0209426, IMG submission 187697) | Deep oceanic, basalt-hosted subsurface ecosystem from Juan de Fuca Ridge flank, Pacific Ocean, CORK Borehole 1362B_J2.571 (SPAdes)... ...
GCTGGGACAGTCCCGAATGCCTGTGGAGAGAAGACCTCTACTCCTCATAACTGCTAAAGCTGTTATCGAGGGGCAAGTCTTCTCGATGAAGCAGGAAGCCCCGTCCGTGAGGGCGGAGTAGTTCACCTTCAGGCAGAATAAGTTTGGCTCTCAATGTGTTTTTGTTCCTTTTTGAGAGGTATATGCTCCTGTCGATGTTCGATTTTAGTAATTCTGAGGGTGTGTAGGTGCTGTCCTTTACCTTGTTGGTCAGAACAATTGAGACTTTATATAAGCTGGAGAGTCTTCTCAACTTATAGAGCATTTCATGAAGGAGTCTTAGTCTATCAGCTACATAGGGGAATTGGTGTTTAAGGTTGAACATATAATCGTTGACGATAATCAATCTGGGGGGTCTGTTGTCTCTGAGGAGCTCATTACACTTTCCGAATGCTTTATCTATCACCAGAATCTGCCTATAAGAGTCTTCCGCAACTTTGCTGAATACATTTTTGATGACTCTCTCTGGATCTACACCGTAGTTGTTGCATAAATCAACTAATCTTTCGACTCTAAATTTTCTGTTGCAGTCAATTACAAGGGTTGAGCATTCCTTATCTTCTTTATTTACCTGAGTGCTGATCAGAAGAGAGTAAATCAGGTTTAGGAGTATATCATCTCTCATCGAGGTGAATTCTATAATCTCCAGCCCAATACCTCCTCCAAGGAACTCATCGAGTTTACTCCATAGTGTGCTTAGTTTGGGGGGTTTTGGTCTTGGTTCGAGAACATAGTTGTCCAATTCTTCCATCTCCATCTTTGTCCCCATGATGGCTCTCGCTGAAATAATAATTCTCGCCGCTGTCATATCTCCTAACTTTGTAGCCCTTGCTAATTCTCCAATATTGGCTCTTGCTATGGACTCAATAGTAGTATATCCTGCTTTTCTCAGTTTTTCAGCAGTAGCAACTCCGGCATGAGGCAAATCCTCTAAATCAAACCTCATTAATAATAGTTTTTGGGTTTCTATATTAAAGATTTATGGACAATGTAAAAAATAACTCAGTTTGTGTATTACTCTATTTCCATAATTCTGTAAAGTAAGATTTATATATTTTTGGAAATACGCATGAATATGATAAAGGTAACGGTTGCAAACCAGAAAGGAGGGACAGGAAAAACCTCTACAGCTCTTATACTCGCAACCCTTCTTGCAGAGAGAAAAAGGGTATTGGTAATTGACTTAGACCCCCAATCATCCCTGACATTCAGCTTGGGTTATGATCCAGACGAGCTTGACAAATCAATCTATGATGTCTTTGTTGCCTATTCAGAGAAGAAAAGAGGGGAGCCAGATTTAGGTCTTAACGATGTTATTCTAACAGCAGAATTAGGTAACGGAAAATTCGACCTTGTTCCATCCTCACCCAAACTGGAGAATTTCAATGTCATATACTACCCGCTCATGGAAAAAACACTATCGAAGATGCTTTCTAAGGTGAATGGTTACGATGTTGTTTTGATAGATACTCAACCCACAATAGGAAAGGTTACAATGAACGGTCTTGTTGCCTCAGACTACATTCTGATACCCGTTGAGGTTGCCTATTTGTCGATAACTGGTTTAACTTTGCTCTTCGATACAATAAACAATGTTATCAAGGAGCTCAATCCGCATGTGGAGGTTCTCGGAGTTCTCCCAGTCAAATTTGAGAGAAGAGTTATTGAAATGCGGGAGAACCTCGAGAGGGTAAAGATGTTCTCTGAATTAGTTAAAGTGTATCCACCTGTTCCAAAGAGTGTGGCAGTTGAAAGGCTTATTTCAAAGAAAGTTAGCCTTAGTGAGCTATCAGAGAGTCTAAAAACTGCTAAGGATGTGTTTGATGTTTATATTGTGGTTGCAAGGGACATTTTGGAGAAATTAGGGGAGTGATTTTTTATGGATGTTCTTGATAAAAAGTTGAAGAAGGTTATAGATAAGGGGAAAGAAAATAAAGCTAAAAAAGAAGAATCAAAAATTAGTAAGAGTAATATAGATTCGATGGACATAGATAAGTTCCTTAAAAGGTTTGAATTCGTTGATGGTAGCGGTGACAGAAAACCGATGACCAACAAGGTCAGCACTCTTACAATTGACTCACTGAAGGCTCTGGCAGTATTGACAGATAAAACTCAGGGAGAAATACTTGATTTCATAGTTATAAAACATCTGATGAGCATTTGGAATTCTCTCGACGACACAGAAAGGGGTTTTATTCTGAAAAAGTATCCATCGTTGAACAAGTTAGTGAAAGGATTCCTTTGAGAGGATAGGATAGGCGGTAAGAAAACAATAAAAAGAACAAGAATAGATGATTTACCATGAAACTTGATAAAATAAGAACTATACTCCGCAATAACATGGAAAATCTAAGACAAAAATATAAGGTAAAGGAGATTGCAATCTTCGGCTCTTATGTTAGAGGGGAGCAAAGAGAGATTAGCGATGTTGATGTCCTTGTAGAATTCTATGAGGTTCCAGATTTGCTCAAGTTCATCGAGCTGGAAAGGTATCTTGAAGATTTGCTTGGAATAAAAGTGGACTTGGTAAGAAAGAGTGCCTTGAGAAAGGAGATAAAGGAAAGTGTGCTTAAAGAGGCTTTAGCCATATGAAGAGAGATTACCGACTCTACATAAAGGACATTCTCGACTGTATAGAGAAGATAGAGGAGTTTACAGCTGGTATGGACTACGAGGATTTCGTTGAAAACGATTTGGTCAGCAGTGCGGTAGTCAGAAAACTCGAAGTCATCGGTGAAGCGTCTAAAAAAGTGCCAGATTTTTTAAGAGAGAAGTATGAAGACATCCCCTGGAGCGATATGGCAAGGATGAGAGATAAACTCATACACTTCTACTTTGGCGTTGATTACGAAATCGTCTGGAAAGTCGTAAAAGAGAAATTACCTGAGCTAAAATCAAAGATAGAAACGGTTCTAATGGAATTGAAAGAAAATCAAAGCAATTAAGGTGGAAAAAGAGTAATGAGGATTTCATAGGGATTCAATCATCTCCTCCAGCATATTGAGTTCCTCATCAATCCTCATCCTAATCTCTGAAACTTTCATTTCGAGCATGTTTTCAATCATATCAATTGTTAGGTCTATCTTTCTGTCTTTGAGTATGTTTAGCTGTCTCAACTCTTCTAACACTCTCTTGATTGCATTCCTCTTTTTCGCAGTAAGTTCTTCTTCATTCTCTTCAGTAAGTGTGTCTATCTTACCAAGTACTCTCGTGTAAATCTGATACTGAATTGCATAGTAAATCTTCTCACGAAGCTCTGTCTCCATAACTCCTCTTGTGGAGAGGGGTAATGCTACCATCCACGCACTAAGGCTGGGGTCTATGGCTTGTAACTCTGCATTAGCGTTATGAACAAGCCTCTCAACATTTAGTTTCAGCTTTTCATCAGCTAATCTCAACCCATAGAAATTGATTGTGTTTCTTCGGATTGCTCTCTTGTATCTCGCCCTGATTGCCTGTATCCTTTTTCTTACATCTTTCGGAAAAGCGAGCTTTATTTTCTTAGTGTAATCATCAATAGTTTCTTCCTTCTCCGTTCTGTCTGGAATACTCATGTTGATCTGCAGGACATAGATTGTTTCATCAGAGAGGTATTTTGCTGAAGGGTTGTATGAAACTCCAACATCCATCATACTATCACCTCCGCTGGGGCGGTGGGGGATAGAACGGTAGTATTACGAAGAATCAGAGTGTAAAAAAGATAAGAAAACTAAAAAATCAAAAAACAAGTTAACAAGTTAACTTAGCTGAAGGTAACTTTTCCTCCTGATAGAGCGTTTAGTATGGCAGTCAGGGCACCGAGAATAATCGCCGCAATTAGTCCTCCAATGAGATATTTCTTGCCTCCTTCAGTATCTCCTCTTGCTACATTTATTGCTCCAAAGACTGTTACACCAAATACAGCTATCCAGGCAATCCAGTAACCCCATCCAACGACTGTTGTAAAGCCCTGTGCAACCTCTGTTGGAGCCTGTGGCTCTATGCTTATCTCAGTTTGAGCTTTTGCTCTCGAGATCGCTGTAAACCCGAAAGCGATGGCAATAAACAGTTCCCATAATACCTTGTTTTTCAAACCTTTGATTCTTTCTATCAGATTTTTTACCATGATATGAAAAAGCACATTAGGATATTTAAGATTTTCTAAATTTTTTAGTCGGAAAAGTCATTTCGATTTTTAAAATTAAAAAAAGCTTTAAATAACAGTGGATCCTCTCTAATTGTATGGTGGACGGTCTTGAGGTGATCAATATATCTAAGGTTACATCTGGGGGGAAGCTTACGATCCCTAAGGATATAAGAGAAATTCTTAATGTAGAAGAAGGAGATAAGGCAGTCTTTTACCTGGATAAAGAAAAAAATTTGTTGGTAGTAGAGTTTAAAAAATTGAAGTAAATGTTGCATTGGAAGAGTGTCAGAACGGTCCCCCTAACGCTCCAAGAATTACAGATATTGCTCCCAGCAATATAACTCCTGCTATACCTCCGAAAAGCCATCTCCTTCCAAGTTCTCCTCCTGTTGTTGCGAGCTGAACTGTTCCGTAAGTTATGCTAACCGCTGAAATACCGTAGCCTATCCACATCCCCCACCCAACTGTTTTCAGGGTGGTTTCACTTACACTTGGTGGAGCATTAGCAGATACAGTAACATTTTTCTCTGGTCCCTTTACGAAAGTTGAGAAGTTAACTATGTTATTCTCCTCATCCAATTCGCTGATTTCGTTTTCAATGTCTAAGGTTATACTGAAGTTTATCGTTCCGTTTTTCATTGGTGTGTAGGTGAAGTTCAGCAATTTAATCTCGCCTGCTGAAAGATTTATTTCCTGAGTTTTGGTTGAATAGCTGTCATTGAGTGATATTACAAATCTATCCGCATCAACTGTTCCCTGATTCTCTACTGAGACCTCTATGGTGTATGTGCTGTATTGAGCCATGTCTTCTGGGACTGAATAGTTTGTTATAACCAGATCGGGGGCTTTTACTGTGGTTGTGATCATCTTATTGTTGTCCTCATCCCATTCAGCTATCTTGTTATCCTCATCCACTACTGCCTCGATGTTGAATGTTCCCGTGGTTTCTGGGATCCACTTGAAGCTTACACTTCTGTTTTCGTATTGTTCAAGGCTATCTATTTCTTTTTCTCCAATCAGAGTGCCGTTGACATAGAGTTTTACCTTTATATTCTCAGCTCTGTAGTCTCCTGCGTTCTCCACGCTGACGCTGATTATATGCTCTTCACCGAGTTTGAGGACTGCTGGAGTCTCTATATCCATAACTCGTAGATCTGGAGCTAAAACCCTGATAAACTGCATATCTGAGTCATCTCCAGAATCACTTTCAAGGTTTGCTACCACCGTAAACTTGTCTCCCCTTGAATAGTCCTCTGGCTTGGGTGTGTAAGAATAGTAGTAGTGTTCAACCTCACCCGGCTCCACTGCTATACCCTTGGATCCGAGGGTTTCGCCATTGGCTGTAACTGTTATCGTGCCTGTTCCTGAAAGGTCTCCTGCATTTGAGATACCCACTTTTATGTTCACCGGTGAATTCAGTACCGCATAGCTTGATGCATCGATCCAGATATTCAGCTCTGCATACCTCACTTTCATTGATGCTTCAGCTCTGTTGTTGTCCTCCTCGAATTCACTCACTCTGTCATCTGGGTCAACTACCGCTACTACGGTTGTCCAATCTCTACTTGCGGTGAATGTGAAGGAGTATCTGAGAGTTTGAGAGGGTTCTACCGTTAATGCCATCTTCTTCTGCTCATTTCCGTTGTATGCAACTGTTAAATCAAAGTTTTGAGCTTTAACATCTCCCTGATTTATAACCACCGCTGTAACCGTGAAGCTCTTTCCTTCATCAACAGTTGAGGGTGTGGATAGAGTTACAGTAAGATCGGGAGAAACAACCGTCACTTCGGCGAACATCTTGTTGTTTGTTGGGTTATAATCCTCTACACCGTTAGATACAACCTCTGCTGTCAATATGTAAGTTCCCCTTACTGTTGGTGTATAGTTTAGCTTTACAGCTGTCTGGTTTGATGTTGTGCTGGCAACCATCTTATCCTCTTCCCACAGTATGACAGTCCAATTATTGGGGTTGATGTTCCCGAGATTCTCAATGTTAACAATGACTTCTGCACTCTCTCCGAGATTGATTGAGCTTTCAACCTCAATTGAAACAGGTCTCAGATCCACTCCATCAACCGAGAATGTGTAGCTCATTTCGTTGTTGTCTTCGTTTGACTCCAGTATGCTGTTCTCAGGATCCACAGTTGCGATTACTGTATGGCTACCTACTGACGGGTAGAAGGTTATACTCTCAACAATGCTCTCACCCGCATTAAGAGAGGAGATGTATTTCTCTCCTATGCTCTCTCCGTTCTCTGTGAGTTCAACCCTGAATCCTCCAACAGCGTAGTTTCCTGCATTCCTCACTGTGATGTTGATTGTATAGCCTTGTTCTGTTAGAACACCTTCTGAGTTTACAGATTCAAGGATTAGGTCGGGGGCGTAAACAGTCCTTGTCACATCAATACTGTTATTGCTCTCATTTGACTCAACTACTGTATCCTCAGAATCGGCAATGGCTGAGAAACTGACATCTCCTGAGCTTGATGGTGAGTAAGTAACTGCGAGAGTAATGCTCTCTCCCGCCTGAATACTGGAGATCACTTCCTGCCTGATTACATGCTCACCTTCCTTGACAACCACCTTGAAATTACTTGCTTGATAGCTTCCCTTGTTCTCGAGGGTGATGTTTAGCTGGTAACTGTTTCCAATAACTATGTTTTCTGGCACTTCAAAGTTTGTTATTGTTAGATCGGGAGCAAGGGAATTTACCGTTTCTGTTTTCGTGTTATTTCCTTCATTTGACTCAGTAATTGAGTTGAGAGGATCAACTTCCGCTCTGATGTTTATCACGCCTACCTCTTCAGGTGTCCATGAGAATACTATGCTGTCTTCCTGTCCTGAGTCGAGGATGGTTACTGTCTGACTCCCCTCAAGAACATCGTTTATGTAAAGTCTAACCTCAATGTTCTGTGCATGATATGTTCCCTCATTTTTAACATAGACTGTGATTTGCTCTGACTGTCCGAGAATTGGTGTTTGTGGGGTGACGATATTGCTTATGGTTAGATCAGGTGCAAGAACCTCAACAACTGAGCTGTATTCATTGTTATTCTCGTTGTGTTCTTTTATGCTGTTTCCGGGATCCACTGTTGCTGTTATTGTATGACTACCCGCACTCGTTGGCTTCCATGTTATATCGACTGTGGTGGTTGAACCGACAGCAAGAGCAGATATTACTGCTGAGCCTATTGTCTGTCCATTTGCCTTAACTTCAAGCGGGATGTTTGTAGCGTGATAATCTCCGTTGTTCTTTATCTCAACAGTAATCAAGTTGTTCTCCCCTATTACGATGTTCTGTGGCAAAATTAGATTGGTCACTGTCAGATCCGGAGCTACAACCGTTGCGGAGATTGATAAAGCGTTGTTGTTCTCATCGTTCTCCAATATGCTATCTTCTGGATCCACGGTTGCGGTAAGAGTAAAGCTACCGGTTGAAGATGGAACCCATGTAAAACTAACCGCAGTTAATGAGCCTGCTGAAAGACTTGAAACCGATTTCGTGCCGATTAAGTTGCCATTAGCCTCCAGCTTGACATTGAAATTGTTTGCTATTTTGTTTCCTGTATTTCTTACTGTTACGCTAATTGAGTTATCCTCTCCGAGAACGATGTTTGAAGGTGTGTTAATAGCCTCCACTATCAAATCAGGAGCATATACTGTTACTGATTCAGTCCTTGCATTATTGTTTTCGTTCTTCTCCTTTACTTCGTTGTTTACATCAACTGTTGCTGTAAGGTCATATGTGCCTATTGTGGTAGGTCTCCACACAAAATTAACCGTCTTTGTGTCTCCCGCTGTAAGTGAGAATCTTGTTGAGCCTATTGTCTGTCCATTAGCTTGGAGTAAAACTGTGAATGTGTCAGCATTTAGCTCTCCTGTATTCTGAACAACCACAGTTATAACATTGTCCTGTCTCAAGGCAATCTCACTCGGTGGAATAATATCAGTTACCACAAGTTCCGGAGCGTCATCGAGTATAACGGTGTATCCATTTGAATCTGCGGTAAATGGTGTTTCATGGATGAGCTCTCCCTGATAATAGATTTCAAGGTAATACTGAGCGTTGTTCTGAAGCATTACATAAGCTTTTCCGCTTGCGTCAAAGTTGCCTTCTGTAATCTTATACCTGACAAGACTCCCGCCTTCATTGAAATCCTTCTTTATGATATATGAGAGCTGGGTTTTATCGGGATATTGGTCGTAGAGGTCATTTATGGTGATTGGAACACTTATCGCTTCAGGAGATGACTTTGAAATCAAGAATACCTTATATTTGACCATTTCCTGAGTTTGGAGGTTAAGAGTTCTTTTGTAGTAATCATCCGAGAAGGCTTCAACCTTATATATGCCATCAGAGGGTATCTGATTGTAGAACAGAATTGCTTCGTTATCGATGTCAATCTGGAATGGATAGGTACTGGAACCAGATATTGCGTTCGCTGTGGCGGAAATCTTACTTAGGGTTAGTTCATCGTAAATGAGTAGCCTCATGGCTTCGGTGACTGATTTTACTTCTGAATCGCTCAATGCTCGTGTATAGAGCCTGAATTCATCAAACTTTCCAATCCAGAGTTTCGTGTGGTAAGCTGAAAGCCTGATTCTATCTACACCAGAAAGGCTCATGTCTACATTTTTTGTGGCAACCAGTATTCCATCAACAAAGAGTTTAGCTGTATTGGTAGATTTATCGAAGGTTACAGCGATAAGATGGATATCTGTATCTGGAAAAGCATTATCGTATCCAATATTCCCTATTTCGCCGGGGAGCTTATCCCATTCAATGCGGTAACCGTTGCTTGAGAAGAGCCTGATATACTCTCCTGTTGCGGTGTTCCTTGCTTCGAATAAACCCCTCGGATCATGTGTTCCCTTGTTGGTTCTTTCATCTGATGCCCAGAATAGAATTGTGTAGCTCCCACTGAAATAGTCTGATAGAGGGGTTATTTCAACATAATTCGAGCCATCCATATCTAATGAGTAGCCATAGAGTCCATCGCCTTGAGTTACTGAACCTACAATTTGTCCATGATCCACAGTTCCGGCTTCATCCTTAACGAAATACATTTTTATGTTGTCTATTTTGGCGGTTGCGGAGGTGGAGCTCCCGGTAGCATAAACCAGTAACTCTATCGTCGGATTGTTGCTGTTAACATCAATGACCACATGATAAACCCCTGCATTTCTTTGCTCATAGACCACATTTCCGTTTACTTTTACCTGGAAATATCTGTTAGCAGAAATTCCTGAGAAACTTAAAGATACATCGAACTCGAATTTGCTCACAAAACCTACTATATCGTTTTTGTAAATCTTGGCTATGGTATCATAGACGTAATATTGCCTCCAGGCATTTAACTGGACAGAGTAGCTCCCATCAGTGCTCCAGGAAGTTACCCTTGTAACTGAGGCTCCTGCATAAATATAGCCCACGTAGGTATATTTCTGCCAGCCTTCAAAATCAGATTCAAAGCTGTATTTGTCTTTTATATTCTGCATGGTATCATCAAAGCTGACCTTGATTACAAGGTTGGAATCACTACTAAGTGGTGGGTTTACAATCTCTGCTTTCGCTGTAACCCCTATTAAGAGTAGTAGGCTTAGCACTAAGGTTAGAATTGCCCACAACCGTATTAGCAACCTTATGCTTCTCAGCTCATTCATGTTTCCTAATGTGGTATGTTGATATATAAATATTATGTTATATAGTATGTTTGTTGAGATTAGTTAGGATTGTATAAGGTTGTATAATCTTGAATTCTCAATTTTGAAAAGAATGAGAATTAAGGGATGAAGCTAATCAAAAATATCAACCAAAAAAATATGAGGGGAAAAGATGGAGCTGAAAAGCGGAAGATTAAGTGTGAATATAAGTCGTAGCGATGCTAATTAGCTCATTTACCAATGTGAACGGGTATCTCGGTTCGAAGTCACCATAGTTTCTTACAAGGATTGCAACAGCGGATCCGAGTATGGAGTAAACCATGATTATTGCATCTTCAAGCCCTGCACCTCCTACCACATACTTGATGTCCGGATGTTTTTTTGCTAAGGTGAGAGCGGTATAGCTATCTACTACAAGCAATCCGAGAAACAGCATTAGTGCGAGGTTTATTGGGTGGATAACATATTTGTTGTGCATGAATATTGCGAACACTATCAGCATTAGGATTACCGCTGTTCTTACTGGGATGTAAACATTTAGTTCGTCTGTTGATACAAGGAGCCATGCTATGATTAGGCTTACGAAAAATGCTGAAGTTAAGCCAGTTAGTTTTGTCTGCAGTTCCTCGAGGAGGTTAGGATAGTATGCTTTCGTTATGTAATATGCTCTGTCTATCCATTGGTAGCTGTGCTCTGGTTCAATGTTGAAGCACATTCCAGTCAGTGAGAACAGCAGTAGAGTTGTCAGCGGAATTATCACAGTTCCCACAGACATACCGAAGTTTTTAGTTAGGAAGACTGTTCTGTTTCTCGTTAGAACAATCAAGGCTATTAGAGGAATGGCAAGGTAAACACTCATGATTCCTGTGAAGAACAGAAGGAGAGCTGCCATAGTTATCAGATAGAATCTCGGCTTTGCTGGAAATAAAATCCTCTTTAGTCTGTTCGGTGGCGGAAGGGTATATACATTCATTTTTTGACCTCCTTTAAAGTCTTTCACCGGGTGAGAGACTTTGGGTGAGGGTTATTTTTATCAATCAATATTGTGTTTTTTGATAGAGGTAAATAATATTGCTTGTTGAATAACTGTATATTAGAAACCCGATAGAATATTTTATAAAGGATAAAAACAGAAAATTTATCAGATGTATAACCTTATACAAAGTTGTGACAGGTTTGGTTTAAGCTTCTCATTTAACATAGTTAAAAAGCAAGGTTAAAAACCGCTTTAAAACGGTGACGGTGATGCTTACAAAATTGAAATACCATCCAAAGCGGGGGACATGGTTTACCCTCTACCGGGAGGTAGCTAAAAAGGCAGGATGGATTGAAAAGAAACTCTCAGAATTAGATGGGCTGCAGGTAGATGTAAATGTAGATGGAGATAAGATTGTTCTCACATTATTGAGAAAGAAACCTAAAAAAGGGGAGAAGGTTCCGAGAATCAGATATTATCCGAGAAGGGGGGCTTATATCTGGCTGTATAGAAGATATCTTGTTGATGCTGGGTGGATAAAAAAGAATGTGAAGGATGAATACCTGAATTTCCTAATGGAAGAGGAAGCTGAAGGGGATAAAATTGTTCTTAAAAAAGTCGAAGTTGATTTTGAGTGATGACTAAGGGTATTGAGAATTCTTCTGTTTTTCAAGCCATTTCTTGTTGTATTTGATGTAGTAGTTAACCATTTTGGGTGTGTAGTCGTCGCTGAGCTTGAAAATCTCATGGATTTCTTCATCACTGTATCCAAGATCAATTAGCAAGAGTATCAGGTGGACTCTTGCGAGATGTTCTACTGCACCTAAATTCTGCTGGTTGTTTGAGAGCCATTTACTTTTTATGTGAATCTCCCTGATTCTCTCGTCGTATGCAAGCTTTCCATATTTCTTGAATGCGGAGATATACATCTCTACTCTCCTCTGTTTCCAGTTTTTACCTTTGGATTCTTTGTTGAGGATTCCATCCATCTTAGCTCTCGCTCTTTTCATCTGGTATTCTTTGAATTTCCTCATGGCTATGCTTTCAAGGATGAACTCATATCTTTTAATGAATTTGAGAAAATTCTTGCTCTCAACAGGGGTTATAGGACAGAAGTCACTTTTGACATATCTAAGGATTTGTTGAAAGTCCATCTTGGGGAATTTCTCTGGTGGTAGAGGTGTACACCTGTAACCGCTCTTGCTGTTAATTGTGAAGGGTAGCCTTCCAATCCTTGCTGGCTCTATTACCTGCGTGTCTAGGGTTGTAAGTTCAAGTTGCTCTGCGAGGAAGTATCCTACTGCCCTCAGAATCTCTTTGGTTTTGGTTAGGTTTATTTCTGGAAAGTCTATGTAAACATGGAAGCCCTTTTTCCCTGAGAAATAGACTCTTGGGGTTATGTCATTGTCAAGGCAGTAACTGACGAGCTTCTGGGTATCCTTTAAGGCTTTCTCTGGGTTACTGTCGTCATCGAAATCAAGAAAGAGGGTGTCTATTTTCGCTGTGTTTCTGTCCCATTTTTCCATTGGTTTTGGTCTCTCGAATGAGTAGATGCTGAGATAACAGTCCTTGAATTTAGTATGGTAGCAAAGTCCGTATATGTCGTAGGAATCCTCGACTATTATGTTTCTCTGGAATTTCCCTGCCTTGAATCCAAATTCTCTTGGGAATTTTTGCCTGCAGTGGGCGTCAGTGTTTTCTATGAACTCCTCTTTGGAGATGGTGTAATTGCTATTCTTATAAGCCATAGTATCACATAATCAAATTTTTTAAAAAAATTTACTCATTAGGAATTATTTGTTAGTATTTGTTAGGGATACACTTGAATAGCCTTGATTCTCTGGATTCAAGGAGTTTTATCTTTCCTATTTCTTCCTCGATTGTCATCACTTCACCGTATCCCAGAAAGTCATCAACGAGGTTTATGGCGTCCATCCAGTCGTGTTGGGATCCATCGCTTGTCAGCAGAATGTCATCCTCGAAGTGGTATTTTGCTATAACAAGGAATGTTGTAACTGCCAGATCATAGGGTTTGTAGGCTGTTTTACAGCAATCTAAGTAATATCTGGCGAGCTTGATAGGATATGCAGTATTGAACACTCTCGGAAATGCAAAAGTTTCATGACTGCAATCTCCGTGACAGATTCTCGGCTCGATTAGGTATTCCACCTTGAATTCGTTGTGATTGCAGTTTGAATCTCCGTTGAATCTGACTTCCTCGTAGTTTATTATTGGCTCTCCTCGTCCATCCCATCCTTTTAATTTGACGCCTAAGCCTTCTATCTCTGGCAGAACAGCAAGAAAGTCATCAATAACTTTTCTGAACTGTTTAATGGGGTATTCTTTCAACCTGTACCAGTAATGTGTGTAACCCATATAATCACCTCGTGGGGGAGAGGTGATTAGAATCCGTGTTATGCGTCTCGGTGTTTTGATAGGTTTAAGAAATCTCTTTAAAATTGAGATGTAAGCTTTCTCGCTGATAGGAATATTTTTCAGCTTTATTTCTTCAATGAGTTTTCTCTTGGTTCTTATCCTTCTTGAATCGTAAGTTTTATAATAGTTATATGAATAAAACTTTTTATGATGATTGACTTTAAACAATTTCGCTTTAATTCATATTTAGGAGGTTATGCGAATAAAAAGTTCGTATATTCCATGTTGTCCGAAATTCGGCTCGGCGGCTTTGAAAATAAGTAAGGAGGTAAGAAACCATGAGGAATAAAAAGGAAACCATTAGAAAATTTGTTAGCATGGTGAATAACGAAGAAGAGCAAGGCGGGCTATGGTTACCAAATATTCAGAGATATTTCATTTGGAAAAAAGAACAAATAGAGAAACTTTTTGATTCAATAATGAGAGAGTATCCCATTGGGAATTTTCTGATTTGGAAGACAAAAGAACCCGTAAAAATGAGAAAATTTATTGACAATTACAAAGATGGTTTAAGATTGGTAGATTTTTACATTCCTAAAAATAATAAAATAAAATTACTTGTGCTGGATGGTCAACAGAGGTTACAAAGTCTTTTTATTGCTTTAAAAGGAAGTTACAATGGAGAAGAGCTATATTTTAATGTTTTAAGTGGCAAAGAAGGAAAAGAAGATATTAAGTTTGAATTTAAGTTTTTAAGTTCTGATAAAGCAAAAATAGAAAATGGATGGGTAAAATTGAAGGACATAGTTTTTGAAAATAGAACTTCATATGCTATTGCAAAAGATCTCATTCAAAAGATAAATAATGAGCGAAAAAAGAAGTTAATGGATGATTTGTCTGAGGAAGAAATAGATCTTATCCAAAACAATATATCTTTGATTATAAACCAGTTTTGCAATAGTAATAATCCTATAATTTCTTATACTGAACTGGATAGTGTTGATAATCCTGAAATATACACATTAAACGAGGTTGTTGAAATTTTTATTAGAGCAAACTCAGGGGGAACACCTCTAAGCAAATCAGATCTCATGTTTTCCCTTTTAACAGCTAACTGGGAAGATGTTGAAGAAGATTTAACCACTTTTTTGGAAGATCTTAATGGTACAGCGTTCGCTTTCGAAAGAGATTTTGTTTTAAAAACAAGCCTCATCCTCATTGGTGCTGGTGCAAAATATGATGTAATGAAATTTAGAAAGGAAGAAAATTTAAAAAGACTACAGGATAATTGGGAAGAAATTAAGAAATCGATAAAAGAAATCAAAGATTTTCTTTGTAAATATACATTCATAAGGGATGATAAGGCTCTTCCAAGCTATTTGGCTTTGATTCCATTAATATATTTCATCTATAAGTATCCAGAAAAATGGAAGAATTCCAATAAAGAAGCATTAGCAAAATGGCTCACACGAGTGCTTTTGACAGGCGCATTTTCTGGAAGCTCCGATACTTTGTTAGACGCTCTTATTAGAAAAATAAATGAAAAAGGAGATTTTGATATAGATGCTATTAACACCGAGATCATGAACAGAGGTAGAACCATAAATATATCGGAAGATTCTCTTCTAGATACCTATTATGGAGATAAGAAGCTATACCTTATTTTTGCTTTGTGGTATCAAGATGTTAGCTTTAAGCCTGCATATGAGGGAAATCTTCCATGGGTAGATCATATTTTTCCGCAATCTAAACTAAAAGAAGTTAAAGTAATCAATCCAGAAACAGGTAGGAAGATCATGAAGTACAAATGGTGGGATAGGGATCAAATTGCGAATCTGATGCTTCTTTCTGCTGAGGAGAATAGGGATGAAAAAAGAGATAAGTCACCTGAAGAATGGTTGGAAGATAAGGGTGATGAATATTTTGAAATCCATTTGATTCCAAGGAATAAAGAACTGTGGAAAATAGAAAACTTTGAAAAATTTGTAGAAGAAAGAAGAAAACTAATTGTGGACAAGTTCAAAGAAATTGGGTTAATAACATGACGGCGCCGAGCCGAACTCTCCGCTTGCTGTCGCTCGCTTCGGTGCTAACGCACTCGGACAACAGGAGGATATGTGGCTTCCCCTTCGGCTACGCCCAAATTTGCTCCACTTCGCTCCGCAAACTTCACATATCCCCAAAACATTATGTGGCTCGCCATCACCTACCCAAATACTCAACTCCGCCTCACACTTCAGATACCTGCATAGCGCTATATCAATTATAAATTACCAGAACCAAAAGTCCATAAATCCAAAATTCAATACACATAGTATAAAAACGAATTTCCCGGAAAACCGTGCAACAGTAAAGGTAAAACAAAAAAACTAATCAAACAGATACTTATCTTTAAACCTCTCTCTTAGCTCTTTAGTGTCTTTGATCTTCTTTGTGAGATTTGCCTCGAAGTAATCATAATACCTTGCTATCGCCTTCTTAACCCCTTCAAAATTTTTCTTGAATCTGAGAAACTCTGTTTCGCTTATTGATTTTCTGACAAATTCGGTATCCATACTTAAATAGCTCTCTCCAGTTTTCTTTACGATTTTTTCAATTGTTTCTACCATATTCCTGTAATGTGGATTTATTCTATTGATTACATTGAGTCTTGCGAGGTAAACAGAAGTTGGGAAATCAGGTTTATCGAGAAGCCATAGATTCTTTCTCAGTTTTTTGTATCCCTCTACTGGATCCTCCTCGTCGCCTATTTTTTTGATGAATTCAAGTAAATCTTCCAGCAAGAAAATCTCATAATCAATGTTTTCCTGCTCTTCCATCATGATTTTCTTGAGTATGGCTTTCTTGAACTCTTTCTCGTCTTTGATGTTTTCAATGTCTTTGAAGTCTATTGCGAGTGAGATTGATGGCTTTATTTCGGGATTTTTTGATGGCATGCTGTCCTTCATGTTTTTCTCCTCATATAAACTTTTACAAATTTATCAAAAAAATGGTTGTTGATTAGGTTAAGTTACTATTACATTATTTGCTCCATGTCCCACTCGTCTGCTGTGAAGTCATAGATTTCTTCCAGCAATTCGTCGATGTCTTCTTCATTGTCTTCTTCTTTGGACTCTGAAAGGTCGTGAATTGCCCTCAAGGATTCCTTCACGCTGTTGATGTATTTGCCTAAATCGGGTTTGTAAACCTCCAATGCCATCTTGGAAAGCTTGCTTGTCTTTTCTTTCATGATGGCTATCCTCTCAAGAGTTCTCTTTGCTGTCTCGCATACCCACAGGTCTCTTATTGTTTCATCTACTGTTGTGATGTTCTCTGGGCGGAGAGTGGTGAATTTGCCGTTCTCGGTTTCGAGGACTTTTATCTTTCCAGTTACCGCAACAATGGAAAGCTCGCTGATGTCGTGTATTTTCTCAAAAGATTCTGTCTGATACCTGCTGATATAACCGTAAAATGTTCCTGTTGGATCAGCTATCTTAATTTTCCAGAAGTTGGATTCAGTTGAGGTTTCATGCTTTTCCAATAAGACACCTACTGCAAAAACCCTGTTTACTGGAACTCCCGTCGGAGCGAGATAGTAGATAGTCTTACTGTTTGATTTTAGCTGGTGGAACATATCTATGAATTCTGTGGAGAACATCCTTACCGCAACCTCTCTCTTCATTCTCTCACCTCCGTGGGAAGGAAGTTGAGAATCGCTTCAACATCTTCAAAATGGTTAATCTCGCTAACCAGTAGATATCTTCCCGCTATTGTCCCCTTAACTCTGTAATACCTCCCTAAGAGCTTCTTTTTTAATTCTGCAAGAACTATGCTCCTGTCGAGGGTCTTCTTTGCCATCTTTATTGCCTTATTTAGATCTATTCCTGTGAGATGCGTTATGTTCTCCTCGTTCAGGACTACCTCATAAACACTTGCTCCGTCATCGATTATTGCTTTGATTCTCAAGTCTGGTTTCCCCTTGACTTTTCCATGTTCTGTGCATACACCCTTAGACACTACTCGCTTGCATTTTGGACATCTTGCAATAAGTCCGCTGTTTTTCTGAATGTGAACCATTGCACCTATTACTTCAATTTCTCTCTTAGGAGTCTCGATCTCTTCATCGATTTCAATGATTTCGCTTGTTTTTGTGACTTTGATTTGCTTTCTGCCGTTAAATGAATCTGCAACAACATTCTTAAAGAGGTAGCATTTGCCCTCCTGAACTTTGGGTTTCTCGGATTTCTTCCAGATGACGAATTTGGCTGTGCCTGTTTCATCTCCAATAAGTCCTACCTGTGAGATGCTGGGGCTTTCTGAATCCCAGAGCTGTATTACCTTAGCCTTGACTGTAACCCGCTTCTCGTTCTCGAGGGAATCCAGCTTGACCTCAGGGCTGTCAAAAACCATTTTCTCAGAAATGTTGGAAATGTTGTGGTTTCTTGCTATGTGGTTTAAGATTGTTCTGACAGCTTCCTTTTCAGGGATTTTGAATTCGTGGATTAGCAGTTTAAGTTTGGCTAAAGTCTCTTCTTTTTCCTTCTGGCTTAATTCTATGCCTGCTTTACTTAGTTTTTCGGATATTTTTTCCATAATCTTTTCCAGATTCATAAAATCACCGGTTGGGGATGGAGATGAGAAAAATGAGCGAAGGAGATAAAATAAAAAGTAATTTGAAAAAGTAATACAGTCATTTTGCCAGAAATCTCTAAGTTTTTTGAGCTTTGATTAGATAGAGATTTCTACACCTAAATTAGATTTTAGAAGAGACACAACTTGCTTAATCTCTCGGTTTGATATTAACTTGTTTTCATCCTTTTATCTCATTGGAATGATTGATTTAATTCTTCATTCCATTGGCTATCTCATTGCCAAAAATACATAGTTCGCAGAACTCAAACAGCCTATTGTTCATTTTCAAGGCTTTTTTCTGTCTTCTGGATTGTTATCATCCATGAACTGGCTTAAATAGAGTGAATAGCTATTAGAATGTATTTTTGCTCGACAACTATTCTACAGCAATCCTCTTATTTCTCTATGTTTTCTTTATTGCCTGTAATGAGGGGCAGACGAATATAACCTTCAGTCTTTTTTCAATGTTTGTACAGCTTCATTTATTTTCCCACTCTCTTTGAAAACGTCGTAAAATCTGACCATCATTTCCACAGCCCAATCTTTTACCTCTTCGCTATTTAAAGCGTTATCTAAGCTACCAACAACTTTTTCAACATAGATTTTTCTCCACTTGTTTCCGAGCTTTCTAAATTTTAGATCTCCTATCTCTTTTTTGAGATCGCCCTCCTTAGATTTGAAATAGTCAAGTAGCTTTTGATTTATTGTCTCATCAGCATATTCGAAATGTAAGCCAACCTCCAACACTTTGTTTGGCTCTCTTCCACATAAAAGCCACTCAAAATGAATTGGTCCAAATCCTGTAGGTATCTGTAGCCAGTTGTCAGCAGTTGCTCTCCTTTCAGTTGCTCTAGGTTTGATTTCTTTAAATTCCGAAAGCAGTTTAGAAAAGAATCTTAAGTATTTTTCCTGTGTTTCTGTTAGTTTTCTTCTCTCAATTCTCTTAATATCTTCGATACTTAGTAGTTTTGGAACAAAGATTTCTTTGTTCTCACTTTTAAAGTAATCAAACTCTACACAGAATATCCTTACTCCAAAATTCCTAAGCCACTCTGCGAGTCTTCGAGTATCATCACCGATAGTATAAGAGACTAAGAGAAGCCAAATTTCAGCAGGATCTGTTATGGACTTTACAAAATTTTCCCTAAAATCCTCGTAAGTGAATTCCTCCTCATCCGCATAAAAACTCCTGTAGATGCCTTCCAAAGATTTGAATTTGCTCGTTTCTGAGCTAAAAATTTCGTTTTCATCCATTTGCTGGAGATCGGAGGCATAATCAAGCAATTGAGCAATAGCTTCCCTATGTCCTTTTTCTCTCTTTAGCTCTACTACAATTAGGTTTCCGCTGGAATCAATTAATAAGAGATCGAGTTCTCCACCACTTGGTAGTTTCAAATGACTTGCTACAGTTACAACATATTTTTTGGTAATATCTTTTAGGATTATTTGAGGGTTTTCTTCAATTAACCTATGCAGATACTTCTCCTTTTTATCAACTGAAAAGTCCTCTTCTTCGATAATTTCTACATTGTTACCATCTCTGATAACCACATAACTCAATTGGCTCACCTCGTTTATCCTCTTAGATATTGCCCTCCAACGGGCACGAAGCGCTTTGGCTTAATCGGTTGATCGTACTTTTTGATGCTTTCAAGCTCAATTGCCATCCATAGCTTTTTCTTTTGCTGCCCTCTGCTTTTCCATCCTTGCTTCCATCTTTCTTGGGATTTGATATATTCTTTTAGTTCATTCTTTGTAAGAAAAATTCTGTCACCATAGGTATTGAAGAACTGCACTGGATTCTCTGAAAGAACGATTCTTTTTATTTTAGCCTCTCCAACAAAACCAGTATCCTCGTGAGATTGATAGAAAACGAATTTCATACCGGGCTTTAGTTGCTTCCATACGGTTGCCGGCTTAACAAAAACATCTTTTCCTTTAAAAAAGCGATCCATGAACTGCTTGGGGATTGGATATGTTACACCAACTATATCTTCCATAACCACCCTCTATTTTATCTTGAGGCTAAACCTCACTTTTAACTTCCATAACAGCTTTAAGCAACTCTTTCCCTTTCGGCTTTGGGGTTCCCCTGCCCTCTTTCTTTGCAGCTTCTATCCAGAGCTTGATGGCTACCTTTATCTCCTTTAACGCTTCCTCTTCAGTCTCACCAAATGCAGAACAGCCGGGTAGCTCAGGAACTACAGCGATGTATCCTTCATCTTCGTCGCTGTAGAAGATCTCGGTTGTGTATTTGTGCATATTATTCCTCCTCAATAAATTGTATTTCCCTATCTTTTAAATGTTGCCTTAGTTAGAGGTTTAGCCTTGCCTTTAACATTTTGGAAGTTCAGGATTTCTTTAACTCCCCCTCTTACATAGACTCTGCAGCTTCGTTTTCGCCTCTAAATTTGAAATCGAAAAGTTCAGCTGCTTTTGCAGATATCTTCGAATCTGATGTTTTTGGGATTGTTTTTTAGTTTTTCATAACTTCTCTCTTTTTAGTCATGCTGAATCCACTATGAGTCTGTAGTCTTCTTCTGGAATTTCCCTCATCGCCTTACCCATCAAATGTCCAGTCCATTTCTGCTTGTTTTTGATGAATTTCAGCTTGGGGATAAGAGATTTGAAGTCTACAGGCTTATCAAAGATTTTTATAGGTTTGAGCTTTATGCGCAGGGGAAAGCTCTCGTTATGCATGCCGGGTGGTGTCTTAAAGATTCTCGACGAATCTTTGAAAACTTCTGATGTTGCTTCATATGCAGCTGCTATTCTTGGTTCTATGATCTTGTCCTCGTCCCTTTCCTGTTTGAGGTAGATGAGAAGTTTATCTCCGGGTTTAACCTTTGCAATTGTGTTTTTATGGCGTTCTGGAACTCCCCACACATTTTTCTGTTTTATAACTTTCCAGTTTTCAGAAGTAGTTATGCAGAGCCAGTAAGTCATATGACCACCAATGAAAATTTTATTTTATTTACTTAAAAGTTTGCTATTAAACTTAATCTCCAGGTTTTAAATGTGGGAAATCGTCGGTGTGATGAATTCTTAGATGACAATTCCTGCACACAAAGACAAATTTTTCTGGATCATAGGAGATGTTGTGTTTTTCAAGTTTCAGCACTTCTTCTGGAAAAACTCTTTCCAACCGTTCTTGTTCAGTTAAATTTATCCTTATCCTTCTCTTTTCAGCAATTTTGCTTGGTTCATAGGCAATTTCAATTAATTCTTCCTCAACATACCAATTTCCTTGATAAGCACCACAATTTAAACAAACGTTTCCATATATGTTTTCGCCCATTGTTTTACTGAAAGTAAGCTTGAAGAAAGGATAAATCTCAGATATCTTATCTGGAAGTTCTTTAAACGAGTCAGGGCTAATATTGAGCATTTAGCATCTATAGGGTTAATTCCACCATCTTACATTTTCCTGTTCAAGTTAATAAGCATCGTAGCAGTTGCGGATTGATTTAATTCTGAATCAAAGGTGATTTTTTCTATTTAGGGTGTATATAAGCGAGACCTTTGTTAGGTTGTTAGCCCATAAAATCTCTTGAAATTAATCCCACCACTTCTTAAACTTGGGAGTGAGGACTACGAAAGAGACGAAAATACAGAATAAACTCGATTGCATAGATTAATCCGGCATTATATGGCAATAAACAAGCCAATAATCCATCCAATCAAGTAAGTTGTACTCTAGTAAGGCATAGCGGCGATCTTGTGTTGCAATCACTGCGATACTCACCAAAATTAAGAAGCAGGATAAATGACAGATTGAGCATTCTGGATTTTATGAGAGAGTGTAGGACATAAGAGAGGACTAAGCCAGCTATAATCTCGGAAAACTCTCCTAAAACCATGTTTGAATCCCGCATGAAGATCACACTTCTTGCTTTTTAGGGGAAATTGATTTTGGCGTACATTTCCCCTATCTTCTCAAACCACCCTTTAACTTCATCCCAAGCATTTAGTTGTTCTAAATGATCTTTTGTTATTTGTTTTGATATTTTTCCGCACAGAATCCCTTTGACATCTTCTTCTTTCATGCCTTTCTTATTTGCTAGATAGTTAGGAATATCCTGGCTATCCCAATCTCTTTTAAATTTCTCATCAAATTTGACACCTTCAAATTTCTCATTGTTTTCTATTAATTCCCAATGAACATAATTTTCTATTTCTCTCTTTTTGGTTATTACTCCATAACTTCCGTCTCCTCTGCTATTAACCTCATCTATTGCCTCTTGATACTTTGAATCTCCGTCTCTATCATATAAATGGAATTCAATTGCATTTGTATTTTTGGTAATATATCTATCGATATAGTCTTTTAGATTAGAGCCATGCATTATATTAAAAGCCATTATACCGGCCTTTATAGCGCTTTGGAGGTCTATAATCTTTTTTAGCTCAGGAATATTTTGGTTTACATTTAGTAAAAACATCTCATCGGTTTTGCCTTCGACGCAGATTATTAATTTACCAACAGTGGGAAGTATGCCAAGATTTTTGATTATTTTATCAATTAAAATATTGTGATTTCCATCGCTAAATTGCTCCACCACAGTTCTATCACCACTTTTTTCAACGTATCTTATTGAAGAGATTTCCAGCAATCTTATAAATTGTGGACTATGGGTTGTGATTATAATTTGATAATTGCCATTATCACTTAACTTCTTTAAACTTTCCAATAGTATCTTCTGAATATCTGGATGTAAGGACGTTTCTGGTTCTTCAATTGCGTATATAGTATGCACATTATTATTTTCATCTTTTTGTCTTTCAGCTTCAGCAAGGAAAAAACTTAGGAGGACTAATCTTCTAAAACCGCTTCCCCTTTTATTCATAGGGACACCTTCATCTGTAACAAATCCTATATTTTTATAAACATCTTTCCATTTCAAGTTGGAGACTTCAGGAATATCGGGTTTTAGTTCAGATTCCAGTTGTGATATATCTTTGAATTTTTCGATGGTTCTATTTGCAATGTTGGAAATCACATTTTCTATTTCTCTGGCAATTTCATTTAATTTCTTCTGGATATCGCCTCTCTTAAAAATTTGCTCAACAGTAATTTTTAATGGGTCTTGAATTTCAGAATCGAGATCTTGGTTCGTTCTATCAGAATGAAACAATGCGTAAATCGGGAGATATTCAGTCAATTTTCTCCATATGTTTTTAACATCCCCTTCATCAACAACTATTTCAATGACATCAAATTCTAATCCTCCATTATGTCCATAATATTCTCGAATTGCTTTTCTTAATGAGGCTGATTTTCTTTTGTCTTCACAGTCAATATTCTTTTTTTCAACAAAATTTTTTAGCTCAGTTTGCTTTTTTCTTAATAAATTCTTCAAAAAATCATCATTAGCTGGATGATAACATTTAATTGTTGTTGATTTAAGTTTTCCGTTCTTAAAAGTTTTCCAGACTTCCAAGTATTCATCTTCATTTAGTAGATATTCATCTCTAAGAGATGTAGGGTTCGTCTCGTCAATTATTACTTTTTCTGGGAAATTGGTAAAAACGACGCCAATTCTGAACTCTTCAACTCCTTCATTTTTTGCTCTTACATTGAGATCATCTGCTTCAATTTTTACGGCACCCTTTCCTTCGTTAATAAAAATGTCCAACGCTTCGAGAATTGAACTTTTTCCCTGATCGTTTTTACCTATAAATGCTGTAAAATTTTCCAATTCTATTGAAACTAGTCCATAAAAACCTCTGAAGTTTTCGAGATAAATTTTCTTTATTTTCATATTTACTCACCACCATTCAAGTGTCGTTATCGAGTCCTTCAATCACCCTCACCCACTCATGACTTTTTATCCTCTCGATCTGCCCCATGATTTCCTCATCAGCCTTAATCGCCTCGACAACTTCCTTTATTGTTTTGAGGTACTCTTCCTTCATTTTCTCCATCTTCAGCTTTTCTTCCTCGCTCAATGGCTCAATTGAGTAGGCAAGCTTTGCGTAGCTGTCGTAGTCTATGGGTATTAGGTGTTTGGCAACGAGGTCAATCAGGAAGGTGCCTTTTTCAAGTTGTGGGTAGATTGGATCTTTACCCTCTTCGATGGCCTTTTTGCTGTCTTCGATGAATTTTTCTTTGAAGTAGAGTTCGTAGACAATAGTGTCTAGTACTTCATTGTCTAGTAATGCTATCTCCCCCGAGTGTAATTCTCGTATATCCTTGTCTAAGTTTAAGAATAACAAGTAGTCAACAAGTATTTCAATAACTTCTTTATCCCTATTGTTAGTTTCTATTAGCGGTACATTCTGCAGGTACTCTTTTTTATATACTAACGTTGAGCCACGCAACTTGGGAGAAATTTTAGTAAAATACCAAGTAACTGTAGCTGAATTTAGCAAAGCTAGCAAATACTTTGAGACATTTGTCATTATAAATGTACCCATCTGTGGGTATGTTGGTGTCGGAGACCAAGTAAACGCAGCCACCTTGGACATTTCTTGCCAAATTATCTTAGGTTTTTCGAATTCACTTACGTAATCTGATGCATATCTTTGGAGTGCGTACCACTCGTATCGGATGCCTGTTTCGTCTTTATTTCTGTTTGAAAGTTTTTCTTTATAATGAAGTAAATGATTGTATACAGCTGGATATCGCTTTTTAAACTCCCTTTCTGCTAAGTCTGAAGCGCTTTTTATTGTCTTATCATTATGTAGAGGGAAGTGCCAAGGGATATACAGCAAGTATAGCATATTCCAATCTATATACCATCTTTCTATGTCTTTTCCTAAAACGGTAGGCTTTATTATTTCAGCACTTTTCGGATCTTCAGCAATCAAATTTTTCCTAGTTTCTTCATCCATAATAAATGCCTCGTTAAGTCCAGTCTTTATACCTGCATATATTTTAACATCCCACTCCTCCAGAGGTTTTCCCACTTTTTCAATCCACTTTTTAATTTCCTCCTCATCTTCTCTGACAAATGTCCATACACCTTCGAGACTTTTTTGAAGCACAAAATATCCTATTTCTTCAACCCTTTGAATGTCTGACGGATCTCCCGGCGCACAGTAAAATATGGTGTTGTTTTTTGGTGGATGTGAATTCCTTACAACATAGATCAAAACGTAATTCGAAATACCTATAAAAGGTGTGTTATCTCCGAAATCAATAATCTGTAAAATCTGGAAATTGTCTTTGAAATAGGATCGTAACCTTTCTCCATATTTTCTTGTAAGCCATTTGTTGGTTATTATGAAAGAATGATATCCATCTTTGATTAACAGATCGAGACTTCTCTTAACAAAAAATACGCTGTAATCCGATGTGCCACTATATACCTCCGGATATAGTAGCTCCAGAATTTCTTTTGGCTCATTTATCATTTCCTGCCTTATAAATGGTGGATTTCCAATCACTACATCATATCCTGGATTTTCTCTCAAAAACACCTCAGGAAACTCAAAAATCCAGTGAAATGTCTTTATCTTCTTCAACTCATCCAGATCAATCCCGTGCTCATCGGCAAATTTCTCATCCAGCTTTTTATTAAATAAGTCTGTTATACTCTTCAAAAGTTTATTCAGCTTTACCGCATACCTCGAATTGAGCGAGGCAACAAGCACCTGTATCAGCTTCTCTTTCGTCCTCAAAACCTTCTCAAACTCACTCCACCTTATCTTCTTTGAAGAAAGAATCCTATTCATCTCCTGAATCTCTTTAACCAGATCTCCCTCAATCTTTAGCGATCTGGCAATCTCTGGCAAATATTCCTTAAGCTCCTCATCAACCTTTATTCTTTCCTGAATATACTCAATCTCGTGATCCTCAAATTCAAAGTCGAGAGTAACCTGTTTTATCTCTCCTCTACCCCTTGGAACATCAACATAACCTATAAGCGAGTTCCCCTCCCTTAAATTGAAGTGAACGTTCGGGAATCTGATGAAAACACCTGCATTGACGTTGAAGTGCCTTGCAAGGGTCAAAAACAATCTCGCCCTTGCAATCTTTAACGCTGAAGGGTTTATGTCAACCCCATAGATGTTCCTTGAAAGGATTATGAAAAATTTAACGTAAACCTCAAAAAGACCTTCTTTTTCGGGAATCTCAAGCAGATTCAGTGGCTTGATTTTTCCATCCTCATCTGCCACAAGGATTTTGAGTTTTTCAATTCCAACCTCTTTTGCTCTATCTCGCAGCTTCCTGTAAATATCAACCAGCACGTTTATGGCACTCTCCAGAAAGTGAGCGGAGCCTACGGCAGGATCAAGAATCTTTATGTTCTGTAGCAAATCAAAAAGCGTCAGCAGTTCTTCTTTCTCTCCAGCGTTTATTATCTCATCTATGCTCTCGTAACTTTTCCCGAAATCCTCATTTATCCTGTCAACCAAATATGGCTCAATCGTGTTCTTGCAGATATACGATGTAATTTCCTCAGGAGTATAAAAAGCTCCGAGCTTCTTTCTCTCCATGTATGTAATCAATTTCTCATAAAGAGACCCGAGAACGTACTCATCAATATCTCCATCAACCCAATCCCTACTCTCAAATAAGTTTAGCAAAGGAATATCAAAATCAATATCTTTCTCAGAAATCATCCTTCTCCTGCCTTTGGGCGTGAGATTTACCAGTTTTTCAGTAACACCTTCCTGATAGAAACATTTATCTGGAATTGTTACTGCCTCATCATCCTCTCCGTTCAAAAACACAGCCGGTCCAATAACAACACATCTCCCTATACTCTCCTTCTCCACATAAGGCTCATTCGAATATCCGCTTATCTTCCTGAAGAAGTGCCTGAGAAAAGCATAGTAACTTTCAAATCCTCCAAAAAGCCTTTTCTGCTTCAAATCCATGAATTTGGTAATAAAGTATCTCTTATCCCTGTTAAAGAACCCTTTCTCTTGCAGATACCATAATGTGAGCATCTGCATCATGAAGTTGTCAACGAACTCCTCTCTTCTCTCCTCTTCGCTTATACCCCTAATATTGTTGAGCAAAAACTCCCTGCACTTTTTGTATAGAACATAAAATTCCTCTACTACATCCGACCTGCTAAGCAGAGCTGAGAAGTTCTCATCCTTGGGTTCCTCAAGGGCTTTTTTGAGCTTTTTCAGAAATGGCTCGTTTATTTTGGCTATCGTCTTCCTTATTTGTCTATTGGCTCTAAAATCTCTGATCAGCAAATCCTCATTGCGGTAAATCAGTATCCCTACTCTTCCAACATATCCAGTCGTTGGCTTGTAGCCCAGAAAATTAGATATATCTTCTTTTCTGTCTCCCTCAGCGAAAAATATGCCCTCAAACAGATTTATATCTTCATCTTTGTCAAATATATACAGGGGATAAGTTTTGCCAGAAATCTCGATCTCACTTTTTTCTAACTTTTCAAGCCTTTTTAAGATCTCTTTTTTTAATTTCTCAGTGTTAATACCCACAGAACCACCCCAGATACTTACTTTCAACTCTCAATGATTTGACATCTGCAAGACCCCACATCAAAAAGTGGCTGTAGAGCGTATCTACAACTCCTCTTAGGTCTCTTATCTTTACAGTGTTGTTCTTTTCCACCTCTATAAGATTCCTCTCAACAAGCAAGGATTTTATCTCTCTTGAATACTGACGGTAATCCAGTAGCTGAAGCACATTCACAACAGATTTATAGTTTTCAAGTTCTTTAGCTTTACTTCTCTCAAGAAGTAAAGCATTGAGCAGGTTATAGAGGAAACCTTTTGGTTCTGGCTGATATTCCCTCTTCAACCTTTCAACCTCATTTTCAACCTTTTTTTCAATTTCTTTGAGAGTTTCTGCAGCCTCATCAAGCTTTACAGGATTCATCTTCTTATACCTCACAAGGTTCAGCAACGAGAGTGGAGATTCAAACTTCAGTTTACCATTGCCGAAACTAATTATCCTCTTACTTATCCTGCTATCTCCCCTGTAAAATTCGTAAATGCCGTAAATCTTCCCGTTCCCTGATTTTACATAGCTGTAATAAGGACCATCACCCATATCTCTAACTTCTTCAAAATCTTCTCTGGTTATCCCCAATTCGTACTGGATGATGTTGAGAAGCTTATACTCATCAACTTGCTCCTGTGGCATCCCTCCCTCAACCCACTCTTTGAATTCCTCTGATATTCCGATATCTTCAAGATCCGTCATTGAAAGCTCTGCAATGTTCTTTATTCTCTCACCAAATGTTTTAACGCTTATCTCTTCCTCAGGGCTCAGTATCTTGGATTCCTTGCCAACAACAAGTGTTATGTCTTCTATTTTCTGTCTAAGCTTGTTTAGAATCCCTACAAGAACTTCTATTTCTCCCGAAGGAATGAAGTTGATAACATAAACATCCTTTTCATTCCCTATTCTGTTCACCCTTCCTACCCTTTGAACTATAATCATCGGATTCCATGGAAGATCGAAGTTAACAACAGCATCAGCATCTTGTAAGTTAACCCCCTCGCTGAGAGCATCGGTAGAAATTAATATCTCAATTTCTCCAAACCTCCTTACCTCTTCCTCTCCGCTATTTGCCTTCGGTGCAAACCTTTTAATGAAATTCACCTTTGTTTCAGTGTCAGTTTCGCCCGTAACAAGCCCAATCTTTATTCTATCGCTCCTTTTATCCTTCAACCATGGATGCAGATCAACTTCTTTCTCGATCCACTCTCTGAGGTTGTGGTAAATGTAGTAGGCGGTATCTTTGTACTGGGTAAACACTATGAATTTCTTTCCGTGAAGGCTTGGAACTGAGAGTTTTTCTGATTTGTATTTTGGATTTGTTATGAGCTGTTTTAAGGCCTCAAGTTTTGGATCATTCAGGTAGCTAAAGATCTTCGATTCAATGATCTCCTCTTCCTCTTTCGGAATTGTACCAAGAACCTTAAATTCTCCGTTTTCTTTAGCCTTCAGCTCATCAAGAGCTGCAAAAATCTCATCCATCAACTTCAAATCCTGCTCAAGATTATGAAGGGCGATTTTCAAACCCATTTTGATTTGCTCGTCAGTGCTTTTAGCCTCAAGCTTGTACTCCTCAACATACTCAATCAGCAGCTTGACAACCCTATCCAACCAGTCTTCCTCTTCTTCAGCTTCAGCATTAAATTCCTGAGATACTTCATCCAGATCTTTTTTGATTTTTGCCTCCTCAACTGCCTTTTTTACCAATTCTCTGAGATCTTCCTTACTCATGATCTTATCAACGGTATTGCTGAATATACTCCAGAAAATCTTCTCTTTTTCGTAGATTTTTTTCAGGGTTGTCTCGAAAGGGAATATACCACTCTCTAACCTCTTACCTAAGAGGAGCCTGAACAAATCGGAAATCTCTATTACTCTGAATGCTCCCTCCTCTTCATCTTCTTCGAAAACAATGTATCTCACACCATACAACTTCGTGTGCTCAAAATTAATCCTGTCTAAATTTCTTGAAATGCGCTTTATAAGTTCGTAAAATTTACTGGTATAAAATGGGGCGTAACCAAGGCTGTAGGGTTGCGGATCCTTGAAAATAATGTCCAAATCCTTAAATTGCTCTGCTATATACTTTCTCGTCCTCAAAACCATTACTTCATCGAGAATTTTCATTTTTATTTCTGTTGCAACTTTTTTCAGCTCTTTTCTGATCCCTTCATCCTTCTCTTCATCGTACTTTTTCTTTAATCTCTTATAGTTCTTGATAAGTTCAGGAACGGGGATATTGTTTTTAAGCCAAAATCTTTCAAATGTATCGTCAGTGAATATTCTTATGAGATTGTAAAGATCATCAATTGTGTTGTTAAGGGGAGTTGCTGTTAAAAGCATAAACTTGTTGGAGAAGTTATCTACTTTTTTCTGTAAGGCTCTTGCAGCTTTCCATCTGTTTGTATTTTTGTTTCTGTATTTGTGAGCTTCATCGATAACAAAGAGATCGTATTCTTCAGCCATTCTTTTCAATCTCTCATCAACAACTCCTTTCTTCAAATCTGCCTTATAGTTCTGGAAAAGTCCGAGCGAGAGAAAAGCGATTTTGCCCAGAAGTTTCTCACCACCCTCATCATAGATCTCATATATTTTGTGATTATAATCTCCTTTCACCATTCTCTTGAAGTTGTCCTTGAAGAAGAACTCTGAGTCTATCTTTACTCTCTCCCCCCTCTCCAGCCTTGCCAGTATTTTCTCATCAGACCTCCCAACAAGCAAATCTTCCCACTGAGAGATAATTGATGGTGGAAGAATGAGCATGACTGCGGGATATTCCTTTCCTTTAGGCAACCAGTGTGGGTGTTTTCCGTTCAGAAATTCTTGAATTACTGCAGCAGCCATAAAACTCTTGCCTAAGCCAACAGAATCTGCAAGGATAACACCATTATAGTAGTTCAAAATGTTTATAGCGTTGATGACACCAACAAGCTGAAATTCCATCAAAATATCTTTTTCAATTAGATTCAGAACTCTACCTTCAGTCCACTTGTAAACTAAATATTTGAATAATGTTTCAGGATCAATGTATTTACCAAGCTTTGGATATTTTACCTCAGGAATAACTCCTGAAATTTCAATCACTCTGACTAAATCTTCGTTAAACTCACTCGCTTCCTCCCAAAGTTGGTCAAACCAGTTGTTGAGATAAAGAACATCTTCTCTCTCGGTTAAAATGACATTAAGCTCCTTGTTTCTTGTTAAACCCTCTGCAGTAAAATTTGATGAGCCAACTATTGCAACACCTGGAGAGCCATATCTATCTTCTAAATCCTTCAAAAAAAGATATAACTTGGCGTGTAATCTTGATTTCTCAAAAAGCTTAACCTCTATCAGATTATTTGCAATGTAATCTCTCAATCTTCTCAGCTGGTTTATCTGCCAATCACTTAGTTCTTTATCTTGTAATTCTTCGATCATTTTTTGTTTAAAGATCTCCCTCAAATTATACCCAGAAACCAGCTCTTCTTTTGTTGGTTCAGTGGTCTCGTTCCCCATTACCATTTTGAGAAATGGTTTTTTCTCTACTTTTTCTGGAAAATCACCATCGACAAGGTTGAAGCCACTCAAAAAGAAATATCCAACCGCAAATTTGGCTTCTTTGCAGTTTTTTAGTCTGTCTTTTAATACAGTTGCTAATTCTCTTTCAGGGGTGTTATCAATAATTTTAGAGTTTTCGAGAGTTATCATCAGAAAAAATATCCATACCTCATTTATTTTTCTTTTGGCTTTAAGGGTGGAGATTTAGAATGTTATTGATATTACTCTTTTAAAGTTTTTACAATTTTTGTTAGGTTCTCCCTCAGTGTTTTCCAACCTTCTTCGTTGTCTGAATATTTAAAATATCGGAGATGTCTCAAATCAAAAGGAATATCATCTTCATTTTGGGTTATGATTATGACGGTTTTTCCTAAAGTATGAGCAATCCCTAATTCGTAGAAAACATTTGGATTTCTCCCTGTCACATCGGCTATGATTATCTCTGATTTGTTGATGAACTCCCAGATTTGTTCTATTACAGGACCGGGTTTAAAAATATCGTCAGCCTTTGCTACTCGAAAACCTAACTTTTCTAATGTTGGTTTAATGTGTTCATTAAAAATACGAATAAAAGCGTCTCTGAATGGCATAAGTACAAAGCAATGATTATCTTCAACCTTAATGTCTCGACTACTAAAAATTGGTTTCACATACAGCCTTTCAGAGATCTGAGTAATCTCTTTAATCTCCAGTGAGGTTTTCTCTTTTTCTCCAGATGCTACAAAAAATTCCCCCTCTTCATTTATTTCTACTCCAAATTTCTCTCTTAGAAAGGTGTTTAGGTAGTTTACTATGTCTCTACTTTTTCCATTTGCTGCACTTTCTTTAACCAAACCTCTAATGAATTGCAGGATTTGGTCAGTAGTTGCACCTTCTAATGCGTTATAGATTGTATCCCATCTGCTTCCCATTCTTGTGACTACCTTATGCATCGACTGTGTGCCTATTCTTGAAAGATTTTTGTCAGTAAGGTAGTAATAGTCAGTAAAACAATCATATAGGATGTCGGCTAATATTCTTCTATCAACTTCATTTAATTCCACTAAGCCATTTACAATCCCAGAACTATTTTGTAGTAGAATATTTAAGTGTAATGTTTTAAGGGAAAAACTTTAGTTAATAATAAATGACTTTTCTATAAAATTTTTTAAAAGATTGTACACTACAGAAATTCCTTCAATTTTAGATGATAGAAATCTAAGCAAGATTCAAGAGAACACTATAAGCGATTCTATATTGAAGTAGTCAGAATGACTCTATTAGTAATCACGAAAAATCGAGCACCATCACATGACAATTTTCAAAATTCACATTTCAGGGATGATGATCTCGTCCCATGCTTTTTTCATCAGTCTCTCATAATACCTGAAATCGGGCATGACAGAACTTTCCAATTCCCATTCAGGAATCACAATCCACCTTCTCGAATCGAGAACGACATAACCTACTTCCAAACCCGGCTGAATCTGTATGCCTTTCCTTTTGCAGTAATTCATCAGGTAAGCTTCAGGGCATCTTCTGCTGTAATTTGTTTTTCCGATGACCTTCCTGATTACGAACTCCTCTAAACTCGCATGGCGAAGGTCCTCTTTATATTTAAGATATATCCTCTCCAGCTCATTTCCCAAATTAGCTATCTCATCTCTGTTTTTTGCCTTAGAGAGAATGTCAAGGATATCAAGCTGCATTTTTCGAATGTAGGATGGTGTGTCTCTTCTCCTCGCAGCTATACCCCTCAGCTTCATTTTCCCATCCTTCAACCTTCCGTAGTAGCGATTGTATGCTCCAAATCCATCACTCATTGGCAGGAAGATGATCCAGTCGTAGAGATCCAGTTCAGTGAGCAATCCCGTCCTCCTTTCAACCTCATATTTGAGTTCATATATCTCATCGCCACATGTATCATCTCGGTTTTTAAGCCACAAGCAGTCGACTATGCCGTGTATGACTTCAAAGCCCATATCTTCAGCCAGTTCTTTTGTTTCAAGTAAAATCTCCCTTGCATTCCTGTTTATCGACTCGTGTACTTCTATTCTCCCAAACTTTGCATTTCTGTAGCCTGTGTATCCGAAGCAGGTTACAAGCAACCACTTAAGCATTGAATCCATTCCTTCGTAGTCTGAATTCACCTTCTTGAGTTTCTTAGTTCTTATTCTTAATTCAAGCAGGGGTTTGATGGCTGAGGGAAGAAAACCGGGTTTAAGGGGTTTATGAAAATCCTCGGAGGAATTCCAGTTATCATTACCCTGAACCTCTACAGTCTCAGGGGACAGGTTGTATCTAACTATAATCGATGGATACATGGAGGTGAAATCCAGTTGATAGACTTTCTCGTAAACTCCGGGCTCTGGCTGGAATATCATACCGCCTCTGTCAACCTTTTTAAGCTCTTTGAAGGTCTTCTGCCTTTCAACATCACTCTTTCTGAAGGGAACAGCTATCCCCTGTCTTAAAGCCTCGTAAACTTCATAAGATGAGATTAGCGTTCCGGGTGTGAATCTTGCAGTTATATTGGGTGATAAGCCCGTAAGACGGGAAGCCAGCAGTATTCCCTTCAAACCACCTTCCCTGAAGTTGAAACATGTTTTATCAATCAGGATCCTGCCCTCAGGCAAAAGTGCCTTCTCCCTGTATCTTGCTTTTCCATAACTCCAGTAAGATTTCGATGCAAGTTTTCTGAATCTTCCGGTTCTGCTTATTGGATTATTCAAATTGTATTCCTCTGATTTCCTGATTATCCTCTCCATCAGAAGATCTGCCATGCTGAAGAGTATCACATCGGGATTAATCTCCTCAATAAGAGCAAAGAGATCTGAGAGCAATTCTTTCTCGTTTGAAGATGTTGATGTAAATCTTAGCTCCTTTGCGTCTCCGTCAACTGTAAATCTTACTGCAAACTCCTTTATTGAATCCAATCCTCTGGAAAGCTTTGTTTCCACATCGAGTATGATACAGGGCAAATCAAAATCGGGCTTGAACCTCGACGCATATCCTTCCCCAACATATCCACATGCGAACATCTCTTTCTCTGCTAAAAACCTCTGCTCAAGTCTTACATCGACATTGTACAGCTTTGCTGACAACTTCGTTTGCATTTCAATCTGCTCCGCCACTTTCCTGCCTGCGTAAATCCTGTATCCTTCTAACAAGCCATAGATTGTTCTGAAATTGCATTCTTTAACTCTATATCGGGTTTCAATGCTTTCGATCATCTCTGAATACAGTGAAGGATCTGGAAGGTGTAGGTAGAAGAATCCCGGATACTTTACTTCATCCTTTCTAACCCTATCTCCTTTCCGGATCCATAGATGTATGTTGTTGCCTTTAGCGTAAACATCAAAGATCCACATATTTTTTGTTCCATCAATCTTTTCTTTCTATTAATCTTTAAACTCCTGTTCAGACTCGGCATCTTTATTTTCCAAGCTATCAATCTTCTTGAGCATCTCTATAAGCAAGGAGAACATGGCAGCCTCTAAGGGATCATCGAAAAGATAGAAGACCTCATTAGAGTGCATCTTAACCATCTTAGCGAGTTCCTCTGCGTAAAGCTGATCTTCTTTCTTCAAGGCTTTCTTAGTTTTGATCCATCTCTCCGATATTGCTTTTACATCCTGTCTGATGCTCGAAACACTCCTTCCCATGATATCACCTTAGAAGATTTCCAGAGTCGTCTGACCCTTGGGCAGAAAGCGGTGGTGAAGCCTTCTGCAACCCTTATAGCCTTCGGAATCCACTATGAAATATCCTCCAGGCTCTTTCTCAAATATCAGAACTCTGTCAGAGTTTCTCGCTACAACATCGAAGAATATGTCGTGAGAGGCTGAATAGTAGATGATAAGTCTGCCTCTCGAAACATCCTTTATGGCAAGCGATAGGTTCTCTATTATGTGGGCCATACTCCTATCTTTATCTATATCTCTGTTTCCGCCAGAAACATCCTCAAACAATAAAGGATCATGCTCCATAAACACGACATCCTGATACACTTCCTCCAAGATGCTAAAAAGCTGATATACTGTGAAGGCTCTTCTCACATCGAAATCTCCCTTCAGATGATCTAACACTTTCGAATGATTCCCACAGATATATAGCATCGAGAAGGGATAATTTTCTATGTAATCCCTCAAAGTGGCTACTGCTATCGCTACAGGGCCTCTAATAGCAGTCAAGCCTCCCCTTATCGTCACCGACAGGATGTCAATGTGCATAGGTTAAGGTGGATTTTAGAGGGATATCACCTTTGTCTGTGATGTGAAAGTGATAGAGTTTAGATCTGGAGTGGAATTACCAGAAGAACTTGAACTCTTTTTCAGGATCTAAAAGTAAAAAGTTATCACTGAAAATAGCAATTGATATATTTTAAAAATCGAATTTTCAAAGCATGGAGAAATCTCCAAAATTACTCTTACTTTTAGTGGTGGCTCTACTCCTTGCCGGATGCTCTGGAAACGAATTATCGTCTTCTACCACCAGCACCCCTACACCAATCCCCACCGGTATATCCCCAACCCCTCATTCTTCAACTCCGTTAGTAACACCCTCAACACCTTCTTTGGTAACTCCATCTCCTACTCCTTTTCAACCTACTCCAACCCCAACACCTCTGTTCTTCGGTGTAAAATACAGTGTAAAGGTTGTTGAGGTAATAGACGGTGATACAATCGATGTAAGATTCGAAGATGGAACAATAGAGAGAGTAAGGATGCTTGGAGTCGATACTCCTGAGACAACCGCTGAGAAAAATAAAGTTGGAGAATATGATGGCATAACGGATTTGGAGTGTTTGGAAGAATGGGGTAAAAAGGCAAGAGAGTTTGCAAGACAGCTCGAAGGAAAGAATGTTTTCATTGAATTCGATAGCATGGCTGGAATGAGAGGTTACTACGGAAGGTTGCTTGCCTATGTATATATTGACTCTACTGATTTTACCGCCGAACTCATTAAAAAGGGTTATGCAAGGGTGTATAAAGAAGGGGAATTCGTCAAAGAAGAGGAATATTTAGGATATGAAAATTCAGCAATCAACCAGAGAATAGGTTTGTGGAGTTGTATTAGTGGATCCACAGGAGAAACAGAGAGTTTAGGAGTATATATCGAGAAAGTGATCTACAATCCAGAGGGGGATGATAGAGAGAACCTTGACAAGGAGATTATAGTCATAAAGAACACTGGTAAGGAGATCAACCTCAAAGGCTGGAAAATAACAGATACAGACAACCACGAGTATGTATTCGGTGATTTAACTCTTGGACAGGGAGAATCAGTAACCCTCCATGTTGGCTCAGGTGTTGATACTTCGACGGATGTTTACTGGGGGCTTGGAAGACCTATCCTTGACAATACTGGAGATACCATCACCC
>Ga0209426_1000541_pt1 | contig 36102 bp, 40 predicted proteins | sample Deesub1362B_J571_FD_187697 | JGI IMG/M metagenome (GOLD analysis project Ga0209426, IMG submission 187697) | Deep oceanic, basalt-hosted subsurface ecosystem from Juan de Fuca Ridge flank, Pacific Ocean, CORK Borehole 1362B_J2.571 (SPAdes)... ...
TCAGTTAGTTCCTTTACTGCCATGGGTGTATTCCTCCTTCCTTAAAGTTTTAAAACCTATAAATTATATGGAGGATACACCCTCTTTTCTTTGAATTTCAATTTTACACAGAAGATTTTACATTACCCTGTTCCGAATTCAAATTCTGAAGTGCTGATAAATATCATATATCTTTGCCTTATATCCTTTGGAGGGCTTATTACTGAGAACAAAAAGCAGATTCATATAGAGTCTTCTGTAAACTCATCCCTTGCCTTTGAACCAAAGAGGTAAACCTTCTGTATCATGTGATCAGAAACAACCAGCTTATTAAGCTTATTAATTTAATAATCTCTTAAGCAATTGTATCTCATTATAATTCAAAAGCGAGACAACGGCTGATGAGAGAAACATATTTATGTTACCCTATATGCTGATGTGGTCTGTTCCAGTCATGGGCTTTGTAGCTAGTCTGCTTGCAGGTATGGCTACTGGTGTAGGAGCACTTCCTGTACTCTTCTGTAGAGATCTTTCTCCAAGAATACAGGACATTATGATGGGATTCGGTGCAGGCGTGATGCTTGCAGCCACCTCATTCTCCCTTATAATTCCCGCCACAGAATATGCAGGGGGAGGCTTCAGTGGTGCCCTTACAGTCGCCTTCGGAATGCTTCTCGGAGCACTGTTTCTCTATCTGAGCGACAGATTCTCACCTCATGAACACTTTATAAAGGGACCTGAGGGAGCCAATATTAAAAATCTCAAAAGGATCTGGCTCTTTATCATAGCAATCACAATACACAACTTCCCAGAGGGACTTTCTGTAGGTGTCTTCTTCCTTTAGGTATGGGCTTTGCAGCAGGTGCAATGCTCTTTGTGATAAGTGATGAAATTATTCCAGAGTCTCATAGAAAGGGGTTTGAGAAAGAGGCGACCTTTGGAGTCATGATCGGATTTATTGTAATGATGATCCTTGATGTAACTCTCTAAGGGATTTCCCCTCTGCCATCATGGCAAAGTTTCTAATTATCTGTAGTCCAAGCCTCTGACTCTTTTCTGGATGAAATTGAGTAGCCACGACATTGTCTTTACATACTGCAGAGACAAACTCCACACCATAGTCTGTGGTTGCAGCTATAACATCTGGATCCTCCGGCACCACATAGTAGGAGTGTACAAAATAGAAGTAGCTGTTATCCGGAACCTGATTGAACAGAGAAATCTCTTTTTTAAACCTTACATTGTTCCATCCCATGTGGGGTACTTTTAGACCATTAACCTTAAACCTCACCACCTTGCCTTTAATTATATCAAGACCCTTTGATGCCCCAAACTCCTCTGATTCACTAAACAGTATCTGAAGCCCCAGACAGATACCGAGATAGGGTTTTCCTTCATTGATTATATGAAGGATTGTATCAAGTAGATTCAGTCTTTCAAGGTTCAGCATACAGTCTCTGAAGGCACCCACCCCTGGCAAAACCACTCCCTTTGCATCTTTAAGTCTTTCAGGCTTACTTGTTACAATCACATCAAATCCCACTTTTTTAAATGCCTTCTCAACGCTTCTTAAATTTCCCATCCCATAGTCAACTATAGCGATCAAACCTCTTCTTCCTCCTCATCATCCTCTATGATTTGCCCTTTAAGACCATCATAGGAGAGTACACATATAGCCCCTGTCTCACCGTTGTCGGGGAAGCACATGTATCTGTAAGAGGCTGTCTTACCATAATTGACCCTCATATGTTCCCATCCTTCAACAAAAAAGGAACACTCATCATTGAAGCATACCCATAGATATCTTACACCCCAACCAAGACCATCTCCTATGTTATAGGGAGGTGGCTCAATTTTAGTCATCTTTACTCCACAATGTGGACAAGTCGGTGCCTTCTTAACCTTGTAATTCTTGGTCGCATACATCTTTAAACCTCCTAAAAGGAAAATTAGTTTCACTCTTTTAAGATTGATATATATTATGACATATTCAGCACAGCTTTGTTAAAATTACTTTATCAATAAAACTACCTTAAATCAATCCTATCCACAAAGAAGCGACATTTTTGGGTTGACTATCATTGAAGTTTTAAAGCAAAATAACTCATCTACTATGAAAGTACTTGTTACAGGCGCTACTGGTTTTATAGGAAGTCACCTTGCAGAGACACTGCTTTCCAGGGGATATGAGGTTAGATGTCTGGTTCGCTCTGGCTCAAACAGGAGATGGCTTGAGACTCTCTGTGTGGAATTTACAGAGGGTGACTGTCTTGATGAGAAGAGCTTGGAGAAGGCTGTAAAGGACTGTAGTTATATCTTCCATGTAGCTGGTATCACCAAGGCATGTAGGGAAAACGACTTTTTTTGTGTTAATGTGGATGGCACAAGAAATCTGGTAAATACCGTTATTAAACACAACAGTAATATAAAAAGATTTGTATTTATTAGCAGCCTTAGTGCTGTAGGTCCAAGTTTAGATGGTAAACCAGTAAATGAACAGACAGAACCGCATCCGGTCTCTGTGTATGGTAAGAGCAAACTGGAGGCAGAGAAGGTGATCCTTGGTATCACTGATCAGATACCAATAACAATAATAAGACCTCCTGCAGTATATGGTCCAAGGGACAGAGATTTTTACTTCTTTTTTAAACTGATAAAGAGAGGGATTTTCCCTTACTGGGGAAAGGCAAGGTATTCCCTTGTTTATGTAGATGACTTAATTAATGGTATAATAATGGCAGCAGAGAGTCCTCAAGCGGTGGGACAGACATATTTTATAACGGATGGAGAGGTTCACAGTAATGAAGAAATCGCATATGAGATATCACGGATACTCAATAGAAACATCACCAAAGTGCATTTACCTAAGAGTATGATGCCTTTTCTTGCGAGTATAGGGGAGAGGTTCAGTAAAGGACCCAGCATATTCAACAGGGATAAGATAAGGGAACTGAGGTATCGGTATTGGATCTGTGATCACTCAAAGGCCGAGAGAGAACTGGGTTATAACCCAAAGGTTAAACTGAACGAGGGGTTAAGATGGACAGCAAATTGGTACAAAATAAACAGATGGCTATGAAGAGATCTGATCTTTTTGAGAAGTGCCTTAAGTTTACAAAGGCCAAGGAGGCTATGGCTGCAGGGCTTTATCCCTACTTCAGGGTGATAGAGAGTGCCCAAGACCCAGTTGTATATATGAATGGCAGAAGAATGATAATGGTGGGCTCTAATAACTACTTAGGACTCACCAATGACCCAAGGGTGAAGGAAGCTGCTAAAAGGGCTATTGACAAGTATGGTACAGGCTGTGCAGGTTCCAGATTTCTCAATGGCACCCTTGATATCCATGTGGAACTTGAAGAGAAGCTTGCAAGATTTATGAGAAAAGAGGCGGCTCTTATATTCTCCACAGGCTTCCAAGTCAACCTGGGTGTCATCTCTGCCCTTGTGGGGAAAGACGATCTGGTGATAATTGACAAGATGGACCATGCCAGCATAATCGATGGATGCAGACTCTCTTTTGGAGAAACGAGAAAGTTTAAGCACAACGACATGAATGACCTTGAAAGAATCCTCAAAACCGCCGAGGCCCGAGGAATACTAATCGTGGTTGACGGCGTCTTCAGCATGGAGGGTGATATAATCAACCTTCCTGAGGTGGTAAAACTGGCGAGACAGTACGGGGCAAGGGTGATGGTGGATGATGCCCATGGAATTGGAGTGCTTGGCGCCACTGGTAGAGGGACCTGTGAACACTTTGGTCTGGAGAAGGAGGTTGACCTCATTATGGGTACATACAGTAAGTCCCTTGCCTCAATAGGGGGGTTTGTTGCGGGTGACGCGGACATAATTCACTATATAAAACACTTTGCCCGTTCTCTAATATTCAGTGCCTCTCCTCCTCCTGCATCTGTTGCTGCTGTGAGTGCTGCAATAGACATAATAGAACAGGAACCAGAAAGACTTGAGAGACTGTGGAAGAATACCCGAAGGATGCTGAAGGAATTTAAGGAGATGGGATTTGAAGTAGGACCAAGCCAGACCCCCATAATCCCTGTAATCGTTGGAGAGAATGAGACAGCCTTCAAGTTTGCGATGATGCTTCAGGAAGAGGGGGTTTTTGCCAATGTGGCAGTAAGCCCTGCAGTACCAAACGGAAGGGCACTTATCAGGACGAGCTACATGGCAACACACACGGACGAACACCTTGATATTGTCTGTGATGCCTTCAGAAAGGTGGGTAAGGCACTCGGAATAATTTAGATGATAGAAATCCATGAGGTTAAGAATAAAAAAGATCTTAAAACCTTTGTAAAATTTCCCTTTGAACTGTACAGAGGTGATCCCCTCTTTACACCTGAGCTGATTATAGAACAGATAGCACACTTCAGTGAAAAGAATCCCTTTGTAAGGCAGGCAACCGTAAGGTACTTTATTGCAAAAAAGAAAAACACCATCCTTGGAAGAATAGCAGCAATAGTGAACCCTGCACATATCCAATATCACAATGAAAAAGCGGGCTTTTTTGGTTTCTTTGAAGCTGTGGATTCTCAGGAGGTTGCAGGCAGATTGTTTGCTGCGGTGGCAGATTTTCTTAAAAAAGAGGGTATGGTATTGATGAGAGGTCCGATGAACTTTTCAACCAATGAATACTGCGGCATCTTGGTTGAGGGATTCCAATACCCCCCCACAGTAATGACCCCTTACAACCTACCCTATTATCAGAAACTTCTTGAGAATGAAGGCTTTAGAAAGGCCAAGGACCTCCTTGCATACACCAAAGAAGTGCCCAAGGAACTGCCAGAAAAGGTATTAAGAGTGGCACAGATAGCTGAAAAGAGGGGCATCAGGGTGAGAAAGGTGAATATAAAAAAGCTATATGAAGAGTTACAGGTATTCAAGAGTATATACCATGAAGCATGGAAGGATAACTGGGGGTTCGTACCAATGAGTGACGAGGAGTTGAAGTACATGGCAAAGAGACTGAAACCGATTGTGGTACCTGAGCTGATGCTGATAGCAGAGAAGGCTGGGGAGTCTGTTGGATTTCTTGGGGTGGTGCCTGATTTCGGATTGGTTCTTAGAAAGATGCGAGGAAGGATCACTCCCTTGAGTATATTAAAGGCACTCTATTATAAAGGAAAGATTAAAGATCTGAGGCTTCTACTTCTGGGAGTGAAATCCGACTACAGACTAAAAGGAGTAGATGCACTTCTTTTCAGAGAAGGATTCAGGGAAGGAAGAAAATACCACAGGGTGGAGTTTTCGTGGATTCTGGAGGACAACCTTCCTGTTATTCGGCTCGTTGAGATGATAGGAGGCAGGCTTTACAGACGTTTCAGGGTTTATGAGAAGTCCCTAATCTAATTGCTTAATTCTGGACAGTACAACAGCAGCATTTACTCCTCCAAAACCGAAAGAGGTGGTTAAGGCGGTCTGGATACCTTCTGTCCTTTTAATATTGGATATATTCAGCTTAAATTCAGGCTCTTTAGTGTTTATAGTAGGTGGAATAACACCGTCCCGAAGACTTACAGCGGTCACCCCCACCTCAAAAGCTGAAGAGCCTGCGAGCATGTGACCTGTCATTGACTTAACCGCAGTCAGAGGAATCTGAGAGAACCTTTTGCCAAAAATCCTCTCTAAGGCTGCTGCTTCAACAGAGTCTCCGAGTCTTGTTGAAGTGCCGTGGCAGTTTATATGGTCAATATCTGAAGGGCTCAAAGATGCATCTTCAAGAGCCTGGCGTATCACCTCCTCTTCTGCCTCAACTACAGGCTCTATCTGTCTCCTTACCATTGTCAAGGTGGCATATCCCACAATCTCAGCATATATCTCAGCTCCCCTTCTTAACGCATGCTCAAGCTCTTCAATCACCATCATACACGCCCCCTCAGAAAGAACAAACCCGTCTCTTCTTCTGTCAAAGGGACGACTTGCCTCAGAAGTAGAGACAGTTGAGAGGACTCCCATCCTTCCGTACCCTTCAAGACAGACCCTTGTTATAGGAGCCTCTGTTCCTCCGCATATGGCAACCCTTGCTTGAGAGCTTTTTATAGCCCTGTAGGCCTCACCTATGGCAACTGCACCAGAAGCACAGGCAGAAGATAGGGTATGAGAAGTACCAGAAATGCGCCATCTTTCAGAGATCGCTGAGGCTGCCATATTGTGTGTGGTTGCAGGCATTAGATAAGGAGAAAGTCTTTTCTGCTGAAGAAACGCTCTTTCGATTTCGTATATTCCACCACGACTGGTCCCCACAACAACAAGTGTATCTGGCGGGGGAGAAAGTCCTGCATCCTCTATTGCCTCCTGGACAGCTACCAGTGAGTATTGAACAAAAAGCCCCAGACGGGCTATCTCTTTTTTACTCAGAACCTCTCCAGCAGAAAAACCCTTTACTTCACCAACAACCTTCCACGGCAACCCATCCAGTAGAGACCTGCTACAAACACCAAGACCACTTCTACCTTCAAAAACTCCTCTAAAGCTCTCCTTAAAACTACATCCAAGGGGGGTTACTGCACCTATTCCTGTTATAACTACCCTTCTCACTTCTTTGAGGACTTACTTCTCAGTGCCCTCTCAACAGTCTTAATAGCACAGAACTCTCCGCACATACTACACACCTCTGACTCCTGAGGAGGGGCCTCAGAACGGTAGCGATACACCTTTTCAGGGTCAAAGCTGAGCCTCATCTGACCCTCCCAGTCAAGTGCCTTTCTGAAACGGGCCATCTGGAGGTCTTTGTCTGCTGCACCTGGAATACCCTTTGCAATGTCTGCTGCATGGGCAGCAATCTTTGATGCTATCACACCTTCCTTCACATCCTCAAGGGAGGGGAGTCTTATATGTTCTGAGGGAGTGAGATAACAGAGGAAATCCGCACCTGCCCAGGCAGCCAGTGCACCCCCAATAGCACCAGCTATGTGGTCATAACCCATTGCGATGTCCGTTACCAAGGGACCAAGTACATAAAAAGGGGCACCCTTGCAGAGGTCCTTCTGGATCTTGATATTTGTTTCTATCTGGTGTAGTGGTACATGTCCTGGCCCTTCAATCATGCTCTGCACACCCGCATCAAGGGCCCTCTGGTGAAGTTCACCAAGGGTTATAAGCTCCTGTATCTGGGCTCTGTCAGTAGCATCTGCAAGACAACCGGGCCTCAGGCCATCGCCAAGGCTGAGGGTCATATCATATCTGTAGGCAATCTCTAAGAGTCTGTCATAATACTCGTATAGGGGGTTCTCCTTCTCATTGTATATCATCCATTCTACAAGGAAGGCTCCTCCACGGCTTACTATATCAAGTATTCTGCCTTCTTCTTTCAGATGCTCAACCGCCTTCAGAGTCAGTCCAGAGTGGACTGTTATAAAATCTACTCCTTCACTACCATGTTCCTCTATCACCTGAAAGAGTTCATCAACTGACATCCTAACAATACTGCCGTGGGTCTCTGCTGCTCTTACGGCTGCCTCATATATAGGCACCGTGCCTACAGGTATAGGAGAACTTTTCAGCATCAGCCTCCTTATATCCCTAATAGGTCCTCCTGTGGAAAGATCCATAACAGTATCTGCTCCATACTTGATTATAATATCCAGTTTCTCCATCTCATCCTGCAGAGACATCCTGTCCTTAGATGTACCTATATTTGCATTCACCTTGGTACGGAGTCCTCTGCCCACTGCAACAGGTTCGATATCATGGTTGATATTTCTGAGAATAACGGTCACTCCTTCAGCAATATCCTTGCTAAGCCTCTCAGGAGAAGTCCTTTCCCTTTCTGCGCACCTTTTCACCTCGTCTGTAATTACACCTTTTTTTGCTAATTCTACTCTTGTCATTGTAGTAACCTCACAAATTTTTTAGTTTCTTCATCTATATTATATGCCCCGAGTATAGCTGACACCACAGCCACCCCGAAGGCACCTCTCTGTCGCACTTCCTCAACCCTATTTAAGGTTATACCTCCAAGGGCAAAAACAGGGATTGAGACTGCCCTGACCGCAGCCTCCAGCTTATCAAGCCCTTGAGCCTTGACACCAGGTTTTGAACTGGTCTCATAAACAGGACTAAAGGTTACAAAATCAGCACCCTCTACCTCTGCCCTTGCCGCCTCCTCAGGACTGTGAGCAGAATATCCTATAAGAAACCCTCTGTCTCTAATCTTTCGGACTGCCTTAATTGGTATCCCCTTTGCACCGAGATGCACTCCATCAGCATCCACAGCCATGGCTATATCTGCCCTCTCATTTATAAATAATTTTGCCCCGTATCTTCTTGTCAGTTCTCTCATCCTGTACGCCATATCAAGCAGTGGCCTTGTCTGTAGATCCTTCTCTCTTAACTGCACAGCCTTTATACCTGCTCTCAGGGCCTCTTCTACTGCATCAAAGAGAGACCTTTCTATTCTCTTTCTATCAGTAATAAGATAGGCCCTAAAATCTATCATCTATCTCCAGTCTTCTATGCTAACATCCCTTCCAAGGGACTACTCGCAGAGGCATAGAGTTTCTTTGGAATTCTACCCGCCTTGTATGCCAGTCTTCCAGCTATAACAGCATGTTTCATTGCCCTTGCCATCGAGATAGGGTCTTTGGCCCCGGCAATGCCTGTATTTATCAGAACAGCATCACACCCCAACTCCATAGCTATTGTAGCATCCGAAGCAGTACCTACTCCTGCATCCACAATAACAGGTACATCCACAGATTCTAAAATTATTTTTATATTGTAGGGATTTCTTATCCCTAGTCCTGAACCGATCGGGGCACCAAGGGGCATAACTGCTGCTGCACCTGCATCAACCAGTCTTTTAGCAGTAACAGGATCGTCATTCGTATAGGGAAGTACAATAAAACCCTCTTTTGCGAGTATTTCTGTTGCCTCCAGTAGTCCACAGACATCAGGAAACAGGGTCTTCTCATCACCTATCACTTCCAGCTTTATCATGTCTGATATACCTGCCTCACGGGCAAGACGTGCATACCTCAATGCCTCTTCAACAGTATAACAGCCTGCTGTATTAGGAAGTATTTTGTACTTCTTTGGATCAATATAATCCAAGAGATTCGGAGACTTTCTGTCAAAGATATTAACCCTTCTTACTGCCACTGTTACACAGTCAGTTCCAGAGGCCTCAACAGCCCTTGCAGTTTCTTCAAAGTCCTTGTACTTTCCAGTTCCCACCCAGAGTCGAGATGAGAACTCTATTCCCCTTATTACCAGTTTGTCATCTTCCATTGTTCCTCCTCCTACAAAACTGACGACCTCTACTGTGTCGCCTTCTTTTATTGGAAACTTTTCATATTCAGCCTTCTTAACAATATGTAGGTTTACCTCAACAGCCACCCTTTCAGGATGTATCTTAAGCTCCTTCAGAAGCTCGGCTACTGTTGCTGCTTCTGTGTTGTATTCATTTCCATTCAGTTTTATCTTCATTGTAATACAAATAAAAAAGCCGTATCCCTGGATGGTATACGGCCCTCCTTCCCTTTCCCTACGCCGGCATTACCCGGATCAGGTTCAAAGGGTCCCTCTGCACTCACCATGAGCACAGAGGTTCTCAGGCTCAAAGGCCTCCCCCAGGGAATTTCACAAAATAACTCCTTTTTTCAAGTATAGATTATAAAAAAAACCTTTGTCAAATTGTTCAGCCAGGAAGCCACTTTAAGTTTGAAGGTTTTCCTAAAAGCCTATCCCTGTATGCTTAGGTTGTTTATATACTGACGAAGTTTTATCACAGAGACCTGCCCAGGGGCCTTAGGTTCTCCCACTGCCCCAAAGGTAAAGAGGGAACCGATGAATGGAAAGAATATCCTGCTTATCAAGGACATCTTTCCCATGCAGAGTGTCACTACTCTCTGGGCATGATTAAGGGTAAATTGTGTCATCCTTTTTAGGTCTTCTACTTTATCAGCCATGACGGCTATTTTGACAATATCTGCTCCCTCAGAACTGGCTTTCATGTAGAGAGCTTCCATTTTATCCAATTCAGGCGTGCCACTGAAATCATGAAACGAAGCAATAAGGGTCTTCCTCTCATTTTTTACAATCTCTCTGACCTGATTAAATATCTCTGAAAGCATCTCAATATCAATCAACTCTGCCAGTGGAATGACTTTTTGAAAGAGAAAGAGTCTTTCTTTATTTGATAGTTTTACCATCCCACCCTCAGCATAATCTCTAATAGTAGCTATCAGTGGTTTTCCAAAATCTTGAGCCTTCCTGAATACGCTCTCAACCCCCTCTGGTGACAGATCTCTAAAGAGGTCAACCCTGAGTTCTATAATGTCTATATGTTCCAAGATCTGAGCATCTACCAAAGAAAGGTCTTTATCTGATAAAGAGGCTGCTATTGCGGGTCTTGAAAAACTGAGGGTACTATTTTCCATTTCAGATTTGGAAACTCAGGTCTTAAATTCTTCTTCGATCCTGGGCACTACGCTTCTCAGCACAAACCTCGCTTTTCCATAATTACCATCAGGTCTTATAACAACAGTGATATAGTATTCATCTGTGATTTTTCTGGTGATTATTCCACAGGCCTCTGCAATTACTGCAAACTCTTTTGCCTTTCCAAGTTTGAGGTCTTCTGAGGCAACCTCAATATCCCTTATAAGGGTCGAGATTTCGGCTGACAGATCATTGAAATCAATAAGATTCTCTACAGAATACTCTTCTACAGGGATACCATCAGCCGCGAGGATTATACAAGACACCGCCCCGTCAACTCTTTCTACTACCTCTTTAAGCGCCTCTGAAAAACTCATCCTGCCTCTTTTTTATTCCTGAAAGGAGTTGTTCAAGATTATTTATAAGTTGATCTGGATCTTTACCAAGGAATCTTATATAATATCTTAATTCTTCAAATCTCTGACGGACCTTTCTGTTGTCAGGTTCTTTTTCGAGTATTTTCTGATAAATCTCAGCAGCATTGATGTATCTATCAGCCCTTATAAGCTCGTCCGCTTCAGAAAGCATAGATTCTACATCCTCAGGAAGTTCTCCAAATGGAAACACAGGACTTGGACCTTTGAATTCTTCTTTTTCTTCTTCAAAGGAAGTCTCCTCATATGTTTCTACAGATGCGAACATGGCACTACTGTCTGTTTCGACATTTCTGTCTTCAAACTTTTCAGGTTCATGTATCTCTTCTTCCACAAATTGCGAGAATTCTTTATACTCCTCAAATGCCTTGTCTTCTTCCTCTGTCTCTACAAGGTCTTCTTCAGGTTCAGATATCTCCTCTGCCTCTGCAGCAGGCACCTCCTCAGCACCTCTAAACTCCTCTACTATTACTTCTTCATCCTCTTCTTTAATAGTTTCATCTACTGATGGTTGTATCTCTTCCTCCTCCTCACCCTCTAAGGGGAATACATCCTCTGTCTCTACAAGGTCTTCTGCCTCCTGTTCAGGTGTCTCTGCTTTTAGTTGCTTTAGAATACTAAGTGTCTCTTCATCTAAGGGATTTAACTCTATCACCTTCTCATAATGCAGCAGGGCCTTCTGAATATTACCAATATCCCTGTATATCTCTGCAAGCTTCTTATGGGCAAATAGATTATCAGGAATTATCTCAACAACCTTTTCAAATTCATCACGTGCCTTGTCTACCTCTCCCTTTTCAAGATAGATCTTACCCAGTGCAACCCTTGCACTGGTATAGTTCGGATGTTTCTCGAGCCCTTTTATAAGAACATCAATAGCCTCTTCATACATACCAGCCATTCGATACTCTTCTGCTAAGGGGACAAACAACTTAGAAGAAGGGTCCTTTTTAAGCCTTTCTTTCAGTTTTTCAATCTCTTCAAGGCCCATCATTACCTCCATTAACAAATAAAACAAAAAATGTCATTATACTGACAGAAGATGACACCATTTTTACGCCTTCTCTAATAAAGTTAAAGCATGGTTAAATATCTCTTCTGCACATTCTTCTTTGCTTATTAAGGGTAATTCTTTCACAGTATTTCTGTCAATAATAACTATCCTGTTCGTGTCCGTACCAAACCCTGAACCCTCTTCCAGGACATTATTAAACACAATCATATCCATCCCTTTTTTCGCCATCTTTCTTTTTGCTCTTGCAATATTTGGGCCAGTTTCTGCAGAAAATCCTATTATAAATGGCCTCTTAGGCAAAGAAGAAACCGTTTTTATAATATCTACTGTTGGTTTTAATTTTAATGACTGCAAACGGTCTCTCTCGTACTTTTTATCTGAATATCTTTCTACAGTAAAGTCAGCTACTGCAGCTGCCATAACAAGAATATATGCATTCTTTATTGAACTGACCACAGCATCAAGCATCTGTTCTGCCGTCTCCACATAGATTGTCTCAACACCATCGGGAGAGTTTATTTCTGTAGGACCAGTTATAAGAACCACCTCTGCCCCTCTCCTTCTGGCAACCCTTGCAATCGCATACCCCATTTTACCCGAAGATCGGTTGGATATATACCTTATAGGATCGATTGGTTCCACTGTAGGTCCAGCAGTCACAACAATCTTCTTGCCTTTAAGGTCTTTGGGAGAAAGGGCATACTTCAATGTCTCCACTATTCTTTCAACAGATGCCATCCTGCCTCTGCCTTTTTCACCACATGCAAGTATCCCTTCCTCAGGCACAACCTCTATGCAGCCTCTGTCTTTAAGAATCTGGATATTCCTCTTAACAGAAGGATGCTCATACATTCTCCAGTTCATCGCAGGCACCAGGATTACTGGACCCTTAAAGGCAAGATAACTTAGAGTGACAATATTGTCTGCCATGCCCGAGGCCATTTTAGCAATAGTGTTTGCAGAGGCAGGGGCAATCAACAGGGCATCTGAGACAACAGCCAATTCAATATGAGACAATGGTGCAGAGAATATATCAGTATAAACAGGATTGGAGGAAAGAGTCTGCAGTGTAAGGGGGGTTATAAACCTCTGTGCTGCCTCTGTCATTAAAACAGTAACAGATGCATCTTCCTCTTTTATCCTCTGTATGAGCTCTGCACTCTTGTAAGCTGCGATACCCCCCGTTACAGCAAGCAGAATCTTTTTATTCTTCAGAATCGAAGATTTCATCCGGTGAGATTGATTCTTCTTTGTCCTGCATATAGATCTGTAGATCCTTCTCAAGCTCTGTGAGATCCTCGGGTTCTCTCTCTTCTTCTCTCATCTCAAGGAGTTTTCTGATATCAAGTTTCTTCGCCTCTTCTTTTGCCTTTGCAGCCTCTTCACCAATAAGGAATTCCAGTTTGTTCTGTATAGCCTCTTCAAGGGCTATTGTTGTGACTTTTTTAGACTTTGTCTGTATATATGGTTCTACACCTGCAGCAAGCTCCTTAGCCCTCTGTGCAGCTATATTGACAAGCCTGAATCTACCATCAATCTTCTCCTCATCAAACTCAATAGGAAGAGAAATTATATCCATACTCTTCTCACCTCCAAGATCGGTTTAGGCTACCATGTAGCCTCTTTATTTAAGGAACTCCCTTTCTATGATTTTATGATCAATACGGTTAATACTCAGCCTCTTGGCTATAACGATTGAACGTAACTGCTCTACTGCTTCATCAACCCTAATATTAAATATAACATAATCATACATCTTGTAGTCACTAATCTCCTTCTTTGCCTGCTTCAGTCTTCTACGAATCGTTTCCTCTGGGTCTGTACCTCTCTTTCTCAATCTTTCCTCAAGTGCCTTTAGAGAGGGAGGCAGAATAAAAATAAAAGTTGCTTCTATTCCAGAGTCTCTGATCTGTCTCGCTCCCTGGGTATCAATATCAAGGATAACATCTGTACCTGTATTAATTATTTCTTGAATGTACCTTTTGGAGGTCCCATAGAGGTTTCCATGAACCTCTGCCCACTCAAGAAATTCTCCTCTTCTGACCATCTCCATAAACTTCTCTTCACTCACAAAAAAATAGTCTCTTCCATCTTTCTCACCTTTCCTGGGTTCCCTGGTGGTATATGATACAGAATGTCTTATTCCTTCAGTTGTCTCAGTCAGCTTCTTACAAAGAGTTGTCTTTCCAGCACCAGAGGGTGCAGAAACAATAAATATAGAGCCTTTCATTTAGGTTTCTTTTTCTACAGAAACACTTTCTTCCTTGCCAGAGAATCTCTGGGTTATGGTTTCTGGTTGTAGTGCAGACAGCACTATATGATCACTATCCATAACAATTATTGACCGGGTCTTTCTACCCTCAGTTGCATCAATGAGCTTCCCCTTTTTCTTTGCCTCTTCTTTTAATCTTCTAAGGGGAGCAGAATTGGGAGATACTATAGCAATAACTCTTGAAGAAGACACTACATTCCCAAAACCAATATTTATCATTGCTGGAGCAGTATCACGCTTCATTAACCCTCCTTAAAAATTTTTTAGTCTTAATTATAGGTCTTATTAATTTTACCCTACCCAACCCCCTATTTACAATCTTTCGATTGTGAAAAAACAGAACTTCAGCGACATTGATATTATCTCTATACTTTGAATTCGAGTTAGACAGCAATCTTAAGGTTTTCTTTTCTCTTTTGAATCTATCATAATAGTGACAGGACCATCATTTACAAGAGAAACCCTCATATACCTTCCAAAGACCCCTTCTAAGGTTTTTATCCCTTGTCCTCTAAGAGCTTTTATACATTTTCTATAAAGTTCTTCGGCCCTTTCAGGGGCTTCTGCATCATCAAAGGAAGGTCTTAATCCCTTGCGAGTCCTTGCAGCAAGGGTAAACTGAGATACAACCAGAACCTCTCCCTCAATATCTATCAATGAGAGGTTCATCTTTCCTCTGTCATCCTCAAAAACTCTTAATCTCGGCACCTTTTTTACAATATAATCAAGGTCTTCCTCTGTATCACCTCTAAGGACGCCAAGAAAGAGGAGCAGCCCTCTTCCAATCCTTGAAACCACCTTCCCATCCACTTCAACCGAAGCAGATAAAACTCTCTGAATAAGTGCCTTCATTTAGTATATAGAACGCACTCTCCCTGTTTTTCTGTCAAATATTATTCTGTCCACAACTCTACCGTCCTCGAGAATCTCAGCTATAACAAATCTACCCTCCGTTGATCTAATCACTGCCTTAAGATTCTTTTTCCCATAGTATGCTTCAAGGGCCTCAACAGCCTCTTTAATTGAGAGCATCCTGGGACAGACACCATATCTGGTGCACCTGCGACAGAAATCACCATAAGGTGTAACAGGTCTGTCTCTCTGCCAGCCTGCTGCTGTTGCTGGAATAAACATTGTCAGGATTACCAATACAATAAATAGTGACTTAAAGGACCCCTTTATATAACCCATAACCCAATTCTACTCAGAAAAGATGAAGAAATTATGAACCTCTTACATTTTATCACAAAAAACCTCTAAGTGAGCGTTATTCAGCTAAATCGGTCTTCTAAGATAGAGATAGGCTCCCAATAGAAAAGGCTCAAACCTAATAATCATATTATCAGTAAACTGCCATAAGAACTGCCATAAGAATATTCTAATAAAACTTTTGGATTCATATCCCCGGAGCATCATCACCCTTGTTATATTCTCTCCTTCTAAAGAGAAAACATATATAAAATGTACTACAATTAGAAGGCATAACCCCTCAATATATACCCTAAAAAGTCTTTTGTGCTTTCTTTTAAGATAAGAAAACATTGCTACCATAATTGCGAGACTGAGAGGGGTATTAAAAGTATATACCGATGTTTTCACATTTATCTCAATGGCAATTCTTGATCTAAATCTCTCCGGGAAAAAAGACACTACTGTAGTGTCTCCTTTCTGTTTCATACCTATAACTTCAACATCTTTTAACATACTTATCAGATGAGAGGCTACTGTAGTGACGCCTTTTGCATAGAAATCCTTTGTTTTTATCCATATACCAAGAAATATAAAATAGGATATGAAGAAAATCAATCCAGTCTTAAGCAGTGGTCTGAGTGTGCTTTTCTTTTGTTGCATAATATAGATAGAGGACAAATATGGCAAGAGCTATAGCAATCATTATTCCCTGTGCAATATACAGATGTATTATTTCAAACATTTCCTTCATATGGACACCAGCGTATCCCAATGCTACAATTCTTATAATATTCAGTACCTGTATTACTATAAATCCTACAACTATTCCTGCTGCCCGTATTCTCCATCTTGCAGGATAACTGATCACCGCCACTGTATAAATCATCACTGCTTCAAGCCCATTACAGCCAAATCTCACATCTAGGGCTATTGAGGGTAGATAGATAATCGAACCATTTACAGAAGACTGGATACCCACGGTCTGAAGAATCTTAGATGTTATTTTTACAATAGAGTTTGTGTATATTCCATTAATATCTATAATATCCTGTACAGGCTTTAAACCAATAAGGAGAAAAAAAATTCCCATTAGTATAAGATAGGTTAAGAGAAAACGTCTAAGACTCATTTGCTTGTTTATTTAAACTCTTCCTGCTGTCTTTTTCTCAGCCTCATAGCTGCAGCACCTGCAAGAAAGGCAGCCATTGCAAGGGTACCCCACTGTTCAAGAGTTGGTACAGCAGTAGGCTGACCTCTGTCTCCAGCAAGAATCGGTGTATTACACTGGTCCTCGTATGCCCAGTCTATTATGGTGCCTGAAGACGCATCAGCAGCTCCTTCAAACTGTATCCATCCATAGTGGTAGTTGCCACTGTTGCATTGAGCACTGATAAACCTCACCCCAATGTAGCCCCTCTGGCCAACAAAATTACCATCAGTACTCCCATATTTATTAGAGTATAAAGCAAGTATATCACGGCTCTCATAATCCCAAGAAAAAGAAGGATTTACCAAAGTAGCCCTGATAGGATAACTTGTAGGAAGTCTCGCAGGGTCACCATTAGCAGTAGTATCGATCCAGCTATCTCCTAGAGTAAAGGGATTAATGGCCAATGTGTTTATTATGTAACCATAATAATATGAGTAAAAAAAATAAAATCTAAAATCAACCACTCCATCTCCATTGAGGTCAACATCTACTGGAGTATTAAATGCATCCACTGTCAAATTCTGCAGACCACTGTACTGTACTGCAGCCTCTGCCTGTGAAGCCACTACAAGGGCACCTGTTGCCACCGCCGTGTAGGCTTTAAGTCTCCTTTTAGTAGATTCTTTCATGCTTTTCATAATAAACCTCCTACAAAAAATTAAATATTACTATTATCACAAAACTATTTAAAATGTCAAATCAACCGCAAAGGTTTATAGTTATATTTTCTCCTATAAATCAAAACCTTATATACCACACATCTTGTCCTCTAAGGTTCTTTCCATAATATCTTAATCCTTTCCGTTGGAGCCACCTTCTGATCCCTTTTCTGTAAAACTTTGGATTTTCCATTATCATGACTATCCCTTCAGGCCGGGGATTATATTCATAATCCTTCAGAAACAGATAGGTCTGTTCTGCTATAAAACTGATAAGACCAAGATTTCTGCGGTCCTCGGGACGGATAAACATTCTATAAAAATAGAAGGGTTTCTCAAAATCCACTAACTTCCTTATATGTACTGTATTAACTCCTATGATATCTCCCCTTTTGCTCCTAATAATAAATACCACCTGATGTACTCTTTGTTCTGCTATTTCCTTAGACAAAGCCCTATGGGTAAGCCAAAATCTTATCACCTCCTCCCGTATCTGCTCTGACATACTCTGATAAACATTCTCAAGTATATAATCTCTATAAAAAAACCTTGTCCTTAGCATTTTATCCCTCTGCCCTGTCTCTTCAGAGAGGGGTCCACTGCTCTGCACATTCTTTCTTCATCGAGTCTTCCATTCAAGAATTGATTTACCCTCTTTGCCGTTTCTTCAGGCCTCAGCAGTGTCTCATTGTAGTCCACATACAAGGTGGGTATCTCCCTGGCGGCCAGCATCAGGCGGGCCTGTGTCAGTTGGTGTGAGAATATCTTCTTAAGTGTCTCGTCTGATAGTGTTGCTCCCTTTTTCCCCTGTCTCTGGAGCATTCTCCTTTGTGAGGCAACTACCTCGTCAAGGTTTCTCAACATGAAGATGATTCTGTAATTTATATCCTCCTGTCTCGGTAAATAATACAGAAGTTGTGTCACAATCTTTACCGCCTTACCCTTTGCATCAGGAAGCCACGAAGCGTCTCTTTTGAGTTGTTTTGCCTTCTCAAATTCTAAGTACCCCTTTGGGTTGTCCTCGTCAGGTTTCCGCAAATCATCGGTAAGTATGGGAAAGCCTCCCTCTTTTAACATCTGCATCATCATGGAGGTGCCTGATCGGGGAAGTCCTGATACTATCACCACCGTGGTATCAGGTTCAAAGGAACTGCTGAGAAGGGCCTGCTGTGCTTCAAGCAACCCTACCTGGTCAGAGGTTATTGAACGGGTAGCTTCCTCTGTCTTGTCAGCAGTTACAGAAAGCTTGCCTTCCTTTATGAGCTTGAGTCTTCTTGCTGCTTCCTCAGCAAGCCTTTTATGTCTGTCTGCTAATAGCTCGTCCTTTAAGCGGTTCCTGTAAATATAGGCTAATCTCCTGTGAGCCTCTGGGAAGTTCGGGTTCTGATGAACAGCCAGTTTCAGTGCCTGGACAGCCTCATAAAGCCTGCCTGTACGGTGCAGAGCTACTCCGAGAAAGTAATGTGCCCTCGGATTGTGAAACTGCAGTCCCACTGCGTCAAGTCCTGCCTCCACAGCCCTCTCATTCTCCCGTCTGCCAAGATATACTCTGCACAGACCGAGACATGCCTCAGCACTTTCAGGGTCTATCTCCGATGCCTTCCTGTAACACCTTTCAGCCTTATCCCATCTCTTTATCTTGAGATACACCTCTCCAAGTTTGGTATAGAGTGCAGGTTGAGACCTTTCCGTCCTTTCTGCTGCTTTAAGGTGTTTAAGTGCCTCCTGCAGCCTGTCTTCTTTAAATAACAGACTCCCCATCAAAAATTCCATTGTGTAAGGGTTTCTGCCTGCCTCAGCCCTGAGCTTTCTCAGTCTTCTGTGGTCCTCCTGAGTCCACTCCTCTGGAGACTTGTCCTTCATCTTTTCTCTGAACCCTTTCAACTCCAACCTTGCCTTCCTGGTGTTCTTCCTCTTCCTCTCAAATACTTCTTCAAGCACTCTTCTCGCCTTTACAGTCTGCTCAATAGCCTGATAACAACTGACCAGTTGGATTCCGAAACGGTACTCATCAGGGTATCTCTCGTACAGGTCCTCCAGCATCGGTATCGCCTTTGAGTACAGTCCAGCGTCCATGTATGAGCGTGCCTCGTTGTAATGGAGTTCTCTTACGCAGTCTTCCACAGCCTTCTGTTTATCTTTATCAGGCTCTTCTATATAGCCCAATTCAACCAGTTGTTTGATAGCCTCCTTTGTTTCTATAGGATCTATCCTCCAGTCGGGTGGATGACTGCCGTCCTCTCCTGGCACATCGTCCCAGCTCGGTATGACCCTTATCTTAGGAGGCTGTTCAAATATGTTTACCAAAGGTTTACCGTCCATGTCTTCACCCACGGGAAGTCCCAGAATAGTAAGCACAGTAGGACATACATCAAGCAGACTCGCTCCGTAGATTATCTCGTCCTTTTTTATCCCTGGCCCTTTTGCAACGAATATCCCGTAGTGGCGGTGCTGTAGAGCAGGCCCTGCCGGTTCCATTGGAATATGTCTTGGCCTCATTTGGTCAGAGTGAAAACCGTGGTCTGAGACAAGAATCACCACAGTGTCATCACCTGCCCTCTTCAGAAGGGTACCCAGGAGAAGATCGTGGTAGATATAACCACTCTCTACTATATTTTTATATAATTCATAATCCCTTTCATTTATCCATGGCAATTTTGGCGGGTGGTAGTTTATAAAGCCGTGGCAGAAGTGGTCTATTGCATCATAATACACTGCAGCAAAGTCCCATGGTTCATGGTCAAGTATGGCAGTGGCTGCTCTGTTGATGGTGGTACAGTCTGCAATAATCTTGGCTATGTTCTCTACCCTGCGGTCTTTTTCCTGGTCAATCTCAGACAGTTTGGGCAGAAATTTCAGAATGAGTCCCACATCCAGTTCTTGAGGATGGAGCCTGAGTTGAGCAAGAGGGCGAATGAGTCTTTCTGGATATATAGAGCCCGGCCTCACAGGCCAGGGCTTTCCATAAGGTACCACAGCCCTCTGGTAGTGGTTTGAGACCATTACACCATTGATAGGCTCCACAGGATGGGAGGGCCACCAGCCAACCACCACACATTTCTTTCCTACAAGTGTGAAAATGTTCCAGATTGCTCGTGTCTTTCTTGAAAGAGTGGTTATAGGCCGAACGCCCTCACCTGAAGGATCAGGTTCTATAAAACCAAGCACTCTGTGCTTGTACGGACGCTTCCCAGTGGCTATTGAGGTCCAGAGCATTGGAGAAAGAGAGGGATAAAGGGTGGCAAGATTACCCATCACTCCTTCATTGATAAACCTCTCAAGATTGGGCATCTTGCCTGCTTCAATCAGGGGATGGATAATCTTCCAGTCAGCCCCATCCCATCCGATTAATAGAACTCTTTTTACCCTCATTAAGGCAATAAAATTTTAAAAAACTTTTAAGAAATTTGTCTATTACAGTAAGGCTTATGTTAGACCAATAAATTGACTTACCTTTATACCTAAGGTTAATATTAAAAATCATGAAAAGACATGCTGAGTATGTGCCTCTGCATCTTCATACCGAGTACAGTCTCCTTGATGGGGCAATCCGGATTGACGAGCTTGTCCGGAAGGCGTCCGAGTACAGGATGCCCGCCATTGCTATTACTGATCACGGTAACCTCTTCGGAGCCATAGAGTTCTATAAGAAGGCTGTTAAGGCCGGCCTGAAGCCGATAATCGGCTGTGAGGTCTATCTTGCCCCAGGTAGCCGATTTAGCCGTAAAGTGCTACCCACTGGAGAGAAGGCATTCCATCTGATACTGCTTGCAAGGGATATGGATGGCTATAAGAACCTGATGCAGCTGTCAAGCAAGGCGTATATTGAGGGATTCTACTATAAACCACGGATAGACATAGAGCTTCTTCAGAGCCACAGCAAGGGGCTTATAGGCCTCAGTGCCTGTATGCATGGAGAGGTGCCCTATTATATAGGGCTCGGGGATATTGACAGGGCAAGAGAAGCAGCCCTCAGATACAAACAGATCTTTGGAGACAGAAATTTCTATCTGGAACTCCAGGACAACGGTCTTAAGGAACAGGAAGAGATCAACAGGACACTTGTGGAACTTTCAAAGGAACTTCAGATCCCTCTAGTAGCTACAAATGACTGTCATTACTTAAGACAGGAAGACCACAGAGCGCACGACATCCTGTTATGCATACAAACAGGTAAGTCCGTGCATGCAAAGGACCGTTTGAGGTTTGAGACAGATCAGCTGTACTTCAAGTCTCCCGAGGAGATTAAGAGGAGCTTTTCTGAGATACCAGAGGCGGTAAAAAACAGTGTAGAAATTGCTGAGAAATGCAATCTGGATTTGAGGCTTGGTGAACCCCTTCTGCCAACTTATAAACTACCTGAGGACAGAACAGCAGAACAGGAACTCGAACGATTGGCTGAAGAAGGGCTGAGAAGAAAGTTAGGGGGTGATCCCCCTGAGGAGTACATGAAGCGGCTCCAGTATGAGGTGAGGATAATCAACAAGATGGGATTTGCCCCGTACTTTCTGATAGTCTGGGATTTCATAAACTTTGCAAAGAGCAGGGGAATACCTGTTGGTCCTGGCAGAGGCTCTGCAGCAGGCAGTCTCGTTGCATATTCCCTGAATATAACAGAGATTGACCCTATAAAGTACAACCTCTTCTTTGAGAGGTTCTTGAATCCTGACCGTATAAGTATGCCTGATATAGATGTAGACTTCTGTAAGGACAAAAGGGATGAGGTGATCCATTATGTGGCAGAAAAGTACGGAGTGGATCAGGTTGCCCATATAATCACCTTCGGTACCATGAAGGCGAGGGCTGTGATAAGGGATGTGGGCAGGGCACTTGATATACCTTATTCAGATGTTGACAGAATAGCAAAAATGGTTCCTGCAGGTGTAAATGTCACCATAGATTATGCACTCCAGACAGAACAGAGGCTGAGAGATGCCTACGAGAAGGACCCACGAATAAAGGAGCTTATTGATATAGCCAGAAGACTGGAAGGACTCTGCAGACACGCCTCAACCCATGCAGCAGGGGTGGTGATCTCACCCTCACCCCTCACAAACTACACACCTCTTTATAAAAATCCTTCTGAAGATACCATAACGACCCAGTTTGATATGAAGTCTGTTGAGGCTATTGGACTTCTTAAGTTCGATTTTCTTGGACTGAAGACACTTACTGTAATTGAAGAGACCCTTAGGTATCTCAAGGAGTCGGGCAAGAACTTTGACCTAAGCAGCATACCCTTAGATGACCCCAAAACTTACCAACTCCTGAGCAAAGGGCAGACAACAGGGGTGTTCCAGCTTGAAAGCTCGGGCATGAAAGACCTCCTTGTAAGACTTGAGCCAGGCAGGTTTGAGGATCTCATAGCCCTTGTGGCTCTGTTCAGGCCAGGCCCCCTTGGAAGTGGCATGGTAGAAGACTTTATTCAGAGGAAAAAGGGACATAGAAAGGTGGAGTATGATATCCCACAACTGAAGGAAATCCTTGATGAGACCTATGGGGTAATACTCTACCAAGAACAGGTGATGAGGATTGCCCATAAACTCGCTGGCTTCAGTATGGCAGAGGCGGATATCCTCCGTAAGGCAATGGGGAAGAAACAGAAAGAGCAGATGGAGGCCCTCCAAACAAAATTTGTCAGTGGTGCAGTGAAGAATGGAATACCTGAAGAGAAAGCAAAGAGGCTCTTTGAGGTGATGTCTCATTTTGGAGAGTATGGCTTTAATAAGTCCCATTCTGCTGCCTATGCCTATCTCGCCTACCAGACCGCCTATCTGAAGGCACACTTCCCAGTAGAATTTATGGCCGCAAACCTGTCAAAAGAGGAGAACTCTGATAAAGTGGTCCTCTTTATAAAAGAATGCAGGCAGATGGGTATCCAGGTTCTGCCGCCTGACATAAACCTGAGTGAGAGCAATTTCAGGGTTATAGGGAACTCCATCCGCTTCGGGCTTGAGGCTGTAAAGGGGATTGGAGAGGCAGCGGTCTCAGAGATACTTAGGGCGAGAAAGGAGGGGCCCTTTAGAGATATTGAAGACCTTCTGCAAAGAGTTGACACCAGGAAGGTAAACCGTAAGGCACTTGAGAGCTTAGTGAAGGCAGGGGCCCTTGACAGTCTTGTAGATTTAGACGCTCCTGTGGTACTAAGAAGGGCAAAGGCGATGAAATTGATAGAAGAATTGATGGATAGGCGTAGCAGCCCAGGGTTGTTTGGACAGCAGAGTCTCCTGTCATCTGAGAAAGAGGATACTGTGGAACCATGGAGCGAGGAGGAGCTCCTTGCAGCAGAGAGAGAATCCCTCGGATTCTACATCACAGGCCATCCAATAGACAGATACAACCCCTTTCTACAAGGCACAGGTGTAAGAAAGACAAGGGTACTGGAGGAGCTACCTGACACCACAGAGGTGACTGTTGCAGGTATAATAAGTACAATAAAAAGGACCACCACCAAGACGAAGGAGAGGATGGCTATCTTTACCCTGGAGGATGATGAGGGTTCTGTGGAGTGTATAACCTTTCCAGACACTTATAGTAGAAAGGCAGATATAATTGTAAAGAACAACCTTGTCTTCATAGATGGTACTACAGATAAGTCTGAAAAGGGTGTAAAGATTATAGTAAGAGACCTCTGGAGTATTGATGATGTATTCTCTGTAAAAAGGTTTAAGGTGGAGTTGACCCTTGCATCGGAGACACTAAACAGTGATAAACTAAGAGAGGTTAAAGAGACTTTTGTATCCTCAAAAGGAGATGCACCGGTGTATATAAGGCTCAGAAACAATGGATACGAGACAGTGATACTTACTGACTACAGCATCAGTCCCTGTTTTGAGACCCTTGAGAGGCTTTCAAGCCTGCTCGGGAGCAACTCTATCCGGCTTATTCCAGTAAACAATTGATTAGGGGAGGACAATGCCGAAAGTATACCTTGAATTTGAAAAACCACTACAGGAACTTGAGCAGAGAATAGAGGAACTCAGAAGGCTCACCAATGGCCAAGGACCTGATATTGAGCTTCGTCAGTTGGAGGAGAGGGCGAGAAAACTTCGTAGACAGATATTCTCTAATCTTACACCTTGGCAGAAGACCTTGATTGCGAGACATCCTGACAGACCCTATACAATGGACTATATAAAACTGATAACAGATGACTTCATTGAACTGCACGGTGACAGGAGATTCTCAGAGGATCCCTCTGTAGTAGGGGGGATAGGGAGTATTGATGGGATGACGGTCTTCATTATAGGCCATCAGAAAGGGCGCGGGACGAGAGAAAGAATAGAAAGAAACTTTGGACAGCCCCATCCTGAAGGATACAGAAAGGCTCTCAGACTGATGAAAATGGCTGAAAGGTTCCGTAAACCTGTATTAACCCTTATAGATACTCCAGGTGCATACCCTGGCATAGGTGCAGAAGAAAGGGGACAGGCAGAGGCGATAGCCACTAACCTAATGGAAATGTCCATGCTGAGAGTCCCCATTATTTCAGTGGTGATAGGTGAGGGTGGAAGTGGGGGTGCTCTGGCCCTCAGTGTTGCAGACAGACTCTATATGCTCTACTACTCCATATATTCAGTCATATCTCCTGAAGGATGTGCTGCGATTCTCTGGAAGAAGGATGGAGAGGTGACTACTGTGGAGTTTGCAAAGGCTGCCGAGACCCTGAAGCTCACTGCAGATGACCTTAAAGGATTCGAAATTATTGATGATATAATACCCGAACCTGAGGGAGGTGCCCATAGAGACCCTGAGACAACGGCAAGGAATATCAAGGAGAAGGTGATGGAGAGTTTTGAGGAACTCTCAAGGCTTCCTACAGAGGAGCTTCTCCAGAAGAGATACGAAAAACTGAGAAAAATCGGTAAATTCAGAATAGGACAGAAGCAATGATCAGATTTAAATTATTGCTTCTGACAGTGGTATTTCTTATTCTGTCCTGTGACAGAGGCAACTACATAGACAGCGGTTTCAGAGAAGAGACAAAAGAGGAGATTGTCCAGATAACACCGGAGAAGCCTGTGAGGGTAGAGTTGAGAAAGACCACAAAGGGATATACATGGGTACTGAGGGGCGAGGATGTGAAGAAGGTGATAGAGACAGACAGAGCCCTGAGAAGGTATATGGAAGAAACCAGGACCAAAAAAGAGTAATAACCCTTAACCAAATAAGGAGGGAAAGATGGAGAGATTCTCTGTAAGAGAAGTGCTGGAGCAGGCTATAAGAACAGAAAGACTCGGATATGAATACTACAGCAGTATGGCAGAACGATTCAAACATACAGAGGAATTCAGAGACCTCTTTGAGACACTGGCAAAAAAAGAACTAACCCATGAACAACGATTCAGGGAGCTTCTTGAGACACTCAAAGATGAGGAGCCCGAGGGATGGGATGAAGTATCAGAGTATATGAGAGCCTTTGTAGAATCAGAGTTTTTTCTCGGTTCAGATAAGGCACTTACAAGGATGAAAGATGTAAAAGATACAGAAGAGGCCATTGAGTTTGCAATCGGATTTGAGAAAGAAACGCTCCTCTACTTTAATGGCTTAAGAAGTATTGTCAAAGAGAAAGCAGTTGTGGATGAGATCATCACTGAAGAACAACATCATATAGCATGGCTCAACAGATTTAAAGAGAGATTTACAGGTACAAAGTGAGAGGTATACTTTATATAGTTTCCACCCCCATAGGAAATCTTGAAGACATAACCCTGAGGGCATTAAGGGTCTTGAAGGAGGTTGACCTGATTGCTGCAGAGGATACCCGTCATACCCAGAAACTCCTTACACACTACAGTATATCAAAACCCCTGATAAGCTACTGGGGAGCAAAAGAGAAGGTAAAGGCAGAGGAGGTTCTGAGGCATCTTGCAGAGGGGAAATCGGTCGCACTTGTTACCGATGCAGGTACTCCGGGTATCTCTGACCCAGGGGTCCAGGTGGTAAAAAGGGCTACTGAGGAGGGGTTTGAGGTGATACCTATTCCGGGGCCTTCTGCAGTCACTGCAGCACTGTCTGTATCTGGACTCTCCGGAGAGTTTCTTTTCATAGGATTTTTACCTCCCAAAAGGACACAGAGAATAAAAAAACTGGAGGAGTTGAAATACGAAAGACGCATCCTCCTGTTTTATGAGGCACCACACAGGCTCCTTGACACCCTTGCTGATATGCTTGATGTCTTTGGCAACAGGTATACTGTCCTCTGTCATGAGCTAACAAAACTGAATGAGAGTATATATAGGGGAGACCTTAAGGATGTCTACGAGAGCCTGCTTGAGGAACCCATTGCTGGTGAGTATGTACTTGTGATAGAAGGAAGAGTCGATAGCACAGAGGCAGAATCAGATGCAGTACAGGAGGTGCTGAAGCTGATGAGACAGGGGATGAGGAGAAAGGATGCTGTAAAGAAGATAGCACGGCAGTATGGGATAAGCCAGAAGAGCCTTTATGACCAGAGCCTAAAGGAGGTGACCAATGAGACTTAAACCTCTCTCCTTGGGCATAGCCATAGGTACTGTGTGGGGTGTCTCTCTTTTCATTACCACATGGCTCTCCTATTATACAGGCTACGGCAGGCTCTTTTTACAGACAATGGCAGAGTCAATATATCCTGGATACAGTATAACACCCCTTGGAAGTCTGCTTGGACTCGTCTATGGCTTCATTGATGGTCTTGTCAGTGGTGCCCTGGTAGCTATAATCTACAACAGACTCCAGAGATAGGCTCCTCTGCTAAGGTTTAATAAACCTGAAGAAATATATCTCTGCGTGTGCTGCTCTTGCCTTCTCTGCATATTTTGTATAGCTGATCTCATCTAAATCTGTATGCTTTGACTTTTCAAAACCTGCGTTCCTGAAGGACTCCTCAATCACCTCTGCGTAACCTTTGTGGTCTGTTGCTACAAGGACGAAGCCACCCTTCTGGAGCTTTCTGAGAAGAACCTTTGCAAACTCAGGATTGATGAGCCTCCTCTTGTGGTGTCTCTTTTTGGGCCAGGGATCTGGGAAGAGGATGTATACCCCTGTGACTGAGCTGTCAGGAATATACTCGGTGAAAACCCTTCTTGCATCCTCAAGGATTATACGGATATTGGAAGGAGTGGGCTCCTTAGTGTTGTCATAACCTGTCATCTTCCGTATGAGCTTGGCTGCACCTGTAATGTAGACCTCAATACCGATAAAATCCGCATAGGGCATGGAAAGGGCCTTCTGATAGAGAAATGAACCATTACCAAAACCGATCTCTACAAACAGAGGTGCCTTCCTGCTAAACTCCTTCTCATGGTTAATTATCCCTTTCAGGGGTATCTGGAGCATGGGTAGGAACCTCTCCAGCGCCTCTTTTTCAGCCTTGCTCATTCTACCCTTTCTTCTGCCGTAGGTCTTCGTCTTCAGTTCATACATTCTTAGTGTCCCATTATACTGATACTTTGTTTGGCCCTTTTCATTATCAATATCAAAGGTAAAATCAGCACCATCATCAGAGAGAGGAGATAGAACGCATCATTGAAGGCGAGCATGTGAGACTGTCTCAGCAGTTCCCTGTATATCAATGCATCTGGTGGTATGTTATGGATACCTACAAACTTCAGGACCATATGTATCTTTTCTTTCACGAACTGGTAGGTACTATCAAAAGGGGTGAGGTGTTCTACAAGTCTGAACTGGTGCATCTGGGCACGTCTGGAAAGCACTGTGGTCACAAAGGCCACCCCAAAGCTCCCTCCAATATTCCTCAGCAGATTATACATCGCTGTTGCCTCTGTCATCCTCTCTTTCGGGATATGAGACAGTGTGAGTGTTGTGAGAGGGATAAAAAGAAAACCCATACCAACCCCGAGCACCACCCTCGGCCATACAAAGCTCCAGAAGTCTGTCTGTAGGTTAAACTGGGCCATCATGTATGTGGAGAGGGCACACACGAGTATCCCGAATGCCAATATCCCTTTTGGATTGGTTTTGTGCACCAGTCTGCCAGCCACAGGCAATGCAATCATAGTGGCTATACCACCTGGTCCAAGCACTAGGCCAGCAAGAAAGGCAGTGTATCCCATCAGTGTCTGTAGCAGTATAGGCAGAAGCACAATGCTGCCAAACAGGTTAAAGAAGGCAAAGAACATGAGTATATTACCCGTGGTGAAGGTCCTGTCCCTGAAAAGCCTCAGGTCTATTACTGGTTTTGAAGAGAAAAGCTCCACAATGACAAAGAGTGCAAGGCAGACCACAGCCACTGTTGAGAATGTTACTATCAGGCTGGAGGAGAACCAGTCCTCGCGCTGACCTTTGTCCAAGACAAACTGGAGTGAACCCAGTCCAAGGGCAAGCAGGGCAAGCCCAGCATAGTCTATCTTCATCTTTATCCTCTTCATGTAAGGAGGATCCTGGATAACGAATATGGTAAGCAGTATTGATATTATACCAATAGGCACATTGATATAGAATATCCATCTCCATGACCAGTTGTCTGTTATCCATCCACCAAGAAGTGGTCCTACAATCGGTCCGAACATTATCCCTATCCCGAATATAGCCATGGCCATCCCGTGCTGCGATGGTGGAAATGCCTCAAGGAGGATTGATTGACTCAGAGGTTGCAGTCCCCCACCTCCTATGCCCTGTATAATTCTGAATATTACAAGACTCCTGAGGCTCCATGCAGAGCCACACATAAAAGAACTGACAGTAAACATCACTATTGAGGCTATAAGATAGTTCTTCCTCCCGAAAAGCCTGCTCAGCCAGCCTGTGATAGGGATGACTATCGCATTTGATACGAGGTAGGCGGTTATCGCCCATGTTGCCTCATCAATGCCTGCACTGAGGGAGCCCCTGATATGATCAAGCGAGACATTCACCACCGAGGTGTCAATAATCTCAATCAGGGTAGGAAGCATTACAGTTATTGCTACAATCCAGCGGTTCACTTCACCAGTACTGTTGGCACCACTGACATCCCTATCCTCAAGACATGTTCAGGGTCTGCCCCATCTTCAAGCAGGATCTTCACCGGAATCCTCTGGACCACCTTTACATAATTACCCGTGGCATTCTCCGGTGGAAACAGTGAAAACACAGCTCCAGTGCCTGCCATGATACTGTCTACCCTTCCCCAGAAGGTTTTATCAGGATAGGCATCCACCTTGATCTTCACTCTCATGCCTGGTTTTATCTTCCTGATCTTCGTCTCCTTATAATTAGCCACAATATAGAGATCCCTTAATGGGACAACAGCCATAAGGGGCTGGCCAGCCTGAATCTGCTCTCCCACATCAACCGCCTTTTTGGTAATATACCCATCTGAAGGGGAATAAACCTTTACATAGGAGAGCTTGAGCCTTGCTGTCTCCAGAGCAGCCTCCCTGGTTTTTACCTTCTCGCTCTGCGTCTCCATGGCTGCCTCAAGCTGCAGAAGCACTGCCTTCTCAGCCCTTAAAGCTGCTTCTGCCTCCTGTATGGTGCTCTCCTGTGCCCTGAGTGAAACCTCGGCATGAGTCTTAAGTGCCTGGGATGCCTTCATTGCTGCAAGGGCTGAGCTGTAGGCAGTCTCTGCCTTCTCGTACCTGTCTTTTGGGATAACCCCTTTTTTGTAGAGGTTTTTAGCCCTTCTAAGGTCTGCCTCTGCCTGCTGAAGCAGGGCCTTCTTGGCGAGCAGGTCCGCCTCCTGTGCCTTAAGAGATGCCAGAAGTGACTGCCGAGCCATCTCTGCCCTTCTCAAGGTAGCACCTCTTGCCCGTATCTTCTCTTTCTGCACCTGAATCATTGTTTTAATCTCATAAAGCCTCTTTTTTTCTGCCTCCAAGGCAGCCTCTGCCTTCCTAAGTGCCTGTATGTAGAGTTCTGGATCAAGCTCAAGAAGTAGCTCACCCTCCTTCACCCACTGGTTATCCTTAACATAGACCTTCAGCACCGTGCCTGAGACCTTGGACGCTATGGTATGTATTGTACCCTCCACAAAGGCATCGTCAGTACTTATGTGGGTCTGCTTGTAGCGGATGTAAAATGCCCCGACAACTGCCCCTGCAACAAGGACTATGAAAAATACGAGAAATGCAGCCTTCTTTTTTCTATTGTTGTCTCCTCTGCTCCTCTCCTCCATCTTTAGGCCTCCTTATGCAAAGAATTAGTAGACAGTGGTAAGGTCTACACCCATGGAATAAAATAGCCTCGCCTCAGCCTTCCTCCGTTCATACAAGGCACTCCAGTAATTGGTTTCAGCCCTGGTAACAAGCACCACTGCGTCAGTGACCTCTGTGGCAGTCCCAACCCCTTCTTTGTATCTAAGTCTCTGGAGCCTCAAATTCTCTTTTGCCTGCTCCACTGCCTTCTCTGCCACCTTAACCCTGTGTATTGCTGACAGAAGCTGAAGATAGGCGTTCTTTATCTCAAGCCTTATGTTATCCATCAGTATCTGCCTCTTCAGCTCCAGTGCCCTTAGCTCTGCATTAACCTGTCTAATCTTTGCCTTTGTGGAGCCTCCTGACAGTAGATTAAAACTCAGCCCTGCTATCAATGACCAGTTGCCCTCATGAACCATATACCTATTCTCCTGATACTCATACCCCCCTGATACAAACACATCTGGTAAATACTCTGCCCTGAGTGCTTTAAGCCTCTTCTTCAGCGCCTTCCTCTGTGCATCAATCAGGACCAGCTCAGGCCTAAGTGTCTCTGCCTTTTTGTAAGCCTCCTGTAGGCTTACATCTACAGAGGGAAACTCAGCCACCTCGTCCAGTTCTACCGGCTCATCAAGCCCTCTCATGAGTAGGCTGTTTATCCTCGCCTTTGTAATCTTCGTATAGTTTTCTGCATTTATCCTCCTCTGTCTTGCATCAGCCAGAAACACCTCAGCCTGAAGCAGGTCGTTCTTTGTGATGAGTCCTTCTTCATACATCGCCTCTGTGTCTTTCAGATGTGCCTTGTATCTCTTTACCTCTTCCTCTGCCACTTCAAGCATCCTTTCTGCTTCAAGTGCCTCAAGATAGGCAACAACAAACTGGAGTGCTACTTGATTTTTTATCTTTTTCACCTCTGTCTTCTTCGCCTTAAGAGCATACTCCGCAGCCTCCACCAATGATCCCACCTTACCAAAATCATATACCAACTGATTAACTCTGAATCCGTAGGTGAGAAAGCTCTTTTCACTGAGGGGTACTGGTCCGAACGGGGCAAAACGTGCCTGGGGTTGATATCTGAGCCATGTCTGACTCGCATATATATCTACCCTTGGCAGTCTCTTTGCCCTGATGATTGAGATATCCTCTGCCACAGAGGTCTTCTCAGCTTCTGAGAGTTTGACTGCTCTGCCCGATTCGGTTACAATTTTTAGACCTTCCTTTAATGTAAGCCCTGTGGCAGTGCTACTGAAAAAAAGTACTATTAGTATTGTTAATCTTAATATTCTCATCTGTTGTCCCTCCTTTCGGTTCCATTTATAAAAAGGTCAACAAAACCGTCTATCACCCTTTTTGTTTCCCTCTTAGAAACATCTCTGTCCTTTACTACCTCCTCCACCAGAAAATAAGAAAAGACCATACCAAGAAATCCCCTTGCACCTGATTCTGGATTAAAATTTCTCAGTCTCCCCTTCTTCTGAAGCCTCCTCAGGTATCCTGCCAGTGTCCTGATCATCTCAGTGATGAATGCATCATATACTCTACGGAGCTTCTCTGGATGCAGGCTAATCTCTGAAAGCATAATTCTTATAATATGTTTTCTCAGCTTAAGGGTCTCAAAATACCTCAGTCCCACCTCCAAGAGCGCATCTCTGTAGGAATAGCTATCAAGAAGGGGAATGAGTTCTCTGAGTTTTGGCAGAAAAGAGTATCTCCTCAGAATCTCTTCAAACAGTCTCTCCTTTGAGCCAAAGTGTCTGAAAAGGGTAATCTCTCTAAACCCTGCTTTTTCTGCAATCTCCCTTGTGGTTGCACTGATATAACCTTTCTCAGACATCAGTTCAAGAGCAGATTGCAGAATCTTCTCTTTTGTATCCAACTCTTTCTTCCTCACGGCCGGGCCTCCTTAATGTTAGTTAGTACTTACTTATTTTATTTTTTAAAGAAAGACAAGTCAAGGGTTGTAAAAGGGCCGATCGTGAATACACATTATGGTATAATTAATTATGCCCTTTAGTGTAGATCTGATAAAGAAACTTGAAAGGGTCTCACCCGAACTCAGAGGTGTGCTTATAGCCCTGCTTGAAGAAGTGGAGAAGCAGAGAGAGGAGTCTGTAACCAAACGGGAGTTCCAGGAGTTCACCAGGCGGACGGAAGAAAATTTTCAGAAGCTCTGGCAGGTAATAAGGGAACTCGGCGAGGCCCAGAAGAGAACAGAAGCAAGGATAGAAGAGCTGGCTGAAGCCCAGAAGAGAACCGAGGTAAGAGTATCCCGACTTGAGAAGGTGGTAGAAGAGCTGGCTAAGGCCCAGAAGAGGACCGAAGATGAGTTGAAAAGCCTTATAAAGGAGCACAAGAAGACGAGGGATTTGGTATCTGGACTCTCAGACACGGTTGGTTATGGTCTGGAAGATAAAATCTTTCCTTATATAGAAGACTTTGCAAGAAGAGAGTACGGGGTAGAGGTAGAGGTGCTTGACAGGAGAAATGTAGTGTATCCTGACGGAGGTTTTGATCAAGTGAACATATACATAGAAGGACGAAAGGGAAAGAAGAGGATTTACATAGTGGGTGAGTGTAAGGCCCAGCCCGGCAAGAGGGACATCAAGAGGTTTGTTCAGATACTTGAACGCCTAAGAGGATACTTCAAGGCTCCCGTAGAAGGATTTATAGTAGGGTATTATTACACTCCTGATGTGGAGAGGTATTTAAGGGAGAGTCATCCAGAGATAAAGGTGATGAAAAGTTTTGAGTTTGAAATGAAGTATAAACCGGTTTTCTCGTAGTAGGTGATGAACTCTTTTGTTATAGTTTATTTTTAGCGTAGAGACTATAATAGGTGGATAAAACTGCCAAAAGCTCTAATGTTGGACACAATAAGGCATAAAACTTGACAGATTTCAGGAACAAATCCTAAAATAAAGTACACCGGGGTGGTAGTTCAGCACGGTTAGAACGCCGGCCTGTCACGCCGGAGGTCGCGGGTTCAAGTCCCGTCCACCCCGCCAGTGGAAAATCCTTCCTTAGAGTTAAGAAAACACAAAGGGACACAACGAATGTCCCTTCGTATTTTGATGTTGTTAAAGATTAATACTCCTCACACTTCACCTGAAAATATGCTGCCTCGTGGTTACAAGAGGGACACTTCTCGGGTGGTGTTTCTCCCTCATGGACATAACCGCATTTTCTACATACCCAGACCACCTTTCTGTCCTTCTTGAAGACCGTCCCGTTCTCCACCTCTCTGAGTAATTTCTTGAATCTCTCCTCATGGTGTTCCTCTGCCTTGGCAATTGCCCTCAGTCGGGTAGCAATCTCAGGAAAACCTTCCTGCTCAGCCACATCCGCAAACTCAGGATACATCTTGGTATACTCGTAATTCTCACCCGAGATAGCAGCTTTCAGATTCTCCACAGTGGTACCGAGAGTTGTAGGAGCTGCTGCCTCAACCACTATCTCATCAAGGCTTTCATTGCCCTTTTTCTTGAGCTCATTAATGAGCCGGAACAGCCACTTAGCATGCTCTCTCTCGTTGTCTGCTGTAATAAGAAATACTTCGGCTATCTGTTCATACCCCTCCTTCTCTGCTACCTTAGCGTAAAAGGTGTAACGATTCCTCGCTTGACTCTCTCCTATAAATGCTTTGGTGAGATTCTCAACCGTCTTTTTCATTACTACCCCCCTTACAGAATTTTTTTAATTTTTATATTTTAAACTATCATATCTTCGTACTTCAACTCAGCAGGTCAAACCCAAAATATCGTTACTTTTGGTTAAAAGAGGAGGTGAGGATAAGGCGGGACAAATTTTCACTTAAGTGACTAAAGGTTTCACCTTCCCTCTACATGAAGCAACCTGGTCTTCTTTTTTAGCGTTCTCAATGTGAGGTATGCTACCAAGCTAATGCCAAAAAATACGAGCCATCCCATCTCAATTTCCAACGCCCCTTCGGACACAAAGTCTCCTGCTGTCTCAAGAAGAGTAAAGGACGATGAGATTACGAAAAGTCCCGTGTATTCTCTCTTTAAGACCGTTTTTAGAGAGAAAGGTAGGTCAGGTTTACGCCAATTCCCTAGTCTGGGTAAAAAGGCCGGTGTTGTCCTTGCCCACTCAACGAATGCATCTCCAAACTTCTGGCGCAAAAACTCCTCTTCTTTGAAGATTATCCTCTCATAGTATATCCAAAATGCCAGTACAGCGATTAAGACGAACCACCACACTTGAGTAAACATCGCCATGCCTAACATAATAAAGAAGTTGCCCAGATAAAGCGGATGTCTTACAACTGAATACATACCTGTAGTGTTGAGACGCTCTGCTATCTGGTCTTTGGTATTTCTACCTGAGGTGCCCTTAGGCACATGTCCGACGGTAAAGCAACGAATAAAGAAACCAAAGAACGAGACACCTATGCAGAAGAACTCCCACAGGTCCTCTGCCCCGTCTCCCAATAGGGGTTCTAAACATTCTGAATCCCTTAAGGCTACAAGCAGTACGGGAAGAATTAGTAAGGGAAGGTAACTTCTGCGTCTGAAGAGCCATGCACCTTGTCTTTCTAATTCTTCTCTTAATGCCATCTTTTATGCTTTTTTATTGTTGATACAACTAACCCATTCATGAGCCACGATTAATAGACTCCTTAGCAGCATTCCACTGTCTAAGGGAAAATTCCTGGAGTATACAGCAAAGGTCTTCCACTCCTTCAATATATATCATAGCCTTTAGTATACCATCTTCCATAACAGCATGAGGATACAATACAATGGCTGCCTTTCCCTGCTTTTTACCTAAGAAGAAGGTATATCCTCCCACCTCAGAGGCATTTTCCCAGAAAATCTGCTCTATATACCTGTCAACCTTTTCCTAACCAATCTCTTTTGCAAGCTCCTCAAAAATCGGGTTGCATTTCCATAGCTTCTGTTGTCAAAAAACAGATAATGACTTGAAACATCTGACTCATATGCCTCTTATAGGTCTTTAATGATTCTTTAAGAATCCTTTTGCCCGCATGTTCTACCTGAAAGGGTGGATTAAAGGCATAAAAATATACTCTGAGAAATTGTCAAAAAGTTGATTATAACGATCCTTCTCAGTTCTAAATTATTCCAATTTAGATACAGTCTTAGGAAAATTTGACAGCTTTCTGTTAGGATCTGTATTCTTTTCACATTCATTAAGCCATCTATCAATCTCAACAATCCTGAGTGGCTTTTTAAAGACTTTACATCCGAGACTTTTAGCTTGTTCAAGGTCAGCATCTGTCCATAATCCTGACATTATCGCCATATTCGGAACTTTACACCCATTTTTCTTCTGATTTTCTACAAATTCTATTCCTGTCATGTTAGGCATATTAATATCAGTAATAATAATATCACAACAGGGCTGATATTGAGGACAGGGACAGCTAATGTCCAGATAAATGGGACAGAAAAGTGGCTCAGAACAGGATATAACTTCATATTCTCTGATCTCTAAAATAGAAGAGATCAAAGACCTCACCAACTCTTCATCATCAACCACAACTGCTCTTAATTTCATAATACTCTCCCTCCCTTCCACTGCGAACAGCCTTTGGCTATTCACAGTAAAAAATTTTACGGTACCAAGTTATATTGGATTCGGCTCCCTCCTCCAATAAAATTGTAAAAACTCAAATTCATTTTAGATCGAAAGAAGCAATTTTTGCAAATTTATATTTATAGCCTAAACTCCTCGCTTTTAGGCACATAATCTTAGAGACTTAAGTATGTCTTTCTGTTTTTTTGTTAATTCTGTTGTCATTCGTTCTCCATTGGAGAGTTCTATCATCTTTATCTTGCCTAATTCTGT
>Ga0209426_1000542_pt1 | contig 36088 bp, 34 predicted proteins | sample Deesub1362B_J571_FD_187697 | JGI IMG/M metagenome (GOLD analysis project Ga0209426, IMG submission 187697) | Deep oceanic, basalt-hosted subsurface ecosystem from Juan de Fuca Ridge flank, Pacific Ocean, CORK Borehole 1362B_J2.571 (SPAdes)... ...
GCCGTCCTCCTCTCCAGCCACAACATGCTGGAGGTGGAACACCTCTGCGACCATGTTTACCTCATCCACGAGGGGAGGATAGTGGAGAGCGGCAGTCCCTCCGAACTGAAGGAGAGGTATGGGGCGAGGAGCATGGAGGAGGTCTTCAGGGAGGTGGTCTCGTGAAGGGATTTCTCCCACTGGCGAAGAAGGAACTGCTGGAGATGCTGAGGGACCCGAAGATCGTGGTCGGGGCCATCGTGGTGCCGCTCCTCCTCTTCCCCGCCCTCGGAGCCGCCATATCATCCGGCATGGAGACGGCAACGGCGGGCGAGGCGATAACCGTTGGTGTCCTTAACAGGGACCTCGGAAAGTACGGCGCATCGCTGGTCAATTTTCTCCTGAGGAACGGCATCAACGTCACCGCCGTGCAGGGAGACCCGCTCCAGTTCGCGGAGGAGCGCGAGGATGTGGCCGCTGTGATAGTCATACCTGAGAACTTCACGGAGGACATAGAGAACCACAGCAGATCCCACGTGGAGGTCATCGGCGCGGTGCGCTCTCTGTCCATGTCCGATATGACGAGGTTCATAAGGGTCCGGGCCGTGCTGGACGAGTTCTCGCGCCAACTTGAACTCAGTATGATAGGGGACCTCGGCGCCCAGAACCCTGAAAACATCACCGAGCCACTGGATGTCAGGGGCATCACCATCGCGGGGGGCGAGGTCATAGACATGCCTCCAGATGTGGTCGCATCCCAGATCGCCGGCCAGTCCATGGTGATGCCGATGTTCGTCATAATACTGATCTCCATGGTGTCGGGCTTCGCCGCCATATCCGTGGCGCAGGAGAAGGAGAGCAAGACCCTGGAGATTCTCCTCACGCTTCCCGTGAAGCGCTCGTGGATACTGCTGAGTAAAATACTCGTTGTTATCATCGTTGGCTTCATAGCAACCGCGTCCTACCTCGTGGGCTTCAGTATGTACATGTCAACGCTCACCGAGAGCATGCCCGCGGAGACGTACGGCGTCTCCCTCCAGATGCCGATGTGGGACTACGCCCTCGTGGGCGTGAGCATGTTCCTCTCCATACTCTCCGCGCTGATGCTGTCCGTCCTCGTGGCATCGTACACCCAGGATGTCAGGAGCGCGCAGAGCCTGACCAGCGTGATATATCTCCCCGTCATGCTTCCCGCGATAATACTCATGTTCTCCAGCCCGCAGGACCTGCCCCTCGGGCTGCAGGCGCTGATTTACGCCATGCCCTTCACGTATCCCATCCTCGCGGCGAGGGCGTTCATAGAGGGGACGTACCTCACCGTCTATCTCGGAATACTGTATCAGGCGGCGTTCTCCATCGCCGTTCTCCTGCTCGCCGCCCGGCTCTACGCCACGGAGAGAATTGTGACCGCCCGGCTCGTATGGAGGCGCAGATAATGCTTGAAACGCTGCTCAGGGCATTCTGGCTCACGTTCCCGGCGCTAACGGCCAACTCCTTTGCGGTGCTCACAGGTGGAGGGCTTCCCATAGACATGGGGCGTACCTGGAAGGACGGGCGCAGGATACTGGGCGACGGGAAGACATGGCGCGGACTCGCGGGGGGAATCGTGCTGGCCACCCTCGTGGGTATGGTGGAGCAGGTCCTCGCCATGTCCTATCCCGCGGACTTCAACGCCGCATACGCGGAGACCTACGTGGCGGCGTTCCCCATCGTTCTGGCGATGGCGTCCGCTGCCATGGCGGGCGATGCTCTGGGCTCCTTCATAAAGCGGAGGATGGGGAAGGAGCGCGGTGAGAGCGTCCCGCTGATGGACCAATTGCTCTTTCTCCTTATCGTGTTCCTCTGCCTCGCCGTTCTCTTCCCGGAATTCTTCGTGGAGCATTACCTCTACCCCGAGGTGCTTATAGGGCTGCCCGTCATAACCTACCTGCTGCACAGGGGTAGCAATCTCGCGGCCTATATCATCGGCGTGAAGAGCGTGCCCTGGTGATGAACTCCCTTATTGTGAGAGCGGAGAAGGCGAGCGCCATGAGCCATATCACCGCCTGCATTCCCGCGGGGATTCTCCACGAGCCGTAATCCTCCATGTCGTAGAGAAACTTCTCCACCTCGCCCGGGTCCGCAGATCTGATGTCGGGATCCATCCCGAGGTACAGGGGATCCATTCCGAGGTTTACCTGAACGGCGCGGCCGTTTACGCGCCACTCCACCGGTCGCAGCGTCTCACGGAACAGATAACGCGGTGATGTGAAGTTGAAAAGCACCGCATGGAGCGGGATGTATGCGGTCCCGATTATGTAATTGGGGGCCACCACCCCATCCCCATCGCGGGATACCCGCATGACGAACTGGTACTCGCCCTCATCCGTGTAAGACACATTTCGAGTCTCTCCGAAGACCTCCAAACGGCCTACACCGTGAACGTAGAGCGCGTACTCGCACACCACCTCGGTGAAGGTCTCACCCATGAACATAGGGAGCACCGGCAGAGATGGAGTGAAGTTGAGATGAACCGATGAGTTGAATGTGAGATTTGCGTCCACGGGATGCGTGGCGTTGTCATGTGCCCAGGTGCCCCACGCGGAGACGGCCCCCTCAACACTGAGATGAATTGTACGAACTCCCCAGTAAGCGGAGCCGTTGCCTCCACCCTCCCCGTATTCCACGACCCCTTCAAACAGGAGAGACACAGCTTTTATGACGAGCGTTGTGTTTGCGGTGCGGATTTCGCCGCGGACATAAACACCCCCGCGGACATGGTCCACGGTCCCGTTGCCCTCAACCAGGTATCCCGCCACGAGTTTTCCATCGGCATGCACAACGCGCTCGTCGCCCACAGGGGTGGAGACGCTCCCAACGCTTGAGAAGTCGGATTCCCATATACACCCGGTCGTACCGAGCATCAGAGCCATCGCGAGCGCGCACCACGCAGGGGACACAGCACCTCTTAGGCAGAGGTGGGATAAAATGTTTTTCCGGAATGTTTATAAACACATTTTCCACTTTATACATAGGAAGTTGAGATGAAAGGGAAGGCAATCATTATATGCTTGGTGCTCGTGGTGTCAGGGGTGCTCCTCGGGTTTGTCTCTCTGAAATATGACACCGCAGAGAGCACAATGACCATGAAAATAAGAGGTCCGATACGCATAAACGGCGATGGCGATTTCACACCGCTGAACGGCGTGGTGGCGGGGAGTGGGACGCCCCACAACCCGTACATCATAGAGGGGTGGGAGATAAACGCCACAGACGGCGGCGCCTGCATATACATAGGGAACACCACGGCGTACTTTGTGATAAGGAACTGTCGTCTGTATGGTACCTCAGAGTACTGGATTGTGGCGGGAATACACCTTCAGAATGTTAGTAATGGAATGATTTATAGTATCAAAACATATCCTAATTGCTATGGAGTGATTGCCTGCGATTCTCGTAATGTTGTGATCACAAATTGCATATACGGGGGAGAGGAGGCGGGTGTAGTTCTTGTGAACTGCAGAGATATTTCGGTCTCAAGGAATAAGATCATTGCAAATGCGTCATTTTCATCAATTAGTATACACTCTTGTGATAATATAATACTAAATGACAATATAATTTTTGGTAAAATGATATATAGTGAATATACTAAAAATTGTATTGTTAAAAATAATGCGCTTTATTCTGAATATCAAGGCATATATATTATGAGGTGTCAGGACATTATGATCAGACACAATAGAATTACATCAAGTTTGGAAGGCATTTTGATGCATATCTGCAGGAAATGTATTCTGGAAGACAACGAGATAAATTCTGGATCAATTACTCTGATAATTGACTATGGCCAAGATAACACCATTAGAAACAATGTTCTGAGAGGACCTTCATCGGTCAAAAATATAGAGATCGTGTTTTCAGAAAGAATCAGGATCGCTGGAAACACCATGGAGGGAGGAGGAATTGTTTTTAACATATGGAGAGGTTTCTAATTACACCTCACATAAGATCACCCCGGATAACACTCTATGGGGGAAACCTATATACTATTACAAAAATGCAAACATGCACAACATAACTGTTCCGCGAAACGCCGGGCAGGTCATAGTGGCAAATGTATCCTGGCTGAGGATAGAGAACCTCAACATCAGGAATGTGTTCGTGCCGGTGGAAATTTATCACTCATCACACATAACCATAAAGAACTGCGCCTTAACAGAAAATGAATATGGTATTTATCTCATAAATGTCCACAGAAGTGTATTCGCTTATAACCGGATTACTTCAACATGTCAGAATATTTTGATGGATACGTGCACCAACTGCATCGTGGAAGGTAATGAGATGAGACACCTAATGAACGGAGATCAATTATCCTATCCATTAATCTATTTAGCTTATGAAGATATTTCATCAAATATTTTAATGTACAAATGTCAGGATGATATATTTATAAGCAATATTATAAAAGGCTATACAACTCCATCAAATGTATACATTATACAGTCAGAGAAAATCAGAATGTACAAAAACGCCATAGAAGGTAGAGGGATCACTTTTGACTTCCCATTATATACTCACGAATACATTTCCAGTCACTACACATCGCATGATATAGCATCTAACAACACGCTCTGGGGGAAGCCTATCTATTACTACAAAAATGCAAATATGCACAACGCCACGGTTCCACACAACGCTGGACAAGTAATAGTCGCAAACGTATCTTGGTTGAGAATGGAGAACCTCAACATAAGCAGCGTATTCGCACCGGTAACGGTGTATAATTCTTCACATATTGTCATAAAAAACAGCTCATTCAAGGAAAATGAGTATGGTATTTATTTTATAAAAGTATATGAAAGTGAAATATCTTATAATGCATTAATGAACAACACATACGGAATATACCTGCTCAATTCAGGGGGAAACATCATTCATCGCAACACCTTTGCATACAACGAAAGATATGCTATTATAATAGAGGATTATGAACTATATTATCATAAAGGTGATGAAAATACAATATACTGCAATTCCTTCCTTTACAACAACGGCGCAGTGGGGGTGTATGATCCTGATCATATACAGGCGTGTGACTGCGGCCCCAGAATACACAGCTTATGGTACTTAAATGGTCTTGGCAATTACTGGAGCGACTGGACCTCACCTGACAACGATGGCGATGGCATAGTGGATGAGCCATATATGCTTGATAGTTTAGGACGGGTGCGGGATGATTACCCCCTCGCCTCACCACCCACGTAGAGATAACTCTGACATAAAATACTTTTATATCCTTTTGGCTTTGGTGCTCAAAAAATTTTTGTATGTGCGGTAAGATATGGATATAAGGGCGTGGGTGATGAATCCGTACGAGATCATAGAGGACGTGCTTGTCGATTACGCGGGCATAATCGCGAAATACGTGATAAAAAGGAGCCTGAACGAGATGGGTATCCGTCAGCATACCACGCCCGAGGTCCTGATGGCCTTTGTTGACACCGTTGTGGAGAGGACCATACTGGATAAAGAACTCAGAGAGGAGGCGCGTGCAGCCATTCTGAAACGGCTGAAGGAGAACTCCTTCATCTGAGTTCAAGTGAGAAATCCGCCACCCTCACGCTGTGTGTGAGACAGCCCATGGATATCACATCGGGGCGGAGCGATGCGTATTCTTCCAGGTTTTCCATCGTTATGCCCCCGGAGACCTCAACTATCACGCGTTCTTTCAGCCCCTCTTCTTTCAGCGCATCCAGGGTTCTCCGCACCATCTCCGGGGTGAAGTTGTCCAGCATGAGTATGTCCGCACCCATCCTCGCCGCCGCGAGCGCGTCCTCAACGGTCTCAACTTCCACCTCCACCTTCCTGACGAAGCTGCGGTTCCTCGCACAGGAGAGGGCGCGCTCAAGCGAGCCCACAGCCCTTATATGGTTGTCCTTTATGAGCACGTGGTCAGACAGCGTAAGACGGTGCGTATCGCCCCCGCCGACGGAAACGGCATATTTCTCCAGCGCCCTGAGGCCGGGGGTGGTCTTCCGGGTGGCCGCCACTCTCACGCCATATCTCTCTGCGATCTCCACAGCCCTGCGCGTAGCGGTGGCTATGCCCGTCATATGCCCGAGGATGTTCAGGGCGAGCCGCTCCCGGAGAAGCATGGCCCTGATATTCCCGCGGAGCCCCGCGACCGCATCGCCCTCCTCCACGTCGTCACCGTCATGGAAGAGAGGGGTGAACTCAACGCCGCAACCCGCGAAAACCTCGGCCACGTGGTGTATGCCGCAGAGAACGTATTTCCCCCGCGAGATTATCTCTCCGTAACCCTCCAGGTCCGGGGGTATGAGAAGTTCCGATGTGATGTCGCCGTAGGGCGCATCCTCCCTGAGCCACTCCTCCACGGGAATCATCTGACCACCACCCTCCCCGAAACGAAGTTTATCGTCTCGAGGACGCTCAGGGCGGCCAGAAACGACGTGCGGGGATTCCACGGCGAGCGGACATTCTCAAACCTCAGCACCATCCTGCCAAAGTCGCCCTCCGCCACAATCGTGTGCGTGTTGCCACCCGCACCGGGGTCCGCGTATATCTCCACCTCCGCCTCCCTGTCCGCCGCTATGGACACCACCGCGGCCACGTTGATGTTCGCCGGGAAACGCTTCACCGCCTCCCCTGCGGGTCCTGAGAAGAGGAGCCTTCGCTCCTCTACATCCACTCCAAGCGATGCGGGGGGTTTCTCGGTGATGATCTTCAGCGAGTTTATTCTCCCACGCACGGCCGAGATGGCATCGAGTCCGCCGACGGCACCGGAGGGAAGATAAACATGGGCGTTCCCCTCCTCCGCCGCCCGCAGCAGGGATTTCATGGTCTCCCCGTCCATGAGCGCCCCTATGCTGGAAACGAGCAGCGATACGCCGCGACGAAGTATCTCCGCGCCGTACTGCCGCACGGCCTCCTGCGAGGCGATTTCAACGGCGAGGTCCATGGGGACGGAGAGGAACTCCTCAATGGTTAGGCATTTCCTCGCGTCTGGAAACACCGCCTCGCAGGCCTCCGGCACGGTGTCCATCTTAGCCACCACGGTGCCCCTTATCCTCTCCGCCTCGGAGTTCAGGATGCGGGCCATATTGCCGCACCCTATGATGCCTATCCTCAGAGACATCTGCTCACTTCCTCGTAGCCCAGTTCAAACGCTTTGAGGTTCACCTCAACAAAACGAGGGGGAACGCGGACCTTCACCGCCTCCATCATCTCTTCCCTGTCCAGGGGAAAGCCCGGCAGGGCGGTCAGGGCGCCGACCATAACGACGTTCGCGGTCAGAAGGTTTCCCGCCTTCCTGGCAAGGCCCACGGCGCTGAGCGTTACAACCCTGAACTTCTCCTGTAGCGCGCCGACGAGTTCCTCCACGGGAGGATACGTCTCCTTCCCGACGGATACCGTGAATGGTATTATGGGATCCGTGCTCATGATGACCGTGGTGTTCTCTCCGCCCTTGTGCGCGACGCGGTAGGCCTCCACCGGCTCAAAACCGAGTATGACGTCCGCCTCGCCCTCCGGGACTATGGAGCTGCGGGCGTTCCCTATTCTCATCTCCGCGACCACGGAGCCGCCGCGCTGAGCCATGCCGTGTATCTCGCTCATAACGACGTTGAGACCGCGCCTGATGGCGGCCTCACCCACGATGGATGAGGCGGTGAGCACTCCCTGCCCGCCGACTCCCGCGTAGACGATCCCGTAAGGCCTCATTCTTTCTTCACCTCCTCTATCGCCCCGAAGGGGCAGACGTCGCGCTGCGAACAGACACCGCAGCCATCGCAGAGATATGGATTTATGTGCACACCGCCCTCTTCGTCTCTGTAGAACGCGGGGCACGCGAAGTTCTCAACGCAGTTGTAGCATCTCGTGCACATATCCTGATTCACATCGTACTTCCTGAATATCCCCGCCTTCCTGTTCCTGGCGTCCATGATGAGGGCGCACTCCCTCCGCGTGATGACGACGGAAATGCCGTTATGCTCCACCGCGCGCCTGAACGCCGCCTTCGTCTCCTTTATGTCGTAGGGGTCCACGACCTCCACGTGCTCGATGCCAATGCCCCTCACCACCTTCTCAATATCCAGCGCGGGGGCTTCGTCGCCCAGCCCGTCAATCGGCAGGCCCGGATGTGGCTGATGCCCCGTCATGGCTGTCGTCCTGTTATCAAGGACCACGAAGATCATATTCGCCCTGTTGTGCACCGCGTTTATCAGGGCAGGTATGCACGCGTGGAAGAACGTTGAATCGCCTGCGAAGCCCATGACCGGCTGGTCGGTCGCCTTGGCGAAGCCGCAGGCCGCACCTGCCGACGAGCCCATGCAGAGGAGGTAGTCCGCCATCTCGTAGGGCTTCTGTATGCCCAGGGTGTAGCAGCCGATGTCGGTGGTGAATATCGTCTCATCGCGTATCTTCTTCGCCCTCAGCACCGCGCCGATGGCGTAGTACGTGGCCCTGTGGGGACAGCCGGGGCAGAGAACCGGCGGGCGCGATGGCACCGTTATTTCTCTAACCTTCACACCTCCCACGGGCAGGTTCAGCCCGAGGGCACTGTTGAGACCTCTCTTGACCACTTCAGGGGTGTATTCATAGTGCCGCGGGAAGTGGCCATCCATCTTCCCGTGAATTCTGATATCAATGCCCTCAACCTGGGCCATGGCCCTGAGCTCCTTCTCCATGTACGGCTCCAATTCCTCCACGACGACCACGGTCTTCAGCCCCTTCAGGAACTCGCGCACGCGCGCGCGGGGGAAGGGATGGGTGAAGCCGAGTTTGAGCACCCTCGCGCGTATGCCGTGCTCCTCCACGACGTCGGCCACGTAGTTGTACGCCGCGCCGGAGGTTATTATGCCCACGTCTCCCTCGCCCTCAACCCTGTTGAGGTGTGAAGTGGATGCCATCTCCTCCGCCTCCTCCATCTTCTTCAGGAGGCGGATGTGCATCCCGCGCGCGTTGGAAGGTACGGGGACATATCTGGAGGGGGCCTTCTCAAACCTGCCCTTTGGCTTTCCCTTCACGAGTTCGCCGTATTCCACCACGCCCCGCATGTGGTTCACGCGGGTGGTCATGCGGAACAGAACCGGAAGACCCAGTTTCTCGGAGATCTCAAAGGCCTCCTTTATCATGTCCTTTGCCTCCTGCGGACTGGAGGGCTCCATCATGGGCATCTGAGCGATCTGCGCGTAGTACCTGTTGTCCTGCTCGTTCTGGGAGGAATGCATGGAGGGGTCGTCCGCCGTGATCACCACCAGACCGCCGCGGACGCCGACGTAGGCGGTGCTCATGAAGGCGTCCGCCGCCACGTTCAGCCCCACGTGCTTGAAGAACACCATGCTCCTGATGCCGCTGGCGGCGCCGGCCGCGGCCACCTCCATGGCCACCTTCTCGTTCGTGGAGAACTCAAAGTAAACCCCCGCCTTTTTCGCCACCGCGTGGAGGACGTTGCCTATCTCCGAGGATGGCGTTCCGGGGTAGGTGGATGCGAGGGAGAGGCCGGCCTCGAGGGCACCCCTCACCACCGCCTCGTTGCCCAGCAGGAACGCCTTCCGGCCGGGAGTCGGGTCAAGTACCATGTCGTATTTCATTCCTTCCTCACCCTGTTGGTCATTTCCTCCTTCAGGAGGAGCTTCTCCCACTCCTCGTCCACCATCTTCTGTATGAGCTCCACCTCCTCCTCTGTCAGGTGTCTGAATCTGCCCTGCATGCGGAGGTAGTCGCGGACGGGCACGCGCTCCTTGGGTTTGACGTTGATCTTGTAAACGCCGTTCTCAACCTCGTAGAGCGGGAACACGCGCGTCTGCACAGCGAGCTTCGCTATCTCTATCGTCTTGTTCGGCGGGACCCTCCAACCGGTGGGGCACGTCGCGTATATGTGGATGAACTTGGGCCCCTTCATCTCCTTGGCCTTTCTGAGCTTCCTTATGAGGTCCTCCGGATAGGCGATGTTCGCGGTCGCCACGTACGGCACGCCCTGCGCGACCATCATCTCCGCCACGGGCTTCTTCCTCTCCTTCTTGTATATGCGCAGTTTGCCCACGGGCGTGGTTGTTGTCCACGCGCCGAAGGGCGTGGCACCGCTCCTCTGAACGCCCGTGTTCATGTAGGCCTCGTTGTCGTACATCACGTAAATCACGTTGTGCTCCCTCTCCATCGCCCCGCTCAGCGCCTGGATGCCTATGTCCGCGGTGCCGCCGTCGCCGGCCCAGCCCATCACGGTCACGTCGTCCTGTCCGAGAACCTCAAGCGCCTCCCTTATGCCGGATATCGCGGCGCCCGTGACCTCAAAGGCCGTGTAGAGCAGCGGAACCTCCAGCGTCCTGTACGGATACACGCCGGGGATGACCGCCCAGCAACACGCAGGGACGCTCACTATCGTCTTCTTCCCGAGGGCCTTCAGGGCATACCGCATGGCAAGGGCCGCACCGCACCCGAGGCATGCCACGTGCCCCGGGAGCATGTATTCCTCCTCGGGTATGGTTGTGTTCCTCACGCTGACCACCTCTCATCGCCTATCAATCCAACCCATTCCACTTCCCTGTCCACGGCGCCATCCTTCGCTATCTTCAGCATATCCATGAACACCTTCTCCAGTATTTCGGGGGTGACATCTCTCCCGCCTATGCCCATTATGTAGTTCTTCACAGGTATATCCGAATGGCCGTACAGCACGCCCTTCGTCTCGGCGTAGAGGGCACCACCGTATCCGAAGGTGTAACTCCTGTCTATGACGCCGAGCATATCGGTCTTCTTCGCTATCTCCCTGAGTTCCCGATGCGGGAAGGGTCTGAAGTACCTCACGCGGGCGAGCCCGACCTTCAGCCCGCGCTCCCTCATCCTGTCCACCACCTCCTTGGACGTGGAGGCGATGGTGGAACTCACCACCGCGATGGCATCGGCGTCCTCCGTCCTGTACTCCTCCACAAGCCCTCCGTACTCCCTGCCGAATATCTCGCGGAACTCCTCCTCAACCTTGAGAATCTTATCCCGCACGCCGGCGAAGGCGTCGGCCATGGCCTTCCTGTACTCCATCACGGGGCCCTCGGGCATGATGAGCGAGCCGTGCCCCGCGGGCCTGTTTATATCCAGCCTGTGGGGCAGGTCCAGCTCCGGCAGGAAGTCGTCCACGAGTTTCTGATCGGGTATATCCACGGGCTCCATGGTGTGCGAAAGTATGAACGCGTCCATCATGGTCATGGCCGGGAGCAGGACATCCTTATCCTCGCATATCTTGTAGAGCATGAGCACCGCATCCAGCTCCTCCTGATTGCTCTCGGAGTAAATCTGTATCCACCCAGTGTCCCTCTGCGCCATGCTATCCTGGTGGTCCGCCCATATGCTCCACGGGGGTGCCATCGCCCTGTTGATGACCGCCATGACTATGGGAAGGCGGGCGTAGGCGGCCCACATGAGCATCTCGTGCATGAGGGCAAGGCCATGCGCGGAGGTCGCGGTGAACGTTCTCACTCCTGTATTCTCCGCGGAGATGCACGCGGCCATGGCGGAGTGTTCGCTCTCCACCCTTATGTAGCGCGCGTCCATCTCGCCGTTGGCTATGAACTCCGCTATCTTCTCCACAACCTTTGTCTGCGGGGTTATGGGGTAGGCGGAGACCACCTTGACCCTCGCGAGCCGCGCGCCCCACGCGGCCGCCTCGTTACCCGTTATCATGGTCTTCACTGGCCATCACCCCTTTCCAGAACGAAATCTATTGCGCCCTTCGGGCATTCATTCGCACATATCCCGCAGCCCTTGCAGTAGTCGTAGTTTATCTCCACGGCGTCCCTTTTGAGGAACGCCTCAGAAGGTGCCGGGTATTTGTCGCCCGGCACGAAGGATATCGCGGGCTCGGGACAGAACTTCCAGCATATGTAGCACCTTATGCACTTCTCGTAGTTTATGACCGGTCGGAAGGTCCGCCACACGCCCGTCTTGTTGGCGGTGGACGGAACAGTCGTCAGCGGTGTGGGAAACTCAAATTCCATCTTCATCACCTCTCATAGAACACCAGCGCCTCGTAGGCGTCCTTCGCAGCCGCGGCGTTCTTCTCGGGCGCCGCGGGGGATTTCTTCAGGAGCACATCCACCACGGACTCTATGCTGACGAGACCGCTCAGCCTCGCGAAGGCACCTATGATGGCCGTGTTGACTATAGGCGCCGCCTTGGAACCCAGCCCGTGCTTTATGGCTATGCCCGTCGCGTCCACCGTCGCCGCTTTCCTCCCTGTCACGCCGAGTTCCTCGGGCCTCTTGGTGGTGTTGAGCAGAACCCACCCGTCCGGCTTGAGGCCCTTGAGGACGTCCACCTGGCTCATCAGGCCCGTGTCCATCACTATGACGTAGTCCGGCTCGTATATCTGGCTCTTTATGCGTATGGGTCTGTCCGAGATCCTGGTGAAGGCGGTCACGGGCGCACCCCTTCTCTCAACGCCGTAATAGGGGAAGGACACGACGTACTTACCCTCCTTAAAAGCCGCCATGGCCAGAAGCTGCGATGCTATAACAGCACCCTGTCCACCTCTGCCGTGAAATCGTATCTCTATCATCGGCTCACCGGCGGGTAATAGTAACAGCGTATAAAAGATTTTACTGTGCCTCTATCTCCTGTCCATTCTATCGAGTTCCCTTTTGTACGCGTTGTAGAGTTCGTTGAAGCCGACTACGTCCATCTGGTAGAGCGTGAAGGCCTTCACGAGGTCCGGGGACGCATCGCCAGTGTTCACCAGATGCCTGGCATCGTCGTACACAAAGGCCTTATCGTAGGACGTGGTTATGCCACGGCGCACGTAGTACCTCCAGCAACCCCTCTCCTCCTCCGTGAGGAACCTCAGAAGCTCGTAGGGGGAAGAAACACCCTTCGCTGACGGCCCCAGAATGGCGCGAAGTTTTGACGGCGTCATGCCCTCCCAGATCGGGTCCGGCACGGAGGTTTCATCCTTAGGGGTTGCCCTTTTTCTCTTAACCTTCCTGATTTTCCTGACGACCGGTTTACTCTCCTGCCCGGCCTCTTCCTCCTCGCCCCACACCGCAGGGAGGGACACCTCACCGGTGATGTATCCAACGCCCAGCCCCACGGCGCCGAGGACCATCCCCGCTATGAGCCGCTGAACCCTCGGGTCCCTCTTCCGCTCCTCCTGGCTCACAGAGAATGATAGGCGGACATGGTAGATTAGTGTTTCGGAGGGTTAGAGGGGGAGCGGCATATTTATGAGAGCCCAGATAAAACCCAAGAAAGCAAGGGGTTCTACCATCACGATCTTCACCAAGACCTTGCTATACGTTTCCCTCGTCAATCCACCGAGGGACTCCATCGCCGTGTGGCCCACAAGGCCCTTGATGAGGGAAGCCGTGCCGATGAGCGCAGCGGACGGGAGCAGAACGGTGTATATGATCGTCCACTCATCGGGGAGCGGCCCGACCACCTGATTCGCCGACTCAATCACACCGTATGCCAAGTAGAGGAGAATGACTATCATTTCCTGAAGTGCCACATCCATTACCACCAGGGCGCTCAGGAGGAGGGGCATTGCTGAATTCCTTTTGTCCCTCAGCACCGCCTCTAAGGCCGGTGGGATAATTGCGGACATACCCGCACATGTCATAAACGCAACTATACCAACGCTAAGAACAGCATATTCGGTCAGAGGGATATGTATTTCCCGAATCATCGGAAATATAAAAACCAGCAACGTTACCATTGGTCCCAAAGAAAGTACCATCACAAACCTCATCAGGAAGGCCGTCTGGGGGTCCGTCAGGTTGGATATGTCCTCCCCGGCCGACTTCTTCTCCGAGATGTATGTGAACGTCCTTAAAAGCACCAGCGCAACGCCCCCGAGAGCCAGCAACAGCCCCACGATGTCTAGCATAGTATGGAATATGCTTCAACACCTATTTTTATTTTTCCTGTATATGTGCCGTCCCCTACAGAGTAGGGATAAGGTCAACGATACGAAATACAACCCAGATGACAACCAGAAATGCGAGGAAGTCCACGAATACCGTCCATGAAACGACTTCACCCACATTTTCCGTATTAAGCCCACCCCGCGATTTGATGGACAGGTGGTAGATTATTCCCTTTGCAAAGCACCCTGTCCCTATCAACACTGCACCTGGCAAGAGCGCTTCCCACACCATCCGCCGTTCAAGGTCGACACCAACGCCTCCCACCATCGATAGGATGGCTCTGATAAACGCAAGAAAGAGAATAAGCACTATTATCACATAAACGACTGTGTTCACGGCAGTTATGGAACTCAAAGCGAACGCTGCACGCAGGTTTTCCTTTCTCTTCACCATCGCCTCAAGTATATCCTGCACAAAGAATGTTGCCCCTGCGCTCGCCAGCAACGCCACCGTGCCGGCGCCAACAACGGCATAATCCGAAAAGTAGTATGCACCTTCATCCGCTGGGGGTGTGGCAGCCGCCATAGCGGTCAACAGGAGGCCTGCACCGGATAGGAACATTATGAGGACCGCCGCATGCCACCGTTTGATGTGCTGTAGCGGCTCTCCCCACGATTTCTTTTCCGAAAGGAAGGTGTACACGCGAAGGGACACCATTACGAGACCTGTGAATGCGAGCACAACGCCCACAGATTTGAGCAGCGATATCATACAGAGCATATCATACCAGAGATAATTTAATTTTGCTCCCCGGGCACAGCATAGAAGCAGAAAGCAATCGTCCATAGGTCATTTTCAAAAATATGAAAAGGGAAAGGGGTCAGATCTCCTCATCGGCGATCTCCGGTTCATCCTCCACCGCAAGCGGCTCCACGAAGGGCTCTGGACCGCCCTTTGGCTCTGGCCCTGTCGGCTTGAATTTCCCAGATATTCTGTCCCGGAAGAGGAGGAGAGCGAGGAGGAGCGCTGCCAGTATGTAGCCGAGCACCACGTAGAAGAGGTTGGAGCCCACGAATGCCACCGGGTACTTGCTGAACTTCAGCGTGACCTCCGTGTCCGACGTCAGCGTGACCTCCTGGCTCTTCGTCTCCTCAACGCCCGTCAGGTACATCTCCTTGGAGATGCTCCCCTCTACAACGTAGGTGCCCTCGGGCAGGCGCACCTCCGTGCCTGTTCCCGTAGCGCCGTAGAGCGTCACGTTGTCGCGCATCACGCGTAGCGTGCCGCTCACCGCCTTGCCATCGTTGCCCTGTAAACTGATGGATAGGTAGTATATGCGTGAGGTCAGCGTCGTTGTGCCGTTGTCCGCCACGGTCATCTCGCCGGAATACACCTCTGTGTCCATCCAGTAAACCCTAACGTCGTAGTCATCCTTTGCAAGGGTGACGGTCCACGTGCCGTCCTCACCGGTGATGCCGCTTTTGAGCACCTGTCCGTTTCTGTAAACGTAGACGTATGCATCCTCCACGGGTTCCCCGCGGGAATCAACCACGGAGAAGGTCACGTCGTAGACCCAGGCGTGCACCGTCAGCTCCCTGTCTTCATACAGACCCATGTTCTTCCTCTCGTAGACCACCTGGTCCCCACTGTAGATCACTATGTCCTTTTCACCCTGAGGCAGACGGAACTCAACGTCCCCCGTCGCATTGGTGACGCCGAACTCCTCCACGAGGAGCGTGTTGGAGTTGTATATCACCACCTGCAGGTCGCCCATGCCATTGTCGTGGTTGTCCAGCACCTTCACATCAAGATAATAGACAGCAGCGCTTATTCCAACGGTTCTTGAAACTGTGTCGCGCGGGAAGTGAACTGTTATATCGCCTGAATACACAACCACGTTCTTCCAGTAAATCTTTACACCGTATGTTCCACCCGGTGAATATCCGAGGGACGCATACCCATAATCATCGGTCGTACTGCTCACCGACTTCGTTCCGTTGGGATATGTGGCCATGCAGACGGCGCTCTCCACTCCTATACCCGCGGAATCCGTGACGAAGAGCAATAGATTCCCGACATCGGCGTACACCTCCACGTCCGTGTCGCCGCTCACATTGACTGTGTCCCCGGTCTCGTTTACGCCGTTCACCACCAGCGATGTCCCTTCCCAGACAACATCGTTGTCGTTCCACAGGATCTTAAGCGTGTACGTGCCGTTGTAAAGCAGCATCTGGGTGTACCCGTCCGCGTCGGTCACGTTTTCCTCAACGTTGCCGAGGGCATCTATCATCTGCACTGTGGCCCCGGGCAGGGCGTTGCCGGCGGCGTCGTACACCCACATGCGCACGGTGCTCTTGTAGCCGATGAGGAAGTACGTGTCGTAGGTGTCATCGTACGGCCCGTAGTTGAACTGTTCAAAGTGCCAGTAATAGTAGAATCCGTTGTTGTCCACAGCCCACACGCGTATGTAATACGTCCCCGTCGGATACCCTGTATAATCCCACTGATACTGATAGATGTTCACATAGGACCTAGGCGTTCCCGATACCTTCGCCATGCTCTCATTATTCACTATCACAGAACCATCTGGACCCGTGAGAGTTACACGGACATCGTATATATCGTATCCGCCGAACGGGTCTGTGAGATTCGCCTCTATGATCACCGTTTTGTCCACTGCGTCGGGGTCGAAGAACACCCTCGGGGTGCCCGAAGAGTCCTTCGTCACCACGGACCTGATATCCATGTAATCCTCGGAGGGTATCACCACCCTGGAGTCGTATGAAGGGCTGCCGTACCAGATTGTAAAGTAAGAGGATGCGCCGCCCTGAACCTCTATGTAGAGGCGGAGGGAGTGGCCCGCCGGTACTCTATAACTCACGTTGGGGATGGTCACAGAGTAGTAATCTATCGTGGTCAGTATGGTGTACGTGATGGGGCCGCCCTCGCCTATGAGCGTTTCCACGGATGTGCTCCCGCTCTTGTACTCCACATCGTAAAGAGCAGCATATAGGTTGCCGTTGGCCGCAACTCCAGTCGTATTTATGTACACCCCCACCACGATATCCCCGTTTATGTTCATATCGCCGGCCAGCTGCGGATAGAGGTAGAAGTTCATCCTGACGCGCTGGATATCCCCCACCGACTGTCTCCTAAGGCCGAGGTTCGTGTCAAATATGTATGTGGTGGAGTAGTCAAATATCAGATGCGCCTGGGTATCGTTGTGCAGATAAAAGACCATGGGTTTCGCAACGCCATTCGCCCTCACTTCACCCGCAGACATGCTGACGGGCTCCGAAACGGGAGTGGTAGACGGTGCAGGTGCCGTTGGCATCAGTAGAAATGCGGCGAGAACCAGAATGAATATCATTCCCATGGCCCGTCCACGACATTTGGTATCGGTCCGCATCGCACATCACCTCATTTTTGTTAATATAAATAATAAAGGGGGGAGGGAGGCATCAGCGTCTCCTCTTGATGGCCACCACGGCTATGGCTCCGAGCACCACCGCGGCGGCGATGATACCCCAGGTGAGGTAGCTCTGACCGAGGAACCCCGCTTCGGTCTGGACGCTTTCCACGGTCACATCGTGCGTTGAGAAGTGCGGTATGTACAGATACACGTGGACCGTCTCTTTGCCCTCCACAACCGCGTACTTGGCTTCCGTGCCCGTGGCCGCCAGCACCTCGTCCACGCTCGCCTGCTTTGCCTCTTTGCCATCTATCTTCACCACGACGGTGTGCGACGAGTCCATTTTAAGCGAGTCCTTGTTGACCACTATCTCAAAGGCCCTGCCACCCTCAACTTCCGCAGATATCTCAAGGTTTATCCTGTTCCTCTCCGCCTTCACAAGGCGCATTTTCACTTCTCTGCTGTAGTTGACGAAGTCGTAGGCATATCCCTTCTCTCCGACCGCAACCCTCATCTCGCCGCCGAACCTGCCGGAAGATATGCACTCAAACACCTTGTCCTCTATCTCACGGTCCACCTCGTCCGTCAGCGGCTTCATCACGAAGGTCACCATGCCGGCGGAAAACGAGTACTGCTCACCGTCCCCCACCTGCATGCCCTGCGAGATGTTCAGGCCCAACTGCGGGCTCTCACCGAGGGTCACGTAGACCTTATCGCCGTCCACCCTGCTCTCGCCGTTGCCCACAAGTATGAGGGCCGTAATGCCGTTGCCGGATATGGCCACGTTTTCGCTGGTGACGAGCTTCTTCGCCGTTATGCCGGACGCGAGGTCAAACACCACGGTGTCGCTGCCGTACACGACCATGTGGTACACCGCGGACGGGTTGTCGTGTATCCAGGCGTACCTGTACACCGCGCCCTCGTACCCCATACCGGCGTACATCACCACAGCACCCGCAGCCCAGAGTGTGCCCTTCGTCTCGTTCTCATAGGTTATTGAGTCAAATATTCTCACGGTTCCATTATCAACCGTGTAGTTGTGCACCTCGCCCTCATCGTTCATCTCGCAGTCCACAAACCTGCCATCAACCACTCCGTCGCTCAGGGACACCTTGCCGAACATGTCGCAGTTCTCACCTATGTCGCCGGCCTCATCGTCCCATTTCTCCTTCATGTCCTCCCACTCGCCCCAGGTTGGAGCGCCTGCAGCGAAGGCGCCCGCGGAGAGCAGGAGGACAACCATCATCCCTATCGCAATATACGCTTTCATGCTCATCACCAATTTGCCATCTCTGTGATGAGTATATAACGTTTGTAGTACGTTCGTCCAACATTGGTACATAGGCACAACAGTTAATCACCTCACCTGATGATTTAACGAAAACCTTATTAATGCCCGAATTCCTTAATAATGCGATGGAAAGAATTATCCCCATTCCGCTGGTGGGTGAGAGGAGGTCAGAGATTCTGAGGGAGGCGGGATATAAGAGTGTTGATGACGTGCGAAGGGCTGCGGTGGAAGAACTCGCCTCCCTGCCGGGTTTCTCCCGACGACTTGCGGAGAGGATAAAGAGATATGCCGAAGAGGTGCCCCCCGATGCCACACCTCAGATGGAGATCGTGCCCTTGGAGAGGGACTGCCCCACGTGCGGGGCGGTGGTGAGCCAGATAGAGGCCGAGTGCCACTCCTGCGGGACCGCACTCAAGATGGTTGATGACATAGAAAAGTACGAAGAACTTGTGGAGGATTACTGCAGAACCTACATTGAAATATTGAAAAACCCTGAAGATGTTGAACTGTGGAAACGCATGACGCACCTGCTGGAATCCATGGGAGAGGAAGGGCTGGCTTTTGAAACGTCTTTGAAGGTGGATGAACTTGAACTCTCATCGGTGGTGGAGGAGGAGACGCCCGAGCGTGTTCCGCCGGCCCCGCCCCCCGTCAGACCGGGGATGCTCCTTCAGAAGGGGCTCATAAACGGTAATGGATTGATAAACGGCAACGGGATGAGAAGAGCAGCGAGGGAAAGGCGCCCGCGGTTGCCTGTCAGGATCGGGGCCATCGTGTTCTGCGCGGTCCTCCTTCTGGGAGCGATGGCCGTGCTTCTGAGCAGCATTTACGCACCGCCCGTTTTGATAGACGGGGACTTCGGCGACTGGAGGGGTGTGAGCGGTTACAGAACGCATTTTCCGCTCATACCGGAGTTCAAAATGTTAAACCACGGTTCCGCCGCCTACTTTGAACTCTACAGCGCCAACGACACCGTGATCCTCTTCATAGACGGAGATGGAAACGCCGATACGGGATACCCCGTGAAGGGCACGGGGGCGGACTATATGGTCAAAATATCCAGCGGGAAGGCCACCCTCTTCAGGTACACGGGGGGTTCCGTGGACTGGAAAAGTTGGAGCAGAATAGGGGCGCTGAAATCCGCGTCGGATGGGAGGAGAATTGAGTTCGCCCTGTCATCGTCTTATATCACGGAGAATGCGAGAACTGTGCCCTTTGCTGGCGGTGAGGCGGGCATCCCGGTGGGACTTCTCAAGCCGCTGATATGGGCTGAAATTTCGTCCACGACCCCACGCGTAAACGAGGAGACCTCCATAGCGACCGTACATCTCTACAACACGTACAGGGACATCATAAAAATAAGAGCGGTCCGACCGGTGAACACCGGGAGCGCGGGGGATTTCACCCTGAGCGTCAGGCAGGGCAATGTAGATCTCGGAGAGGGGAGAACGGGGGAGACCATAGGGCTCTCAAATCAAGTAGAGGTTGATGAGGAGGCGGAGATGACCCTGTTTTACATAAGAGGGGGTGCACCCGGCAAAAGCGTAGTGCCGATACTCGCGGACACTCCTGACGTCGCCTATGTGTCTGAGTTCAGAGGAGGGGGGTGCTATCTCAGAGAGTTGCCGGCCGTTCCCGTTGTGGACCGTGCAACGGCGGAATGGTCGCAGTTCAGAATCGTTGAGGACCTTGAGGGCGACTCCCCCACAAAAAGCGTGGACATAGTTGAATTCGGCAGTGTGGCCAATTCAACGAGTTATTTCTACGTCAGATCCGTGGGGGATCTCATGATGGGCAGCGTGGTGCCCGTGTCCACATACGGACCACGCGACAGCGACATGGACGGAATACCCGACAGCGTGGACCCGTATCCCCACGACTTTGACAACGACGGAACCCCTGACAGCGAGGAGAGAATAACGGTCAACGGCATAGAAGCACCCGACGTGGACGGCGATGGCGTGGCAGACTATCCGTACGGCGATGACGATGTGCTCAACACCACGATCCCGGAGGATCCGGCAATACCCAGCGAGTACTGGGGTCGCGTGGTTCGCGTGAACCTCAGGCCTCCCGTGAAACCGCTAATACCGGGCGACTACATTGACATATACGTGGGAGGGGAGAGAGGCGTTCCCATCGGGGGCGTGATAGCCGACACAATGATCAGGGTCGTCGGCGTCGGAGGAAAGGTCGTTCAGGCGGGTGTGTACCGGTGGAACGGGGGTTCGTGGAGCCTAGCAGATGCTCACGTAGACGTGGCGTCCGTTTCCGACCGCATGGAAATGGCCGTGGACATGGACCTGTCCGGCCGTGAGATATATATGAGGGCCTACACCTACTACGGCGAGGGTGACGATGTGGGCGCTGTGCCCACGCGCGTGGTGCCTCTGGCCCTGCCGACGTTCTTTGAGAAGTACGGCTACGGGGAAGGGTCTTCAGACAACTTCGGTTACAACATCACGGGCCTCGGAGACGTCAACGGCGATGGATACGACGATTTCATAGTGGGCGCGCCCGGGAACGACTTCGCATACCTCTATTTCGGCTCCTCCAACTTCTTCCTGCGTGATTACCTGAACGCTTCACGCGCCGACGTTATAATACCGGGCGATTCGGGCTCACGCTTCGGCCATTCTGTCTCGGAGGGCGGGGATGTCAACGGGGACGGCTACCCCGACTTCCTTGTGGGGGCGCCAGAATACAGCGGGGGCCTTGGCAGGGCGTGGATTTTCTACGGCGGAGATTTCTACGGCTTTGAGAACATGACCGCTGGCACGGCCCTCTCAACGGCGGACGCCACGTGGACTACAGATGCGGGACTCACGGCCACCGTTGTGAACACGGATAGCCAGTCAGGGCTGAACTCTGTCAGAGTGTATGACCCCGACTCCACAACATCGGGCTACGTGTGGAGGGTTTATCCGTATCAGCTGTCAAAGGGCGTCTTCTCCTTCGCCGTGAGGCCGGATACATCCCTCCAGAGCACGGGAACGTACTACTTTGACATAAATCTGAAAACGGGAGCATCCAGTTCCGGCACCACAGGATTCACAATTTATTTCAGAGCGGATAACACCATCAGTTACGATAACGGGGCCACGGAAACGACTCTCTCATCCTTCACCACGGGTGAGTGGTACAGGTTCTACATAACCTTTGACTGCTCCGCCGGAACCTATGACCTGTATCTCCTCAACGGAACTGCTGTCATAGCATCAGCCACGGGAAATGCGTTCAGAAACGCCATTACCTATGTGGACACCGTGGCATTTTACACATATCAGGCATCGTCTGGCGACTTTTCCTTTGACTGCGTCTATCTCACCCCGTACCCCACGACCATAGACGGTGCGCCGGGCAACGCCACCGGCAAGTTCGGGTGGAGCGTGGCCGGCGGTGGGAAGGTGGATGGTACGCATTACACCATAGCGGTCGGCGCGCCCTATGCGAACGGCACAGATGCGTTCTCGTCCTACAGCACGTGGTACGAGTACAGCGGCACACTTTATCTCTTCTACGCGGACGGTAGCATACCCGCCACTGCGGACCAGGCAGACGTTATTCTCTCGGGATACTCCTCCTTCGCCAACTTCTCGGACAGCGTGAAGATTTACGATATGAACAGCGATGGCTACGCGGATGTGGTCGTCGGCGAACCCACGTGGGACGGAAATCTCGGGAGGGTTTATGTGTATCTCGGAGGGGGCGGGGGAATTCAAAACACCACCATCGGGAGAGAGCCAAATTATGATACCACCACATACTACATAGACACTTTCGGAACTACAGAAATGGCTGCACAGTCATTTACACCTGAGGCCCCCTGCTATCTTGATAGTGTAGTTATACTCATAAAAGATTACAGCGATGCATCGGATCCCTCGTATCTTAAAGTTTATATAAACACCGATTCAGCGGGTTTACCCTCAACGACCACAATATCGTCCATTGAGACCGTTGATGTCCCGTCAACGGCTTTTTACTGGATCAGGGTCAGATTCACAAATCCTCCGCTGCTTCAGGGAGGGACGAGATACTGGCTGGTACTGGAACCCACAGATACCGCCGGATACTACGTTGCGTACCAATCCACAGGCACATACGCGGGCGGATACAGGGCAGCATATGGGTCAAGCGGATGGACCGCGGACACCGCCAGTGACCTTGCCTTTATTGCATATGCACGACCATACTATATGCATTACGGCTACCGACTGAACGAAATGTTTGGAACATCACTAGATTGTGGTTCCATAATTTCGTCTGCAGATATAGCGGTGGGCGCTCCACAGTACTACTCCTCTGCAGGAAGGGTTGATATCTTCGGCGGGCTTTACAACAACACCATATACGATGTCGGAACATATTTCCCCGGGTACATATACCGGGCCAACGATACAAAATGGGAGGCACAGTCATTCACGGTAGATCATGATACACGTATTATGACTGTGTGGACGTATTTAAGGGAAATGGCAGCAAACCCCACACCTCTCACTATACGCATAGCAGGAGATGCGGCAGGTACTCCGGATCTGAGCAATATATTATATGAAATAACCGCCAATCCCTTCTCTGACCCTGCAACCACTGAGGGGCCCCTGTGGATAGTATGGTACATGAACGGTACCGATGGAGTCCCAATAAATGCCAATCAGAAATACTGGCTTGTATTCAACTCAAGTGACCCAGACGGCTATGGTATATATTTCAACTACTATGATCCATATACCTCATGGGAGCATAGTGTGAGTACTGACACCGGGGCTACATGGTCTGCAACCACTTACGAACTTCGGCTTAAAATCGTGACAATGGCAAACATAACGATAAAGAAGACTGTATCGGGGACGCTCTTCGGCTTCTCCGTCGCCGTCATGCCGGACATAGACGCGGGTGGGAACGGTGAACTCATCGTGGGCGCACCCGGCAACAACAGCAACGCCGGTGCGGTCTACATCTTCCGCGGTGAGGCACTTGCACTTGGAACTCTTGACTATGTGGTGTTTGACGGCGCACAACTCGGTATGATGCTCGGCTTCTCCGTCGCCTGCGTCGGAGACGTAAACGGCGATGGAAGTGCGGATGTTGGAATGGGCGCTCCTTATTACGATGTTGGGACCTTCACTGACGCAGGTATGATTGAAATTGCCTACGTGCCTGAAGGACTCACGGCGGCCGTATTCCTTGTGATACTCGCTGGCATCGCGCTACTCAGGAGGAGAGAAGAGGAGGACTAATTCCACATTCAGCCCCTCAAACACCTGCGTCACGTCCTCGCGCACCACCTTCGCCGCCTCGCCCCCGTCCTCCATCGCCAGCGTTATCTCCACCCTGCGCCCGTCCACCTTCACATCCTTAACCTTTCCAGCGCTGACAAGGTCCTTGTCCGTCTCGGGGTCCAGTATGCCCCGCAGGAGGCGGAGGACGAAGTTCTTATCCAGGGGCTTTCTGCCCGCGAGAACCTCGTACTTGTCAAGGGCTATCTGAAGCGACTGGACGGCGAGGGTGGCACAGTGATACTTTATGCGCGGAACGCCGCCCAGCTCCTCCACGACGTCGCGGAAGGTGATCTTCCTCGCCTCTTCCACCCTCATCCCCGTGACCATCTCGGTCATCACCGAGGCGGTCGCTATGTTCGCGGCGCACCCGTAGGACTCAAACGTCGCCCGCTTTATAACATCGTCCTCTATCTTCAGATAAAGTTTGATCATATCGCCGCACGCCACGCTGCCCGTGAGGGAGGTGACCGTGGCATCCTCCATGGGACCCGCGTTCTTCGGGTTCAGGAAGTACTGCATGAGTTTCTTCGTGTATCCGATCCTCTGCGCGACGTTCTCCGTCTTGAAGTCCACCATTCACCTCACCTCCCTGCGGAAGGGATTCAGCCCTCTAAGTTTTTCCACGACGCTACTCATAACCTCCACCACGCGTGGCACCTCCGAGGGGTCATTGTACTTCCCTATGGAAAAGAGGACAGAGCCGTGGGAAACCTCGTAGGTTTTCCCCAGCGCTCTGATCACATAGCTGGGCTTCAAACTGCGGGAGTAGCACGCGGAGCCGGTCCTCGCAATTATGCCCCTCTCATTCGCCATCAGGAGGATCGCCTCGCCCTCCGCGCCCTTAAAGGAGACGTTCACGTTCCCCGGAATCCTCCTGTCCCCGGCAGCCCCGTTCAATTCGGTGTCCTCTATCTCCAGGAGTCCTTTCATGAGCGAATCGCGGTACCTCCTCATCCTCGTAACTATGGCATCGCGCTCCCGCATCCATTCCCTCACCGCCGCGCCGAAGCCCACGGCGAGGGCCGTCGGAACCACACCGGGCCTGATGTCACCCTCGTGATACGTGCCCCTCAGAAGCGGTCTGAGCCGCACGCCCTCTCTGACGTAGAGAGCCGCTATCCCCAGGGGACCATGAACGAGATTTGACGCGATGGTGGCGGTGGTCACGTGCATCCTTCCCAGGTCTATCCTCTCTTGGAGGTAGGAGTACCGCATGTCCATATGATAACCCGACCCCGCGTCCTCCGCGATGTCGGAGGCGGCGTGCGTATCCTGAACGGTGCCTATCTCGCCGTTGGACCGCTGAATCGCTATTAGTGTTGCCCCACTCGCATGTTTTTTGAGCGCTTCCGTGTCCACAAACCCCTCGCGGTCCACACCCAGCACGCGGGACGGGTAACCGTGCTCCGAGAGGTACTTCACGCTTTCCAGAACACAGGAACTCTCTATCCTGGAAGCGACAACCTTCCCCTTCCCGTTCGCAAGGGCGTAGCCGATGACCCCTAAGTTGTTGCTCTCCTCCGGGCTGGAGGTAAACACGATCTCCGAGGGATGGACGCCGAGGCTCCTCGCTATGGTCTCCCTCGCCCTCTCAACCGCCTCGGCCGCCTCCTCCTCGTAGGCGTGGCCGAACTCGCCGCCCGGAACCCCGAACTTCTCCGTGAAGTATGGCATCATCTCCTGCAGGGCCCTCTCGTCCACCCTCGCCGCCCGCACGTTGTCAAGGTAGATGTACTCCATACGGATGCACATAAATGGACATTAGATAAAAGTTTCTGGTCATGTATGTCCCATGCCCCCGTCATTTACACCTATTCAGCGGACGCCTTCAGGGCTCGTGAGGAATGGAAGGGCCACGCCCCCGTGGTTCGTCGCGATGCCCTGAGCCGACATGTGGCCCTGTGGAGCATGACATAATCAGAGGAATGGGCACCGGAAGGTTTCAGGGTCGCGCTGAACCCGGGAAGGCGTTGAGCGCTGTTAGCATTTTTCAAGCCGCCTTTCATATCTCTCCTCGTGCCTCGCCTTCCGATGGTCCTCCATGGTTTTTATTCTTGTTACCTCTTCCTTAGATTTCCACCATCTACCCGTCCTTCTGATTATTCCAAATTCAATTCCAAGAGCGTCCATGCATTTCTGGAACTGAAGGAGGAACATACTCCCCGTGTTCTTTGGGTATTTAAGAATTGCACCATCGCTTAAGTAAATTGAAATCTGAAGTTTGTCGGGATCAACTATAACTTTTTTCACAGCCGATAAAGGTATCTTTTTCTCGCCAACCCCAAATTCATTTTTATCCGGCAGTACAGCAATATAATTTTTTAAGCTTTTTATAAATTTTAAATCTGGTAGAATAATAAGGAAAATAAAACCATATGATGCAGTGATGAAAATTCCAAGCAACAATAGATTTTCTGTGGTTGCAATATATCTCCATTCCTTTATGATGTATATTGAAATCAATATAACACCGTACATCCAGGCAGAAATATAAATTAGCAAATCCCTATATAACCTACTGATTTCTATTTTTGAGGGAGGGCTTTCTTCATAGCGCATATACTCGCACCCCGTTTTAGCTCACCTCCCTTTTCTCTTCAACTCCTGCCACTCCATCTCAACCCACGGGACGTCCGGACACTTCTCTTTGAGTATCTCAATCGCACGCTCAAAGAAGTCGTTTATGTAATCACCATCCACATATGTCGGGGATTTCTGCCAGCTCCTGCCCTTTATGAAGATTTGGAGGAATCTCTTACCGCTGTGCGGTTTTCTTCCATATGCTATCATCTCCACCTCTGAGTAATAAGCAAAGGGTGCACCTATGCCGCTGAGACCGTTTTCATAGAGAATGTCAAGAATATCCCACCTATTAGGGTTATAGATGTATGTCGCTATTATGCTTATGATAAATATAATTAATACACCAAGCATAATCATATTGTTTTTCGGGTCCGTGTTGACTATTATCTTCTCGTAGTACAGAATAAACATAACAATGCAGATCATGTCCAGCACTATGGCTTCAAAGAACCTTCTTCTCCGTCCTTCAACGCTATCAAGCCCTGGCCTTCCATACAGCCCTCTCGCCAGTTCTTTCCCTTTATTCACCTCTTTTTTCATTTCCACCCCGCGCCTTCGCAGAGTCGGAGACCGGCAGGGAATGGCTCACGCCTGCCCACATCTTTATCATATTCGCCGTCCGGTAATAAGATTTTCGTCAGGCCACCCCATCACGTTATATTCAAAGGAGCGGGGTATACGCGTTGAACGTCAACATGCTTGAACCCGGGCAAGCGCTCATCCGACGCGTGACCTGCATTCCAGAGGGCCGGGGCAGTCCCATGGAAGCCGTTATATCCCGGAACGTCCATCATGCCTGCAGATGTACGTCAGGCGCATAACCATGGGCCCCCTCGCAACCAACTGCTACGTGGTCTCGCGGGGAAGCGAGTGCGTGGTAATAGACCCGGGCGGTTATTTTCACGAGGCAAACGCGGTTATAAGGGCCGTGGGCGGGAAGAAGGTTGTGGGCATCCTCCTGACCCACGGCCACGCGGACCACTACGCCCTGTGGGCGGGGCTGCACCACAGATTTCACGCACCCGTTTACATGAACCCGGAGGACATGGAGATTGCGGAAATCTCCGCGGAATGGGGGCGCGCAACCTTCGGCTACCCGGTGGAGCCGCCGAGGGCCTTTGAACCGCTCGTTGAGGGGATGCTCATACTCGGCCTAACCGTCATAGAGACGCCCGGCCACACGCCGGGGAGCGTGTGTCTCGCGGGCCCGGATACCATATTCACAGGGGACACTCTCTTCAGGGGCTCACACGGCAGAACGGACCTCCCCGGAGGGGATGAGGAGCTTATGAAGAAAAGTTTAACCCGCCTCGCGTCTTACAGGGGTTACAGGGTCTACCCTGGGCACGGCCCTCCCACCACCGTGGACGCGGAGGCGGACTGGATGGGTGATATCGTATGAAAATCTGCAGGGGAAGCGAATGTCTTAAGGTGGAACTCGTGGCGTTCACGTGCACGCTTGAAAGCGCGGAGGGAATCTCGGGGCCCGAGAAGGTCGTGGCGGAGAGCGCTGCCATATCCCACGCCCCGGAGTTCAGGGAGATGAAGGTTGAGCGTGCCCGAAAGCTGATAAACCTCCTGCGCGAACTGGGACACGAGAGCGTGTTTGAGCACGCATACTTCACCTTCAGGGTTGAGGGCATATCGCGGGCCTGCAGCCATCAACTCGTGAGGCACAGGATGGCCAGTTACACCCAGCAGAGTCAGCGATACGTGAACCTCCGCGAACCCACTTTCATCGTCCCCGACTCCATAGCGAACAGCGGTTTTGCGGGAGAGTACGAGGAACTGCTGAAGAGGGCCGCCTCTCTCTACGCACGCATGGTGGAGAGCGGAGCGGTGAAGAAGGAGGACGCGCGCTTTGCCCTCCCTCAGGCCGTGGAGACGAAAATTGTCATAACAATGAACGCACGGTCGCTGAGGAACTTCTTCCGTCTCAGGTGTGCCCCCGACGCCCAGTGGGAGATCAGGGCGCTCGCGATGGCCATGCTGAGGGAGGCGTACCGGGTCGCACCCATGCTGTTTGAGGACCTCTACAGAGAGTACGCGGTAGGAAATGATTAAATATCATAGACGCGTTAGATACAAGGGGTGATCTGCTTGACCACCAAGACGAGGCAGAAAACAAAGAAGGGCGCCCCCGCGAAGGCTCAGAAGGAGGGGAAGCCCGCCGAGCCGCTTTTCGCCAAGCACGAGGAGGAATTCAAGTACGAGAAAATAGACATCTCCACTTACAGCGAGGCGAGAAAGGAGAGGATAAGGTACGAAAATCTGAAAAGAGCGGCCGAACTCAGACGCAAGGCGGAAATCGCTAAGAAGAAGGCGAGCGAGTACAAGGCGAAGGCGGATTCCCTCATGACGAAGGTCGCCCAGCTTCAGTCGGCCAAGGCGAAGTACAAGGACAAGGAACTGGAGTTGAAGGCGAAGAAGAAGGAACTCCTGAAGAAGATTAAGGATATGAAGGCGAAGATGAACTCCGCCACCTCGCTGAAGAAGAAGGAGGCCATAAGGGCCAAGATAGCAAAACTTCAGAACAAGATAGCGCACATAGACGCGAAGATACAGGCGGAGAGGGCAAAGCAGAGCGAGTACGTGGAGAAGATGGCGGAGTACAAGGCGAAGGCCATGAAGTACATGGAGAAGAGCAAGGGCTACGAGGAGGAGGCGCGCCAGTTGCTGAGGAATGCGAAGTCCCTTGAGCAGGGCAGCAGCAACGTCAACTTACCTTAGACATCATCTTTTTTCTCTCCTTCGCCGTGTACCCCGTGGCCCTGAACAGGAACTCGTTGTATTTTTTCAGCGTATCCGCGGCGTCGCCCTCCGGGACGTTTGCGGTCTCCGTCTCAACCAGGAGTTTCGTCTTCCCGAGGGGTTTCACCCTGACTTTTTTGAGACCCTTATACGAGGAAACCAGCCATTCGCCGTCCTCTTCCACGTGTCCGAATGTCTCCTCCATGATCCTCTTCAGCCCGTCCCCCGCCAACGCTTTAGAGTAATGCCCTCTCTTAACGGGATATTCCCTCATGCCATCACCTCAATCCGCATGGGACGGGGCGGGATTAACCTTTGCGGTCAGGGATGTTTCTGGATGAGAGCACTCTCCAGTAGAGAAAGAGGGCCATGAGCATGAATGCGCCCTCCACGTAAGAAGGGGCGAAGGGACCAACTCTGTTTGCGATGAGACCCACGGCGAAGGGTATGGGTATGACCAAGAGACGCCGCACCGTGGAGATGGAGGAAAACAGTGTGCCCTTGAGCTCCTCTGGTACAGTGGGCAGGAGGAGGGGCATGTGATACATGTGCCAGGTGGTATAGGCCCACACCATCAGGCCGTAGGAGACGAACACGAAGAGGAAGAGTGACACGCCGGATAGCACCCCCGGGAGAAGAGCATTCAGGAACCCATGGGCCGCCAGCACCGCAAGGGACAGATGGAATATGCGATATTTCATGCGCTCAGGCACAGCGCTCTTCGTTCGCGTGGCGAGAAGTGAGAATATGCTTTCCATAATGGCTGCCAGAATTATAAAGAATATCCCGTAACCGAAGTGGTTCATCACGATGTTGTCAAAGGTAAGACCGGCATAAAATGATATTCCGGCAAAGACGAGCATCTGGGCCGCTACTATGGGGAAGAATTCTCGCGGAATTTTCACCCGCCTCTTTCTCCTCATGGGAGCACGGACATCCGGAAGAAACTTCAATATGTAGAGCACGAACAAGGGAGTCAGAAGGGCCATCAGCACGTAGTAGATTCTTATGGCCTCTGCGTTTGGGAAGAGAACCCCTAGGAATAGCTCTGCGACCACGCAAGAGACAAGCTGGCCAGCCAGGGGAAGAGCCCAGTGCCAGATGTAGGCGTCATCCAGGCGCTCAGATGGGTATACCTCCTTCTCGTAGACGTGGAGAGAAAAACTGAATACCGTGGCAATAGACATGAACGTTCTCCCGGCTATGAACTCCACAGGTGTGTGCGCAAGTCCAAACATGAGAAAGGATGCACCTATCAGCGCTTCCATAACGATGAGGAGCCACTTCGCGTTTAGTCCCTTATCGGTCAGATACCCGAGCAGGGGGATGGCCGCGGTGGATAGGAGAGATGCAAGCGTGATTATGCCCCCCGCGTACTCCACGTTGAAGCCCAGCGTGAAGAGGTATGCGTTAAATATTATGAATCCGACTACGGATGGGGAGCCCAGGGTGTAGTAGATGATCAGGTTCCGCGCGTCCCGCGGAAGTTCGGAGAACTTCATGAGGGCCATCCGCGTGTGTATCGCCACCGCTATGTTAATGTTTCGTGAATACCTTTTTAATCGCCCCGCCCATTACAGCCACCATGGTCTGGGTCAACATCTACGCGGAGGTCCACCCCACGGAGAGCGAGGAGAAGATAAGGAGGGCAATACTGAGCATATTCCCAGATGCCGTGTTCCACAGGAGGGGAAAAACGCTATTCGCCGCGTCCCGCTCGGTGGCCCGCCTGGGCGAGATGCTGAGGGAGCAGAGGATAAGGGACTCCGCACGGGCGCAGATGTTCGCCGGAATGAGGCACAGCCACGTGGAGATCAAACTCAACAAGCAGGCGGCCTGCGCGGGCCGCGTTTCCTTTTCCGTTGAGGCCGAGCCCCTGGGCCCGATAGAGGTTGTCATAGTGGCGGAGGACATCAGGTCCGTGGTGGACGCGATCGCCCCCGATACCAGAGCTCTTCGGGAACGTCGATCACGCGACCGCAGTTGACGCACCGTATCCGCCGGCCGCCCAGGTACTCGTAGGTCGTGCCGCCGCACTGCCTGCATCTGAGCCGGTGCCAGTAAGGGCCGAGGGGGTCTGGGCCTGAGAGGGGAGATATCACGCCGCGCCGCGTTGCGCCCTCCGCCGACAGATGATCAGCAATCTCTTTCCATACGAGGTACGCATACTTCAACGTGGCGTACAGCCCGAGGGCGAGCATGAACGCGACGAGCACCACCATGAACAGCGCACCGAACAGTCCTCCCTTCATCAGGAGGGCAATGGCGAAGGAGAGATAATTGGTCCCGAAGTGGAGCATTATGGATGCGTATAGCCCCATCCTGAGGAAGAGATAGCCCGCGGCGATGCCGAAGACCAGCGTGGGAAGGACTTTGACCCAGTCCCATCCCCCCAGCATGTGAGCCACTCCGAACATGGACGCCGAGAAGAGGATGAAGAGGACCTCAAAACGCCCTATTTCAAAGCCCCCTCCGACCACGTATCTGTAGAGCGGTCTCATTTCACCGCGACCCGCGATCTGCATAATCCCGTGAACGGCGAACAGGGGCAGGCCGAGTAAGAACACCCTGGTTATCAACTCCTCGTGAAAGGACGCATAGGCGAGGGCCATGTACTGCGCCCACTCGGGATACTCCTGAAAGTCGGGGGTCTTAGGAGGTGCGGGGGAAAGCAGGCCCACGATGTAGTAGACCACAAGGGTAACAAACAGAGTCATAAAGTACAGTTCGGCCGTTCGTTTTCCGGCGATGGGAACCCTGCTCTCCTTCACAATCGCCCAGAAATTCGTCGTGTAGTAGTATATCACAGAGGCGCTTATGGCGAACACTATGACGGCAAACCACGCCACGAGCGAGGGGCCGACCAGGGGAAAAAGCCCGATGGGCCAGGGTGTGATGATAAGAAAGTAGTACTGCGCGTACCATAGATGTGCGAAAACCGACGGCGCGGCGAGCACGAGGGCTGTGAAGTTCAGCCCTATGAGAACGAGGAACACTGCAAGGGCCACTATGGACGCAATTTCTTCCCCCTGTTTCAGCCACCAGTTCATGATATTCCTCCTCTTTTGGGTTAAGCCCGAAGCATTTCTCTTCTTTGGGGTTAAGCCCTTTATTAAAGGGCTATTGGAGCCACCGGGGGGATTTGAACCCCCGACCTGCGGATTACGAATCCGCCGCTATACCGGGCTAAGCTACGGTGGCACCTTCCATGCGTATCGCGGAGAGGTATTTAACACTTTCACCCGAGCATTCAGTCCTCACAACCACACGAACACGTCCCTTCTCCGCGGTCTGGGCGGCGGACTTTCTGCGGGTTTCCCCACGGGCACCATGGCAACGGGTCTCTCGCCCTCGGGGAGGTTGAGAACCCTGACCACCGCATCCTCGCTGAAAGCGCCGACCCAGCACGTCCCGTACCCCAGCGCCGTGGAGGCCAGAAGGATATTCTGCACAGCCGCCGCCGTGTCCTGTATGCAGTAGAGACCCCATCCCCTGTCGCCGTACCTCTTGGCGGACATCTCGGGGATCGCGACGACCACTATGCACACGGGCGCCTCCTCTATGAACGTCTGCCCGTAGGCGGCCTCGGCGAGGGCTCTCCTGAGGCCGTGCTCCCGCACGATGTAAAACTTCCACGGCTGTATGTTGCCGGCGGAGGGCGCGGATATGGCCGCGTTGAGTATTGCCCTCAGGTCATCTTCCGGAACGGGCTCGGGGCGATATTTCCTGACGCTTCTCCTCCTGTGGATTGCCTCCAGCGTGTCCATACCCGTGTAAATGCACCGCGTGGGTATAAATCTACCCGTGGAGGAAATTTAATAATTAACCGTCTCAATACGCATTATATGGCAGAGGACGCGAAGTTCAGGGACCTGTACTACGCGGGTCTGCTTGAGGACGCCGCACGGGCTCTGAAGGGCAGGGGCTGGGACGCGCGCGTGTTCTCCGAACCGGATGCGCTCAGAAAATTCGTAGTTGATGAACTCAGGGGCAGGCGCGTCGGAATCCCCGGCTCAACGACCGTGCGGGAACTGGGACTCGTGGAGGCAATCGGGGAAGTCGCCGAGGTTGTTCAGCACTGGGGCAGGAGCGGAGAGGATGCAAGGAGGGCCATGGCTGAGGAGCCACGTTGTGAGGTCTTTCTGCATTCCGCAAACGCCGTGTCTATTGCCGGTGAAATAGTCCTAGTGGACTTTTACGGCAACAGGGTGGTGGGCTCCACCATGGGGCCCGACACACTCATATTCGTCGTGGGAAGGAACAAAATAACACCCACGCTGGACGACGCCGTGAAACGGGCGAGAGAGGTCGCAGCCCGCATCAACGCCCTGCGTCTCTCCACCAGCCCGGAGAAGATCACGGCCTTCACGCTGATACTCCACAGGAAGCCGCCCCTCATACGGCGCGGCGTGGTTCTCCTCATCAACTCCGAACTCGGATACTGAAGGTTCACAGGCCCAGAACACGGCGGGTTTCCTTCGCCACTCTCTCCGTGTGTTCGCGGGGTGCGGCCACCATTATGATGTAGTTCACCACCCGCCGGACCTGAAGCGCGCGGGCGAGCGGAGAGCACTGGGAGAGTGAGAGGAGACGGCCGTGATCGTGAATCAGCACGTCCGTCTTCGCTATACGCGGCTCGGAGAGGTTGAGATTTATGAGAGGGATATCTATGAGAACATAGCCGGGCTCCAGCCCCGAGGCGGTGGCGATCTCATCCTCCACCCTTCTGCGCCTGTCCAGGTCCGCCAGGCGGGCGAGTTCATCCACGGCGTCCTCGGGGATGTCCTCCACACCGAGGGTCAGAGCCCTCTTGAACAGTTTTCTGTATTTTATCCGGAGAGCCATGTCCCGCGAGTACCCGCCGGAATTGAGAAGGAAGGACAGCAGTTCTCCATCCGTCATCCCGTATATGCGGAGGTAGTCGTCTATGCCGCTCTCCTCCAGCGCCCTGGATACCATGAGTTCGGCTATCCTCGCCGTCTTGTGGAAATAGACGGAGGAGTACATGAGCGCGCGGGCCACGAGCATTCCCTCGGCGGCGTTCAATCCCTTCCTGTCTATGGCCAGCCGGCCCCTGTGAACCATGACGGTGTTCAGTATCCTGTCAAGGTCCACAAGGCCGTGGGCAACGCCCGTGTAGTGCGCATCGCGGAGCAGGTAGTCCATCTGGTCGGCGTCCAGCGACCCGTGTATGACGTCCCACATGTACTCCTTCCAGGCGGATTCGCGGCCGCGGGGGAGGAGCGAGACCTCCGGCGGCGGCCTCCTGCCCTCTATGAAGGCGCAGATGTCCTCCGGGTCTATGGAGTGCCTCTCCAGAACCTCTCCCACCGTCTCGTGCTCGTAATCGCTCTCCACGTTTCTAAGATGACCGCGTATTATGCGCGCGCCCACGCCCATGTGGTCCAGCCCGGACCGATGTTTCACCACCATCTCAAGCGTGTGGGAGAACGGTGCGTGGCCCACGTCGTGGAGAATCCCCGCGGCCACGAGCACCTCCCTCTCCTCCGCTGTGAGCCCTATGATGGAGGATATTCGCTCGGCGAGGTGCCCCACGCCGAGAGAGTGCTCCAGACGCGTGTGGTTCGCCCCCGGGAAGACGAGGTAGGATATCCCAAGTTGCCTCACCCCGGAGAGCCGCTGCACTTCGGGGGTCGCCAGCAACTCCAGCATTATGCCCCTCACCTTTATGCTCCCGTGCACGGGGTCGTGGATTATCTTGTACTCCATGGGGGAGTTATGGCGCACTGGATATATATAGATGAACAGGCGTGCGCATCGCACCCCAGCATCCCCCGAAAACCTTATGTCATCATTCACACATATCTTCTGTTAGGCAGGCAGGTGGGAGTGACGCCTCTTGAAGATAGGAGTGTATGTGTGTGAGTGTGGTATAAACATCTCTGCAACGGTGGACGTGGGGCGGGTCGTTGAGGAGGTGGGCCGCCTTCAGGACGTGGCGGTGGCGAGGCACTACAAGTACATGTGCTCCAACCCAGGCCAGAACCTCATAAAGGAGGACATAAGGGAATACGGGCTGGACAGGGTGGTGGTGGCATCCTGCTCCCCCCGCATGCACGAGCCCACTTTCAGGGCTGCCCTGCGTGAGGCAGGGCTCAACGAGTACTGCCTGGAAATGGTCAACATACGCGAGCACTGCTCCTGGGTCCACGAGGACCGCGAAGCGGCCACAAAAAAGGCGATAGCGCTGGTGATGGGCGCGGTGGCAAGGGCCGCGCATCTTCAGCCGCTCGAGAAGAAGGAGGTTCCCGTGACACCGACCGCGCTGGTCATAGGCGGTGGGATAGCGGGCATTCAGGCGGCGCTGGAACTCGCGGACAACGGCTTCAAGACCTATCTGGTGGAGCGCTCCCCCTCCATAGGAGGCCATATGGCGCAACTGGAGAAGACGTTCCCCACGCTCGACTGCGCCGCATGTATCCTCACGCCGAAGATGGTTGACGTCGCGAGACATCCCAACATAGAACTGATCACATACGCGGAGGTGGAGGAGGTAGACGGCTACATAGGGAACTTCAAGGTTAAGATCAGAAAGAAGCCGAGGTATGTGGATCCCACGAAATGCGTGGGGTGCGGCATGTGCGCGGACGCGTGCAGGATGCGGGGACGCATACCCAGCGAGTTTGAACTGGGGCTCGGAAAGAGGGGTGCCATATACATCCCGTTTCCGCAGGCGGTGCCACGCGTCTACGTGATCGACCCCGAAGCGTGCCTCTACCTCAGATATGGAAAGTGCGGGGAGACGCCCCGCTGCGCGGAGGTCTGTCCGCGCGGAGCGGTGAACTTTGATGACCGCGAGGAGGTCGTGGAACTGGAGGTCGGGGCGATAGTGGTCGCCACGGGCTTTGACATGTACGATCCATCAGAGGATGAGAAATGGGGTTACGACGGCGAACGTGTCATAACAGGG
>Ga0209426_1000545_pt1 | contig 35783 bp, 30 predicted proteins | sample Deesub1362B_J571_FD_187697 | JGI IMG/M metagenome (GOLD analysis project Ga0209426, IMG submission 187697) | Deep oceanic, basalt-hosted subsurface ecosystem from Juan de Fuca Ridge flank, Pacific Ocean, CORK Borehole 1362B_J2.571 (SPAdes)... ...
GTGGTACAACGGCAAACGGTGGAAGGCGGCCCTTGTTTTCGTAGTTGAAGCTGGCATTGTTGCCAATGCCCTGTACTGGGACAGGAAAATGAAAGAAGCCACCACTTCGCGGGAAAGAGCCTGGGCTCAGGAGAACCGGAATGTTTCCTTCTGGTATCTTGGCCTGGCGATCCTTATCAGTATGGGGGATGCCTACATCGATGCCCATCTGGCCGGGTTCGATGTGTCGCCGGATCTTTCCGGTTTGCCCGGGACCGTTTTTTCTGCTGGAGTACGTGCGCGTTTTTGAGGTACGGATCTTTCCGGCCGAGTGCGCTTATCTGCCACGGGCAGCTATCCTGCAGGGAGAACACCCGATGGAAACGTTCACCCGGGTGGCTGGCCGTGGGAATTTCCGGCAAAAAAGAAGACGTGGAAGGCAGGAGGAAAAGGGTGTTTTTTAGCAGGGCAGGGTGCGAAGAACGGCGTTTCCCGCGATCATGGAAGCGCCTTAGCCGGCGTGTGGCAGCTACGACGGTGGCTTTCTTTCTGTTTCAGGGAATTATTGCAGAAAATAATTTTGCCAAAGATCGAAATGGATGTTTAATTTATAAATCTGCTGAGCGTCAGAAGGGCACGCTGGCCGCCTCCCAGGACCGGATGTGGGCGGTGGACAAATATCGCCATTTTGTAGCCAGTGCCCTGGTTTTCGGGCTGGTTTTTGACCTGCTGAGGGTGGAAGGCCAGTGGAACCAGCGCAGGGCGTTGGCCGCCGGTGTTTCGCTTTCCCTCGGTCTGGGTGTGGCCAAAGAGCTTTGGGACCGAAACCGGCCCGGGCATGTGGCCAGCTGGAAGGATTTGCTGGCCGATGCGGCCGGCGTAACATTTGGATTGCTGTGTTTTGCAGTAGCAACCCGGTAAAAAATTGAGGGACAGACATTGGAGCCTGTTTCTGCGGATAAGCCAAGAGAAAATTGCGGCATTGTTGGCGTATTTGGTCATCCAGAAGCCGCAAAAATTGCTTATCTAAGTCTTCACGCGCTTCAGCACCGCGGGCAGGAAGGTTCGGGCATTGTCACGGCCGATGGCGAACAGGTGTACCGCCATGTGGGGCTGGGGCTTGTTAACGATGTGTATAGCGATCCGGGTATTTTTGACCAGCTGCGGGGTCACATCGCCATTGGCCATAACCGCTATTCCACCACCGGGTCTCCCTCGCTTCTGAATACCCAGCCGATTCTGGTGAATTGCAAATCCGGGCCTCTGGCACTGGCGCACAACGGCAATCTGGTGAATTACCGATCTCTGCGCCATATCCTGGAACGGTCCGGATCGATCTTCCAGACCACCAACGACAGTGAGGTGATCCTGCACATCGCTGCGCGTTCGAAGGCGCCCACCGTGGAAGAACAGATCCTGGAAGCGCTGCGGGTGGTACGTGGTGCCTATTCTCTGGTTTTCCTGACAACAGACCGCCTGATTGCGGCACGAGATCCGTATGGGATCCGTCCGCTGGCCCTTGGCCGGCTTGGAAATGCTGTGGTGGTGGCTTCTGAAACCTGCGCCTTTGACCTGATCGGTGCGGAATACATTCGCGACATCGCTCCTGGGGAGATGATCTCCTTTGATTCAAAGGGTGAACGCACATACCGGATCGGTACGGTTCCGAAAACAGCACACTGCATTTTCGAATTTGTTTACTTTTCCCGTCCCGATAGTCAGATATTCGGCGAGTACGTGGATAAAACCCGGCGCAAGCTGGGAAAAAATCTGGCCCTGGAACAGCCTGCCAATGCGGATATTGTCATCAGCGTGCCGGACTCCAGCAACACCGCTGCAATTGGCTATTCGCGGAGGACGGGCATCAAGTACGACATTGGCCTGATCCGCAATCATTACATCGGCCGCACATTCATTCAGCCGAGTCAGAAGGTACGCGATTTTAATGTTCGGGTGAAATTTAATCCGGTAGGGGGCGTCCTGCGCGACCGCCGGGTTGTGGTGGTGGATGACTCCATTGTCCGCGGCACCACGTTGCGGCGCCTGGTTCAGATGATCCGCCGCGCGGGAGCCAGGGAAGTGCACATCCGCGTGGCCTCGCCGCCCATCAAACATCCCTGCTATTACGGAATGGATTTTCCTACCCAGGATGAGCTGATTGCCAACGGGAAAAGCATCGAGGAGATCCGCGAGTACCTGGGTGTAGATTCGCTGGGATACCTGAGCCTGGAAGGTCTTCTCGGCGCTGTTCCTAACGAAGAACGGGGGTACTGTACCGCCTGTTTCAGCGGCGAATATCCCATTCCCATAACGGAAAAAGTGGAAAAATTGGCGCTGGAGAAGGAAGTTTCCATCCGGGAGATCTGAGCTTCGGGTTCGCCGGAAACGTTCTGCCATCTTTCGTCTTTGCAGGGGGAAGGTGTGCCAGTTCCAGCGGGCGAAATCTTGCTTGATTTTTTCACCAAAAATCTTATTGTGATTTTAATCCGGATCAGGTAGGCCGCCTTGAAGAGAGGATTTTCGCATCGAAATGGAAAATTCTGTGGAACTGAAACCTGCCGTCTATCAGGGGGATCTTGTGAATCAGGCGGACTTCATTCCGCGCAGGGGTCTGGCCGCGTTATTTGATTATGTGTTTCTGGTGCGGCCGGTGTTGTTTTTTCCCGTGTGGACGGGGTTTTTTGCCGGTTTCCTGGAGGCGACAACGCGAAAATCCGGCCTGTTGCATTTCCAGCCCATCTGGCAAATCCTTCGCGAAGCTACATTCTGGCAGGCCTTCCTGGTGCTTTCTCTGGCCATGGCTTTTTCCTTTGTAGTGAACCAGTTTACCGATATCCATTCCGACCGGCAGAATAATAAGCTTTTTTTGATCGCCCATGGAATAATTCCCAAACGGACCGCTGTTTTAGAAGCAGTAGGACTTGTGACAGCTGGGCTGGTGTTCGCTCTGCAAGGGCCTGGATGGATGTTGCTTCTGTTTGGCTTGACCGTTCTGGTGGCTGGTTTTTTTTATAGCCTTCCGCCGTTTGCTTTCAAAGACCGGCCGATTGCCGGATTTGTGGTCAATATGGCCGGTGCATTTTTAATCTTTTTCTTTGGATGGCGGGTTACCGATGACCAGCTGGGCCTGGCCCTTCTTCATTCTGCCCCCTATCTTCTGGCGGTGGCTTCGGTCTATCTCCTTACCACGGTGCTGGATGAACCGGGGGATCGGGTGAGCGGGAAGATCACCTTTGCGGTGCGTTACGGCCGTCGGCGAACGGTGCAGATGGCCATTTGGGTGGAAATTGCCTGCATCGTGATGGCGGTGGTGCTGCAGAAGTATCTGGTTCTGATTCCCGCTGTTCTTTCACTGCCGCTGTTCATCCGGCTGAAAAGGGATTTTAGGGAAGAGTGGGTGGTACCGGCGACACGCTTTCCCATTCTTTTCCTTTCTTTGGCGATGGCTGTTTGGCTTCCTTTTTACCTGTTGATGATGGCGGGAATTTACCTGCTTTCCCGCTGGTACTACCGGAACCGTTTCGGACTTCATTATCCCAGTCTTACCAAAATAGCGGAGGGTACCCGATGATACTGGTTCGTGAGGATCTGTGCGATTTTTGCGGGGTGTGCGTTTCGGTTTGTCCGCCGGATTGTATTGAACTCCGCGAAGCGGAGATTCGCATTGATCACGAGGCCTGTACCGAGTGCAAGCTTTGCGTGTACGTCTGTCCTGTAGAAACGCTGGAATATGTGGAGACGAGCCATGAACGAGCGGTATGATGTGGTTGTAGTGGGAGCGGGTCCAGCCGGTTCGGTGGCGGCCTGGCATGCGGCGATAGGGGGGGCAAAGGTTCTGTTGCTGGAAAAAGACCGCGATATCGGTCCGCCGGTGCGGTGTGCGGAAGGTGTGGCGGCTGATAGCCTGAAGCTGGTGGTGGAACCGGATAAATCATTCATTCAGAATGAAATTGAAGGGCTGCGGCTTTACGCGCCCAATGGCCAGATGGTTCCTCTGATCAGTGACGATCGGGGATACATTCTCAACCGCAAAGTTTTCGACTGGTATCTGGCGCAACTGGCGGCGAAGGCCGGGGCGGATGTCCGCACCAAAGCGTATGTGAACGGCCTGCTTTTTGAAGACGGCCACGTGGCGGGTGTTACGTTTCAATCGCTGGGGAAAACGTTCCGCGTGCATAGCAAAATAGTGATAGGGGCAGACGGGGTAGAATCCCGTGTGGGGCGGTGGGCCGGCCTGCGCACCCAGCTCAAGTTAAAGGATATCGAAACGTGCGTTCAGTTTACCCTGGGCAACATCGAGGTCGATCGCCGCTACTGCGATTTTTATTTCTCGAGGAACCTGGCACCCGGGGGCTATGTATGGGTGTTCCCCAAGGGGGATGGGACCGCCAATGTGGGCCTGGGCATATCAGGCCTTGAGGCTCAAAAACTGGGTCGATCTCCCATTTCGTACCTGCGGGATTTTGTGGAGCAAAAATTCCCGGGAGCACCTGTTATCACCACAACCATTGGAGGGGTGCCGGTTGCTAAAACCCTGAAACGCATTGTTACCTCCGGTTTGATGCTGGTTGGTGATGCGGCTCGTCAGGTCAATCCGGTTTCGGGTGGGGGGATCGTCAGCGGAATGATTGCCGGGAAAATTGCCGGCCAGATTGCGGCCGAGGCGGTACGGGCGGGCGACACGTCGGAGAAGTTCTTGAAGCGCTACGAGAAAGAGTGGCATAAAGCGGAAGGTCGCAATCACGAAATTTTCTACCGCGTCAAAGAGGCCATTCATCGCTTTACGGATGACGAGCTCAATGCCATTGCCAGCTCGTTTCTGGAACTGCCGGAAGGGGAACGGACGCTGGTTAATCTTTTCAAAATCGCCCTGAAGCAAAAGCCGAGCCTGATTCTGGACGTCTTTGCCATTTTCAAAGATCAGGCAAAATCGGCAATGCGGGCATCGGTGTAGCAACGGAACGGGCTGCTTTTCGCGGGAAGGAGCCGGAAAAAAGGTGCGTTCCAGCGGCAAAAGCGGCCCGTCCAGTTCATTTTAGCCTCCAACAATTCCATTGAATTTACCCCTTTCTTTGCGTAAATTAACTCCGGAAATTTCATTGAGTTACCGGTCTGGGAGAAGGAAACGGATGGCCTGGTTTGGGAAATTACGGGCAGGATTGGCCAAAACACGCAATTCGCTGCTGGGGCAGCTTCAGTCTATTTTTTCTGGGCATGCGGGGCTGGACGATGAAACGCTGGAGGAGCTAGAAGAATTGCTGATTTCCGCCGATCTGGGCGTAGAAACCACCGAGAACGTCATCGAAAGGCTCCGGGAGCGCGCCAGAGAGGAAAGGATTGAGGATTCCCACCGACTGCAGGAAATTCTTCAGGAGGAACTGATCCGCCTGCTGGACGGTCAAGTTTCGTGGGATCCGGACGCTTTTTTTTCGCCGTCGCAAAGACCGTTTGTCATTATGGTTGTGGGGGTGAATGGGTCCGGGAAAACAACTACCATTGGGAAGCTGGCTGCCCAGTTTACGGCGCGCGGGAAGAAGGTACTGATTGCTGCGGCAGACACGTTCCGTGCGGCGGCGGCTGAGCAGCTAAAGATATGGGCGGAGCGGTCCGGGAGCCAGCTGGTGCAGCAGCAGCCGGGCGCGGATCCTGCGGCCGTGGCCTTTGATGCGGCACGGGCCGCCCTGGCGCGGGGAATGGACGTGCTGATTGTGGATACTGCGGGCCGCCTGCATACCAAGGTGAATCTGATGGAAGAGCTGAAAAAGGTACACCGCGTGCTTGGCAAGCAGATTCCCGGGGCGCCGCACGAAACCTTCATTGTACTGGATGCGACCATCGGCCAGAATGCCCGAAGGCAGGTTGAAGAATTTTCACGGGCCGTGGGCCTGACCGGTATCATTTTAACCAAGCTGGATGGCACAGCGAAAGGTGGGGTGGTCCTCGGAATTGCTGGAGAGTACAGCGTTCCGGTCCGCTTTATTGGGGTGGGCGAATCGATTGACGATCTGGAGCCTTTCGATGCTCCTGCATTCGTCCAAGCCCTATTTGAGAATCATGGCGAAAAAAGGTGAGATGGAATGCCAGATGCAGAAGTGAAAATAAACCTTCACGTGGTCTCACTCGGCTGTCCCAAAAATCTGGTTGATTCGGAGATTATCCTGGGTGGTCTGGCCGGTTCTCCCCTTATCCATTATGTTTCCGATCCGCGTCAGGCGGATGTGATCATCATCAACACGTGTGGGTTCATCGAGGATGCCAAAAAGGAATCCATCGCCGAAATTCTCGAAGCGGTTGAGCTCAAGAAGAAGGGACTCTGCCGGCAGGTATTTGTTACGGGCTGCCTTTCACAGCGGTACCGGGAAGTCCTTTTAAAGGAAATTCCGGAAATCGACGGCATCTGGGGTGCCCGGAATGTGGAGACTATCCGGGACGAAATGGCAACGCTTTTGGGGCTGGAAAAACCCGGTTCTGGGCGGTTTTTTCTGGAGTCGGGGAGCTATGCTTACCTGAAAATTGCCGAAGGGTGTGACAATTTGTGTTCTTTCTGTGCCATTCCTGCCATCCGCGGTCCGCACCGCAGCCGGCCGCCGGAGACAATTGTCCGGGAAGCAGAGGAACTGGCTAGCCGCGGTGTGAAGGAAATAATTCTGGTTTCTCAGGATACGACCTATTACGGCTGGGATCTGGGGGGAAGATCGCTGCTTCCTGATCTGTTGCGGCAGCTGGAAACGGTTCGCGGGATCGAGTGGATCCGGGTGCTGTACCTGTATCCCGACCGGGTTACGGATGAACTTATCCGGACGATAGCCGATTCCGAGAAGATTTGCCATTATTTTGACGTTCCGCTGCAGCACATTTCCGACAGGATTTTGCGGCGAATGCGCCGCGGGTCCCGGAAGTCCACCATTTTCCGGCTTCTGGAAAAGATCCGCAGGTGGGTTCCTGACGCTGCCATCCGCACCAGCTTGATGGTGGGGTTTCCGGGGGAGACCGAGGCCGATTTTGAAGAACTGGTGGAGTTTGTAGAAGCGGTGGAATTTGACCGGATGGGAGTGTTTACTTTTTCGCCCGAAGAGGGAACGGAAGCTGCCGATGAACTGGGAGACGATATTCCCGAACCGGTAAAGAAGGAGCGGCAGGAGGTGCTGCAGGAAATTCAGCGGAACATCCTGGCCCGCAAGAACCGGTCTCTTATTGGGAGGTCGTTTGATGTTCTTCTGGATGCTCCGGATGGGGCTCCGGAGCGAAAAATAGGCCGGACGCGGTGGGACGCGCCCGAAATTGACCTGACCGTTCTGGTAACAACGGATGCCAATCCTGGAGAGGTGGTCCGGGCCCGGATTGTGGATGCCAGTGAATTTGAACTGCTGGCCAAAGCGGAGACAGAGCCTGCCAGGGGGCTCTCCTGAGGCATCCGGAGGAGGTGAGGATGAAGATTTGTCATGCGTTCTTTTTAGCTGCTGTTTTGGTGGGGGTGATGCCAACTCGGGGTCTGGGCCAACCGGAAATGATCTGGCTGCGGGACGAAGGGATTCCGCTGTTTTACCTCGAGACCGCCAACGTGGCTTCAGATGAGGATTCGCTGAGCCGCTTGCTGCTAAACGTTCGGATTCCTTACGATGAACTTCAGTTTCTTAAATTCGGTCCGGAGAAATACCGGGCGGAGGTAGAAATTTCATTCATCCTTTTTGACAAAGAAGGGGAACAGGTGGAGGGGAAGAGTTTCCGACGCCAGGTGGAGGCAAAGTCGTTTGATCAGACCAATTCCAACCTTATTTACTACGTCTTCCGCACCTATTTTGATCTGCCGCCCGGGAAGTATTCCCTGCTGTGTGAAGTAACGGACCTGGATTCTCGGAAAACCGGAAAGCGGAAAAAAGAGGTGGAGCTGCTGGATTTTGGCAGCGTTCCTTTAAGCATCAGTGATTTTGTGCTGCTGCAGCCCAGAGAACTGAGCCCGGCAGAGCTAACCAATGTGATGAGCAGTCTCAGCGAAGAAGCCCGCAAGGATTCCAGCTTTTTTGTGGCCCGCTTTGAGGTTTACACCCGCACCGACAAACCCAAGCTGAAAATTGAGTACAAACTGCTGGATTTCCGCAATAAACTGGTGCAGGAAGGCAAATTTACTTACAGGCGGAAGGGCAACAAGATCCGCTTTTACATCCCCTTTCCGGAGAAGAGCCTCATGCTGGGGAAATACACCCTGGCCATCACGGTTAATGATGGCGAGAATAAAATAAAGGTAAACAAACCGTTCCGCACACGGCTGGCAGAAATGCCCATTACCATCAACAATCTGGATGAGGCCATTGAGCAGCTTATTTACATTGCGGATAAGAAAGAAATTGACCGGATGAAAAAGGCTCCGGACGAGCAGAAGCGGATTCTGTTTGAAGAGTTTTGGCGCAAGCGGGATCCGACCCCCGGAACGCCTACCAACGAACTGATGGACGAGTATTACCGGCGGGTTGCTTTTTCCAATGCCCATTTCTCCACCTTTCAGGAGGGGTGGAAATCGGATATGGGGATGGTGTACATCATTTTCGGTCCACCCAATGATGTGGAACGCCAGCCTTACAATGTGGTGGCCAATCCATACGGGGGCCGGGAGGTGTACGCCTATGAGCTGTGGTACTATTACGATCTGAACCGTCGGTTTATTTTCGTGGATTACCGCGGGTTTGGAGAGTATCGGTTGCTGAATCCGGAGGCTCTGTACTGGCCATAAGTGGGAGGATGCTGGAAAGGAAATGGCAGAGAAACGGAAGCCGGAAGCGCTACGTGAGGGAGATCTGATCGGAGTTGTTTCACCTGCTAGCCCAATGGTTGTGGAACGGTTTGAGCGGGGGATTGATTATCTGAAGTCCAAAGGTTACCGGGTTCTTCTTGGGTCCCATGTTTACGATCAGCACGGGTATCTTGCCGGCCGTGATCGCCACCGAGCGCAGGATCTCATGCAGATGGTTGAAAATCCAGAGGTCAAAGCGGTTTTTTGCAGCCGTGGCGGTTACGGCATTCCTCGTATCCTGGACTACCTCGATTTTGACGTTTTCGCCCGGCATCCCAAAATTTTTGTGGGATACAGCGACCTGACCGCACTGCAGCTTGCTCTGTGGAAGAAGGCCCGCCTGGTTACGTTCTCCGGACCCATGGTGGCCATTGAACTGGGCGATGATGTGGATCCTTTTACGGAGACATCGCTCTGGGAAACCCTGACTGATACGGAAAACGTTTCCGATTGGTCGGATGGTTCGCTCGCGTTTTTGAGGCCGGGGAAAGCAGCTGGGCCCTTGCTGGGGGGATGCCTCTCGGTTCTGGTGGGACTTCTGGGCACAGACTATCTGCCAGATTTTAGCGGAGCTATTCTGCTTTTGGAAGATGTGGGAGAGGAACCGTACCGAATCGACCGCTATTTGGCTCAGCTGCGGATGGCGGGCATTTTCGACCGGGTTGCCGGAGTGATGTTGGGGCAGTTTCTGGATTGTGTTCCGGCAGCGGACCGTCCCAGTTTGCAGCTGGACGAGATCTTCCGCGATTATCTGGGCGATCTTCCTGTTCCTGTGGTGAAAGGGTTCCCGTACGGGCACGGGAAGCGGAAACGTACGGTGCCGTTGGGAATTGATGTGGAGATCGATTCAGAACGGCGTTTGGTCCGGCCTCTGGAAAGCGGTGTTGTGCCTGCGGGCAAAAGATCGCGGGCAAAGTAAATCCATCAATAAGGTCAAACGGGCGGGAAGATGGATCTGCGGATTGGTGTATTGGCCTCTGGACGGGGGAGCAATTTTGCGGCACTGATCCGGGCGATTCAGGAAGGCCGGTTGCGTGCCGAAATCCGGGTGCTGGTGTCGAACCGCAAGGGGGCAGGAGCCCTGGATATTGCACGGGAGCATGGTATTCCCGCCGTGTTTCTTTCTCCAAAAGGTTATGCCTCCCCGGAAGAGTACGACCGTGCAATTATGGAAGTCCTGGAAACGTATGGGGTAAATTTTGTGGCGCTGGCCGGGTACATGCGTTACATCACTCCCGGGTTTGTGCAGAAGTTCCGCCACCGGATGGTGAACATTCATCCGGCCCTGTTGCCCTCCTTTGGCGGGAAGGGGATGTACGGAATTCATGTGCATGAAGCGGTACTGGAAAGGGGGTGCAAAGTTACAGGGGTGACGGTTCATATTGTGGATGAACAGTACGACCACGGGCCCATTGTTTTGCAACGTTGTGTGCCGGTAATGGAGGAAGACACCCCCGAAACTCTGGCGGCACGCGTTCTGGAGCAGGAACATCAGGTGTATGCAGAGGCCCTCCAGCTTTTTGCGGAAGACCGCGTGCGGGTTGAGGGGCTCCGTGTCCGGATTTTACCGAAAAAATGAGGAACGGCACAAGATATTCTTGGAAACTTCTGTGTGGATTGTTTATTTTGTTGTCTGCGTGTGCCCGGCACGCGGACGAGCCGCTGGTGCTGGTTTCAGACCTGGATCCGACGATTGTCATTGATCTGAAGTATGCGACAGAGGATAACTTTGTGGGTGAAGTGCTGTACGACACATCGCTGTGTTATTTAAGGAAATCTGTGGCTGAACGCCTGGTGCGGGTTCAGAAGAGGCTGCGGAAAAATGGGCTGGGTCTGAAGATATGGGATGCCTACCGGCCGCTTTCTGTTCAATGGAAAATGTGGGAGCTGGTACCTGACCCGCGCTATGTGGCAGATCCGCGGATTGGGTCGCGCCATAACCGCGGGGCCGCTGTGGATGTCACGCTGGTAGATGCACAGGGGCGGGAATTGGTGATGCCAACCGGATTCGATGATTTTTCTGAAAAGGCTCACCGCAATTATATGGATCTTCCGGATTCGGTTCTGCAGCGGCGGGCACTTCTTGAAGCGGCGATGACGGCAGAAGGCTTTCTTCCTTTGCCAACGGAATGGTGGCATTTTGATGCTCCGGGTTGGGAAAAGTATCCGGTTCTGGATGTGGATTTGAAAGAGGTGGTCAGGCAATGAAAGTCCGGCGAGCGATCATCAGTGTGTATGAAAAACAGGGCATCGATGCGTTTGCTGCGGTGCTGCAGGATCTGGGGGTGGAAATTCTGAGCAGTGGAGGTACGGCGGCGTATTTGCGGCAGAACGGAATTTCCGTAACCGAAATTTCGGACTATACCGGTTTTCCCGAAATCCTTTCCGGTCGTGTAAAAACGCTGCATCCGCGAATCAGCGCCGGGATTCTCGCCATCCGGGATGACGAAGAACACATGAAGCAGCTCAAAGAACACGGAATTTTTCCCATCGATCTGGTTGTGGTCAACCTTTATCCGTTTGTGGAAAAACTGGAAGATGCGGATTTGACGGAGCAAGAGCGGATTGAGCTTATCGATATTGGAGGGCCTACCCTGATCCGTGCGGCGGCGAAGAATTTCCAGTATGTGGCAGCCGTGACGGATCCTTCGCAATACGAGCCGGTGATGGAGGAGCTGCGGGCTTCGGGAGGATCACTTTCACTGGAAACCAGAAAAAGGCTGGCTGCAGAGGCCTTTCAGAAAACCTCGTTTTACGACAGCGCCATCGCTGGATTTCTTGCGGCATCGGAGGATGAGGTGCTCCCCAGGGCTTTTTCGCTGCCGCTGCTTCATGCGGCAGCTCTGCGTTATGGGGAAAACCCGCATCAGAAGGCAGGGTATTACCGGGTTGCGTCCTTCGCTGGCTTGCCGGAAATCCGGCAGCTGCGGGGCATCGAGCTTTCGTACAATAATTACCTGGATGCGGATGCGGCTCTGCAGGCTGTAGGGGATTTTGACGAACCGACCGTTGTGATTGTGAAACATACTAATCCGTGCGGGATCGGTTCTGGCAAAGATCTGCTGGAAGCCTATGAAAAGGCCCTGGCCTGTGATCCGGTATCCGCCTTTGGCGGAATTCTTGCCGTCAATCGGCCTTTTGAGGGTGAACTGGCCGAAGCGGTTAAGGGAAGGTTCTGGGAAATTTTGCTGGCACCTGAGTTCACGCCGGAGGCCCTGGAAGTTCTGGCAAAGAAAAAGCGCCTAAGGATTTTGCAGTATGTCCCGAAAAAAGAAAAGGGTCAGTCTTTTGCATGCCGGCGGGTTTTGAACGGTGTGCTTCTTCAGGAAATGGACCGGATTGTGTGGGACAGAGAAAAATTGCAGGTGGTAACCCGGCGGCAGCCGACGGAGAAGGAATGGAAGGCACTGGAATTCGCGTGGAAAGCGGTGAAGCATGTAAAGTCCAACGCCATTGTATTTGCCGCCGATGACCGCACGCTGGGGATTGGTGCCGGGCAAATGTCGCGTGTGGATTCGGTGGAGCTAGCTGTCCGAAAGGCAGAAAAGGCCGGCCTTTCGCTGGCGGGTTCTGTGCTGGCCTCGGATGCTTTCTTCCCGTTCCGGGATGGTGTAGATGCGGCCGCCCGGGCCGGAGCTACCGCCATTGTACAGCCCGGAGGGTCGGTACGCGACGAAGAGGTAATTCAGGCTGCGGATGAGCATAATCTGGCAATGGTGTTCACAGGGATACGGCATTTCAGGCACTAAAAAGTAGGGGCAGGTACATGGGATTCTCTCTGTTCAATTTTCTGTCCAGTGATGTCGCCATCGATCTGGGAACGGCGAACACGCTGGTGTATGTGAGGGAAAAAGGAATTCTGATCAACGAACCGTCCATTGTCGCTATTTCCCGGAAGGATCAGGAAATTCTTGCGTTTGGTCAGGAGGCCCGGGAGATGGTAGGGCGTACGCCCAATGAGATCCTTACCGTGCGCCCACTGAAGGACGGGGTAATTGCCGATTTTGAGCTGGCGGAGGAGATGATCCGCTATTTTATCCGCCGGGTGCAAGGAAACCGCTTGCTACGGCCACTGGTGGTAATCTGTATTCCTTCCGGGATCACCGAGGTGGAAAAGCGTGCGGTTCGCGATTCGGCCGAACACGCCGGCGCCCGGGAAGTGTATCTGATCGAAGAACCGATGGCAGCGGCTATCGGGGTGGACCTGCCTATTATGGAACCTGTGGGAAGCATGATTGTGGATATCGGCGGTGGCACAACCGAAATTGCCGTCATTGCACTGGGCGGAATTGTTACCAGCATTTCCATCCGGATTGCCGGGGACGAAATGGATGAAGCCATCATTCAGTATATGAAGCGCAAGTACAATCTCCTTATTGGTGAAAAGACGGCAGAACAAATCAAATGCGCCATCGGATCCACTCCGCCCTATGATGAGAAAAAAACCATGCTAGTGAAAGGTCGCGATCTGGTTGCCGGAATTCCCAAGACCGTTGAGCTTAATTCGAAAGAGGTTCAGGAAGCCCTGAGTGAACCGATCAATTCGATCATTGAAGCCATCAAACTGACGCTGGAGCGCACACCACCGGAACTGTCGGCCGATATCCTGGACCGGGGCATCATTCTTTCCGGCGGCGGTTCCCTGCTGAAAGGGCTGGATCTCCGCATCCGGGATGAGACGAACCTTCCCGTGAGCGTAGCCGACGACCCGCTGACCTGTGTGGTACGCGGGACCGGTAAAGTGCTGGACAATCTGGATTTCTACATGAAGGTCCTGAACAAGCCAAAACACTATTAATCCTTCGGGCTCTGGCATACCTATGTTGCGTTGGGAACGTTACCTGCATAGCACAAGAGATTATCTTGTGCTCTTTTTTCTTTTGCTCCTCTCCGCTTTCCTTATGCTTTCCAATAATAGCCGCCAGGTGCTCTGGATACGGGCCAACGTGCTGGGCGTGCTTGGAAGTGCCAGTAAATGGATGGGCGTGGTTTCCCAGTACCGGGCCTTGAAACTGGAAAACGAGCTATTGCGGGAGCGGCTGGCCCTTTTCGCCTACGAAAACAGCTTGATGAAAGAAGCTTATCTGGAAAATATCCGCCTGCGAAAACTTCTTGGATTCAAAAAACGCAGTCCATTCAAAGTGATCCCGGCCCGCATTCTATCCAACCAGGTGGAGGGGTTTTCGCATGCCTATTTGCTGGATGTGGGGAAGGCGGACGGGGTCCGGAGGAACTTGCCGGTTCTTTCCAGCGAAGGGCTGGTGGGAAAAACGGTTGTGGTGGCAGGCGGAACGGCGGTGGTCCAGGCACTGGATGATCTGAATTACCGCGTGGCCGCCATGATTCAGCGGAGCCGGGTCCGCGGTATACTGGAGCCCACAGAAAGCGGAAAACTGCTGTTGAAGTATGTTCCCATCCTTTCGGACGTGAGGGTAGGTGATGTGGTCATCACCTCCGGAGTCAGCCGAATTTACCCGAAAGGGGTGGAAATCGGAGTGGTCACAAAGATCGAATCGCCGCCAACGGAACTGTTTAAGCGGATTGAAGTGAAGCCATTTGTGGATCTGGAGAACCTGGAAGAGGTATTTGTTGTCCTGACCAGCGGGAAGGTATTGTGACTCGATGAAACCTTTTGGATGGGCGATCGGTTTCATTCTGGTAGTGTTGCTGGAGGTGGCATTTGCAGGATTCATGACGGTGTATGGCATCCGGCCAGATTTTATTTTGCTATATCTGATTCCTTTCAGCTTGGAATTTTCCAGGGCCAAAGGCACGGCAGGCGGGTTTGCCGTCGGTCTTATTCAGGATGCGTTTGGGGCCTCGCTGTTCGGGTTGAACGCTTTCTGCAAAGCCTTTGCCGGATTTCTGGTACATGTCATCCCATCGCGGTTTTTGGGCCCGCGCTTTCTTCACGCGGGAAGCCTGATTTTCTTTGTTACGCTATTCCACGATTTTTTTTACAACTGGATCTATTCGCTGGGCACAGGCGCCAATGTGATTTTCATTTTTTTTCGGTACGCGCTTCCCGGTGCTGCATACACCGCCATGCTGGGATTGCTAATTAAGGCAATTTTTCCCGGTTATTTGAGGGTGAAACGTGCTGAATAGGGGCCTGACAGAGCGATTTTTCCGGCCCGCGAATTTGTACACCGGCGCGGTGCTGCTGGCTACCGTTGTACTAGCAGTACGGCTGTTTGTTCTGCAGATTTTGCATAGCCAGGTGTACCGTTTGCAATCGGAAAAAAACCGAATCCGGGAGGTCATTGTCCGGGCGCCGCGAGGTCGTATCTTTGACCGGGAGGGGAGGGTCCTAGTGGCCAACCGCCCGGTTTTTTCTCTTTATGCCGTACCGTATGAATTGCGCCGAAATCCTGACCTGTATGACCGCCTTGCAAAGATTCTGCACCGCGAGGGTAAGGAACTTCGCCGCCTGGTGCAAAAACGCCGGCGCGGCTGGTTTCAGCCCGTGCGGCTGGCCCGTGAGGTGGATTTTGATATTCTGGCTCAGCTGGAGGAGTTTCGCCTGGATTTTCCGGGCGTAGGCTTCTGGGTTGAATCGGCACGGAGCTATCCGTCCGGTGTTCGGGCCTCGCATCTGCTCGGGTATCTGGGTGAGATTACAGCGGAGGAACTGCGAAAGTTGGGCGAACCGTACCAGATGGGCGATGTGATTGGCAAACGCGGGCTGGAAAAGGAATATGAAGATTTACTCCGCGGGGAGTTTGGCCTGCAATATCTGGAGGTGGATGCGCTGGGCCGTGCGGTGCGAACCCTGTCCGATCCGCCACCCAAGGAGCCGCTTCCCGGCTTCAATCTGTACCTGACGCTGGATCTGGACTTGCAAAGACTGGCTGAAGATCTGATGGAGGGCCAGCGGGGCAGCATTCTCATGATGGACCTGGCTGACGGTGGGCTGCTGGCAATGGTTAGCAAGCCGGATTACGATCCATCTCTGCTGTCAGGTACGATTGACCGTGCCGCCTGGCAGAAGCTTTTGAATGATCCCACAGATCCGCTTTACGACCGTTCCATCCAGAGCCTGTACCCTCCAGGATCCACTTTCAAGCTGGTGCTGGCGCTGGCCACTTTGGCTACGGGAACCACCGGACCGGATTGGAAAGTGAGCTGTCCCGGATATTACCGCCTGGGCCGGCGAATCTTCCGCTGCTGGTACGGAAAAGGACATGGCAGACTGGATCTCTACCACGCCATCGAGCGTTCCTGCAACGTGTATTTCTACCGCCTCGGACTGGAAGTCGGGTTGGATCACTGGTCAGAATTCGCCAGAAAATTCGGATTTGGCAGAAAAACGGGGATCGACCTTCCGCTGGAAAATGCGGGAATTGTGCCCGATCGTGCATTTCTGGACAAGCGCTATGGCGCCGGAAAATGGTCGAAAGGTTTGATTCTGAATCTGGCAGTCGGCCAAGGCGATTTACTGGTTACACCGGTCCAGATGTTAAAGTTTGTTGCCGAGCTTGCCCTCAAAGGGAGGGCACCGGTACCTCATCTGCTGGACCACGCGATCAATCCGAAAACAGGGGAAATTGTTACGTTCCGCCCCAAGTGGGAGGAGATTCGGGGTGTACCAGAGGCGGCTTTTGATGTGGTGCGAGAGGGCATGCGTCTAGTAGTGAACGGCGATCATGGAACCGGGAGGGCTGCTGGTGTCCCTGGCGTTCCTGTCGCAGGTAAAACGGGGACGGCCCAAAATCCGCATGGGAAGGATCATGCCTGGTTTATCGGATTTGCTCCGTTTGACCAGCCGGTGGTGGCCCTTGCGGTACTGGTGGAAAACGGCGGTGGTGGCGGCGCTGTGGCAGCGCCGCGAGCCGGCGCACTATTGCGCCGCTTTTTCGAAAAATATCCGTTGCGCGAAGAAAAACTGGCAGCAAAAAAGTGATTCGAACCGGCAAAAAATTTGGACTTGAAGTTTGGGACCTTGGCCTGATCCTGTGCATGATTCTTCTAATCGGTGTGGGATTGCTGAGTATCTACAGTGTGAGCCAGGCCCAGGCGGGAACCTCTTTTGGCAGCAACTTTCTAAAGCAGGTGTACTGGTTTTTTCTTGGTATTGTGCTGTTTCTGGTGGCTTTCAGCATACATCCCAGGTACCTGGAAGCTTTTGCATATCCGGTATACGGGCTGGCCATTCTTTCGTTGCTGGCGGTGTTGGTGATCGGGAAAACCGGAGGCGGCGCTGCCCGGTGGATTAGTTTTGGCGGAATCCGTTTTCAGCCGTCGGAATGGGCCAAACTGGCCACTGTTCTGGCACTGGCTAAGTTTCTTTCCGATCACCACGATACCGTCAATCAAACCCGGAATCTTCTGCTGGCAGCAGTGATTGGCGTGCTGCCCATGTTGCTGGTGGCCAAACAGCCGGATCTGGGAACGGCACTGGTTTTTGCCGCTATTTTGCCTGCGGTTCTTTACTGGGGAGGGGTAAAACTTGAAACCCTGATCCTGGCTGTTCTGCCTTTTGCAACGGCCGTGGCTTCGTTCAATGTGTGGACCTTTTTTGGGGTAATGGCTATTTTGGTTGGAATTCTGATTTATGCTCGGAAGCCCCCTCTGGTTTCCGGACTGCTGCTGGGCGTCAATATCGCCGTGGGGATCTTTACGCCTTATCTGTGGCAGGCCCTGCACCCCTACCAGCAAAAGCGGGTTCTAGCCTTTTTGGGGTTGGTGCAGGACCCGCGGGGAATCAGCTACCAGGTTATTCAGTCAAAAGTGGCCATCGGCTCCGGTGGGCTGTGGGGAAAAGGGTTCCTGCACGGAACACAGACACAACTCCGCTTCCTGCCGGAACAGCATACCGACTTCATTTTTTCGGTGATTGGGGAAGAATTTGGTTTCGTTGGGGGGATGGTGATTCTTCTGCTGTTTAGCTATCTTCTGATGCGCGGGGTACGGATTGCCGCATCAGCCAAAAACCGGTTCTACGGATTGGTGGCAATCGGAATCGTTTCGATCTTCTTTTATCATTATTTTGTGAACCTGGGGATGGCAATGGGGATTATGCCGGTAACGGGATTGCCGTTACCCTTTGTGAGTTACGGGGGCACGTTTCTCACTGTTTCCATGGCCTCTGTGGGGCTGCTGGTTGGAATTTCCCGCCGGAAACATGAGTACTGAAACGGAATGGCTCCAGGATCGTATCTTCTTGATTTTTAATGAAGATCAACCCTTTCCGGCCAAAAAGAACTTGATTTTTAAGCAGAGCTTTATTAATTAAATTATGATCCGGAGTTTCGCAGGGAAGCGTTTGATATCGATCGGATTCGGAAATGAGATTCCGCTCTTGTCCTGCCGTTTTGGGAGATTTTTTTATTTTTAGCAAAATCAAGAACGGATTGATTTTGGGAGGGAAACAATGAGATTCCGCAGCGTAGGATTTTTTGTTCTGGGTACGGGGATGGTGTTTTTCCTAGCGGGATGTGCTGCAACCAGGCCGGAGCCGGAAGTAGCCGCCAAGCAGGAGGAACGGCAAAAGGTAGACCAGATTCTTCAGGAGGAGAAAAAGCAGAAGGAACAGCAGCGAAAGGACGAGGCGGAAGTGCTACGACTCCTGGGAATTGAGCCAGAACAGGAAAAAACGGGCGCCGGTACGGAGGAGAAAAAGCAAGCTCTGGCATCCCAGGCTGCCAATCTGGAACGGGAACTCCGGCAGAAAGAGGCCGAAATTGAGCGGCTCAAGAGAGAACTGGAACAGCGTGACCAGAAGGTTGCGGAACTGGAAAGTGTGCTGAATGATCTGAAATCGGCGCCGGAGCAACCAGCGGTGGCAACCGAAAGCAGTGGGACCGGGACAGCTGGCCCGATTTCTCTGGAAGAATACAAGCGGCGGTATCAGGCAGCGCTGGCGGAGTACCGTTCGCGCAATTATAATACAGCCATTCGCATGTTTGAAGAACTGCTGCGAATTGATAGCAACAATTCCTACTCCGATAACGCTCAGTACTGGATTGGTGAATGCTATTATGGGCTTGGCATGTACGAGCGGGCCCTGGTGGAATTTGAAAAGGTTTTCGCCTTTGTGAATTCGAACAAAGAGGACGACGCTCAGCTGAAAATTGCCCTCTGTTACAAAAATCTGAACCGGCCCGAACAGGCAAAAGAAGCGCTGCAGCGGCTGATCATGAAGTATCCCAAGAGCGAATATATTCCCATAGCCCGGAAACTCTTGAATCAGCTCTGACAAACCCTTAATCCGAAAGAATCCATGCCGCAATTACGCAAAGATCCCGTCATCGGACGGTGGGTCATTATTTCGGCTGAGAGGGGCAAACGTCCCTCTGATTTTATTGTGGAGCCCGAAAGGAAGAGAGGGGGGTTCTGTCCTTTTTGCGAGGGAAATGAGGACCGCACGCCACCGGAGGTACTGGCCTACCGTGACCCCGGGACTGCTCCCAATTCGCCGGGATGGCGAATCCGGGTGGTGCCCAACAAATACCCGGCACTCCGGATCGAAGGCGAGCTGAACCGGCGGGGAGATGGCGTATACGACTATATGAACGGTGTTGGCGCTCATGAGGTTATCATCGAAACGCCCCAACACGGACTGGATTTGTTTGATTTGGGTGTGGAACAGATAGAGGATGTCTGGTGGGCCATCCGCGACCGGATTTTGGATCTGAAAAAGGATGTCCGCTTCAAGTATATTCTGGTATTTAAAAACCATGGAGCGGCGGCGGGCGCCTCTCTTGAACACACTCACTCCCAGTTGATTGCCATGCCCATTATCCCGAAGCGCGTCATGGAAGAGCTGGACGGATACCAGAAGTATTACAGCTACAAAGAGCGTTGTATTTTTTGCGATATCATCCGGCAGGAAAAAGAATCAGGAAAACGGGTGGTTCTCGAAAACGACCGGTTTATCGCATTTGAGCCGTTTGCACCAAGGTTTCCGTTTGAAACCTGGGTTCTACCCAAAAAGCATGTGCTTCATTTTGAAGATTCCCAAAAGGTGGATTATGCCGATCTGGCGGCGATTATGAAGGAAACCCTGCGGCGGATCAACCTGGCACTTTCGCATCCGCCCTATAATTTTATTATTCATACGGCACCGCTGGTGCACGACGAGTACCTGGACTTTCACTGGCACATTGAGATCATCCCCAAACTAACAAAGGTAGCGGGATTTGAATGGGGCAGCGGGTTTTATATCAATCCCACGCCGCCGGAGGACGCCGCGCAATTTCTGAAAGAGATCGAACCGGAATCGTGAATAAAATTGGGATATTGCCATGGCATCTCCACTGAATATCCTGTTTGCAGTTTCTGAGGCAGTCCCATATGCGAAGACGGGAGGGCTGGCCGATGTGGCCTTTTCGCTTACCCATGCCATTAAGGAATACGGCCATGAAATCCGCATGATTCTGCCCAAATACGGCATGATCCGTGACCGGCAGTACACCCTCCGCGATGTGATACGACTTCGGGATCTGGAGGTGCCGCTGGGAGATCAGAAAGTCCTGGTGAATGTGAAATCGGCATTTTATCCGGGGTCCAAAATTCAGGTTTATTTTGTGGACTATCCCCCGTATTTCGGACGGCCAGGTCTGTATGTCGATCCAAAAACAGGAAAGGATTACGAAGACAATGCCGAACGTTTCGCCCTCTTTTGCCATACGGCTTTTGCCGTGCTGGAACGGCTTCACTGGTATCCGGACGTGATCCACTGCAACGACTGGCAAACGGCTTTGATTCCGCCTTTGCTGAAAGAGGTGTACGGGAAGGAAGGCCCGCTTGCGAAAACAAAAACCCTGCTCACGGTCCATAATTTTGCCTACCAGGGAGTTTTCCCCAAAGAGAAATTCCGTTATACCGGCCTGCCCGCGCATTTTGCGGAAGAGGACGGAGCGGCCGCCTATTATGGAAAAATCAGCTACCTGAAGGCTGGGCTGGAGTATGCCGATGTCATCACCACGGTAAGCCCAACCTATGCCCGCCAGGCCCAGGAAGATCCCGAAATCGGTGCAGGGATGCAGGAAATTCTGAGGCGGCGCGCGCAGGATTTTTACGGCATTCTGAACGGGGTGGATTACTCTACCTGGGACCCGTCCTCCGATAAGGAAATTCCGGTCAATTATACGTTCCGTTCCATTGACCGGAAAATGGAGAATAAAAAGTTTCTGCTGGAATTCTGCAACATGCCATTTGAGCCGGAAATCCCGTTTGTGGGTACTATCTCACGGCTGGTGGTTCAGAAGGGATTCGATATTTTGCTTGAGGCGCTACCGGTAATCCTGGAAAAAGATTTGCGCTATATCATCCTTGGAGTTGGGGATAAGGAGATCGAGAAGAAGCTGAAATCGCTACAGCAGCGGTTTCCGGAAAAATTGTTTGTTCACATTGGCTTTGATGAGCGCCTTGCTCATCTGATTGAAGCGGGATGTGATCTGTTTCTCATGCCATCCCGGTACGAGCCGTGTGGGTTGAACCAGCTGTACAGCTTGCGGTACGGTACCATTCCCATTGTGCGCGGTACCGGAGGTCTGCTGGATACGGTGGTAGATGTGGATGAAAACCCGCAAAAAGGAACGGGATTTGTGTTTAAAAAGTACGATGCAAAGGAGCTGGTTCAAACGGTTGAGCGTGCATTAAAATGGTATCAAGACCGGGCTTCATGGAGGAAACTGGTCGTCAGGGCCATGAAACAGGATTTTTCATGGAAGAATTCGGCAAAAGAATACATCCGGCTGTACCAGCAACTGGCCAAAATGAAATAGTCTCTGTTCCTTTTTGGAACACTGTCCGGCATTCCCCACAGGCTGTTGCCAATCCTTCCTGGTCCGGAGTTCCGTTTCGGAGAAGTGCTGGGATGATATCCCTTTCAGGGGATGGTGTGTCTATGTAACATCAGTTTGTTCAATAGGTTAGCAAATTGACTGTACTGCAGATTGGCCGTGGAAAAAATCTGCTGGGGCAGTTATGGACCTGACCGGTTCAAAAATGAGGTTTGAAAGGACAAAAAGCCTGGCACGCTATTTGTAATGTCTGGATGGCTGCAATAGGGTGCAGGAAAAGGAGCATTTTGTATGGAAGGAATTCAGATATTTGACCGGCTGGTAGGTTACAACAAAGACATTGTTTATCTGAAAATCAACGGATTTGTGGATACGTCTACCACCCCGGTGCTGATGCAGAAGCTGAAATCGCTAATTGATAAAGGCTATGTGCAGTTTATTGTGGACATGAGTGGAGTATCGTATGTGAGCAGCGCTGGCTGGGGAGCTTTTGTGGGAGAGATCAAAGAGATCCGGGAGGGGGGTGGAGATATTAAGCTGGTGGGTATGATTCCGGAAGTGTATGATGTGTTTGAAATGCTGGAGTTTCATAAAATTATGAACACATATGATTCTGTGGAAGAGGCGATGAACGATTTTGATATTGCCAGGGGATTTGACATAACAGATCCGCCGCCGTATGCCCTTGAGGAGGGGCCGGTAGCGGAGAAGCCGGCAGAGACGGATGTTCAGGTTTTGCCCAAAATGGTCGAAACTAAAGAAAAAAGACAGCAATCCTTTCCTTTCGCGAAACGGCCGAAAATTGATCCGGCACATTTGCCATTGCCGGAGAAAATCAAACAGGTGATCATCGAAAAACCTTTTCTTGGTGTACTGGGGATCAGGAGGGAGTTGCGGAAATCCAAATACGGCAATACAAAAGTTGGATTATTCCGGATATACCGGATTCTGCGGGAGTTAAATCTTGACACAAAAGACAAACGTTACCGTTTCTATCGGTCCCGGTAAAAAAAGGAGCCAACCATGAAACGAATGGGAATGCTTGTTCTGGGGATAGTTATTTGGCTGTCCGCTGTGGCAGGGTCGGCTCAGACGGTTTCGGATGAGGAGCGGTTTCAGCCCGGTGATGCTGTACGAATCCAGTTCTGGCAGCTCTGGACGGAATCCAAATCTCCGGGGACCCCCATGGGCAATATCAGCGGAGATTACGTTATCGATCCGGAGGGGTACATTTTTCTGCCTTTTGTGGGCAAAATGCGGGTTGCAGGTTTGACACCTACGGAGCTAATTGAACGGCTTGGCGAGCGGTATTCCGCATTTGTGGAACGACCGTTTATTCATGTGCGGCCGCTCATCCGCGTTTCTGTCATGGGAGCTGTTTTCCGGCCAGGTTCCTACCGGATTGATCCAAGTAGCTCGCTGTGGGAATTGCTGGAACTGGCTGGTGGTGTGCGGAACGAGGCAGATTTGAACAAAATCTTTGTCCAGCGTGGAGGAAGAAAAGTAATCGAAAATCTCCTATCCGCTTTTGAGAACGCCTATTCCCTGAAAAGCGTCGGGATCCGGTCCGGCGATCAGATTGTCGTCCCGGCGAAAAGGCCATTTTTCCTTGCCAGAATGGTGGGTTTTCTGAATTTGGGAATCTCCATCGCACTTCTTTATATCCGCCTTTCGGACCGTATGCGATAAACAGATGTGCAGAACCGATGATGAAACAGATGAAGGGAAACAATGGATTTAGAGAAATTCTTTGAAGAAGAGGATTCGGGTCAGGAGTTTAGTCTGGATATCCGGAGGTATCTCCGGGGACTGTATAAAAGAAAATTCCTGCTGCTTGTCATCTTTCTGGCCATTGCGATTCCGTGGCTTCTTTATGTAAAGGGTCAGCCGCCAGAGTATGAGGCCTCTACATGGATCCGGTTCAAAAATTATGATCCCGAAAAACTTCGGATTCTTTCTTCCGGATGGTTTGTGGAGCTAACCAGCCGGACCTTTGCGGAGAAAGTGGTAGCTCAGCTGGGACTTACCCTGCGGCTGGATAAAGAGGCCAAAAAACGGGGTCTGATGCGTCACAATATTTTCAAAGAATTTTACACCACCAAAGATCCGGTCGGAGGCTGGTATAAGCTCACGTGGAAGGATGGCCAGTTTACCCTGTATAAGCTGTCGAATCCGGAGGACAAAGAAAACGGCCGCCTGGTGGTTTCTGGCCAGCTTTCGGAAATTGTGGACAGCGTTTATGCCGTCAACGGATTCTTCTTCCAGTTAAATCCGGATTTTGTCCAGTCCAATGATCACATCGTTTTTGGAATTGCGGACTTTTCTTCAGCGGTCCGCTGGTTCCGTTCCCATGTGCGGATCCGCAATGAGCGCGGTGGTACCCTGCTGCAGCTGACCATGGTCCACGAAAACCCCATTATTGTGGCCCGCATGGTGAATAGCTTGGCGCAAATTTTCGTAGAAGAGAGCATCTCTTACGAAAAGAAACGCAATCTGGAATACAAACAAGCGCTGATGAATCAGCTGGATCTGGCGAAAAAACAGCTGGAAGAGGATCAGCGGGCACTGCGGCAGTTCAAAGAAAGCCACTTTATCAGCCTGGACACCGATGTCCAGCTGAAGGTGGAGAAGCTCTCGCAGCTGGAGGCTCAGAAAAAATCCATTGAACTAAACCGGGACAATTTGAAGGAGCTGCTCTCTCAGTTGGAAGCCTTGCCTTCCAGCGACCAGCTCTCCTCGGCCAATGACATCCCGGAGCTCCGGTACATTTATTCCCAGATTGTGGCCAACGAGCTGTTCGCCAACGAGCCTTCCATGCAAATTTTGGGGGAGAAGCTGAGGACGTTGGAGACCCAGCGGCGGGAACTTTTGACCAAAGTAACGGCCAGACACGCCGATGTGTTGGCTTTGGACCAAGATATCCGTGAGGTCCACCGCCAGATCTATGAACGGGCGAAAGAGAAGTTGACAGAGGTTGCCCGGCAGATCCGGAACCTGGACCGGCAGATTGCCCGGTTGCAGTCGGAAATCCGGAATCTGCCCAATGAACAGTTGCGCCTGGCCAACCTTTCCAAAAAAGTGGAGATTTCCCAGAAGCTGTATGCCTCTCTTTTGCAGCGGGCGCAGGAGTTGAAAATCAACGAAGCAGTGAAAGCGGAAGAGGTGGATATTCTGGACCCGGCTATTCCGCCCGAATTTCCCAAAAACAGCGGCAAAAAGAAGAAGGCTGCGCTGGGTATCTTTTTCGCCTTTTTTGTGGCCATTTCTGTGGGGATCGGGCTGGAATTTCTGGATAAAACGATCAAATCTCCCGACGATATCAAGCGACATTTGGGACTGGAAGTAATAGGCAGCATACCCAAAATCGAATTCAGCGACGAAGAGGAGCTGGACGATGCAGGAAAATTGCGGCAGCTGGATTCGCAACTGGTGACTTATGACTATTCTCCTACACCGGTTAGTGAAGCCTACCGTGCTCTCAGAACAAAAATCCTGTTTTCCAAAACATCCGGTAAGCTGCGGACCATTGTTATCACCAGTTTTGCCCCTGGGGACGGCAAATCGTTTACCTCTTCAAATCTTGCTGTAACTTTGGCTCAGCACCGTTCCAGCACGCTTCTGGTGGATGCGGATTTGCGGCGCGGGGTTCAGCACAACACGTTCGGAATCGAAAAGGAACCGGGGCTGAGCAATTACCTGATGGGAATGGTGCCTTTTGACGAAGTCGTTCAGGAAACCTACATTCCCAATCTGGCTGTCATTAGCTGCGGTTCTCTGACGCCGAATCCGTCGGAGCTTCTCGGATCCATTCAACTGCGGCGGTTTATCGAAGAGGCCAAGCGGCGTTATGATATCGTGATTTTCGATACGCCGCCCTTGAATGCGGCCACCGATGCGGTGGTTTTGGGAACACAGGCCGATGGGGTGGTCATCATTGTCCGTGCGGAAGTAACCAACCGCAACGTGGCCAAGCAAAAGTTGGAATTATTCAGCAACATTCCTGTGAATTTGCTGGGCGTGGTTCTGAACGGGATGGATGCAGATCTGGCTCACGAAGGCTACAGTTACTACCACTACTGAAAGAGGTTAGCTGACGATGAACATACTGGTAACTGGCGGGGCAGGCTTTATCGGATCGCACCTCTGTGAGGTTCTCGTAGGGCAGGGGCATCATGTGATTTGTGTGGACAATTTTAATGATTTCTATTCGCCCAGAATTAAGCGGGCAAATATCGCCCGGCTGGTCGATAATGACAACTTTACGCTGGTAGAGGCAGATATCTGCGAACTGGGACAGCTTCAGTCTTTGTTTTCCAGCCATCGGATCGATTTCATTTACCATCTTGCTGCACGGGCTGGTGTGCGACCTTCCATTAAGGAGCCACTTTTATACCAGCGGACCAACATTCAGGGAACGGTCAATTTGCTTGAACTGGCCAGAGAACACGGCATAACCAGATTTGTTTTCGCATCTTCGTCTTCTGTATACGGCAACCAGAAAAAGGTGCCCTTCAGCGAGGAGGATCCGGTTGACCATCCGGTCTCTCCGTATGCTGCAACCAAAAAAGCAGGCGAATTGATTTGTTACACATACCACCATCTTTACGGAATTGCCGTTAACTGCGTGCGTTTTTTTACGGTCTACGGTCCCAGACAAAGACCTGATATGGCCATTCACAAATTCACCCGGCTTATTGATACCGGTCAGACCGTGCCAATTTACGGTGACGGGTCCACCCGCAGGGATTATACCTATATCTCCGACATCATCGATGGGCTGTTGGCAATGCTGGACCGCTGCAATGGATATGAAATCTACAATCTTGGGGATTCCAAAACCATCCCTTTAATGAAGGTGATTCAGGAGATCGAAAAGAACCTGGGCAAAAAAGCTAAAATTGAACACCTGCCGTTTCAACCCGGGGATGTGGAGATGACCTATGCAGATATCAGCAAGGCCCGGGAGAAGCTGGGTTATGAACCCAGGGTCTATTTTGAAGAGGGGATTCGCCGATTTGTTGAATGGTACAGAGACGTTGGGAGAGGGTTGTCAGGGTAAATGGTTAGGGAAAAAGAAATCTTTTTGAAAAATTTGCTCCAGTTTCTGGATGCTGTAACCATTCTGGTGTCCTTTTTCATCACCTTTTTTCTGATGAAATACGTGCGCCAGGCCTTCCGGCTGGGGGAGATGGCGTTTGCGCCTTCATTCGATTGGCCTGGGGCGCTATTTTTCACCGAAAACAACCTCATTATCCTCATTTCGGCGATCATTTTCTGGATCTTCTTTTTGTCTCTGTTCCGGGTTTATAATGATTTCCGCGTTCGGAGCTTCTGGAAGATCATCTGGGGAATCTTTCAGGCAGGTGTGGCCACGACGCTGGCCATTGGCAGTATTGTGTTTCTTACCAAAATGACCCTCACCAGCCGCCTCTTTGTGCTGGCTTTTTCGTTTGATAGTGCCGTTTTGCTGATCATCCAGAAATACATGCTGCGCCTCTTTTTGATCTTTCTCCGCAAGAGCGGCTACAACAGCCAGAACCTTCTTATTGTAGGGACGGGAAAGAGGGCTCAGCGCTTTATCGAGCTGGTGAAACAGCACAAGGAGTGGGGATTCAATATTGTGGGCCTGATCGATGAGGAGCCAGCCCGGATCGGTCAGAGGATCATGGGGATCAAGGTGCTAGGCAAAATTTCAGACATTCCGCACCTGCTGCACAATTACGTGATCGACCGGGTGGTTTTTGTGGTACCACGTTCCTGGCTTGGACGGATTGAGGAGGCTATTTGGGCGTGCGAAAGCGAAGGGGTGGGTATTTACCTCTCGCTGGACCTTTACAATACAAAGATTTCCCGGGTCAAACAGACTGAATTTGCCGGTATTCCGCTGCTGGAATACGAGACCTTTTCGGCAAAGGAGTGGCAGCTGTTTGTAAAGCGGGCCATGGATATTGTGATTTCTCTCACGGGACTTATTCTGACTTTGCCGCTCTTTATTTTCATCGCCATCGGTATCAAATTGTCGAGCAAAGGGCCCATCATTTTCAAACAGGAGCGCTGCGGTTTGAACGGCAGGCGCTTCACCTTGTATAAATTTCGTACCATGGTTGTGGGGGCAGAACTGAAAAAGAAAGAACTTGAACGCAAAAACGAGATGCGGGGTCCCGTCTTTAAGCTGAAACGAGATCCGCGCGTGTTTCCTTTTGGCCGTTTTTTGCGGAAGACGAGTTTGGACGAGCTTCCGCAGCTGTTCAATGTTCTGAAAGGCGATATGAGCATCGTAGGACCGAGGCCGCCGCTACCGGTGGAAGTGGAAATGTACGAGATCTGGCAGCGGCGACGACTTAGCCTAAAGCCGGGCATTACCTGTATCTGGCAGGTAAGCGGGCGCAACATGGTGGACTTTGACCGCTGGATGGAAATGGATCTGGAATACATCGACAACTGGTCCCTCTGGCTGGATCTGAAAATTATCGCCAAAACCTTTTTTGTGGTTCTGTTTGGATATGGTGCATATTGAGAAACGAAATATTGATGATGGAGGTTCGTCATGCACATCGCTGTGATAGGTACCGGTTACGTAGGTTTGGTTACAGGAACCTGTTTTGCCGAATTTGGGAACGAAGTGATCTGTGTGGACAACGACGCGGAAAAGATTCGCAAATTGAATGAAGGGATCATCCCCATTTATGAGCCGGGGCTGGATGTTCTGGTTTCGAAAAACGTGAAGGAAAACCGCCTTTTCTTCACCACCGATCTGAAAGAGGCGGTGGAAAAGTCGCTGGTCATCTTTATTGCCGTAGGAACCCCGCCGAAGCCTGACGGCAGCGCCGACCTCAGTTTTATTGAAGCTGTGGCAAAAGACATCGCTAAATATCAGAACGGGTACAAGGTTATTGTGAATAAAAGTACCGCACCGGTAGGAACCGGAAAATGGATTAAGGGCATTATCGAAAAGAACCAGAAGAACAAGATGCCATTTGCTGTGGCCTCCAACCCTGAATTTTTGCGTGAGGGGTCTGCCATCGATGATTTCATGCGTCCGGACCGCGTGGTAATCGGAGCGGAGCAGGAAGAGGCGATCGCGATCATGAAAGATCTCTACAGCCCGCTCTACCTGATCGAAACACCGTTCGTTATTACCAACATCGAAACGGCCGAGCTCATCAAATATGCATCCAATGCTTTTCTGGCTACCAAAATTTCGTTTATCAACGAAATTGCCAATTTGTGCGAACTGGTTGGGGCAGATGTACACGATGTGGCCAAAGGCATGGGGCTGGACAACCGCATCGGCCGGAAATTTCTGCATCCGGGACCGGGGTTTGGCGGATCCTGCTTCCCCAAAGATACTCAGGCGATTTACAACCTGGCCAAGAAGAAGGGATATGAGCTGAAAATTATCGGCGCTACCATCGAAGTTAACCGCAAGCAACGCGAACGGATGCTGGAAAAGATCCGCAAAGGGCTTGGAGATGTGAAAGGCAAAACCCTCGCTGTTCTCGGGCTCTCCTTCAAGCCCAATACGGATGATATGCGCGATGCGCCTTCCATCGACATCATTAAGGGGCTGCTGCAGGACGGGGCGAAGATCAAGGCGTTCGATCCTGTGGCCATGGAAAATGCCCGAAAGATCCTTCCAGAAGTGCAGTACTGCAAAGAAACGTACGAGACAGTGAAAGACAGTGATGCCCTTATTTTCATGACGGAGTGGAACCAGTTCCGCAGTCTGGACATGCAGAAGATCAAGTCCCTGATGAAATCACCCGTGGTCTTCGATCTGCGGAACATTTATGAGCCGGACAAAATGGCTCAGCTTGGCTTTACATATTATTGCGTTGGTAGAAAGCATGTTGTTGGTGGAAAATAAAGCATTGTTTCATTTTAGTACAACGGCCCAGACCCGGATTGCTATTCGTAGAGCCTGCCTGATGTAGCAATTCGTTGTAATTATTGAAGTTATGCGCCGATTCGGCGCATTTCATTTTGGTACTCTTTTTGCCAACTAAAAAGAGCTAACGGGCAAATGGGCCGTTTTTCATTTATTGAACGAAAGTGTTTCAAAATGAATCAGAGGAAAAGATGAAGATTTTAATGATTGCACCGCAGCCATTTTTCCAGCCGAGGGGTACGCCGTTCAGTGTTCTGGGCCGCCTGAAAGCCCTTTCCGAACTGGGACATCAGGTGGACCTGCTCACCTACCACATCGGGAAGGATGTGGACCTTCCCAACGTGCAAATTATCCGGATTCCTTCCGTGCCGTTTATCAAAAAAATCAAGGTGGGGCCCTCTCTGGCAAAAATTCCTGTGGATGCTCTGCTGTTCTGGCTGGCGATCAAAAAGTTGAAAGCCCAAAAATATGACCTTTTGCACACTCACGAGGAAGCCGGATTCATGGGGATTTTGTTAAAGTCCTGGTTCGGAATTCCGCATTTGTACGACATGCACTCTAGCCTGCCGCAGCAGCTGGTGAACTTCCGTTTTTCCCGATCCCGGTTACTTCACGCCATCTTTTCCTGGCTGGAACAGAAAACCATCGAATCCGCCGATGGTGTAATTACCATCTGTCCGGACCTGTACAATTATGTGGAGCAGCATTTTGAAGCGAAGAATCACATACTCATTGAAAATGTGGTGGATTATTCCCAGATCTTTGGAGTGAACGGTAAAACGGATTTTCCTGTGTTTGTGGATCCCGATTTGGAGAAAAAAGTAAAGGTGGTTTATGTGGGTACATTTGAACCCTACCAGGGGATCGATCTTCTAATAGATGGAGCGGACCGGGTAATCGCCCGGGTACCCGATGCCCATTTCATTCTGGTTGGCGGCCGAGAGGATCAGGTGCAGCAATACCGGGAGCGAATTCGCGCCCGCGGGCTCAGTGCCCATTTCACGTTGACCGGTTCCGTATCCCCCGCTGTTGCGCACCGTTTCACCGAGTTTGCCGACATTCTGGTTTCGCCGAGAATTTCGGGCAATAACACACCGTTGAAGATCTATTCTTATCTGCGTTCGGGGAAGCCGGTGATTGCTACGCGACATATTACCCACACGCAGGTTCTGGATGACCGGGTGGCTATTCTGACGGAACCGGAGCCGGAAGCGTTTGCGGCCGGAATTGTGGAGGCGATCACCGATGCAGAAAAGCGGCGAAAAATTGTGGAAAATGCACGCCGCCTGGCAGAAGAGAAGTACAGCTACCGTGTCTATCTAAACAAAATTCGGCAGCTAATCGATAATATAACAAAGCAGGCGGGGACGTAGAGCCCATGTGCGGAATTTGTGGTGTGGCGTTTAACTCCAGCCAGAAAGCTGATTCACATCTTCTCCAGAGGATGTGCCGGACCATCGTGCACCGCGGTCCGGATGATGAGGGTATTTTCGTTGATGGCCGAGCGGGAATAGGTATGCGCCGGCTGAGCATCATTGATCTGCAAACCGGGCAGCAGCCGCAGTTCAACGAAACGGGAGATTTTGCCATTGTTTTCAACGGAGAGATTTACAATTTTCAGGAGCTCCGCCGGACGCTGCAGCAGAAGGGCCACACCTTCTGCACCAACAGCGATACGGAAACCATTCTTCATGCTTACGAAGAATACGGCGAGAAATGCCTCCAATATCTAAACGGCATGTTTGGGTTTGCCATTTACGATAAGCAGTCCGGGTCGTTCTTTCTGGCAAGAGACCGGATCGGAATCAAACCACTCTATTACTATTTTGACGAAAAAATCTTTGCCTTCGGTTCAGAAATCAAACCCATTCTGGAAGTTGAGGGAACGGACCGCACAGTGGATACGGAAGCCCTCAATCTATTTTTGACGTTTGAATATATCCCTGCACCAAGAAGTATTTTCAAATTTATCCGCAAGGTGCCTCCGGGCCATTATCTGATATACCGGCCACATCAAATTGAAGTGAAGAAGTACTGGGACGTGGAACTGGACGGCCCAAAATACCGGAATGAAGAGGAATATGCCGAGGAACTGCGCGGCCTGTTGCAGGATTCGGTTCGGCTGCGGCTGATCAGCGATGTGCCGCTGGGAGCATTTTTGAGCGGCGGGATTGATTCCAGCACGGTGGTAGCCCTGATGGCGCAGGTCATGGACCGGCCGGTCAAAACTTTCTCGATCGGGTTTGAGGATCAATCCTATAATGAACTAAATTACGCCCGCCTGATTGCCAAACGCTTTCAAACGGAACACACGGAATTTATCATCCGGCCAGATGCCATTGAACTGGTGGAAAAACTGGTATACCATCTGGACGAACCCCTGGGCGATTTTTCCATCTTTCCCACTTATCTTGTCTCCAAAATGGCCCGGGATCACGTCACGGTGATCCTTTCCGGCGATGGCGGCGATGAGCTTTTTGGTGGATACGAAACTTACATTGCCGACCGTCTGGTGCGAAAATACGGGATTGCCGGACAGGTGTTCCGCCGGAAGACCGTGCAAAAGCTGGTTTTGGCCCTGCCACCCCAAAAGCAGAAAAAGGGATTGATCAACAAACTGCGGCGGTTTGCCGAAGGGATGCAGTATCCGGAGGATCTCCAGCATGTGCGCTGGATGATCTTCCTGTCAGACCCGGACAGAATGCGGCTTTTCTCCGATGATTTGAAGGCGGAACTCAACGGCACCGTGCCCTATCAGTTTATCCGGGAATATTTTAACCGCGCACATGCTCGCCTGGATCTGCTGAACCAGCAGAACTTTGTGGATTTGAAAACTTATCTGGTGGATGACATCCTGGTGAAAGTGGACCGCATGAGCATGGCCACATCTCTGGAAGCCCGAGTACCTTTCTTAGATCACCGGGTTGTGCAAAAGGCATTTGAAATTCCAGGGGACTGGAAGATCCGGGGAAAGGATACCAAATACATTTTGAAGAAAGCCATGCGTGATCTGCTCCCGCGGGAGATCCTCTACCGCGATAAGCAGGGATTTAGCATTCCCATCAAGAACTGGATCCGTGAAGAGCTGCGTGAGATGATGTTAGATGTGCTGAACGAGCGGAAGCTGGCTCAGCAGGGATATTTCAATCCAGCATATGTGAACCGACTGATTGAAGAACATCTAAGCGGCAAAGAGAATCACAGTCACCGCCTCTGGGCCCTGATGATGTTTGAGCTGTGGTGCGAAAAGTTTCTAAGCAATGGGAAGGTTCCTACATGAAGCGTGAAGAAATAACTGAAGCCCGGATGCCAGATCTGAAACAGCAGATCCGGGCGTACTGGAACGAACACATCCACGACCTGGCCATTGCCAGGCATCCGGTGGGAACCCGCGGATTTTTTGAAGATCTGGCAGAATACCGTTTTGATAAGCTGCGATACTTGCCGCGGGTGGTTGATTTTTCCGCCTACCGGGGTAAACGATTGCTGGAAGTCGGGTGTGGAGTGGCGATTGATCTGGTGCGTTTTGCCGCAGGCGGTGCCCAGGTGGTGGGAATCGACCTGGCCGAAACATCCATTGAATTGGCCCGGAAGAACTTCGAATATGCGGGTTTGAAGGGCGAGTTTTATGTGATGGATGGTGAAGCGATGGAATTTGACGATGATTCATTCGATGTGGTATACGCCCACGGAGTTATCCAGTACACGGCCGATGATGCCCGGATGATCCGGGAAATTCACCGGGTGCTGAAACCGGGTGGCGAGGCCATCATGATGATATACAACCGTCTATCCTGGCTCAACTTTCTTTCCAAAATCATGAAGGTAGAACTGGAGCATGAGGATGCACCGGTGCTGCGGAAGTATTCGATTAAAGAGTTCCGCCAGCTGCTGGAGCCTTTCTCTGAAGTGAACATTGTACCGGAACGTTTTCCGGTAAAAACGCGCCTGCACACGGGCGTGAAAGCGTTTATTTACAATACCCTGTTTGTTGGGACATTTAATCTGTTGCCTAAATGGGTGGTCCGGCCGCTGGGCTGGCACATCATGGCGTTTGCAAGAAAGTGAACGGGCGATTATGACGGAAACTGAAAAGCGCACTGCTTTTGTAACCGGAGCGACAGGGTTCACCGGCGGGTATCTCTGCCGGAATCTGGTGGGCCGGGGGTACCGCGTGAAAGCCTTGGTGCGTCCGGGCAGGGACACTGCGGAGCTGGAAAACTTGGGCATAGAAATTGTTCACGGCGACCTGACCGACCCGGATTCTCTGGCCGGAAAGATGGATGGCGTGGATGTGGTCTTTCACATTGCGGCGGTATACCGCCAAGAAGGAATTCCCAGATCGGAATTCTGGCGGGTAAATGTGGACGGAACCCGACACATGCTGGATGAGGCCCTTCGGTCCGGGGTGAAACGGTTTGTCCACTGTTCCACGGTTGGGGTGCAGGGAGAAATCAAAAACCCGCCTGCCACCGAGGAGGCCCCTTACAATCCCGGGGATTGGTATCAGGAATCGAAAATGGAAGGCGAGCTGCTGGCGCTTTCGTACTTCAAGGAAAAAGGGCTTCCGGTAACGATCGTCCGGCCGGTGGGAATCTACGGTCCCGGGGATACACGGTTTCTCAAGATTTTCCGCCATATTAACAAAGGCACGTTCCGGATGATCGGTTCTGGAAAAGTGCTCTACCACCTCACGTTTGTGGAAGATCTGGTCGAAGGCATCGCCCTGGCGGGAGAAAAAGAAAACGCCGTGGGGCAGATCTACACGATCGGCGGTGAAGAATACGTTACTCTCAACGAGCTTGTGGAATTAATTGCTGGGATTCTGGGCAAAAAGGTGCCCAGGCTAAAAATTCCTGTCTGGCCGGTGTGGACGGCAGGTTTGTTGTGCGAATGGATTTGCCGGCCATTGCGGATTGAGCCGCCCATCTTCCGGCGGCGGGTCGATTTTTTTATCAAAGATCGGGCGTTTGATATCAGCAAGGCCAAACGGGAGCTTGGGTACCAGCCCAAAGTTCCGCTAAAGAAAGGGCTTGAGATTACAGCCCGCTGGTACAAGGAACAAGGCTGGCTGGATTGAACTGAACTTCAGGTAAAAGGTGCCGTTGTGGATTCTGCTGATGCCATGCGGTCCGTCTCCAGTCGGGGATGGGACTGACGTGGCGGAGCTGTGCCCGGCGGTCAGTTCGAAAAATAAAAAAAGAGGTTTCTTTTGAAGAAAATTGTCGTCAACGTTTTTAAGCTCTGTGTGAGTGCCTTTCTGATTTACTGGGTACTCCGTCAGACCGAACTGGACCATATCTGGGAAGCGGCGCGGCAAGCGGATGTTCGGCTTCTGCTGCTGTCGTTTTCGCTGCATGCTGTGGGGTATTACGCCAGTGCTTACCGGTGGCAGATCCTGCTGGCAGCCCAGGGACAGCGCATTCCGGTGTCCTATCTGGTAAATTCCTACGCGGTGGCCATGTATTTCAACAATATTCTTCCTTCCACCATCGGGGGCGACGTCGTCCGGGCGTACGACACATGGCGTTACGGTTTGCCGAAAGGGAAAGCGATTACCACGGTTCTGGTGGAGCGGTTTCTGGGGCTGCTGGGGCTTCTGGCGTTTGCCGTGGTAGCCATCTTTGTGGCTACGGATTTTTCCGGCAAAATTCCCAACCTGCCGTACTGGATCGGCGGGCTGTTTGCGGGTATGGTGCTCTTTACGCTGTTCATTTTCTCCAAGCAAAAGTACATCACCCAAGCCGGTGCATTGTTTGATTTGCCAGGCTTGAAAATCATCAAAAAGCAGGCAAAGAAGTTTTCGGATGCATTTCGCGATTTTCGTGGCAAAAACGCTGCCCTTTTGGGAGCGATCCTCCTGTCGCTTCTTTTGCAGATCAACGTCATTGTTCATTATTGGCTGATTGCCGAAGCGCTGGGGATGAATATACCGTTCACCAAGTTTCTGTTTATCATTCCCATTGCCCTTTTTGTAATGATGGTTCCGATTTCCATCAATGCCATCGGCTTGCGGGAAAACCTTTACGTTTTCTTTTTGAAGCCGTACGGCGCAACCGTAGCTCAGGTAATTGCCTTTTCGTGGATCGCCTACGGGATGATCCTGTTGCTGGGCATTTTGGGCGGAGTTTTGCTGGCATTTCGCAAACAGGGGAAACGAATTGAAGAGTTTCAAAAAAATGGAGAAGCGGCAATGAGCGGTGTTCAGGTGAATGCAGAAACCCGCCAGGAGAAGGAAATTCTGGATACCCAAAAAGCCCTCCTGGACGAACGGAAATCCAAAATGGAAAAGTACCAGGAACTGTTCCTGGGCGAAAAGGGGTTTTTCAAACTTCTTAAGTACGAACTGGTGATGACGCTTTGCAGCTGGGTTCCCGGA
>Ga0209426_1000546_pt1 | contig 35780 bp, 30 predicted proteins | sample Deesub1362B_J571_FD_187697 | JGI IMG/M metagenome (GOLD analysis project Ga0209426, IMG submission 187697) | Deep oceanic, basalt-hosted subsurface ecosystem from Juan de Fuca Ridge flank, Pacific Ocean, CORK Borehole 1362B_J2.571 (SPAdes)... ...
GATCTGATGCCGACGCAGGGATCGTGGCGGCCCTTGGTGCGCAGATCGACCTCCTGGCCCGCCTCGTTCAGCGTCTGGCGCGGGATCAGGATCGACGAGGTCGGCTTGAAGGCGACGCGCGCGACGACGGGCTGCCCCGTCGAAATGCCGCCCAGGATCCCGCCGGCATGGTTGGACAGGAACGCCGGCTGGCCGTCCGGCCCCAGGCGCATGGCGTCGGCGTTGTCCTCGCCGGTCAGGGCGGCGCTGGCGAAGCCCTCGCCGATCTCGACGCCCTTGGCGGCGTTGATCGACATCAGCGCGGCGGCCAGCTCGGCGTCCAGCTTGCCATAGAGCGGCGCGCCCCAGCCGGCCGGAACGCCGATCGCCTCGACCTCGACGATCGCCCCGGTCGACGAGCCGGCCTTACGGATCTTTTCCAGGTGCTCTTCCCACACGGGCACGATCGCGGCGTCGGGGGACCAGTAGGGGTTCCGCTCGACCTGGCCCCAGTCCCAGTTTTCGCGGTTGATCGCGTGCGGCCCGATCTGGGTCAGGGCCGCGCGCACGGTGACGCCGGGGATGACGAGGCGCGCGATCGCGCCGGCCGCCACCCGCGCGGCGGTCTCGCGCGCCGAGCTGCGCCCGCCGCCGCGATAGTCCCGCACGCCGTACTTGGCGAAATAGGCGTAGTCGGCATGGCCGGGGCGGAAGGCCTGGGCGATCTCGGAATAGTCCTTTGACCGCTGGTCGGTGTTCTCGATCATCAGGCTGATCGGCGTGCCGGTCGTGCGCTGGCCGTTGCTGCGCTCGTCCTTGAACACGCCCGACAGGATGCGCACCGCGTCCGGCTCCTGGCGCTGGGTCACGAACTTGCCGTTCCCCGGGCGACGCTTGTCGAGAAAGCCCTGGATCATCTCGGCCGTCAGCGCGATCCCGGGCGGGCAGCCGTCGACGACGCAGCCCAGGGCGGGCCCGTGGCTCTCGCCCCAGGTGGTGACGCGGAACAGGTGGCCGAAGGTGTTGTGCGACATGGCGCGGCTTCTAGCGGAAACCGGGCGAGGGCGCAAAAGCGGGGCGGCTTTCGCGCCGGCGCGAAGAACCTCTCCCGCGAGAGAGGTTCCCTGGTTCGCTTCAATCGTATGTTCGCGGCGCCCCGTTATTCGCAGGGATAGGTGGTCTCGGTATAGTAAGCGCTGCTCGTACCCCAAATCTGCGTGATGCCTTGGCCCAGGCAAGGCCTGTACATGCCGCCGACCTCGGTCGTGTGCTCAGGCTCGGCGTAATAGATGCGCTCATAGGCGACCGGCGGATAGGCGAACGCGACGGCGGGCAGGAAGCTGAGGGCGATCGCGCCGCCCAGAGCGATCTTCGTGGCAAGTTTGCTGATCATTACAGTCTCCACGGTCGAGGCGCGGGAGATTATCTCTCGTGCAACTTCAGACTGTATCAATTTTCGCCCCGCGTCACGCGTTCAAGCGCTTGTGTGGAAGGTTTATATATAGCAAGCTATATAGCGAGCTATTAATCGGAGGCGCGTGATGGATGTCGATCTGTTGGCCGGGTTTGGCGTGGGGTTCCTGGGCAGCCGGCTCAAGCGTCTGGCCGAGCGGATGCAGGCCGACGCCGCCGAGGTGGCGCGCGCGTTCGACCTGCCGGTGCAGCCGGCCCAGATGTCGCTGCTGATGACCATCCGCCTGCACGGCCCGATCGCGGTCGGCGCTCTGGCCGAGCGGCTGCGGCTGGCCCAGCCCACGGTCACCCGGGCTCTGGGCGCGCTGGAGGCCGAGGGGCTGGTCGAGGTGCGCCGCGCGCCGGGCGACGGCCGGACCAAGCGGTTGGCCCTGACGGAGAAGGGCCAGGCGGTCATGGCGCGCGTCCAGACCGGCATGTTGCCCGGCATCGAGGCCGCCGCCGCGCAGCTGGTCGAGGGGCTGGAGGGCGATGTCATGCTGAGCCTGGCCAAGATCGAGGCGCGGCTGGCCGAAAGGTCGTTACTCGCGCGCATCGAAAGCGCCCCGACGCCGACGATGTGGGCGCGCGACTTCTCGGACGATCTGGCCGAGGCCTTTCACCGGATCAACGCCGAGTGGATCCAGTCGATGTTCACCCTGGAACAGAACGACATCGACCTTTTGTCGCGGCCGCGCGAGCTGATCCTCGACAAGGGCGGGGTGGTGCTGTTCGCCGAGACGGCGGCGATGGGCGTGGTCGGAACCTGCGCCCTGATGGCCTCCAAGGACGGCTGGTTCGAGCTGACCAAGATGGGCGTCCTGGAAAGCGCCCGGGGGCTGAAGGTCGGCGAATTCCTGCTGACCAAGGTTCTGGAGCGCGCGTCCAGCCTGGGTGTCGACAAGCTGTACCTGCTGACCAACACCAAGTGCGCGCCGGCCATCCACCTCTACGAGAAGCTGGGCTTCGTCCACGACGCCGAGATCATGCGCCTGTTCGGGGCGCGCTACGCCCGTTGCGACGTGGCGATGTCCTACCGGCCGCGCCGGGACTGAACGAAGGCGGTTGGCAAGCGTCTCGCTGTCGGGTTACGTTTGTAAAACGCGGTGCGGCTGGGGAGACGGACATGACGCCCGAAGGCTTTCACATCGAACGGGTGAAGATCGCGGCGCCGGGGCGCGTCCAGCGGCGTCGGGCGACCGTGGCGCTGGTCCTGACAGGCCTGGCCAGCCTGCCGATCTTCCACGCGGTCGCTCAACACACGCGCGACGACGTCGCCGAGCGCGAGGCCTATTGGAGCGTCTCGGGCCAGCCCTGCCAGCCCTTGGCCCCCGAACGCTTCGCCAGTGTCTCCACGCCGCCGCAGGTCACGGCCTATGACGGAACGGTCTATCAGCGTCATGGCGGGGCCATGACCTGCACACATCGCGTCGAGACGATCGGCGGCGCGTCCGTGCGCTATCCGGTGTGCAAGTTCACCTCGCCGGACTATCTGGCGGTGGTCGCGGACGGACGCCAGACCTTCTACGACCTGACCATGGGCCGCGCCGCGAGCGTCGCGGTGGTCAATGGACAGGTCCGCTGCGGGGTGAGCGCGAAGTTCGCGATGTAGACCTCACGCCACCCGTCCCAGAACCGACCGCAGCGTCTCGACCATCCGGTCGATGTGGCTCTTCTCCAGGATCAGCGGCGGAGAGAGGGCGATGGTGTCGCCGGTGACGCGGATCAGCAGGCCTTCGTCGAAGCAGGTCTCGAACACCTCGGTCGCGCGGGCGGTCGGGGCGCCGTCGCGCGGCGCGAGCTCAATGCCGGCGACGATGCCGAGGTCGCGGATGTCGATCACGTGGCGGGCGTCGGCCAGCGTGTGGATGGCCTCGCGCCAGTAGCCCTCGATCGCGGCGGCGCGGGCGAAGAGGTCGTCCTCGCGGTAGGTCTCCAGCGTCGCCAGCCCCGCCGCGCAGGCCAGAGGGTGGGCCGAATAGGTGTAGCCGTGGAAGAGCTCGATCGGCGCCTCGGCGCCCGCCAGCATGGCGTCATAGATGGCGGTCGAGGCGGCCACCGCGCCGCAGGGCACGGCGGCGTTGGTCAGTCCCTTGGCCAGGCACATCAGGTCGGGCGTGACGCCGAAACGGTCGGCGGCGAACGGGGCGGCCAGGCGTCCGAAGCCGCTGATCACCTCGTCGAAGATCAAGAGGATGTCGTGGCGGTCGCAGATGGCGCGCAGGCGCTCCAGATACCCTTTTGGCGGAACCAGCACCCCGGTGGAGCCGGCGACGGGCTCGACGATCACCGCGGCGATGTTGGAGGCGTCGTGCAGGGCCACGATGCGTTCCAGATCGTCGGCCAGATGCGCGCCGTGCTCGGGCTGGCCCTTCGTGAACAGGTTGCCGGGGACGCCGTGGGTGTGGGGCAGGTGGTCCACGCCGGTCAGCAGGCCTCCGAAGGTCTTGCGGTTGGTCGAGATGCCGCCCACCGAAATGCCGCCGAAGCCGACGCCGTGATAGCCGCGTTCGCGCCCGATCAGCCGGGTCTTGGTCCCCTTGCCCCGGGCGCGGTGATAGGCGAGGGCGATCTTGAGCGCCGTGTCGACCGACTCCGAACCGCTGTTGGTGAAAAAGATACGGTCCAGGCCCTTCGGCGTGATCTGGGCCAGGCGCGAGGCGAACTGGAAGGCCAGCGGGTGGCCCATGTTGAAGCTGGGGGCGAAGTCCATTTCCGCCGCCTGCTTCTGGATCGCCTCGCGAATGCGGGGGCGGTCGTGGCCGGCGTTGACGCACCAGAGGCCGGCGGTTCCGTCCAGCACCTCGCGGCCCTCGGGGGTGCGATAGAACATGCCCTTGGCCGAGGCCAGCAGGCGCGGATGGGCCTTGAAGCGCCGGTTCGGCGTGAACGGCATCCAGAAGGCGTCGAGGTCGTTGGCGCCGAAGTCGGGCATGGGAGGCTTCCCTTGGAGAGGCCTTGCATTGTGATCGCAATTTGATCTTCTTCGAAAGGGTTTCCTTCCATCCGACGTCCCCGGCGAACGCCGGGGCCCGGATGGCGGGCATTGGCGTGGGCTCCGGAAGGCGCCGGGCTCATCCCGTCAGCCCACGCGCTTTTGGATCTGGATCCCGGCCTTCGCCGGGAAGGTCGGGAGAGGGAGATGGCCGCCGTTCGCAGACCCCTCGCCGATTCCCAGGCCGTGCATGATCAAGTGTACGCGGCGATCCGGCGGGCGCTGATCACCGGTCGCATCGCGCCGGGCAAGGGCGTCAGCTTGCGAAGCCTGGCCGCCGAGTTGGGCGTCTCGCCGATGCCGGTGCGGGACGCGGTCCGGCGGCTGGTCGCCGAGCGGGCGCTGGCGATCAACCCGGCCAACAAGCGCCTGTCCGTGCCGTCCCTGACCGCCGACCGGCTGGAGCAGCTGGCCCTGGCCCGGCTGTGGGTCGAGCCGGAGCTGGCGGCGCGCGCCGCCGCGGGCGCCGACGCCGGCCTGATCCGCCAGCTTCAGGCCGTGGACGCCGATCTCGACGAAGCGCTTAGACTGGGCGATGTCGATCGCTACATGACGGCCAACCACGCCTTTCACTTCACGCTTTACGAGCGGGCCGGGGCCGAGGTGCTTCTGGCCATGGCCGGGGGGCTCTGGCTGCAGATCGGGCCGTTCATGCGGGTGGTGTTCGGCCGCGTTGGGGCCAACGACCTGGCGGCCGACCACCACGCCCAGGCCATCGCCGCGCTGAAGGCCAAGGACGCCGAAGGCGCCCGCCGCGCCATCGCCGCTGACCTTTCCGAAGGCATGGACAAGATGCGGGCCGCCGTGGAGGGTGTGTCGTGAACCCTCGGCTTGACAGGGTCGCGAGGTCGGAAAACTGTGATCACAGTTGTCAGGATCTTGTCCCGTGACCATGCCCGCCGCCATCGCCGCGCCGTCCGGAGGCTTCGCGCCGACGGGCGTCGCGCGCGCCGCTCGCGCGTTGCATAACGGCGCCGAGCCGAAGTCGGCGCGTCGAGGCAATCCGTGATGACCCCTCTCAAACTCATTGAAACCCAAGCCTTCATCGACGGCCAGTGGATCGCGGGCGAGCGCGCGTTCGAGGTGCTGGATCCGGCGACCGGCGCCGTGATCGCCAAGGTCGCCGATCTTGGTCCCGACGAGACGCGGACGGCGATCGCGGCCGCGCATCGCGCCTTTCCCGCCTGGGCCGGCCAGACGGCCAGGGCGCGCGGGGCGATCCTGCGCCGGTGGAGCGACCTGATGCTCGCCCACGCCGACGACCTGGCCCGCCTGATGACCGCCGAACAGGGCAAGCCGTTGGCCGAGGCCAAGGGCGAGGTCGCCTATGGCGCGGCGTTCATCGACTGGTTCGCCGACGAGGCCAAGCGCGCCTACGGCCACACGATCCCGACCCCCATGCCTGGCAAGCGCCTGGCCTCGATCAAGCAGCCGGTCGGCGTCTGCGCCGCCATCGCGCCGTGGAATTTCCCGATCGCCATGATCACCCGCAAGGTCGGGCCGGCCCTGGCCTCGGGCTGCACCGTGGTGGTCAAGCCGGCCGCCGAGACGCCGCTGTGCGCGCTCGCCATCGCGCGCCTGGCGGTCGAGGCGGGCGTGCCGGCCGGGGTGCTGAACGTGGTGACGACCACCAACTCCAGCGCTGTCGGCAAGACGTTGTGCGAGGACGGCCGGGTGCGGAAGCTGTCGTTCACCGGCTCCACCCCGATCGGCAAGGTGCTGTACGAGCAGTGCGCCGGCACGATGAAGAAGCTCAGCCTCGAGCTGGGCGGCAACGCCCCCTTCATCGTCTTCGACGACGCCGACCTGGAAGCCGCCGTCGACGGCGCGATCGCCAGCAAGTACCGCAACACCGGCCAGACCTGCGTCTGCGCCAATCGGCTGATCGTGCAGTCGGGCATCCACGACGCCTTCGTCGCGCGCCTCGCTGAAAAGGTCGCGGCGATGAAGGTCGGGCCGGGGACGGAAGACGGCGTGGTGATCGGGCCGCTGATCAACGACAAGGCCATTCAGAAGGTCGAGGCCCTGGTGCGCGAGGCGGTGGCTGGCGGGGCCAAGGCGGTGGTGGGCGGGGACCGCCACGCCCTGGGCGGCCTGTTCTATCAGCCCACGGTTCTGACGGGCGCGACACCGGCCATGCGCCTGTTCAACGAGGAGATCTTCGGCCCGGTCGCCCCGATCGTGAAGTTCGAGACGGAAGCCGAAGCCGTCGATCTGGCCAACGCCACGCCCTTTGGCCTGGCAGCCTACTTCTACAGCCGCGACGTCGGCCGCTGCTGGCGCGTGGCCGAGGCGATCGAGGCCGGCATGGTCGGGATCAACGAAGGCCTGATCTCCACCGAGGTCGCGCCGTTCGGCGGGGTCAAGGAGTCGGGCCTGGGCCGCGAGGGGTCTTCGGAGGGGCTCGAGGAGTATCTGGAGACCAAGTACCTGTGCTTTGGCGGGGTGGGATGACGCGCTCTCAGTCCCAACAAATACACCCGTCATTCCCGCCCTTGTGGCGGGAACCCCTCCCTCCGCCGCAAGGGCGGGAGGGGCGGACCGCAGGCGGTCCGCGGGCGTCGCAAGTGCGGGCTGAACCAGGGTTTCCCGCCACAAGGGCGGGAATGACGGTTGAATGGGGAGGGGCGGTGGAATGATCGCTGACCTCACCCGCTCCCTCTCCGATCTGCTGACCCAGGAACGCGCCCGCTTCCTGGCCGAACACCCCCGCTCGGTCGCCATGGCCAAGGCGGCCGCCGCGCACTGGCGCGGCGGGGCGCCGATGCACTGGATGAACGATTGGGCCAGTCCGTCGCCGATCTTCGCCGCCCAGGGCGTCGGGGCGCAGATCGCCGATGTCGACGGCAAGCTCTATGACGACTTCTGCCTGGGCGACACGCCCTCGATGTTCGGCCATGGCGACGCCTCGGTGGCGGCGGCCGTCGCCGACCAGATCAAGCGCGGCGCTGGCTTCATGCTGCCGACGCCGTCCGCCGCCATCGTCGGCAAGCTCCTGGCCGAGCGCTTTGGCCTTCCGCTGTGGCAGGCGGCGACCACGGCCAGCGACGCCAACCGCGCGGCGATCCGCTGGGCGCGGGCGGTCACCGGCCGGCCGGTTATCTTGGTGTTCGACGGCTGCTATCACGGCATGGTCGACGACGCCTTCGTGGTGCTGAAGGCTGGCGGACCCGCGATGAAGCCGGGCCTGCTGGGCCAGGTCCACGACCTGACGGCGACCACCCGCGTCGTCCCGTTCAACGATATCGCCGCGCTGGAAGCGGCCCTGGCGCCCGGCGATGTCGCCGCCGTCCTGGCCGAGCCGGTGATGACCAACTGCGGCATGATCCTGCCCGAGTTCGGCTTCCACGAGGCCCTGCGCCGCCTGACCCGCGACGCCGGGACCCTGCTGATCATCGACGAGACCCACACGATCTCGACCGGCCCCGGCGGCTATACGCGCGCCCACGGCCTGGAGCCGGACGTCTTCGTCCTGGGCAAGGCGATCGCCGGCGGCGTGCCGGCGGCCGTGTGGGGCGTCACCGCCGCGCTCTCGGCGCGGATGGACGACGCGCGGGCCAGGATTGGGCCGGGACAGTCCGGCATCGGCACGACGCTGTCGGGCAATGCGCTGGCCATCGCCGCCATGCGCGCGATGCTGAGCGAGGTGATGACCGACGCCGCCTACGCCAGGATGCTGGCCGGCGCCGAGCGGCTGGTGGCGGGGCTGAGGGGCGTGATCGCCGGGCGGAGGCCGCCCTGGTCGGTGGTCCATGTCGGGGCGCGGGTCGAGCTGGTGTTCGCCGATCCGCCGCCGAGGAACGCCGCCCAAATGCGAAAAGCGCTGGACCACCAGGCGGTGGAAGCGCTGCATCTGTGGCTGATCAACCGAGGGGTGCTGATCGCGCCCTTCCACAACATGATGCTGGTCTCGCCCGTCACCGAAGACGCGGCGATCGACCGGCTGGTCGCGGCCGTGGACGGGTTCGCGGCGGCGATGGGGGAGATAAATTGATGAGCGGGACGCTAACGGAAACCCTCTCCCGGCGGGAGAGGGCGGGGCCCAAGGCGCAGCCTTGGGGGGGTGAGGGATTTCACCCTCGACCGGCTTCTCGCCCTGACTTTTCCGGAAAGGCTTTACCCCCTCACCCCCCCACGTCCTACGGACGCGGGTCCCGCCCTCTCCCCACGGGAGAGGGGTCATGGTGATGGTCGCCGACATCCAGGAATGCCGCGACTTCCTGGCCGCGAACCCTCAGGTGCGGTTCGTCGAGGTGTTCTTCACCAGCATGACCGGCGTGCCGCGCGGCAAGCGGCTGCGGGTCCATGAGCTGGAGGCGATCTACGAATACGGCCGCTTCCTGCCGGGCTCGGTGCTGGTGGTCGACACCACGGGGGCGGACTGCGAGGACACGGGCCTAGTCTGGGAGGACGGCGACGCCGACCGCCGCGCGCGGCCCGTCCCGGGAACCCTGACCCTGGCGCCCTGGCTGGGACCCGACGTCGCCCAGGTCATGCTGTCGATGTACGAGCTGGACGGGACGCCGAACGACCTCGATCCCCGTCACGTGCTGCGACGGGTGCTGGACCGCTACGCCGCCGATGGTCTGACGCCGGTCGCCGCTTGCGAGCTGGAATACTACCTCGTCGACCTGGAACGCGGGCCGCGCGGCGAGCTCCTGCCCGCCAAGTCGGCCCTGACCGGCCAGGCCCCGACCGGCATCCAGGTCTACGGCCTGCCGGAGCTGGAGGCCCACGCTCCGTTCCTGCGCGAGCTGTGGGACGTCGCCGACGCGATCGGCGTGCCGCTGGAGGGCGCGATCTCGGAATTCGCGCCGGGCCAGGTCGAGTTGACCCTCAAGCACAAGGCCGACGCCCTGCGCGCGGCCGACGACGCGGTGCTCTACAAGCGCGCCGCCAAGGGCGTGGCTTTGCGCCACGGCTGCGAGGCGACCTTCATGGCCAAGCCCTGGAGCGACCGGGCCGGCAACGGCTTCCACGTCCATCTCAGCATCAACGACGCCAGCGGCAATAACCTGTGCGCGGCGGAGGACGTCGAGGGCTCGGCGCTGCTCAAGCACGCCATCGCCGGCATGAAGGCCCTGCTGGGCGAGGGCATGGCGATCCTGGCGCCCAACGCCAACAGCTACCGCCGCTTCAAGGCCAACAGCTACGCGCCGGTGGCGCCGACCTGGGGCGTGAACAACCGCACCGTCTCGCTGCGCGTGCCGGCCGGTCCGCCGCACACCCGCCATGTCGAGCACCGCGTGGCGGGCGCGGACGCCAATCCGTATCTGGTCCTGGCCGTGCTGCTGGCCAGCGCCCACCACGGCCTCACGAACAAGCTCGATCCGGGGCCGGCGGTGGTCGGCGACGGCTACGCGGCCGCCGCCAAGGAGAACATCCGCCTGCCCAACAACTGGTTCGCCGCCGTGGACCTGTTCGCGACCTCGGAGGTCCTGCGCGACTATCTGGGCGAGCGTTTCGTGGACATGTTCGTGTCGGTCAAGCGCACGGAACAGGCGCGCTTCTTCGAGGTCGTCACCGAGCTCGATTTCGATTGGTATCTCCGCAACGCGTGAAGTTGCGTGGTGAGTGAGGGGGCTCCTTTCCCCGTCCAAGGGGGAGCGAGTGAGTGCCGCGAACGTCATGTCCGTGATCGGACAACCTAGAGGGAGATAGGGGACCATGAGCACTATCACGGGGAGGGGCCTGAACCGCCGCTCGCTTCTGGCCGCGACCGGCGCGGCCGCCATCGGCATGACCTTCACCGCCTGCGGTGAGAAGCCGAAGGCCGCCGGCGCCGGCGGCGAGGAGCCCAAGCTCAACTTCTACAACTGGGACACCTATATCGGCGAGACCACCCTGGCCGACTTCAAGAAGGCCACGGGCGTCGACGTGAACATGAGCCTGTTCGCGACCAACGACGAGCTGTTCGCCAAGCTGAAGGCGGGCAATCCCGGCTTTGACGTCATCGTGCCGTCCAACGAGTTCGTGACGCGGATGACCCAGGCCGACATGCTGACGCCGCTGGATCACGCCAAGATCCCGAACATCAAGAACATCGACCCGACGTTCCTCAATCCCGACTACGATCCGGGCCGCAAGTTCTCGATGCCCTATACTTGGCTGCTGCTGGGCATCGGCTATCGCAAGAGCAAGGTCCAGGGCGTGCCCGACAGCTGGAAGTGGCTGTTCGACAGCGACAAGTACAAGGGCCGCATCGCCCTGCTGTCCGAAAGCGCCGACCTGGTGCGGCTGTCGGCCAAGTATCTGGGGCACTCGCTGAACAATATCCCCGCCGACATGATCCCCCAGATCGAGAAGATGCTGATCAAGCAGAAGCCGTTCGTGAAGGCGTTCCACGACGACAACGGCCAGGACATGCTGCTGGCCGGCGATGTCGACCTGGTGCTGGAGTACAACGGCGACATCGCCCAGGTGATGCGGGAAGACCCCGATCTCGACTTCGTGGTGCCCAAGGAAGGCAGCCTGATCAACTCCGACAGCCTGTGCATCCCGAAAGGCGCGCCGCGTCCCAACAACGCCCACGCCTTCATCAACTATCTGCTGGACGCCCAGGCCGGCGCGGCGATCACCAAGAAGATCCTCTATCCGACGCCGAACGCGGCGGCCAAGGCGCTGATGCCCGACAGCTACAAGAAGAATCCGGTGATCTTCCCGCCCCCCGAGGTGATGGCCAAGTGCGAATACGGCGCCTTCGAGGGCGCGGAAAAAGCCAGCCTCTACGAGGAGGTGATCACCCGGGTGCGGGCGGCCTGAGAACCCTTCCCCCTTGATGGGGGAAGGGCAGGGATGGGGGTGACTCCGGCAGCGGACGTCACCCCGGCCTCGCCAAGTTCTGAACCGCTTTCACCCCCAACCCCGCCCTTCCCCCATCAAGGGGGAAGGGAGAGACGCTGACGATGGAACAATCCTGGAAACAGGCCAAGGCCGTGTTCGCGGCCGCGCTGGGACCGCCGCTGGCTTGGCTGGTGGTGTTCTTCGTCGCGCCGATGGCGATCGTCTGGGCCTACAGCTTCGGTCACAACGCCGGCCTGACCCAGATCGCCATCACCGGCACGTTCCAGAACTACGCCCGGGCGATCGAGCCGCTGTACCTGCTGATCTTCCTGAAGTCGGCCTGGGTGGCGGGGCTGACGACGGTGCTCTGCCTGGTGCTGGGCTTCCCGGTGGCCCTGGCCATCACCTTCGCGTCCGACAAGGCCAAGACCTGGCTGCTGCTGCTGGTCATGCTGCCGTTCTGGACCAACCTCTTGATCCGCACTTACGCCCTGATCGCGGTGCTGCGCACCGAGGGCTACGTCAATATGAGCCTGGAATGGCTGTGGAAGGGCGGCGGGACCCTGGCGGCGCTGGCGGGGCTGAAGCCGTTCGAGCCGTTCCAGCCGCTGGAGCTGCTGCACAACAATTTCGCGGTCGTGTTGGGGCTGGTCTACGTCCACCTGCCGTTCATGGTGCTGCCGCTCTATTCGGCCCTCGATCGCCTCGACAAGTCGCTGCTGGAAGCCAGCCTCGATCTTGGCGCCGGGCACCTGCGGACGCTGTTCAAGGTGGTGGTCCCGCTGGCCCTGCCGGGTATCGCCTCGGGCGTGCTGATCACCTTCATCCCGGCGCTGGGGGCCTATCTGACCCCCGACCTGCTCGGCGGTCCCGACAGCCAGATGATCGCCAACGTGATCGAACGCCAGTTCAAGCGCGCCAACGACTGGCCGTTCGGCGCGGCCATGTCGTTCGTGCTGATGTACCTGACCTTCATCGCCATCGCCGTGCAGGGCCTGCTGGCGAAGCGGACGCCGGAGGGCAGGGGATGAGCGCCCTGATCCGAGCCATAGCGCCCCCTCCGTCACGCCGCGTATCCGCGGCGCGCCACCTCCCCCGCGTCGCGGGTGAGGAGGGATGTCATCCTCCCCCGTGCAACGGGGGAGGTGGATCGACGCGAAGCGGCGAGCCGGAGGGGGCGCTCTGATGGCCAAGAAATCGCCCCCCGGTCCTCTGGAATACCTGCGCCGATGGCCGATGCGGGCCTGGCTGGCGGCGGTGTTCGTATTCCTCTACGCGCCGCTGGTCGCGCTGATGGCGTTCAGCTTCAACGACAGCCGGCGCAACATCGTCTGGAAGGGCTTCACGCTCAAATATTACGACAAGCTGTTCCATGACTCGGCCCTGCTGGAAGCCTTCGCCAACAGCCTGACCATCGCGGCGGTTTCGACGGTGATCAGCCTGGCCCTGGGCGCGATGGCGGCGCTGGCGCTGTGGCGGTTCCGCTTCGTCGGCAAGACGGCGCTGGACGGCGCCATGGCCCTGCCGATCGTCGTGCCCGAGATCTGCATGGGCGTGGCCATGCTGGTGTTCTTCGCGCGGGTCATGCCCTGGCCGCAGGGTCTGCCGTGGCCGCTGGACCTGGGGGCGATCATCATCGCCCACGTGTCGTTCTCGTTCCCGTTCGTGGCGGTCGTCGTGCGGGCTCGCATGGCCAGCTTCAACCGCGAGATGGAGGAGGCCGCCCGCGACCTGGGGGCCGGCGAGTTCCGCACGATCCGCGACGTGATCCTGCCGCATATGGCGCCGTCGCTGGTGGCGGGGGCCCTGCTGGCCTTCACGCTCAGTCTCGACGACTTCGTGATCACCTTCTTCACCGCCGGACCCGACACCGTGACCTTCCCGGTGAAGGTCTATTCGATGGTCCGCTTCTCGGTGACGCCGGAGGTCAACGCCGCCTCGACGGTGCTGATCGTGCTGACCGTGCTGCTGACCGCCGCGGCGCTGAAGCTGCAGGGAAACGCCGCGGCGACGGCGGGGCATGGGGGGGACGGGAAATGAGCATGTTCGCAGCGCCCTTTCCGTCTCGCCGCTTCGCGTCGATCCACCTCCCCCGTTTCACGGGTGAGGAGCGTGGAATGTCCTCCTCCCACGCAAGGCGGGGGAGGTGGCGCGATGCGGATGCGCATCGTGACGGAGGGGGCGCTTTGCTGGCCGGGAACGTGTATGTCGGGGGACAATCGAAGTGACCAAGCCCATCATCACCTTCGAGAACGTCACCAAGCGCTTCGGCAAGCTGGCGGCGGTCGACGACGTCTCGCTGACGGTCAACGAGGGCGAGTTCTTCGCGCTGCTGGGGCCGTCGGGTTGCGGCAAGACCACGCTGCTGCGGATGCTGGCCGGGTTCGAGACCCCCACCGAGGGGCGGATCCTGATCGACGGCCAGGACATCTCCAACGTGCCGCCCAACAAGCGGCCGGTGAACATGGTGTTCCAGTCCTACGCCGTGTTTCCGCACATGAACGTCGCCGACAACGTCGCCTATGGCCTTGTGGTCGACAAGGTGGGCAAGGCCGAGCGCGATCGCCGCGTCGAGGAGGCGCTGGAGCTGGTGCAGCTGGGCGGCTATGGCGGCCGCAAGCCCGACCAGCTGTCCGGCGGCCAGCGCCAGCGCGTGGCCCTGGCCCGGGCGCTGGTCAAGCGGCCGCGCGTGCTGCTGCTGGACGAGCCGCTGTCGGCCCTGGACGCCAAGCTGCGCGAGCAGATGCGCACCGAGCTCTGCACCCTGCAGGAGAAGGTCGGGATCACCTTCATCATGGTCACCCACGACCAGGACGAGGCCCTGGCCCTGGCGACCCGTTGCGCGGTGATGAACAAGGGCGTGCTGCGGCAGGTGGCCTCGCCGAACGATCTCTATGAGTTCCCCAACAGCCGGTTCGTCGCCGACTTCATCGGCCAGGTGAACCTGTTCGAGGGCGTGCTGGCCGTCGACGAGCCCAGCCACGCGGTGATCCGCTCGCCGGACCTGCCGGTCGACATCTTCCTGGACCACGGCGTCACCGGCGCGCGCGGCGGCGCGGTCTGGGCGGCGATCCGGCCCGAGAAGATCGAGCTGCACAAGATCGAGGGCGAGGCCACGCCCAATCTCGGCGACGCCCCCACCGGGACCAACGCCATCCAGGGGGTCATCAAGCACGAGGCCTATCTGGGCGGGTCCTCGACCTACGAGGTCGAGGTTCTTACGCCCAATGGGGGCGGGCGGCGGATCAAGGTCCAGCGCTCGAACCTGACCCGCTGGGACCAGGAGGACTTCAAGCTGGGCGAGACGGTGTGGCTGTGCTGGCACGCCTGCTCGCCGGCGGTGCTGTTGAGCTAGCTATTTCCCCTCCCCCTCGCTGGGGGAGGGGCGGGGGTGGGGGTGACGCGGCGGTTCAACCGAGCCGGGTTCGGACGCGCTGTCACCCCCATCCCCGACCCTTCCCCCATCAAAGGGGGAAGGGGGCGCAACGAGAAAAGATTATCGTCAGGAGCCACCGATGACCGTCCCGATCCGCAACCACGACATCGCCGAGCTCAAGCGCCTGGATCTGGCGCACCACCTGCCGGCCCAGGCCGACCACAAGGTCATCGCCGAGCTGGGCGGCAGCCGGATCATCACCCGCGCCGAGGGCTGCCACATCACCGACGGCGAGGGCCACAGGATCCTCGACGGCATGGCCGGGCTTTGGTGCGTCAATGTCGGCTATGGCCGCACCGAGCTGGCGGAAGCCGCCTACGAGCAGATGCTGGAGCTGCCATACTACAACACCTTCTTCAAGACCGCGACGCCGCCGACCGTGACCCTGGCGGCCAAGATCGCCGAGAAGATGGGCGGCCATCTGACCCACGTGTTCTTCAACTCGTCGGGCTCGGAGGCCAACGACACGGTCTTCCGGCTGGTCCGCCACTACTGGAAGCTCAAGGACCAGCCGCAGCGCAAGGTCTTCATCAGCCGCTGGAACGCCTATCACGGCTCGACCGTGGCCGGGGTCTCGCTAGGGGGCATGAAGCACATGCATGTGCAGGGCGACCTGCCGGTTCCCGGCGTCCACCATGTGATGCAGCCCTATGCGTTCGGCGACGGCTTCGGCGAGGACCCGGCCGCCTTCCGCGACCGCGCGGTCAAGGAAATCGAGGACAAGATCCTCGAGGTCGGCCCCGAGAACGTCGCGGCCTTCATCGGCGAGCCGGTGCAAGGGGCGGGCGGGGTGATCATCCCGCCGGATGGCTACTGGCCGGCGGTCGAGGCCCTGTGCCGCAAGTACGGAATCCTGCTGGTCTGCGACGAGGTGATCTGCGGCTTTGGGCGCCTGGGCCAATGGTTCGGCCACCAGCACTACGGCATCAAGCCGGACCTGATCGCCATGGCCAAGGGCCTGTCGTCCGGCTACCTGCCGATCTCGGCGGTGGGCGTGGCCGACCATATCGTCGCCGAACTGCGCGAGAAGGGCGGCGACTTCATCCACGGCTTTACCTATTCCGGCCACCCGACCTGCGCGGCCGTGGCGCTGAAGAACATCGAGATCCTGGAGCGCGAGGGCCTGGTCGAGCGGACGCGCGAGGACACCGGTCCCTACCTCGCCAAGGCCCTGGCCCGACTGAACGATCACCCGCTGGTCGGCGAGACCCGGTCGCTGGGCCTGATCGGCGCCGTCGAGATCGTGCGCGAGAAGGGAACCAACCATCGCTTCCTGGACAAGGAGGGCGAGGCCGGTCCGATCGTCCGCGACATCTGCATCAAGAACGGCCTGATGGTCCGCGCCATCCGCGACAGCATCGTCTGCTGCCCGCCGCTGATCATCACCCACGCCGAGATCGACGAGCTGGTCGGGATCATCGAAAAGTCCCTGACCGAGGCCGAGCCGGTGCTGCGGGCGCTTAAGCCGGAGGCGGTGACATGAGGCTAGGATCGACGGCGCGCCGCGTGGCGAACCTCCATGATGAAGACTCGGTCGCCCTTGATCCGATAACGCATCAGATAGGGCTTGATAAATGCGACCTCTCGACGGCCGTGCGAGATAGGGCGCCCGCGATCGGGATGATCGCGGAGGCTTTCACCGACCGCCAAAAGCTTCTGGCCAAGACGCTGAGCCGCGAGGGGTTTCGATTCACTGGCGATGTAAGCGACGATCGCTTCAATGTCGGCGAAAGCGCGGTCGGTCCAGACTACTTCCGCCACGAATATGGTGTGGGCAGTTGGTTGGGCGTGCCAAGGGATTTTAGCCACTCAACGACACGCTCATGCGGCACGACCCGACCGGCCGCGATGTCTGCGTCGGCCTCAGCCATCGCTTGGCGATCAGCTTCGTCTTCAAACTCGTCGAAGATGTCGGGTTCCGGCTTGGCCATGCCCTACGATAGCAGAAACCTTTCGAGAACAAATCCGGAAAAACCGAGCTCTCGGCCGAGCTCTCGGAGCGTGTCATGAAGCCCAAGCACAGCAAGGCCAAGCGCGAGCACACCCTGGATCGCGGCGTCTCGACCCTCGACGAGGCCGCCGCCTGGTTCGCGCGGCAGAGCATCGAGGAGATCGAGTGCGTCGTGCCCGATCTGGCCGGGGTGGCGCGCGGCAAGATCATGCCGGTGCGCAAGTTCCTCGGCGCGCCGTCGATGAACCTGCCGCTGGCGGTGTTCTACCAGACCATCACCGGCGACTTCCCCGAGTTCGAAGGCGCGGTGAACGCGGTGCAGTCGGACACCGACATCTTCCTGACCCCGGACTTCGCGACCCTGGCCGCCGTGCCGTGGGCCCAGGACCCGACGGCCCAGGTGATCCACGACGCCTTCCATCCCGACGGCCGACCGGTCGAGGAGGCCCCGCGCCAGGTGCTGCGGCGAGTGCTGGCGCTGTATTCCGAGAAGGGCTGGAACCCGATCGTCGCGCCGGAGATCGAGTTCTATCTGGTCGACCGCAACACCGACCCGGACTATCCGCTCAAACCCCCGGTCGGCCGCTCGGGTCGTCCCGAGACCGGCCGCCAGGGCTATTCGATCAGCGCGGTCAACGAGTTCGACGCCCTGTTCGAGGACATGTACGAATATTCCGAGCGCCAGGGCCTGGAGATCGACACCCTGATCCACGAAAGCGGCGTGGCGCAGATGGAGATCAACCTGCGTCACGGCCATCCGCTGGAGCTGGCCGACCAGGTCTTCATGATGAAGCGCACGATCCGCGAGGCGGCGCTGGAGCACGAAATCTACGCGACCTTCATGGCCAAGCCGATGGCCAGCGAGCCGGGCAGCGCCATGCACATCCACCAGTCGATCGTCGACCGGAAGGGGCGCAACCTGTTCTCCGACGACGAGGGGCAGGAGACGGCGCTCTTCCACGGCTTCATCGCCGGCCAGCAGACCTATCTGCCGGCGATCATGGCCATCCTGGCGCCCTATGTGAACAGCTACCGCCGGATCGCGCGGGACTCGGGCGCGCCGGTCAACACCCAGTGGGGCTATGACAACCGCACCTGCGGTCTGCGGGTGCCGCCGTCCGATCCGGCCAATCGACGGCTGGAAAACAGGATTCCCTCGTCCGACGCCAATCCGTACCTGGCGATCGCCGCGACCCTGGCCGCCGGCTATCTGGGCATGGTCGCTGGCCTGAAGCCCAGTGAGCCGGTCAATACCGACGCCAGCGTGGCCGGCGTGCAGCTGCCGCGCAGCTTGTCGGAGTCGCTGCGTCTGTTCGAGGCCTGCAAGCCGCTGGTCGACATCCTTGGCCCGACCTTCTGCGCCGCCTACGACCGCGTGAAGCAGGCCGAGTACGAGACCTTCATGCGCACGATCAGCCCCTGGGAGCGGGAGTTCCTGCTGCTGAATGTGTAGGGGTCTAATCACCTTCTCCCAGCGGGAGAAGGGGGGACCCGCGCCGCGGGCGTGGGCGGATGAGGGGCTGGGGCGGTGACCGGCGAATTCCCTCACCCCCCCACCGCTTCGCGGCGGGTCCCGCCCTCTCCCCATGGGAGAGGGAATAATTGGTATGCGGACACCGCTTCCGACCTCCCCCACCTGCCCCCGCTATCCGGCGACGTCTCCGCCGAGGTCTGCGTCGTCGGCGCGGGCTTTACCGGCCTCGGCGCGGCCATGGCGTTGGGCGGCCGCGCCATCGTGCTGGAAGCGTCAGAGGTCGGCGCCGCCGCCACCGGCCGCAACGGCGGGCAGGTCCATACCGGCCAGCGGCGCGACCAAGCCTGGCTTGAGAAGGTCGTTGGGCCCGACGACGCCATGGCGCTCTGGCGCCTGGCCGAGGACGCCCGCGCCCGCTTCCGGACCCTGACCGACGCCATCGCCTGCGACTGGCGGCCCGGCCTGATCCACGCGCGCCACAAGCCCGGCGGCGAGGCCGAGGACGCGGCGCACATCGCTTTGATGGCGGAACGGTACGGCTATGACCAACTGGCGCTGATCGGCGAGAAGGACCTGGCTCACGAACTGGGCACGGACGTCTACCACGGCGGTCTGATCGACCACGGCGGGGGTCACGTGCATCCGCTGAAGCTGGCGGGGGGCATGGCCCAGCGCGCCCTGGCGGCGGGCGCCACGATCCACGCGCATACCCGCGCCGAGACCTGGCGTCGCGCGGGCGGTAAGATCGTGGTCGAGACCCGGACCGGCCGCGTTACCTGCGACCAGCTGATCCTCACCGGCGACGGCTCACTGAATGTTATGGCTGGTCCGGCCCGGGCGCGGGTCATGCCGATCAACAACTTCATCGCCGTCACCGCGCCGCTGGGCGCGCTGGCCGAAGAGATCATCCGTTCGAACTCGGCCGTGTCGGACAGCCGCTTCGTCGTGAACTATTTCCGCAAGACGCCGGACGGCCGGCTGCTGTTCGGCGGCGGCGAGAACTATCGCCCGGGCTTTCCCCGCGATATCGCCGGGATGGTCCGCAAGAACCTGGCCAAGGTCTATCCGCGCCTCGCCGAGGTTCCGATCACCCACGCCTGGGGCGGGACCCTGGGCATCACCATGAACCGGATGCCGTTCGTCGGCGAGATCGCGCCGGGCGTGCGCGTCGCCTCGGGCTATTCGGGACAGGGCGTGATGCTGGCGCCCCATGTCGGCCATTTGCTGGCCGAGGCCGCGCTGGGGCGGCCGGACGGCGTCGACCTGCTGGCTCGACTGCCCACCCCGCCGTTTCCCGGCGGGCGCTGGCTGCGCTGGCCGCTGACGGTGGCGGGGCTCAGCTGGTACGCGCTGCGCGATCGGCTGTAGTCGGACGACGCGCGCCGCATTGACACTCCCGCCCTCCGCCCGCTCTCCTGATGTCCATGGAATCCACGACCGCCCAGCCCGCCGTCAGCCTCGCCGCCGCGCTCCAGCACGCCGAGCGGCTTCTGGAGACGGCGCCGGCGCTGGCGGCCGAGCAGGCGCGGGCCATCCTCGAGGCCGCGCCGCGTCATGCCGACACCACCCGCGTGCTGGCGGCCGCGCTGCGCCTGTCGGGCGAGCCGGAGGCGGCGCTGCGAACGGTCGCGCCCCTGGCCGCGGCCCTGCCGAACCTGCCGCTGGCGCAGCTGGAGCTGGGGCTCTGCCTGGAGCGGCTGGGCCGGACCGCCGAGGCCGCCAAGGCCTTCGAGCGCGCCAGCGCGCTGGAGCCGCGTCTGTCGGAGGCCTGGCGCGGCCTGGCCGAGAGCCTCGAGCTCCTGGGCGACACCGCCGGCGCCGAGCGGGCGCTGGCCCGGCAGCTGCGCGCCTCGACCCGCGACCCGGCGCTGATCGAGGCCGCCACGGCCCTGGGCGAGAACCGGCTGGGCGTCGCCGAGCAAATCCTGCGCGAGCGGCTGAAGGCCGATCCCGGCGACATCGCGGCCATCCGCATGTTGGCCGAGACCGGGGCAAGGCTCGGTCGCTACGCCGACGCCGAAGCGCTGCTGACCCGCTGCGTCGAGCTGGCCCCGACCTTCGCCGCGGCGCGGCACAACCTGGCGACCATGCTCTATCGCCAGAACAAGAACGCCGAGGCCCTGGCCCAGATCGACATCCTGACGGCCAAGGACCCGCGCCATCCCGGCTACGCCAACCTGCGCGCGGCGATCCTGGCGCGGCTGGGCGAGTACGATCAGGCGATCGCCGTCTGCGACGCCATGCTGGCCCTGCACCCCGCCCAGCCCAAGGGCTGGATGAGCTATGGCCACGTCCTCAAGACCGTGGGCCGGCAGGCCGACAGCATCACGGCCTATCGCACGGCGCTTTCCCAGGCGCCGACCCTGGGCGAGGCGTGGTGGAGCCTGGCCAATCTGAAGACCGTGAAGTTCACCGACGCGGACCTGGCCGCTATGACCGAGGCGCTGGCCGCCCGCGACCTGTCGGACGACGACCGCCTGCACCTGCGCTACGCCCTGGGCAAGGCGCACGAGGACGCCGGCCTTTGGGACGCGGCCTTCGAACACTACGCGGCCGGCGCGGCCCTCCGCCGGGCGCAGCTGGACTACGACGCCGAGGAGAACGCGGCCGATACGGCCAGGACCAAGGCGGTGTTCACGCCGGCCTTCCTGGCGGCGCGCGCGGGGCAGGGCTGCCAGGCGCCCGATCCGATCTTCATCGTCGGCCTGCCCCGGGCGGGCTCCACCCTGATCGAGCAGATCCTGGCCAGCCACAGCCAGGTCGAGGGGACGATGGAGCTGCCCGATCTGATCGTCATGGCCCGCCGACTGGGCGGCAAGGTCGCGCGACGGGCCGATTCGACCTATCCCGAGGGCCTGGCCGACCTCTCGCCAGACGACCTGAAGGCGCTGGGCGAGGAGTTCCTGGAGCGCACCCGCATCCAGCGCAAGACGGCCAAGCCGTTCTTCATCGACAAGATGCCCAACAACTTCGCGCATGTCGGGCTGATCCACCTGATCCTGCCGAACGCCAAGATCATCGACGCGCGCCGCCACCCGCTGGGCTGCTGCTTCTCGGGCTTCAAGCAGCACTTCGCGCGGGGGCAGGCCTTCAGCTACGACCTGACCGACATCGGCCGCTACTACGCCGACTATGTCGAGCTGATGGCGCATTTTGATGCGGTTTTGCCCGGACGTGTGCATCGCGTGATCTATGAGCGCCTGATCGCCGATCCCGAGGCGGAAATCCGCGCGCTGCTGGATCATTGTGGCCTAGCCTTCGAGGAGGCCTGCCTTTCGCCGCACCAGAACGATCGCGCCGTCCGCACCGCCAGCTCCGAGCAGGTGCGCCGCCCGATCTTCAAGGACGCGGTCGAGCATTGGCAGAAATTCGAATCGCACCTCGGGCCGCTCAAGCAGGCATTGGGGCCTGTGCTCGACGCCTATCCCAACCCGCCTGTTATTTGACCAGATGCTCTGAACCTTGCCATTTCTGCAACACTCGCAGGAATTGGCGGCAAACCCATATTTCCAATCTTGCCGGACGCCTACGGGGGGTCGAACGTCGATCGATTAGAACCGTAAGGGGACCGACTGTATGTCGTTGGGATCGGTTGGATTAAAGAAGGCGGGGGCCTATTCGGCCGCCCTGTTGGCCACGTCCATGCTCGCCGGCGTCGCGCACGCCCAGGCCCAGACGGCCAAGGCGCCGTCCGGCGCCCAGCCCGCGACCGCGCTGGAAGAGGTGGTGGTCACGGCCCAGAAGCGTTCGGAAAACCTGCAGGACGTTCCGGTCAGCATCCAGGCGCTGGGCCAGCAGAAGCTGGAGCAGCTGCAAGTCGGTTCGTTCGTCGACTATGTGAAGTACCTGCCCAGCGTGTCCTTCACGACCAGCGGTCCCGGCTTTGGCCAGGTCTATATGCGCGGCGTCGCCAGCGGCGGCGACGGCAACCACTCCGGCTCGCTGCCCAGCGTCGGCGTCTATCTGGACGAACAGCCGGTCACCACGATCCAGGGCGCGCTGGACATCCACGTCTACGACATCGCCCGGGTCGAGGCCCTGGCCGGTCCTCAAGGCACGCTGTACGGCGCCAGCTCGCAGGCGGGCACCCTGCGGATCATCACCAACAAGCCCTCGACCGCCGGTTTCGCGGCCGGGGTCGATGTCGAGCTCAACAAGATCGACCATGGCGGCACGGGCGACGTGGTCGAAGGCTTCGTCAACATCCCGCTGTCCGACAAGGTCGCCGTGCGCCTGGTCGGCTGGGACGAGAAGGAAGGCGGCTACATCGACAACGTCTACGGCACTCGGACCTACACGCGCGGCGATAACGATCCGACCAACGACGTGACGATCAACAACAAGAACCGCGTCCAGAACAACTACAACACCGTCTACACCCAAGGCGGCCGGGCCGCTCTGCGCGTCGATCTGGACAACAACTGGGTGATCACGCCCCAGGTCATGGGCCAGACCACCAAGACCGGCGGCCTGTTCGCCTTCGACCCCAAGGTCGGCGACCTGAAGCTGTCCCACTTCTTCCCGGAAAGCAGCAAGGACAGCTGGGTGCAGGCGGCCCTGACCATCGAGGGTCAGATCGCCAATCTGGACGTCACCTATTCGGGTTCGTACCTGAAGCGGCACGACGAGACCAACCAGGACTACACCGACTACTCGTACTTCTACGACCAGATGGGGTCGGGCTTCTCCTGGACCGACAACGCCGGCAACCTCGTCACGCCGTCGCAGTACATCCAAGGCAAGGACCGCTACCGCAAGGAAAGCCACGAAATCCGTATCGCGACGCCGCATGACAAGCGGTTCCGCCTGGTGGCCGGCGCCTTCTACCAGAAGCAGCAGCACCACATCCTGCAGAACTATAAGATCGACGGACTGGGCAGCACGATCTCGGTGCCGGGACATCCCGGAACGATCTGGCTGACCGCGCAGGATCGTGTCGACCGCGACGAAGCGGTGTTCGGCCAGGCCGAGTACGACATCACCGACAAGCTGATGCTGACCGGCGGCATCCGGTTCTTCAAGGCGCACAACACCCTGGCCGGCTTCTTCGGCTACGGCGCGGGCTACGGCTCGACCGGCGAAAAGGCGTGCTTCGCCTCGACGATCCAGGTCGCCGACGCGCCCTGCATCAACCTGGACAAAGGGGTGAAGGAAAGCGGCAACTCGCCGAAGGTGACGCTGACCTACAAGTTCGACGGCGACAAGCTGATCTACGCCACCTATTCCAAGGGCTTCCGCCCCGGCGGCATCAACCGCCGCTCGACCCTGCCGCCCTACCACGCCGACTATCTGAAGAACTACGAGGCGGGGTGGAAGACCAGCTGGTTCGGCAACACCTTCCGTTGGAACGGCGCGATCTTCCTGGAGGACTGGCAGAACTTCCAGTTCTCGTTCCTGGGCGCCAACGGCCTCACCGAGATCAAGAACGCCAACCAGGCCCGGATCAAGGGCGTGGAAAGCGACGTCACCTGGGTTCCGGTCCACGGCCTGACGATCAACGCCTCGGCCGCCTATACCGACGCCAAGCTGTCGACCAACTACTGCGGCGTGACCGACAGCGCCGGCAATCCGATCACCAACTGCGCCAAGCCCCAGGCGCCCAGCGGCACCGCCCTGCCGGTGACGCCGAAGTTCAAGGCCAACCTGACGGCGCGCTACGAGTTCGACCTCGCCGACTGGAACGCCTTCGTGCAGGGGGCCGCGGTCACCCAGACCAGCGACTGGACCGATCTGCGCCTCTATGAGCGCGGCGTCATCGGCAAGCAGAAGGGCTATACGACGGCCGACTTCTCGGCCGGGATCGACAAGGATGGCGTGTCGATGTCGATCTATCTGAAGAACGCCTTCGACAAGCGCGCCAGCCTGAACCGCTATGCCGAGTGCGCGATCGCCACCTGCGGCACGCAGTACTACATCGTCCCGAACCAGCCCCGGACCATCGGAGTCAAGGTCGGGAAGAAGTTCTAGTTCGCGTCCATTGAGCGAGGGGCGGCCTCTTCGGGGCCGCCCCTTTTGCGTTGCGTAAGGGGGGGGAAGGCCATGAAGGTGTCCGCGAGCAGGCCCCTGGGCCTGTGGATGTGCACGGCCCTGGTGGTCGGCAACACGATCGGCTCGGGCGTCTTCATGCTGCCGAGCGCCCTGGCGCCCTATGGCTGGAACGCCATGATCGGCTGGGGGCTGACCATCGCCGGAACCCTCTGCCTGGCCTATGTCTTCTCGCGCCTGTCGCGGGCCTTTCCGCGCGCCGGCGGTCCCTTCGCCTATACCGAGGAGGCGTTCGGCAAGGCGCCGGGCTTCCTGATCGCCTGGTCGTACTGGATCTCGGTCTGGGTCGCCAACGCCGCGGTGGCCATCGCGGCGGTCAGCTACGCCAGCGTCTTCATTCCGGGCCTGGCCGGCACGCCGGGGCTGGCGGCCTTGACCACCATCGCGGTCGTCTGGCTGGCCACGGCCATCAACGCCCTGGGCGCGCGCTCGGCCGGCTGGACCCAGGTGGTGACCACGGTGCTGAAGCTGGTCCCCCTGGTCGCGGTGGCGGGTTTGGCGCTGCATGTGCTGCTGACCAAGGGCGCCGGCGTCGTCGCGCCGTTCCAGGCCTCCACCCTGTCGGGCGGCGGGATCACGGCCGCCGCGTCCCTGACCCTGTGGGCGCTGCTGGGCATCGAGACGGCCAGCATTCCGGCCGACAAGATCACCGATCCGGCCCGCACCATTCCGCGCGCCACCCTGGTCGGAACCGCCTTCACCGGGGCGATCTATGTCCTGGTGTCCGCCGGCGTCCTGCTGCTGACCCCCGTCGCGGTGCTGAAGGCGTCCAACGCGCCGCTGGCCGACTTCATGGCCTATCACGGCCTGGGCGACCTGCGCGCGCCGCTGGCCGCCTTCGCGTCGATCAGCGCCCTCGGGGCCTTGAACGGCTGGGTGCTGATCCAGGGCGAGATGCCCGCCGCAATGGCCCACGATGGGGTCTTTCCGGCCTGGTTCGGCAAACTTTCCAAGCGCGGCGTGCCGGTCCGCGCCCATCTGGTGTCCAGCGGGCTGTGCACGGTGCTGGTGGCGATGAACTACGCCAAGTCGATGGCCGACGCCTTCACCTTCATGGCCTTGCTCGCGACCGCCGCCACCCTGTTCGCCTATCTGGCCTGCTCGCTGGCCGTGCTGCGTCTGCAGGCCAGCAAGAAGATGGCGACCGACCGCGCCCTGACCGTGATCGCGTCCCTCGCCGCGCTCTATTCGGCCTGGACCTTCTACGGCGCCGGCTGGTCGCCCACCCTGTGGGGACTGGTGCTGCTGGTCGCCGGCCTGCCCGTCTATCTGTTCATGACCCGCGCCGCCAAGGTCGCGCCGGAGACCCTCGCATGACCACACGCTTCCTCGCCGCCGCCGCGCTCGCGGCCCTGATCCCGGCCGCCGCCAGCGCCCAGGTGTCCTATGTCCACGCCGGCAAGCTGATCGACCCTCAGGCCGGCAAGGTGCTGACCGATCAGTTGATCCGCATCGAGGGCGAGAAGATCGTCTCGGTCGGTCCGTGGAAGGGCGCGCCCAAGGACGGGAAGGTGACCGATTGGAGCAAGCTGACGGTCCTGCCCGGCCTGATCGACATGCACACCCACCTGGTCGACCAGGAGCAGACCGAGAACATCGCCGAGCCGCTGCTGACCACGGCCGCCTATCAGTCGTTCATCGCCGCCGACCACGCCCGCAAGACCCTGATGGCCGGCTTCACCAGCGTGCGCGACGTCGGCACCTGGCGGGCGTTCGGCGACGTGGCCCTGCGCGACGCGATCAACAACGGCCTGGTGCCCGGCCCGCGCATGTCGGTGGCCGGGGCCTATATCACCATCCCGGGCGGCGGCGGCGAGGTCACCGGCATCGCCGACGACGTCAAGCTGCCCGACGAGATGCGGGCCGGCGTGGTCGAGGACGCCGCCGACGCCCATCGCAAGGCGGCCAACATCCTGGCCCATCACGCCGACTTCCTGAAGCTGATCGCCACCGGCGCCGTGCTGACCGTCGGCACCGAGCCCGGCCAGCTGGAGCTGACCGAGGACGAGATGCGCGCCGCCGTCCAGGAGGCGGCCAAGCGGGGGACCTACGCCACCGCCCACGCCCACGGCGCCGAGGGCATGAAGGCGGCGATGCGGGCCGGGGTTCGCTCGATCGAGCACGGCTCCCTGATGGACGACGAAGCCATCGCCATGATGAAGGCCAAGGGCGTGTTCCTGGTCGCCGACATCTATGACGGCGACTGGATCGACGAATACGGCAAGGCCCACGGCTGGCCCGCCGAGACCCTGCGCAAGAACTACGAGACCACCGAGACCCAGCGCGAGGGCTTCCGCAAGGCCGTCAAGGTCGGGGTCAAGATCGCCTTCGGCACCGACGCCGGCGTCTTTCCGCACGGCCTCAACGCTCGCCAGCTGCCCTATATGGTCAAGTACGGCATGACGCCCATGCAGGCGATCCAGTCGGCGACCACCGTGGCGGCCGAGCTGATGAGCAAGACCGGCCAGGTCGGCTGCGACGCCGCCGGCTGCTACGCCGACCTGATCGCCGTGCCCGTCGATCCGACCACGGACATCGCGTCGCTGCTCAAGGTGCCGAAGGTCATGAAGGGCGGGACGCTGGTGAAGGACGACTGATCCGCTCGCGATTTCCCCGGCTTTCGCCGGGGAGGTCGGGCTATTTGCCATCTCGGACGGCTATCCTGGCTCTGGCCCGGTTCATGCATTGTGCGGCGCAGCGCATTTTCGTTGTGCGGGGGCGAAACAACTGTCACACCCGCGCGCTTAGGTGCATGTTGAACGTCGTCCAAGGAGGTCGCCATGACCGAGAACCACTATTACGTCCGCCCGGTCGCCGGGGTGTGGCATGTGACCTGGAACGACTCGGCCGAGCTGATCGGCTCCTATTCCTCGCAGCATGAAGCCGAGGCCCTGGCTCAGCTGCTGGCCCGCCACATGCGCGTTCAGGGCCGCAAGGCCGAGGTTCATGTGGACGAGCCCGAAGCGCGCACGCCGTCGTGGGCTCGCAATCGGACGGCCAGCCTGGCCGTTGCTTAACTAGGCCTTTAAGCCAGCCAGGACCGAATGGTCCGCTCCAGGATCGCCCGCGCCGCCTCGGGACCGAAGGTGCGCGGGTCCAGGCAGAGTTCCAGCCATAGACCATCGACCGTCGCCGTCAGGGCGATGGCCGCCGCGCGCGTGTCGGTCGCGCCGGCCTCCGCCAGCAGGGTCTCCAGCCGCGCGCGGAAATCCGCGTAGGAGGCGGCGTGGATCTCGGCCATGCGCGGCTTGGTCTTCACCAGGCTCCAGAAGCCGATCCAGGCCGCCAGCAGGCGCTCGTCCAGCACCGGCGGCGCGAAACTGGCGGCCAGATAGGCCAGCAGGCGGTCGCGCTTCAGCGGCCCGGCGGTCTCCAGCGCCGCGTCCAGGGCGGCGTCGATTCGTTGACCGACCGCCTCGTAGGCCGCGGCGATCAGGTCGTCGACGCCCGCGAAATAATGGCGCAGCAGGCCGGGAGAGACGCCGGCCTCGGCGCAGATGGCGCGCACGCTGGTTCCCCCGACTCCCTCCCGCGCCAGCACGGTCTCGGCGGCGGCGACGAGGGCCTGGCGACGCACGTCGGGCGCCTCGCGGGTGAAGGCGGCGCGCCGGGACGCCCCCTCCGTCACGTCGCGTACCCGCGCCGCGACACCTCCCCCGCTTGGCGGGGGAGGAGAACCGCCATCCTCACCCGTGAAACGGGGGAGGTGGATCGCTGCGGATACGCAGCGAGACGGAGGGGGCGCTTGGCGACCCTCACCACCCCTCCGGCGGCCGCGCCAGCCGGCTCTCCGGGATCAGGGCCCGCATCTTGCGGCCGAAGCTCCTCAAAGACACCTCGCTGGTCGCCAGCGGCCCGGCGGTGAAGGTCCGCGAGGCCATGCCCTGCTGGACGCGGGCCACCAGCTCGGTGTCCTCGGCGTTGACCTGGCGGTTGATGCGCCAGTTCAGATACCGCGCCGCCTTCATCTCGCGGCGGTCGTCGGGCAGGGCGTAGGCGATCTCGCGGATCATCGTCTGGGTGGCCGAGACCGGGATGAACTGCATGAAGTCCACCTGGTCCGGATAGATGTCGAAGGCGAAGTTCGGCCAGAGCTTGAAATAGGTCCACAGCCGCTTGCGGTCGGCGGGCAGGTGTTCGACGTCGGGCAGCAGGTCCTGATAGAGCCGCTCGGACGGGCTGTCGGACGGCTCGTCGATCAGCTGGCCCCACATCTTGTCGACGAAGGTCTGGGCCTCGACGCCATAGCCCTTGCCAAACAGCCTGGTCAGGCCGGGATGGGCCACCGGAATGTGCAGGCCGTCCGAATAGTTGTCGCTGATGTTCTTCCAGTTGACGTCGCGCGGCCGCAGGGTGACGCGGCCGAACGGCCGCAGCTCCTCGAAGCGGTAGTGGGCGACCTCGTCCTCGTAGGGGGCCATCATGGCGGCGACCGACGGGCCGTCCCCTTCGATGCGCGCGAAGACGAAGCCGCGCCAGATCTCGGTCTCGATCCGGGCCAGGCCCTCCTTGGCCATGTCCAGCGCCGGATAGTCGTCGCGCATCGGCACGCCGATCAGCCGGCCGTCCAGATCATAGGTCCAGGCGTGGTAGGGGCAGACGATCCGGCCGCCGCAACGCCCCGCCGGCCCGTCCAGCAGCCGCGCGCCCCGGTGGCGGCAGACATTGGCGAAGGCCCGCGCCCCGCCGTCCTTGCCCCGCACCACGACCAGGCTTTCGCCGACGAACTCGAACGTCTGGAAGTCGCCGGCCTTGGGGATGTCGTTCAGATGGCAGACGATCTGCCACGACGGGCGGAAGATCTTGTCCTGCTCTTCCTTGAAGAAGCGCTCTGAGCCGTAGATCCAGCCGGGGAGACCCCAGTCAGAGAGGGAGTCTTCGTTGGGGATGGCGGTCATCGCGGAGAGCCTCCGATGAAAGCGCTTTCCCTCCCCCTTGGATGGGGGAGGGGCAGGGGTGGGGGTGACACGGGTTCCGGATGGAGCGCGGCCGGCTCGGCGGCCACCCCCATCCCCAACCCTTCCCCCATCAAGGGGGAAGGGGGCATGAGCCTGATCACCGTCCCGCCGCCGAAAGCTTCACCGCCATCGCGAAATCCCTGTCGCGCAGGATCTCGCGCGCGGCGTTGCGGCCGGGATTGCCCGAGACGCCGCCGCCGGGGTGCGTGCCGGCCCCGCACATGTAGAGGCCCTTGAGCGGCGCGCGGTGGCTGGCGTGGCCCAGGAACGGGCGCGTGGCCCACAGCTGATCCAGCGACATGTGGCCATGCATGATGTCGCCGCCGATCAGGCCGAACTTTCGCTCCAGGTCCAGCGGCGAGAGGATCACGCGGCCCAGCACCGAGGCCTTGAAGCCCGGGGCCCACCGCTCGACGGTGTCGATGATCAGGTCGGCCGCGGCCTCGCGCTCGTCGTCCCAGGACCGGCTGTCCGGCAGGGTCGGCGCGAACTGCTGGCAGAACAGGCTGGCGACGTGCTGTCCGGGCGGAGCCAGGGTGGTGTCGATGGTCGAGGGGATCAGCATCTCGACGATCGGTGCCTTGCTCATGCCGCCCGCCTTGGCGTCGCGATAGGCCGCGTCCATGTAGTCGAGGCTGGGGGCGATGACGATCCCCGACTGGTGGTGCTCGGCCGCGTCCTTGCCGGGCAGGCAGGTGAACGACGGCAGTTCCGACAGCGCCACGTTCATCCGGAAGGTGCCCGAGCCGTTCTTGTAGCCGTCGACGGCCTTGCGGAAGTCGGCGGTCAGGGCCGAGGGCGGGACCAGCTTCTTGTAGAGCAGGGCCGGATTGACGTTGGCGCTGACGATCGGGGCCATGATCTGGCGACCATCGACCAGCTGCACGCCGACCGCCTTCTTGCCATCCACATGCACCGCCTCGACCGGGGCGTTCAGCAGGATCTCGACCCCGGCCGCCTCGCAGGCCTTGGCCATGGCCTGGGTGATCGCCCCCATGCCGCCGACCGCGTGGCCCCAGGCGCCCTTCTTGCCGTTCACCTCGCCAAAGGTGTGGTGCAGCAGCACATAGGCCGAGCCGGGGCTATCGGGGCTGGCGAAATTGCCGACCACGGCGTCGAAGCCGAAGGCGGCCTTGACCGCGTCGCTCTCGAACCAGCCGTCCAGCACGTCGCGGGCGCTCTTGGTGAACAGGTCCAGGAGGTCGCGCTTCCTCTCGCGGGAGAGCCCGGCCAGACGTCCGCCCTGGCGCAGGGCGCGCAGCAGGCCGGGCAGGCCGTCGCCCAGGTTCGGCGGCGTCTCCTGGGCGAAGTCGCGCAGGATGTCGCCGATCTCGTCCAGCATCGCGTAATAGGCCGGCAGCACCTCGGCGTCGCGGCGGCTGTACTTGCGGAACTGCTCCTGGGTGCGCTCCAGCCCGCCGCCCAGCTTCAGATACTTGTCGTCGCTGATCGGCAGGAAGTTCGAGATCGGCCGCTCCAGAAACGTCAGGCCGTAGTCGCGCAGCCCCATGTCGGCGATGACGCGCGGGTTCAGCAGGCTGACCGTGTAGCTGGCCACGGAGTTGCGGAAGCCGGGGTGGAACTCCTCGGTCACCGCCGCCCCGCCGACCACGCCGCGCGCCTCGCAGACCGTGACCCGCATCCCCGACTTGGCCAGATAGAAGGCGCAGACGAGGCCGTTATGTCCCCCGCCGATGATCACGGCGTCGCGGCTGGTGGTGTCGGCCATGCTGTTTCTCCCCGAATGCGGCGAGAAGTGTTGCTATACGATCGTATAATAAGCAAGAGGCCGCGATCCGCGTTGAACTCGCGCGTCGGCGGTTCTAGATCAGCGCCTCCTCTTTCCGGGAAGGACCCCGCCATGGCCAAGCTCCTGCCGCTCCAGTCGTTCAGCCTGCGGGAGACCGAGGACGGCTATCGCCTGCTCGTCTCGGCGATCGGCGGCGAGTCGATCCATGTCTCGATCACGCCCGAGCAGATGGACGACATCATCGACAGCCTCGAGAACGCCATGGGCGGCGAGGAAGGCGGCGAGGAGGAGGGCGAGGACTAAGAGCTCGCCAGTCCGGCCAGGGCGCGCAATCCCCGCGCCAGCGTCTCTCGCTTGCTCGCCGCGCCCAGCGAGATGCGCAGACCTTCGCCCGCCGCCCCGGGCGCCCGGAAGGCGTCGGCGCCGACCAGGGCCAGGCCGCGTTCCTTGGCGCCGGCGTCGGCCTTCGCGCCCGGCAGCCAGACGTGCAGGCTCTCGGACCCGCCCGCCGCCGTCGGCAACAGTTCGGCCGCCAACGCCCGGCGCGCCATCGCCTCGTCGCGCACGCCCGCCAGCACGCGGCCGGCCACGCCCTCGCGGATCCAGCTGGTCGCCACCGCCGCCATCAGCGGCGCGGGCATCTGGGCGACCGCGTGCAGGGTCTCCGCCGCGCCCTCGGCCCGTCCGGGCGGGGCGACGATATAGGCCAGGCGCAGGCCGGGCGAGAGCGCCTTGGCGGTGGTCGCGACATGGAACACGCCCTCGGGCCACAGGCTGGCCAGGGCGGGAAGCGGCTCTAAGGGCAGCAGGCCGTAGGCGTCGTCCTCGACGATCATCACCCCGGCCCGGCGGGCGACCTCGACGATCGCCCGACGTCGCGAGCGGGTCATGGTCGCCGCCGTCGGGTTCTGAAAGGTCGGGGTGCAGCACACGAGGCGCGGGTGGTGCTCCGCGATCAGCCGCGCCAGCGCGTCCGGCGACAGGCCCTCGTCGTCCAGCGGGCAGGCCACGACCTTCAGGCCCCGCCGGGTGGCGGTGGCCAGCAGGCCCGGATAGGCGAAGGCCTCGGCGATGATCGTCTCGCCCGGCGCGGCCAGGTGGTCGAGCAGGGCCGACAGGGCCGTCTGGGCGCCGCTGGTGACGATGACCCGGCCGGGATCGACCTCGCCGAGCACGGGCGCCAGCCAGGCCGCCCCGGCCTGACGCTGAGCCAGCGAGCCCGCGCCGGGGTGATAGGCCATCAGCGTCGCCGGGTCGGTGCGGGCCAGGATCGCGCCGGTCGTCTCGCGCAGCAGGGCGGCCAGGTTCAGCCCGGCCGGCGGTGGGGGCAGGTTCATCGACAGATCCACCAGGCCGGCCTCGTCCTCGCCGGTGCGGGCGCGGATGAAGGTGCCGCGCCCGGCCGCGCCCTCGATCAGGCCGCGCTCGCGGGCCAGGGCGTAGGCGCGGGTGACGGTGGTGAAGTCGATTCCGACAAGACGGGCGAGCTCGCGCTGGGCTGGGATCTGATCGCCGGCCTGCAGCTCGCCCTCGGCCACGGCGGCCTCAAGGGCGGCGGCGATCCGGCGATAGGCGGGGCCATCGGCGCTGGCGACGCGGCGCAGCCACGCGGCGGCCGGATTCGGTGATCCCTGAGTTGCGGGCATCCAAGGAGATCCATACATTATTCGCGTAATGTATGGATCAATAACGCGATTGTAGGAAGGGGCCTCCGATGGCCGACCAAGACATCTATGACTCGCCGACGCCTATTCAGGCCGGCCTGAAGTGCTGCTGCCCGCGCTGCGGCGAGGGCAAGCTGTACGCGGGCTTCCTGAAGCTGGCGCCGAAGTGCGACCGTTGCGGCCTGGACTATGGCTTCGCCGATCCGGCCGACGGCCCGGCCTTCTTCGTGATGAGCGGCGTCGGCATCGTGGTCACGGCCGTCTTCGCCTGGGTGGAGATCATGTACCAGCCGCCGGTCTGGGTGCACTTCGTCACCACCTTCCCGGCCCTGATCATCGGCTGCCTGGCGACGCTGCGCCCGGTGAAGGCCTGGCTGGTCGCCTCGCAATATATCAACAAGGCCGAGGAAGGCCGCTTCGAGAGCCTGGGCCGCCACGACTACGACCCCCGGCGGCTCTGACGGTTGGATTTAAAGCCTGCTTATCGGGTTTGGACGGTTCGATCCAAACCAGACGGGCTTCAGGTCAGCAGCGCCTGTCCGCGACGGTTCAGCTCGTCCTTGATCTTGCCGGCCGCCATCCCCAGCAGGCCCGGCAAGGACAGGTCCAGACGCGCATGATCGTCCAGCACCTGGACGACGCCGGTGATGGTCTGGCCCATGGCCACGGCCGAGAAGTTCAGCACGTCGCCGGCCCAGCTCTGGGTGAAGCGGCTGGCGTCGCCGCCGGGGATCTGTCCGGCCAGCTGCGCCAGACCCTCTTCCAGCCGGCGGCGGGCCTCGGCCGCGCCCAGGCGGTGGGGGATGTTGATGCTGACGGTCTTGGCCATGGAATCCTCCTGAAGCGCTGTCCCGACGAAACGCGGCCGCGACGGCCGTGGTTCTATACGTCCGAATTTGGCGTATGCGAAGGCCAAGGTCGCCGTATCAGATGAGGACGCCGACATGACCGACTTCGCCATGACCCAGCCTTTCGCCGCGCGACGCCGTTTCACCCGTCCGGGCCGTCCGAGCGGCGTCCTGGGCGCGATCCACTATGCCGGCGTGCTGCTGGTCTGGCTGGCCCTGTTCGTCGTCGACCGACCCCTGGCGCTGAAGGTGATGGCCGAGCGCCGCGCCGACTCGCCGATCCCCCGCCGTTGGGGCTGGTGAGCGCGGAGGACTGGTCGGACGCCGCGAACGGCGCCATGCCTGTCCCATGCCGATCGTCGTTTCCGCCCGCCCGGTCTCCCACCCGCTGAAGGCCCCGTTCCGCATCTCGCGCGGGGTCAAGACGACCGCCGACGTGGTCGAGGTGACGGCCTCGGCCGATGGCATGGTCGGACGGGGCGAGAGCGTGCCCTATGGCCGCTATGGCGAGACCGTCGAGAGCGTGCTGGCGCAACTGGCGCCGGCCTTGGCCAGCGCGGACGTCGAGGCCGCCCGCGACGCCCTGCTCCCCGGCGCGGCCCGCAACGCCCTCGACTTGGCGCTGTGGGACCTGAACGCCCGTCGCACCGGCGTCAGCGTCGCGAGCGCCACGGGCTTGCCGATTCCGCCCGCCCTGGTCACCGCCGTGACCGTCAGCCTGGATACGCCCGAGGCGATGGGGCAGGCCGCTCGCGCCGTCGCCGACGCGCCGCTGATCAAGATCAAGTTGTCGGCCGAGGACCCCGCCGCGCGCTTGCGCGCCGTCGCCGCGGCGGCGCCGGACTCGCGCTTCATCGTCGATCCGAACGAGGGCTGGACCTTCGCGATCCTCAAGGACCTGAAGCCTCTGCTGGCCGACCTGCCGATCGCCCTCGTCGAACAGCCGCTGCCGGCCGACGCCGACCAGGCGCTGGAGGGCTGGGACCCGCCGTTCACGATCTGCGCCGACGAGTCGGTGCATGTCGGCGGCGACCTGGCGGCGCTGCGCGGCCGCTACCAGGCGGTGAACCTCAAGCTCGACAAGACGGGCGGCCTGACCGAGGCGGTGTCGATGCTGCGCGCGGCCAAGGGCCTGGGGTTCCAGCTGATGACCGGCTGCATGGTCGCTTCGTCGCTCGGCGTCGCCCCGGCCCTGCATCTGGCGGGAGCGTGCGACTTCGCGGACCTGGACGGCCCCTGGTGGCTGGCGGTCGACCACCCGGGCGGCCTGCGCGTGGCGCGCGGCCGGATCACGCCGCCGCGACCGGGCTTCTGGGGCGACGCGGCGCCAGCCGAGGGGCTTTGGCTGTAGGGCCCCACGTTACGCTTCTTTTTTTCCTCCCCCTTTTGGGGGAGGGGGACCGGCGAACGCCGGTGGAGGGGGCGCTATTCAGAACCGCTGAGCGGACCCCCTTCGTCTCGATGCGTATTCGCATCGATCCACCTCCCCCAAAGGGGGAGGAGGAATAGGACCGCGCCTACCTTCCCAGCTTCTCGATCAGCGCCATCGCCGCCGCCGGGTTTCGCACCTTCGCGCCGGCGATGAAGTAGGCGAACACATCGCCGCGTTCGGCCCAGGTCCGGGCCTGCGTCACCACCCCGTCCAGCTCCTCCGAGCTCATGCCCGTGGGTTCGTCGGCCTTGCTCGACATCAGCCTTGCATAGGTGAAGTCGGCGGTCGGCTGGTCGATGCAGGGCCAGGTCGGCTCCTCGTCGTCGACCGCGTAGACGATGGCCGCGCCGTACTTGGCGGCCAGGTCATAGAATTCCTGGCAGGCGAAGGTCGGGCTGCGAACCTCCAGCGCGTGGCGCAACCGCAGGCCCTTCAGGTCTTTCGGCAGTAATTTCAGGAATCCCTCGAAATCCGCCGGATCGAACTTCTTCGTCGCCATGAACTGCCAGTTGATGGGTCCGAGCTTGGGACCCAGCTCTTCAAGGCCCTGGGACAGGAATTTCTCGAGCGAGTCGTTGTTCTCCGACAGCACCCGGCGGTTGGTGCAGAACCGGCTGGCCTTGACCGAAAACACGAAGTCGTCGGGCGTTTCGTCGCGCCACTTTTGCCAGCTATTGGGCTTGAAGGTCGAATAGTAGGTGCCGTTGATCTCGATGCTGGTCAGCTTGGACGCGGCGTATTTCAGCTCGTCCTTCTGCTTGAGATCGTCGGGATAGAACGTCCCGCGCCAAGGCTCGAACGTCCAGCCGCCGATGCCGGTTCGGATCTTGCCCATACGCGGATGTTCCCTTGATGTTCCGGTGGAAACTAGGCGAGGTTTCGCGGGGCGTCGAGAGGCAATAGCGCCCCCTCCGTCACGATGCTGACGCATCGTGACACCTCCCCCGCGATGCGGGTGAGGAGGAGCAGCATCCTCCCCCGTGGAACGGGGGAGGGGGACCGCGAAGCGGTGG
>Ga0209426_1000547_pt1 | contig 35756 bp, 27 predicted proteins | sample Deesub1362B_J571_FD_187697 | JGI IMG/M metagenome (GOLD analysis project Ga0209426, IMG submission 187697) | Deep oceanic, basalt-hosted subsurface ecosystem from Juan de Fuca Ridge flank, Pacific Ocean, CORK Borehole 1362B_J2.571 (SPAdes)... ...
CACACTCAACCTCTGCCTCGCTACCTCCTCCTCCGCCTTCACCGGGATACCTCCTCTACCTCAATCTCACACCCAACTCTACCCCGATTACCGTACGTTGAGAAGACTAGTAGTACACTTCACAAACTCAAGATTCCTGCTTGCAGGCGCTGTATTGCCCTCCCCAAATTCATCCCTCAACACCAAACCATTCTCCGCTATATGACCCTATAGGTCATCTTCACCGATTCCTTCCCCGCCATAATCCCTGTGGCATCAACGTCAAAGGTATATCCTTTAATCTCATCAGTAACCCCCGGTTTACCTGCTCAAGACCATCAAGACCTCCATTTCCACCGACCCTCCGAAGCCAATCCCCCGCCGCATCCGGCGACGGCACCCTCCCCAAAGGCAAAATCTCCCGCAAACCCTCGTCATCCCTATCTGACGAATATCCTCCAAGCTACGACCTCCACCATTTAGCATCAATGAAAGCGGAAATACATAACTCAGAAGGGCTATGCCCTGCACCACTACCGGGCTGCGGCAAATGCCTATCCACTAAGCCCAACAAATCCAACCCAACGGCAAATTCACCCAATAGCGCCAAACCCGCATGCGGCCGTTAGCGGTATCCCTTGTCACCTCTACCTTGAATGGAAGAACACTCTGTCGTATCATCTCTATGCCACCTCGTTGGTTATGCCTTCTTCCTGGTCCATTGGCTCTATCCTGCCGTAACAACAAGGTTCTTTCAATCCTCCCCCCATAAAACTACCGCCAATAGCGGATCTAGGGGGCTTGGAGGCCCTCTTGACTTCACCATTTTCTCGTGGTAGTGAAGTGCAAATTGCCCTTTTGTCAGCTGCTCGTGAATCTTAGACTGGATCCTGAGGCTTATGAGAGCGGTCAAGTCTTATCTCATCATCGAAAAAGGGCTCATCGAGGACAGGGTATTTCCGGTGGAGAAGCAAGTGACCATCGGACGCAACCCTGACAATACTATCCAACTGACGGACCCAAATGTCTCCAAACGGCACGCGCTTGTTTACTTGATAGGAGATCAGGCCGTTGTGGAGGACTTGGGCAGCCAAACCGGCACTTTCGTCAATCGAGAACAAATCACCAAGGCCATCCTTTCCAATGGAGACACCCTCCAAGTCGGAAATGTGACCTTTAGATTTTTCCAGAAAGAAATCCCCAAGAAGCAAAGCTGGTTAGCGGATATCCTGAAGGCCAACCAGCCGGAGAACTCCGTGCGGTTGGATGAGGGAATTTACCTTCCCCCAGAGATGAGACATGCGGTCCGATACTCGCCGTTCTTTGAAAGAATTCCGCGGGGTAGAAACTTCTCGCGGCGATCCCATATGCTGATCAAGCCCCTCTCCGAGGTCCCACTCTTCTCCAGCCTCAATAAGGAGGACCTGGCTCGAATCAGCCAGGTAGCTCGTCTTATGGTCTTCGACCAAGGGAGGACCATTATTCAACAGGGGGATCGTGGAAAATCCTTGTACATCATTTTGGATGGGACGGTTCTGGTCTTCACCTACTATTACCCGGCCAGTAAAGTCTTGCTAGCCATCCTTTCCGAGAACCAGTTCTTCGGGGAGATTGCCTTTCTGACCGGAGCTCCCCGAAGCGCTACGGTGAAAGCCTTAGAGAAGACCCTCTTGTGCGAGTTGAGCTTCGAGGCCATGCGAGAGATCGTGCAGAGGTCGCCGATCGTCAAAGACATCTTGGAACAATGCGCTCGAGAGCGCATCAATGACCTGGAGGCCAAGAAGCGGGCGGCGGGCCTCGTGGAACAGCGAAGGCACCAGCGCTTTGTTTTGAAGCTGCCCGTAAGTTTCTCCGTCTCCTCTACCTCAAAGGTCCCGGACCAAGTTAGGGGAAAACTTTTCCAATCCATTTCTCAGAACATATCCATCTCCGGGATCCGGATCAAGGTCCAAGACCGCAGTCTCCTCTGGCTTCCCATGGGGTGCAAGTTACGTTTGGAGATTCACCTTCCCCGGCCTTGGGGCCCCATCCGGTGCCTGGGGACTCTTCGGAATATATTCGAGGGGAAGAGAGGCCAGGAATTTGCCTGTCTGGGGATCGAGTTTACAGAGATGCCTCAAGCCTATCGAAAAAAATTGGTGTATTTTTTATGCAGCTGATTCATTTCTCATGTAGTAAATTATCATCCCACATAGTGTTTCGATTTCGTTGGAGGCTCGGCTCCGCGGGCGGAGCTTTAAATCCGGCCCTTGGCGGGGTGGATGCTGCGCTTCCCTTGATCCCCATCATAAGGTTCTTCGCCCCAAGGGCCGGGGGGCAATAATTTTTCGTGATATTGGCGGCAGGCACCCAGAGGCGCGTAGCCTTAAATTTAATCGGCCATGAGGAATTCTCAATGAAACTAGGGGAACTGTTAGTAAAAGCGGGGAAAGTCACCAAAGAACAATTACATCAGGCCCTTATGGAACAGAGGAGGACGAAAGAACACTTGGGTCAGGTTCTCATCCGGCTGGGTCTTATCTCCCAAGAGGACATAGCCTATGCGCTGGCAAAACAGGCCGGAGTCAGACGCGTTGACCTCAAGACCTACCCAGTCGACCCGGCCGCTTTGCAGTTGATCCCTCTGTCCTTTGCTCGAAAGCATAAGATCCTTCCACTATCTTTACACAACGACCATATTCAGATAGCCACGGCCAATCCCTTCGATGTGATGGTTATCGACGAAGTAAAGGTCATGACCAACCGGCCGGTGGAGGTGCTGGTAGCGACCGAGAAAGAGATCTTAAAGGCTCTGGATGAGCTATACGAGCAGGGTTCGGGAAAAGAAAGGCGCCCAACGAAACAATTTGAAGCCTCGCTGGAAGAGGCCGTGAAGAAAACCGAGGGGATAAATGTTAGTGAAGACGGAGAGAGGCTGGCCGATCTCGGGCCCGTCATAGAACTGGTCAACCGAATCATCCTTCAGGGCGTCAAAGCAGAAGCAACGGACATACACATCGAGCCCGAAGAGAACGCCATCAGGGTCCGCTATCGGATCGATGGCATCCTTCATCAATTCGCTTCCCTGCCCCGAAAGATCCAATCGGCCGTAACTACCCGCATAAAGATCATGTCCAATCTAAACATATCCGAAAGCCGAATCCCCCAAGATGGGCGAGCCGAGTTCCCTCTGGAAGGCAGGAAGATCGACTTGAGGATTTCCACCTTTCCGGGTATTTTTGGAGAAAATATTGTCATACGTATCCTGGACAAGGAGAGGGCAATTGTAGGGCTGGAGAAGCTGGGATTTTCTCCTCGAATACTTGCTAAGTACAAACAGGCCATCAGCAAACAGAACGGCATCGTTCTGGTCACCGGCCCTACCGGATCGGGGAAGACAACTACCCTGTACTCCACCCTATCTCAGTTGAACTCAAGGGAGAAAAACATCATCACTCTGGAAGATCCGGTGGAGTACCTGCTCCCCATGGTCCGCCAATCGCAGATCAATCCCCGGGCCGGACTGACTTTTGCCTCCGGCTTGCGAGCGATCTTAAGGCAGGATCCAGATGTGATCCTTGTGGGGGAGATCAGAGATGCGGAGACAATGGAAATGGCCATCCGGGCAGCCCTAACGGGACACCTGGTTTTCAGCACCCTCCACACCAATGACGCCGCAGGAGCGGTCGCACGCCTCTTGGATATGGGCTTGGAGCCCTTTCTCTTGGCCTCCTCATTGATCGCTGTGTTGAGCCAAAGATTGGTGAGGGTCATTTGCAGTCACTGCAAGGAAGTCGACAATCCGGATGAGAAACTTCTGTTGGCCGTTGGATGGAAGGATAGGAATGTGACCCTTTACAGAGGGAAGGGGTGTGATAGATGCAACCACACTGGCTACCGTGGGAGAATCGGGATCTTCGAACTCCTCATGGTCACCCCCAGAATTGGTAAGCTCGTTATGGAGCGCAAAGAGAGCCAAGCCATTAAGGAAGCAGCTAAGGCAGAAGGGATGATCACCATGATCCAGGATGGCCTGGAGAAAGTTGAAAGGGGAATCACAACTTTAGAAGAAGTGTTTCGGGTGGCGTACATTTAGAGATGCCTCAATTTTCCTACAAGGCGCGAGATGAATTGGGGAGGACGGTCAGGGGTGTTCAGGTGGCCGATGATGTGGACCACCTGGCGGCCGCTTTGAGGGAGAAAGATCTCTACTTGATCTCTGCCTTGGAGAGAAAGAAAACTTCCGCCTCCGTAGGCTCACGAATTAAAAGGCGAGACCTTATCGATTTTTCATACCATTTAGCCACCATTCTTTCCGCGGGCATTCCCATACTTCAGGGACTTCAAGATTTAGCCATCCAGAGAAAGGGGACGAAGTTCGGGAAGATCATCGAAAGCATCATGGAGGATGTCGAAGGGGGGGCTCTTCTCCACGAAGCCCTTTCCCGATACCCTCAGGCCTTTGGAGAGACATATATTAATATGGTGAAAGCTGGGGAAACCTCGGGGAATGTGGACGGAGTTTTGAGAGAGCTCGCTAATTTTCTTCAATGGCAAGAAGATCTCAATTCCAACATTAAGAAGATTACCATATATCCTATAGCTGTTCTTGTAGCCGTTGGTTTCCTAATCATGCTTGTATTCGCCTTCGCCTTTCCCCGTATTTCCGGCATCCTTTTAGCGATGAAAGTTCCCCTTCCCCTATTAACCAGGATCTTTTTGGCCATAAGTGATGTTTTTAAGTCTTACTGGTATATTGTGATGCTTTGTATTTTGGGGGGAATCGTGGGAGTTCACCTGGTCTCTCGTTTGGAGGGGGGACGGCTATTCCTCGATAGGTTGAAATTGAGACTTCCCGTAATCGGTGGGCTCATCAGGAAGATCTCTCTCTCTCGCTTTGCCCACCATCTGGGCCTTCTCCTTGAGGCCGGGATCGGGATCATCCAAGCCTTGACCCTCGTGGAAAGAGTAGTAGGGAATCAGGTCATTGCCGAAGCCGTAAGAAGGGCTAGAGACCAGGTCCAGGCGGGCTCGACCCTTTCCGATGCCCTCCGCAGGAGCGGAGAGTTTTCTCCCATGGTCATCAGGATGATCTCCATCGGGGAATCCAGCGGCACGTTGAGCGACGCCTTGGTCAAGGTTTCTAATTATTATGATCAGGAGGTCCCCGCCACTGTGAAAAAGATCTTCTCCGCCCTGGAACCCGCCCTAATCGTCTTCCTGGCAATGATTGTCCTGATGGTTGCTCTCTCTATCTATTTGCCCCTATACAAATCTATCGGCATGATAGGAAGATAAAGGAATGTCGGAAAGATCTTTGGGAATAGAGGTGACGCCCTCCCGGATTATGGTGGTCGAGATGGATGCCTCCACCAATCCTCCAAAGGTCTTTAATTTCGCCTCTGTAGACCTTTTCTCCTCCCATCCAGACAACATTTCACAGCAAACACTTTCGATCTTGTCTCATATGGGGACCAGGATCAAAAAGGCCAGAGTAGCCATAGAAGACGCAATCGCCCACCATGTGGTATCCCTTCCTCCCATGCCCAAGAAAGAGATGAAGGTGGTGGTGGAGAGGGAGATGAGAGATGCCTTGGGACCTCTTCAAGGCGGGGAAATGGTTATGGGGTGGGAGATCCTTGGCGATGATGAAAGAGGAAAGAAGATAGTCTTGATCACTGCGGTCTCTTCAAGCATGGTGAGGGAGAAGGCCCTTTTGCTTCAAGAGATCGGTTTGTCTCCAGATGTGATCACCACTGTTCCACTTGCCCTTTTAAATTCCCTGAAGCTGATCCAAGGAGCGGACCAAGGCGCAAGTTCCCTCGTTCATTTTGGGGAGTCGAAAGCTCATGCCGTCTTTATGAGAGATGGGAAATGGGCTTTTTACAGAGAACTTACAGGGTCAGAGGGGAGGAGTGAAGAGGTGCTGACCGAGATGAATCGTTCCCTCCTTTACTTTCGGCACCAATTCAGAGGGGAGGAGGTGGAGAGGATATTTTTGAGCGGAAAGGGTGTGGAAGGGTTGGAGGAAAGCTGGTCAGAGACTCTAGGAGTAAAGGTCGAGCGCTTCTGCCCTACCCTCGACCTTTCCCCCCTAGGGGGTAGGGCCGAGGAGTTTCGTCATGTCTTTCACGAGTTCGCCATCCCCATCGGGCTGGCGGGCAGAAGGGCAAGAGACTGCATCCACCTGCCCGATCCAGAGATGGCAAGGAGGATCCGTAAAGAGGTTATAAAGAAAGGTGTTGTAATGGGTATCATCATTTGTACTTTGGTGCTGGGAGGGGCCTATTGGTGGCTGTCCCAAGTCGTCTCTAATGAAAAGAGGTTTCTGCTGAAAAAAAAGCAGGAACTAAACGTGCTGGAACCCTACTTGACTGCCCAGGAGGCAAGGGCCGTTTATGGGAAGAATAGGGCTTTGCTCAGGGAAATTGATGATCATGCCCTTTGGGCAGAAGCCCTGAGAGAGCTGAGCCTCCTCGTTCCTTCAGAGATGGCATTTCGGTCCTTAAAATTCAATAGGGAGAATGGAAAGATTACCATGAGCATCAAGGGGCAAATCCTCGCTTCTCAGGCAGTCGCAGGCCAGGAGATCTTCAGTCAATTTTATGCCCAGTTGAAATCTTCACCTCTCTTTACTAACATGGAAGTAGATCCTGCTAGCATCAAGGTGATTAGACCCAAGGCGGATGATAAATCTAGCCCTGTAAAAGTGGAATTCGAGGTCAAGGGAGAATTGGCATCTGTAGAGATCGAATATGAAAAGCATTAAAGATCTCCCCTTCGCTATCAAACTTTTAACAATTTTCCTGCTTCTTTTTGCATCATTCTATCTGTTCTTTATATCCCCAAAGCTGAAGGCATTGAAGATTATCCAAGAGGATATAAAAAAAATCGAAAACGAACTCCAAAAGGCAAAAGAGTTGGAGAGAAACATCAACCTTCCAGACGAAGATGAAAAGAGAAAGTGGAAGGTTATTCAGGGAAGGATCGACGCCATACCAGCAGAAATAGATCTCCCCAAGATCATGGGGGAGTTGGCCAAGCTTGCCCGGATCAACCACATCTCGGACGTCTCCTTCTCAACTACACGAAATGTTCCTTCCTCCGAACCCAAGGAATCTAGAGTATTAATGGGAGAGTTTTTGATTAAAATTTCGTTTCATTGCCAATATCGCGATTTGGCCTATTTTCTTAAAGGGCTGGACACCATGGCCTTGGGGGTTGTTGTCGAGTCGCTCGAAGTGAGGAAGGCATTCCCCCTTATCTACGCAGAGCTCCATGTCCGTCCCATAATGTTGGAAAAATGACGAAGAATCAGGTGGCCATTCTGCTCTTTGCGGTGCTTTTCATTGGCATTGTGGTTTATAATATTCATTTCTTTTCGAAAATGAAGGCTCCAAATAAGCCATTGCGGGTAGAACTACAATCAACTCCAGAAGAAGATTTTAATTTACCGATCCTTAAACGAAAGGCATTTGATGAGGGCTGGGGGCGAAACCCCTTTTTCCGCCTTGGGGAGGAGGCTATCACGCAATCTTCGTCTGAACCCTTACCTCCGTCCCTTGAGCCCACTGTTCAAGAAGAGGTGCCACTTCCCCCATTGAAGCTGGAGATGATCTTTACGGCAGACGGGAAAAGAAGGGCCATCCTCAGCGGTCAACTCGTAAAAGAAGGAGACCGCATAGCGGGGGAAATGGTGGCCAAGATCGAAGCGGACAGGGTCGTGCTCGAAAAAAACGGGAAGCAAAGGACGATCAAATTGGACTCATTCTTCAATCCCTTTCGGATTGAAGGAGGCAGATAATGGATAAAGCAAAAAGGCCTTTTGTATCTTTGGTCTACGTTGCAATGATTGTCCTCTTTGGGGGATGCGCAACGCCTCAAAGGGAGGTTTCCAGGCCTGTTCTAAAACCCTCCCCATCTCCCCCACCTCAGCCAGAAAAGTTAGAAGAGCTCGTGGTTCCTCTTATGGAGGAGAGGAAGGAGTCGGAAAGGCTCCTTAGTTTCTCTTTGCGCGATGCTGATATAAGGGAGGCCTTGCTGGCCCTGTCGAAGACAATTGGCTACAATATCGTTTTAGATCCCGATGTTTCGGGAAAGGCCACGGTGGAGGTGAACAGGGTGACCCCCATGGAGGCCCTCGAAGCCCTCTTAACCCCTTTGGGGCTTCAATATAAAATAGAGGATCATTTCATCAGGATCTCGAAGCTCAGAAGGGAGACCAGAGTTTTTCCCCTTAATTACATCACCACCAAGCGAACGGGCAGCAGCACTTTCTCATCCAACATTGCTTTAGGGGGTGGAGGAACAGCAGGTGTTGGGACAATATCCAGCACAGAGTCGTCCGATCTTTGGGAAGATGTCGAGAAAGGCCTGAAGGGCCTCATCTCTGAAGGTGGGAAAGTCACTATAAACAAAATGGCTGGACTTATTGTTGTTACCGATTATCCATCAAACTTGCAGAAAGTTGCCGAGTTTCTCGAAAGCGTTGAAGGCTCGGTACAAAGGCAGGTGATGATTCAGGCCAAAGTTGTGGATGTTATCCTCTCGGATGAGTACCAGATGGGCCTCAACTGGTCCGCCATCACCAAGATCAGTGGGCTCAATCTCAAAGGGACCCTGAGCGGAGGGAAGATACTCGCTCAGTCCTTGAGCCCTGGGGTGGGAGTCTTCCAGATGGCCCTATCGGATGCGGACTTCTCCATCCTCCTCGACGCCATGTCCAAACAGGGAAAGGTGAACATCCTTTCCTCCCCGAAGATCTCCGTTTTGAACAACCAAAAAGCGGCCATCAAAGTGGTCAGGTCAGAGGTGTTTTTCGATGTCAGCACCAGGGTCGATCCGGACACAAAGGAAAAGACCACAGAGGCAACCTCCAAAACAGTGGATGTGGGCGTTGTCCTGGAGGTGACCCCTCAAATAAGCCACGATGGGCAGGTCATCATGAACATCCATCCCGTCATCACGGAAAAAGTGGGCGAATCCACCTTCCAGAGTACGGATGTGAAATTAACGGCGCCCGTCCTCACGGTCAGGGAGACGAATACTGTGGTCAAGGTAAAGGATGGACAGACCATGGTCATCGCTGGGCTCATCCAGGAAAAGAAAAACGAGACCAAGACGAAAGTCCCCGTCCTGGGGGACGTCCCTGTTTTCGGGAGCCTTTTCAGGAAGACGGAGCGGACCGGGGAAAAAAGCGAGTTGGTGATCTTTCTTACCCCCACGGTCCTGACGGGGAAGAGGATCGAGGACCTTTCGAAGGAAGAGCGGAAGCGTTTTAATCTGGAGGACTAGATGTACGAGGAGTTTTATGGGCTGAGGGAAAGGCCTTTCAGCCTCACGCCTGACCCGAAGTTCCTTTACTTGAGCACAAGGCACCGGGAGGCCTTGGAGCATTTGGCCTATGGCATCGCCCAGAAGGAAGGGTTCATCCTCGTCACAGGAGAGATCGGTACGGGGAAGACCACCATCTGCCGGGCCCTGCTGGAGAGGCTAAATGAAAGAGCGACTGTGGCCCTTCTGCTCAACCCCTTCTTCTCCGAAGAGGAGCTTCTGCGGTATATCCTCACTGATTTTGGAGTAACTCCCTCCGGGACCACCAAACTGGAACTCGTGGAGGAGCTCAATCAATTTCTCCTTCGCCATGCTTCCGGTGGAGGGGTATCAGTGCTCATCATCGATGAGGCCCAAAACCTTTCCCTCCATGTTCTGGAGCAAATCCGAATCCTTTCCAACCTCGAGACCGAGAAGGACAAGCTCCTTCAGATTGTGTTGGTGGGCCAGGCGGAGTTGCGAGAGAAGCTCAAGTTGCCCAAACTTCGCCAGCTCGATCAGAGGATCTCCGTGAGATACCATCTGCAGCCCCTGGATAAAAAGGAGATCCCCAGGTACATCTACCACCGGTTGGCTGTGGCGGGTTCAGAAGGAAAGATCTCTTTCTCCAAGGCGGCACTGAGGAAAATCGCCAGCTTTTCCAAAGGAATTCCAAGACTCATCAATCTGATCTGCGATCGGGCCCTGCTGAACGGATACGCCAAGCAAAAATATCACATCACCGCGGGGATGGTGGTCCAGGCGGCAAAGAGCCTCCGGGATGAGGAAAAGGGGATCTCCATTCCATCCATCCTATCGAGAGTGAGTATGACCATAGCCTTGGGGGCCGTCTTCCTCATCGTGGGGTGGCTCTTATACTATCCGATTTTTCATGAGAAACTTACAAAACCGCTGAAATCCTTCTCCATAAATGAACCACAGAATAACACAGAAAATAAGGTGGCCCCTCCCAATCAACGTCCACCCCAACGGCCTCCCAAGGACATCTCTGAGGTGGAGGCTTACAAGCTTGACCAGGCCTTTCCTTATACCATCCAAGTCGGATCTTTCAGAACCCAAGAGCGGGCTTTGAAAAAAATTCAAGAGCTAAAGCATCTCGATCATCCTATATATATTTTGAAAGTGAGCATTCCGGGAAAAGGTGTCTGGTACCGGGTTCTGATCGGAAAGTTCAAGACCCAGGAAGAGGCGCTGGAGGTTCAGAGGGAACTCAAGATTAAAGAAGGTATGCATTACGTCCTGGTGATGAAAGCCGTCTCAGAATAGAAAGGCAGAAGAAGGAAGTTCCAATGAGCCTTATCCTCGATGCCCTGAGAAAGGCTCAACAGATAAGGATGGAAAGGCAACAGAGGGAGCGAAGCTTCGGGACGAGCCCTCCCTGGCTCCCCCGTTGGCGCAAAAGATGGGTCATCCCTCGAAAGCTCCTTGTCCTTCTTGTCTTGCCCGTGGCCATCGCCATATTGTTCATCATCTACAATCCCGGTGCGCACAAGCCACCAGCACCCGTCTCCCAGTCCTCCTCCATGGTAGTCCTTCCTATAAGTCAGAGTCCTCCTGAGGAAATGAAAGAAAAGATAATCGAGGTTCCTCTCGAAGAAGTCCCGTTAATGCCTGTTTCTCCACCCTCTACCAAAGGTGAGGCTGGGGGTGGGGGAGGAAAGACACCGAGGGAGGTCGCGAGAGCCATACCCAAAACAGCACCCCAGCCGGAGAAAGCCGAGGCATCCTTCAGGGAAAGGTCTACGCAAAGGCAGGTAAGCATCCAGCCCGTTCCCAGCCAGGAAGCCATAAACCATTTCAACCTCGGTCTTCTTTATCACAAGAGCAACAAACTCTCCGAGGCCCTGGAGGAGTACAAAAAGGCCCTGGAGCTCGACCCATTGAATGTGCAGGCCCACAACAATCTTGGGATGGTGTACAAAGAGTTGGGCAGATTATCCGAGGCCATCAGTCAATATCAAAAGGCTATCTCCATCAACCCCAACTATGAGAAGGCGCATCACAATTTGGGCATGGCGTATTATCTTCAGGGCGATTGGGAAAAGGCCGTCATGGAGTTTATGCTGGCCATCGATTGTAACCCCAAGAACCCGGAAACTTACAATAACTTGGGGTTGATTTACAGGAAGCAGAAGGACTTTTATCGGGCCCAAAAAATGTTTGAAAAAGGACTTTCAATCGCCCCCAATTATGCACCGATCCATTACAATCTGGCTCTGACACTTGAGGATGAGGGGGATTGGAAGGGTGCGGCCCTCCATTTCCGGAAATTTGTAGAGTTGTACCCAGACGATCAGCAGGAACTGGTGCAAAAAGTGAAGCGACATCTGGAGGCTCTCTCTTATTATGAAAAACAATGAATTCCTCTCTAAATTCAAAGCAGCGCGTATCCGGCTGATCGTCGGCATCCCTGTCACCATGTTCCTCTTTACCCTCAGCTCGGGGGTACTGGCATTATCTTTAACCAAATCCACCTTCCTTGGAGGACATCAGGCCAGGCTGTCCACGGCTCTGCTGGTGATTTTGGCCATGGCCGTGACGGCCCTCTTCGGCGGAATTCTCCTGGCTCATGGGATCACAAAACCTCTCAAGGAGATGAAACGGAAGGGGGAGGAGATTCTGTCGTCCCCGGTCCTTCCACCACAGCATAATGAAATCAGCGAATTAGCCCAGGTCTTCAATCAAATGTCATTTTCCCTCAGCCAATTCATCAAAGATCACCAAATCCTGGAGAATCTACCGGAAGGCTTGATCGTTATCGACCCCTCGGGCACCATCATCACCGCCAATAAGATGGTGGAAGAGATCTTTGGAGCGGATCTCAAAGGCCGGCCTTATTGGGAGGCGATACCTCATGACCCCCAAAACATGGCATTTTTGGAGTCTGTGGACAGGGCCTTGAGGGGGGAAAGCTTCGCGCTTCCTCAAGAGATTAAGATAAGGAATATCAACAAGCAGGTCTCTACCCTATGGGTATCCATCTCACCCTTCAAGGATAAAAAAGGAATTGCGATATCCATAAAGGACCTGAGGGAATTGAGGCGCATCCGTGATCAGATCAGGCGCGCCGAAAGTCTGGCTGGATTGGGAACCTTGGCATCCATCTTATCCCATGAGATCAAGAACCCTCTGGGATCCATACGAGGTTTATTGGAGCTCCTTTATGGAACGTTCTCGCCAGAGGATCGAAGGAGGACCTATGTCCATCGAACCATTCAGGAGATAGACCGCCTCATCCGGATCTCTGAGGACCTCTTGGGCCTCCTCCGCATGGATGTGTTGGATATGAAAGACGCTGTAGACCTCAACGACCTCCTCAGGGAGGCCCTGTCTTTGAATCAATATGAATTTAAGGCAAAGAAGATCGCGGTGCAAGAGAAATATGATGAGGACCTTCCTTGCATCAAGGCGGACCCCGAGAAGCTGACCCTGGCCTTGGTGAACTTTATCATCAATGCCTTCCAGGCCACACCCGAAGGGGGGCAAGTTTCCGTGGCCACAGAAAGGATTCCTTATGGTATCTCCATCCATATTCATAACAGCGGCTCCTATATTCCACCCGAGGACAGAGAGTCGATCTTCTTGCCATCATACTCTACGAAGGCGCACGGCAGCGGGTTTGGCCTCTTTCTGGCCCAGCGGATTATCCTTGCCCACAATGGAACAATAGAAGTTCAAAGCGATCCAGAGGAGGGGACGACCTTTCGCATTGATCTTCCCTTGGATTATGAAGGAGGAAGTGGTGTCTGAGAAGATCCTGGTCGTGGAAGACGAAGAAAATATGCGGTTTTTTATCGTAGAGGCCCTTACGAAAAGGGGATATGACGTGGAGGAGGCAATCTCAGCGGAAGAGGCCCTCGAGAAAATTGAAATCCTCCATCCCGACTTGGTCCTCATGGACATCCGACTGCCAGGCATGTCCGGTCTGGAGGCCATGAGCAGGGTCAAGGAACTCGACCCGCTTCTGCCCATCATCCTCATCACCGCCTCGGACTCCAAGGAAGTGGCCCTGGAAGCCACAAAAAAGGGGGCCTATGATTTTTTCACAAAACCCTTCAAGCTGGCTGAAATGGAAGTGGTCGTCAATCGCGCCCTGGAGAAAGGGCGCCTGCAGCGAGAGCTTCGAGAGCTGCAAGAGAGGCTGGATGAGAGGTATCGTTTCGAGAACATTATCGGGCAAAGCGGCAAGATGCAGGAGGTCCTGAGGCTGATCAAAAAGGTGGCATACACGGACGCAACAGTATTGATTATCGGTGAAAGCGGCACAGGAAAAGAACTGATCGCAGAGGCAATCCACCATCATAGCCGCAGGAAGGATAAACCATTAGTCAAGCTCAACTGTGCGGCCATCCCAGAAGGCCTCCTGGAGAGCGAGCTCTTCGGTCACGAAAAGGGGGCCTTCACTGGGGCCATAAGCAAGAGGATAGGCAAATTCGAATTGGCCCATCAGGGGACCATCTTTCTGGACGAGATCGGAGATATGCCATTTGCGGCCCAGTCCAAGGTCCTCAGGGTCCTACAGGAGAGGACCTTCGAGCGGGTGGGTGGGGCCACAACCATCACCGTTGATGTGCGGGTCATTGCTGCGACCAATAAGAATCTCGCCGAGGAGGTCAAGAATGGGCGCTTCAGGGAGGACCTCTTTTACAGGCTGAATGTATTCCCCATCGTCCTCCCACCCCTCAGGGAAAGAAAGGAGGATATCCCCCTTTTAGCTGAGCACTTTATGGTGAAGTCCTCTGAGAGGATCGGCCTGAGTCCGCAGGGGCTGTCAAAGGAAGTCTTGGATTGCCTGCAAAACTACGATTGGCCAGGGAACGTGAGGGAGCTGGAGAACGTGGTGGAGAGGGCCATGATCATGGCGGAGGGGGAGGTAATCACCCCCGCTCATCTTCCCTCTTATCTGGTGTCCTCCCATCAGCGCCGGGGCTTGGCTCCACTCGACCAAACGTTGGAAAATATTGAAAAGGATTTTATCATCGATGCCCTCAAAAAATCCAATTGGGTTCAATCCAGGGCCGCCAAGATCTTAGGCATATCCGAACGGAGCCTCTGGCACCGTGTGAAGAAATACCGAATCGACATCAAGAAACTACAAAATTTGTAGAATCTACAAATTTTGTAGGATCCTTTAAATCTCCTTAAATATCGAATAGTTATTTATTATTAATTCTGCAGCACTCTTCCGCATGAATCTGCATAAGACAGAGGAAAGGGAAGTCATCCCTTTTTAAAAACTTAGAATATTCAATCAGTTACTTAATGGCATGGAGTTTGCTATTCCATTAAGGCAAACGCAAAACGAATGGTTCTATGAGTTAGAAGGAGGTGCAAACATGACAAAGAGAACGAGAGACAAGGGCTTTACACTCATTGAAGTTGTGGTGGTTTTGGCGGTCATTGCGGCGCTCGTCGCCATTCTGACCCCCATGCTCCTTGGCTACATAAAGGATTCCAGGCTAAGGAGGGCCGAGGGCGATGTAAAGACCATAGCGGCGGCCATTAACGCTCTATACAAGGATACCGCCGTATACCCTGGAGATAAAGCCTCCAAGGCCTACCTGGCCTCAGACACCTCGAGTTTGCCATCCGGTGTGACTTCTGCAGACGTAGAAGATCTTGCCGATCATTTAATCGACAATGATGCTGGCTATTCCACAACCGGAAGATTCAAGTGGAGAGGGCCCTATCTGGAATCTGTTGGGTTGGACCCTTGGGGCAAGAGCTATTTGGTTTATGTGGACCATTTTACAGCGGCAAATGCTAATAATAGCAGTAAAACAGCGTGGGTATTGTCCGCTGGCCCGGATCAAACATTGGATACTGATCCCACCAGTGACCCAACTTCCGTATCTGATGATGACATCGGATATAGGATAAAATGATTTGCCTTAAAGGAGCAGAGGAAGGAGGTGCAAGATGTTAATAAGTAGAATCAAGAAGGCCTTGAAGGGAAGCCGGGGTTATACCCTGATGGAGGTGGCTGCGGTGGTGGCGGTCACGGCCACTTTGGCTGCGGTAGTCGTCCCGGTTGCCATGGATAAGGTTGAATCATCCAAGAAAGCAAGGGCCTTGGAGGACATAAAGTCCTTGGCATCGGCCATAGCCACCTTCTACTCAGATACCGGCGTGTGGCCGGCCTACTCGACTTCTAGTGCTTACCAAAGTAGAGTTCCAGATGTCGAGGTACTTGTAACTGCAGGAGATGACCCAACTATTGGTACCAATACGGGGTGGAGTTTGACAAAAACAGATGAAGCTCATGATCAGTTCGTAACAAACGAGCCCAAATATGACTTTTGGAATGGCCCCTATATAGAGTCCCTGAAAGACAAGAAGGACCCCTGGGGGCAAAAATATGTTATTTGGGTAAAGGGATTTTATACCTCTACTCATGATGGATGGATCCTCTCCGCTGGCCCTAACGGTAAAATAGATACAGTAAACACGAGCGCAACACTGAGTGGAGATGACATCGGGATCGTATTATACTCCTACCAGCAGTAAATGATCAAACAGGAGGTAAAAAGGGGGGTATTTTTTCCGCCCCCCTTTTTGCTCATCCCAACATGAATATATGGTGCATAACCTACCTCGTCTTATATTGAGCGCCCGTCCCCGCATTCAGCAGTATCCAAGTGGCTACGACCGAGGACCACGCCCGGGGTTCTGGGATAGAATCTCCCTCAAACGGGTCTTGGCGTCTTCATGATTTGGGTCGATCTCCAGGACCTTCCGGTATTCGGAGATGGCCTCCTTCCTTCTACCCAGTCTCCAGTATGTGTTCCCGAGATTGACACGGATTGTGCCGGCATCCGGTTTGATCAGGAGGGCCCTTTGGTACACCTCCATTGCCTCCTCAGGCCTTCCCAGTGCGTTCAAAGCAGCGCCGAGGTTGTTCATGGCATTGATGTTGTTTGGATGATAACTCAGTGCAAGCCTGGCTTCAACATAGGCCCTGTCCCCTTGGCCCAATTTCAGATATAAATGGCTTAAGACGATATGGTAGCGGTAATTAAATGGGTCTAAACCACTTCCCCTCTGCATGAGTTCAACACCGCCCTCCCTGTCCCCTCCGTTCCAACGATCGATTCCGCGGAAAAATAGAATATCTCCCCTGATAAACTGAAAGAGCACGAAGACAAAGATCAACAAGACTATCTTCAGACCCAGGATGGCTCCTTTGAGCAAAAGGGGAATCTTCCTCATGGCAACGGTCTCTTCTTTCAGGGTATTCCCATAGAAGAGGATTTGAATGAAGGCCAGAAATATCCAGAATAAGAAGGCCTGCACCGGGTGTTTGAAGGGGAAGTCTACAGATGCGATCACACAAAAGGTGATAAATCCCCAAAGGAGTGCGAGAGAAACCAGCTCGTGGCTGGGGGTCTTTGCCCTGTAAAAGCTGCGGGCCCCCATGAGAGCGGCTGTCATGAGCATGAGGAAAAAGGGAATCGCCCCTATCACCCCGGTCTCCGCCACCACCTGCAAGAGATCGTTGTGCGCGTCATCGGGCTGCTGATCAAGCGAAAAGGCATCATCCACTCGAGCGCTTCGGGAGTATAAGGGGTAAATGAACTTCCAGTTTCCAACCCCCACGCCCAGAAAAGGATGGTCCCTGATCATCTCCAGGGTATTCAGCCACATATTCATACGGACTTGGGCCGAGTGTTCCCTCCCTTCGAAGGTCCGCAAGATCTTGTCTTCTAGGATCATTGGTACCCCACTGGGAGGGGTGACAAGCCTGGGTGCCAGGATCATAAAGACCGTGAACACCATGAAGAAGATAAGTTGAAAAGATCTATTGCGGTTAAGCCCGAACAGCTCCGAAATTCGGTATGGATGTTTCTGAAAGCGGGCCTTGGAGGCCACCAGGAAGAATGACAGGACGGCTGAGACAAGGCTCCCTAACAGGATGGAGCGGGTCTGGCAGTAGAAACCATAGATGGCCAGGATCGAGGCGGCCAGGCCATACCAGCCCCCTTTCCCATCCTCTCTTTGGGAGAAGAAGAGGGCCACGGCGAGGGGGAAGACAAGGGATGCAAAGTGGGCGCTCATATTCTTGTTTCCAAAGGTGGCCGCCTGCACATTTACTACCGGAAGCCCGGGGATTTTCCACCCCCAGAACTGGAGGATCCCTATGAGGGAGACCAGTGCCCCGGAGACCACGGCGAATTTCATCACCCTGACCATGGCTTCGCGCCTTTTTACATGGAGAAGAACTAGGATATAGAGGATGAAGTAGTTTAGCATTAAAAGGATCTGGTACAGGCCCTCGAAGATATTCACAGCCTGGGTGAGAGAAACAAGGTTGGCCAAGAAATATGCAAAGACAATAAGGGTCAGGGGAGAGCGTATTGGCCCCTGGAGGAGAGGGGTGTTGGGCGTCCATGCCAGAAAGGCCAGAGAGACCACCAGGGTCAGGAAAAAAGTCTTAGGCAGACGGAAGGGGCTGATCATGTCGGGGAAAAACACAAGGGGCAAAACCAAGGCCAAAATGAAAAGGGCCCAAAGAAGAATTTTTGTGGGATTCAAAGATAGTGTGCCCAGGCCCTCTCTTTCGTCTTTCCTCTGCCCCATTTGTCAAAAACATATCGCAGTCTTTCATCATGGGCAAGAGTAATTCTTCGCTAATGGTGATCTCGCCAGGCGGGATTGACGCGATGATCCGAAAGCGATACATTACCAAAATTCTCACAGGTTGAAATGTTCAATTAAGTTTTGTATATAGCCCTTAATTAAGGCGGATTAAGCTTTGTAAAGGATCTTTCAAAAATGGACAGGAAAGGGTTTACCTTGATAGAGATCATCGCCGTCCTGGCGGTCCTGGCCGTTTTGGCGGGGCTTGCCGCTCCTTTGGTCTATAAGCAAATATTAAAGGCCAGACAGGAGGCCACGGAACAGGAGTTGGACGTCCTGAAGACGGCCATGCTCGGAGACTCGGATCTGAAGACTGGAGGCGTCAGGACCGATTACGGGTATCTGGGGGACATGGGCATCCTCCCGGGTCAGGGAGAGGACTCGCCGAGCGCAGAGGATTTAAATAAGTTGCTCACACAGGGAGATCAGCCCTCCTATAGTTTTTCTCCCAACTATGGGATAGGGGCCGGATGGCAGGGGCCATACCTTCAACGAGGGAGCGCCAATGATGAGGTCACCCTGGATGCATTCGGCTCCGCTTACGAATACGATGTCAGGAACCCCACGGGACTGGCCAGCGACGACTGGATCGCCAAGGTCACCAGCCTCGGTCCGGATAAGACGAGCGACACCACCGATGATATCAGCGTGGAGATCAAGAAGAAAGAGTCCTTTGCCACGGTATTCGGCTATGTGAATACCACAGAGGGCCGGCAGGCCTCCAATCTCTATGTTACTCTTCATTACCCCTCGGGCGGGACCCTGACCAACACGACGACTTCCACGAACAGTCAAGGATATTACGAGTTCAACAACATCCCCTTTGGCGTGCGCAGCATTACCCTGGATCCCAAGCTCCAGTTCGCCGCAGGGAGCGCGAAGACCACTGGGGGAGGGGATGACCTTGAATTCAATGTGACCAACTATTCTGCCTATGAGGTGACTATCACGGCCGTGACGGTGGAATACAGTATCAGTCCGGACGCCTATTATTCAGAGATGAAACTTGCAGGGAGGCAAGTGTTCAGTGCTTCCGGCCCAAGACCGCGGAAAGGCTCGGGCGAGACGGTCAATGTATCCCCTCCGGTGGCAGTCACTGGTAGTGGTGTGCCATTTCAGCCCATCGTGGTCCATGTGAACGCCGCATCTAACAGGATAAGCAACATCGATATATCAAAGTTAGAGGCAGGCGCCACCATCAAGGTGGAGATAAATGATTTCAGAGATAGGAGACGTGGAGGGCGCCCAGTAGATGTCACAGGGGTCCAGTTCACCGTCACCTTTCAACTGAGCGATGGCACCAGCTCGGTGGTCACGTTTACTCCTATAGCCGGCCAGGCTTCGGGAGGAGGGACAACTCCATCATGTGATTCTTACACCGTGGTGAACAAGAAAAATAGCTCCGTCTGGATCCGTGGGGGTGGATATCCAATCTGCACCAAGATTAAGAAGAACAAATCCTTTACCATCCAGAGTGGGGAGACGATCTCGATTTATGATAACCTTAATCGGTGCGCTAGAAATATCGACCCATCCGATATCACCTTCGATATGGCTGCAGCGGCGGATTCGGATGGTGACTGCACTGTAGGATGGACGAACTCCGGTTTGGGCGACTTGTAATGTGATCGCGACGCCCACGGCCTGGTTTCCAATCCCCTTTAGATATGCCCTAGGCCCATTCTCATTGATATTACGGGCCCGGGTATCGTTCACCTCGACTGTATCCAGGTCCCTTCCGGTCTTGGGCAGGAGCCTGGACAGCAGAGCAGCGGCACGGGCCGAGGCCGCATTGAGATACAGGGCTTTTCGGTAGTCCGCCTCTGCTGCCTGGAGGTCCCCCCTTCCTTCCAGAAGGCTCCCACTGGCCAACCGAACGACCAGTGCTTTGGGCTTGGGGCGCACGGCCAGGTTGATAGGGTTAGGGGACATCCTGTTACCTCATTGTCAAGTAGTTAATGATATCGGGGGCCAGCGATTACTCTCGTCTCGATGGACAGACTTCTCCCTCTGTTTTGAGAGGGTTTTTCGGCGAGTCTCTCTCCTTCAAAGAACCCCTCATCTGATCCTTACGTTTATTCGGCGTGGCAAAGGGGAATCGGCCTCTTCTGTTTTTCATTGACCCGGCCAGGGTCTTGTGCTAGATTCCATTTCCCGTTCCAGAAAGACCTCTCAAACTCCCGGACAGGGGAGTTCTTTTGGGGGAGCCTGAACCAAAGCCTGTTCGTTCTTCATCAGTGAGACGCAAGGAAATCCGTGCTGTGCCCGCCAGGACATCTCCATGCCTCTCGGTACCCTCTTCCAAGGGACCTTTCTCTTTTCCCCACACGCTCACAGGGCTTGCCCGGAATTCCTGAAATCCAACGAGCCATGGGAAAGGGGGTGAAAAGGAATTAAGACGCATGGGTGTGTAGGTCTGTTCAACAACCTCAAGACAAAAAGGAGCAGGCCATGATGAAGAGACGAGCATGCGCAACGATTCTCCTTTTGATGGGGGGCTGGGTCTTTTGGTCTGGAGTCGGCTATGCGGCGGGGCCCATTGTCATCGGGTCGGTGGAGCCTTTCTCCCCGCCGGGTTCCATCGCGCAGGGGAGCGAGGCCGTTGCCGGTATCAAGCTGGCTGTTGAGATGATCAACGAGAAGGGAGGCCTCCTGGGCAGGAAAGTGGAGGTCAAGTTCGAGGATTCCATGGGCATCCCCGAGAAGGGAAGGGCCGCCACGGAGAAACTCATCGTCAAGGAGAAGGTGTCTTTGATCGTGGGAGGAAACCACAGCTCCGTGTGCATGGCCATGTCCGAGGTGGCCCACTCCTACAAGGTGCCCTTCGTGAACGTCAACTGTTGGGCGGACGCCATCCGAGAGAAGGGCTATGAGGAGTGGTTCAATACCTCTGTGAACAACTCGAGGATCTCTGTGGGTGGGGCCGAGTTCGTCAAGTCTCTGGGGGTCAAGCGGGTGGTCGCTCTTGCCGAAAACACGGACTTCGGCATCGGCCTGGCCCGGGGATTCCAAAAATACCTGAAGACCATTGCACCGGAGATCCAGTGCAAGTACACGGTCTTGGACCGGGAGGCCAAGGACTTTACGCCGGCCATCCTGGAGCTGAAGAAGGACCCGCCGGACGTGGTGGTGACCATCATGGATCCGCCTGCAGGATACATCATCATCAATCAGCTCTACGAGTATGGGGTGGCACCTACCAGCAAGACTCTCCTCCTGGACCTGGACGCCTTGGCTGAGCTGCCGGATTTCTGGGACAACATAAAACAGGCGGGAAAGTACTTGACGGGGATCGCCCTCTTCCATCCTTCCATGAAGCTGACGGATCTCGGCAAGGAGGTCAGGAAGCGACATCGTCAGAAGACCGGGAGGGAGGCCAGTCGGGTGGTATTCCAGGGCTTCGACGCAATCTGGCTCGCTGCCAAGGCCGTTGAAAAGGCGGGCAGCTTGGAGCCCGACGCTGTGATCAAGGCCATGAGGGAGATCAAAGTAGAGGGGACGCGAGGGACCATCAGCATGAACCTGGAAAAGGGTCCCTTCTTCCAACAATGGGTTGAGGTGCCCTACAGCATCATTCAGTTTACGGAGGTGCAACAACCGCTGGCCAAAGCCCCCATCGTCTTTCCGCCGGAGCAAAAGACTGCGGAACTCGTGAGGCCTTAAGACCATCCCGAGGGAGGGCCTTCGTGCCGAGAGGCCGGGGCCCTCTCGGACCCTGCTTTTAGCGGAGATCCCGCGTCATGGATGTCTTGATTACAGGTATCATTATGGGCACGTTTTACGCCCTCCTGGCCCTGGGTCTCTCGTTGATCTTCGGCTGCCTCAAAGTGGTCAACTTCGCCCATGGGGAATTCTTCATGATCGGCGCCTATGTGTACGCCCTGATCGCTCTGAAGGTCGGGATGAACCCCTTCCTGGTGCTGATCTGGGTGGTGGCCTTCGGTCTGATCATCGGTCTTATCGTCGAGCGGCTCTTGATGCGTCCCCTCTACCAGAAATATACGGAGTGGGGCGCCATGAGGGACGAGTATGCCATTATCGTGACGTTCGGGCTCTCCCTCTTTCTGATCAATCTCGCCAATCAGATCTTCGGCCCCTATCCCATCAGCGGTCCGGGCCTGATGCCCATGAAGGAGAGGGTCCTGTTGGGAAACATCCTGATGATGAGTTCCCATCGACTTATAGCCTTTTGTGTTGGAGCGGGCGTGTTAATCGTCGCCTTTGTCCTGGTGCGCTACTCCCCGTGGGGCAAAATTATCCAGGCGGTCTCCCAGAACCGTTTCGGGGCGTCCATCGCCGGGATCAACTCCACCAAGGTGAGTTCCATAGTCTTCGCCCTCTCCAGCGCCCTCGCAGGGCTGGCGGGGGCACTGCTCTGTCCCATCTTTTCGGCCGAGCCCTTCGTGGGGGCGCTTCCAGCGGTCAAGTCCTTTGTGATAGTCGTGCTGGGAGGGATGGGCTCTGTGCCCGGCAGCATCCTTGGGGCCTATCTCCTGGGAGTGTTGGAGCAGTTCGGAGCCGTCTATATCTCCTATACCTATCGGGACACCTTCGGATTTGTCATTTTGATCCTGTTCTTGGTCTTCAGACCTCAAGGCCTCTTCGGGGAAAAGGCCAGGGAGGTCTGACGCATCGCAAACCGAGCCTGGATGAGGATGGAGAAGCGAAAGCTCGATCTTTTGGTATCGGTGGTCGTTTTTTGCCTCATGGCGTTAGTGCCGGTCTTTGTGAAATCGGCCTACTGGCTCGGTGTGTTGGTGGTGGCCCTCTACTTCTCCTTGGCGGCCATGGGATGGAATCTGCTGGGAGGGTTCACGGGCCAGTTCTCCATTGCGCCGGCTACTTTCTGCATGATCGGTATGTACACCTCGGCCATGTTGGTCCACTACCTCCACTGGAGTCCGGTTGCGGGTATCCTCATGTCCATTGTCGCCACAGCCATCGTTGGGCTCCTTCTGGGGTGGGTCTGCCTCCGTCTTCGAGGCCCCTACTTGGCCTTGACGACCATTGGGTTCGCCGAGATCGTGCGGGGCCTCATACGATTTTCCTACGATATCACCAGGGGAGACCTGGGGTTGAGCGTCCCAAAATTGTTTGGTGGAGGGGGCCATGTGACCTATTTTTACACCTTCTTGGGGGTTGTGGTCCTGGTCCAATTGCTCCTTTACTTCCTCATCAGGTCCAGGGTGGGCCTCTACCTCCAGAGCATCCGAGATGACGACGTGGCGGCCAGCGGCAGAGGGGTCAACGTGGTGGGGTGGAAGACCCTTGCCTTCACCCTAAGCAGTCTGATCTGCGGCCTCTCGGGAGGACTGTACGTACATTTTATCGGGCTGGCCAGCCCCGAAACCGGGCTCATCATCCAATCCGGCTTGATCATCGGAATGGCCGTCATTGGCGGCATGGGGACCCTGACCGGGCCCCTTATCGGGGGACTCCTGCTCCAACCCCTCTCCGAGCTAGTCCGGGAGTTCGGTGTCCAACATATGTTGATCTTTTCTCTGCTGATCATCTTGGCGATCCGGTTCTGGAGGGAAGGTCTCTATGGTTCTTTCAGGAAGGTCCTGGCAAGGGTGAGTTAATGAAGGACAGATTGCTGGCCATTTGTGGCATCAGCAAGAATTTCGGGGGGCTTCAGGCCCTGCTAGACGTCTCCTTCGAAATCGAGGAGGGAGAACTGGTGGGCCTAATCGGCCCCAATGGATCTGGAAAGACCACATTGCTGAACCTCATCAACGGGTATTATCCGCCCACCGAGGGGCAGATCTTCCTGGACGGGCATCGCATCGACGGCCTCAGCCCCAATCAGGTAGCCAAGTTGGGGGTCAGCCGCATGTTCCAGGCCACGAGGATTTTCCCCAGGATGACGGTGCTGGAGAACATGCTGACCGTGGCTTACGCGGTGGGTCGCATTCCTTCTGGGGAAATCGAACGGAGGGCCAGGGAGATCCTGGAACGCCTCAACCTGGAGCGGATGATCCACGAGGAGGCCGGCAGCCTTTCAGGCGGTCAGCGGAAGATCCTGGAGTTTGGGACCTGTTTCATGTCCGAGCCCAAGTTGGTCCTTCTGGACGAACCCTTCGCCTCCATCCATCCCGATCTGAAGGGAGTGCTGGAGGAATTCATGCGGGCCCATTATGAGAGAGGGGGTACCATCGTGCTGGTCAGCCACGATATCCCTTCTGTGGTTGCGGCATGTCCCCGTGTCATCGTGCTCAATGCGGGGCAGGTGATCGCCGACGGCCCCACTCAGGAGGTCATCAGGAAGGACGAGGTGGCCGAGGCCTACCTCGGAGGTTTTGCTCAGGGGCGGTGAGGGAGATGGAGTTCTTGCTGAAGGTGGAAAACCTCACGGTGGGATATTCGGAGGATATCGAGATCCTCCACGATGTCTCCATCTCAGTGGGGCCCGGCAGAATCACGGGGATGATCGGTCTGAACGGCGCGGGCAAGACCACCCTGATCAAGAGCATCTACGGGTTCCTCAAGCCCAAAAAGGGGAGGGTGCTCCTGGATGACCGGGATATCACAGGCACCGATCCCCATTCGCTCATCCATAAGGGCCTGTGGTATCTGCCTCAGGATTCAGGTCTGTTTCCCTATCTCTCTGTGGAGGATCACCTGCGCATTCCCATCCGGCCCCTCCGCCTGAGCAATGCAGAGCAGAAAAGACGACTCTCGGAGGTGTTAGAACAGTTTCCGGCCCTGGCCGCCAAGCGGAGAAAGAAGGCCGGGGACCTGAGCGGGGGACAACAGAAGATGCTGGAGTGCGCCATGGCCATGATGGTCAGGCCGAGGCTCCTGTTCATCGACGAACCCACTGTGGGCCTCGCCCCGAAGATCGCCGTGGAGATGTACGAAAGGATCCAGCGGTTTTGGGAGGACGGGACGACCATCTTCATGATCGACCACAATGTCCGGCAGCTCATCGAGATGTCCGGTTACATCTATGTGATGAGCTTGGGGCGCATCACCAGCGAGGGTCCCCAGGAGAAGTTCCGGGGGGAGTTGAAGGAACAGGTGCGACACTGGCTGGGCCTGTAGGGCCGCCAAATATCTCTGGGGAAAGGAAGGGCTTTTGAGGATCGCCCTGATTTCCACAGGCGGCACCATCGCCATGGAGAGGGAGGCAGGACGAGAGAGGGCCTCCCTGAGCCTCGAGGCAGGAGACCTGGTCCATGAATTGTCCCTGTCTCCTGAGGACCGCATAGAACGTGTGGAGTTCAGTCGCCTTCCCAGCTCCCATTTTGATTCACGCTACGCTCGAAGACTTGCGGAAAGGATCCACCAGATCCGGGATGCTGTGGACGGGGTTGTGATCACACACGGAACCGACACCCTGGAGGAGACGGCCTTCTATCTGGAGATGGTGCTCCCCCCGGGCCCCCCGATCGTTCTGACCGGCGCCATGGTACCAACGGGTTTCCCCGGTTGCGACGGCCCGGCCAACCTGAGGGACGCCATCCGGGTGGTCAAGGCACCCCAAAGCCGGGGGAAGGGCGTGCTCATTGTGTTCCAACATGACATCATCCATGCGCTTCACGGCGCCAAATTGGACAGCGAGAGGCCCAACGCCTTCGGGTCGAGGCAGACCGGAAAGATGGGAGCCGTCAATGGGGACCGGGTTCTCTACTACTACAGCCCGGTGGACCATGTGAGGCTGGAAAACCGCATTCGAGGCAAGGTCTCCCTGGTGAAGCTTCACTACGACATTGAGGAGGACCTTTTCGATTATGCCTGTAAGACCTCCGACGCCCTGGTGCTGGAGTGCTATGGAAGCGGCCGGGTCCCACCGAGGTTATTGCACATCATGAGAAGGACCCCCGGCACCCTTTTCATCGCGACGACCAGGGCCTTCCAGGGGCATCTCTTCGATGTCTATTCTTACGAGGGGAGCTACCACGACCTGGTGGAGGCCGGGGCCGTGATCTCGCCCCTCGATTCGCTCAAGAGCTGCATCCTTGTCAAGCTCTGTATGGGAAATCAAAAAGGCCCGGAAGAGATCCGGGAGATTTTCCAGGACTTCTTCACCCACTGATACCATCCTCGCCCTCCCGGGGCATTGTCGATCTCGAGAGGAATCCCCTCAAGCGGCCGTGAGCTTAGTCTTCCTCGTTTGGACGGAAGGTCCTTCACTCCCGCGAGGGGGGGGGTGGATGAGATTTCATGGCCTGATTCCGAAGAGATATCCAGATCCGCCCATCGGCAGAGGATGGATCTCCAATTTGGGTGTGGGAGGCGCTTTTTTGCGCAGAGGGCAGGGGATGGACGGGCGGGCACTTGGCCCGCCCGTGAATATCAGCCGTGGAAGCGGCGGCCCAGGAGTCTCTCGCTTATGCCCGCTTGGTCCAGGTGCATGGTGATCCCCCCGAGGAAGAAGGGCCAGCCAGCCCCAAGGATCATTGCGGTATCGATGTCCTTGGGGCTTGCCACCACCCTTTCCTGGAGGATGAGGTCGCACTCGCGGCAGAGGGCCTCCAGGGTCTTCTGGATGATCTCCTCCTTGGAGAGCTTTCGGGGCGGGTCAAGCTGTTTCCACAGGTCCACCACCTCGGGGTCCGGCTCTATCCCTTTCTCAGTGAGTGTGTAGAAGGAGGTCTTTCCCGCCTCCACGAATCGCACCAGGTTCTCGCTTACCGGGAAGCGTTCCCCGAAGGCCGCGTTCATGACCCGGTTGACGTGGAGCGCCACGGCGGGACCTACCAGCCCCATGAGGGTGAATGGGCCCATGGGCATCCCCAACGAGCGGATGGCCTCGTCCACCTCCAGGAAGGTGTTTCCCGAATCGGCGGCCCTGATGGCCTCGCCCATCCAGACGGCCAGGAGGCGGTTGACCAGGAAGCCCGCCGAGTCCTTGACCAGAACGGCGCTCTTGCGGAGCCGCTTGCAGAGCTCGAAGGCCGTGGCCAGGGCCTCATCCGATGTCCTCTGGGCCCGGATGATCTCCACCAGGGGCATGACGGCGACGGGGTTGAAGAAGTGGATGCCCACGACCCGTTCGGGGTGCCTGAGCCTGGAGGCCATCTCGCTCACCGACAGCGACGAGGTGTTGGTGGCCAGTATGCACTGCTCGCCCACCACCTCCTCGGCCTCGGCGAAGACCCGCTGTTTGATCTCCATCTCCTCGAAGACCGCCTCCAGCACCAGATTGCAGTCCTGGAACTCCTCGTAGCTCAAAGTGGGGTGGAGGAGACTGAAGAGGTAGTCGGCCTTCTTGGCGTCCATGCGTCCCTTCTTGACCTGCTTGTCGAGCTCCTGGCGCACGTAGTTTGTCCCCTTGTCCAGGAACTCTTGCTTGATGTCCTTCATGACCACGGGCACGCCGAGGCGTCTCAGGAAGAGAACCGCAAGCTGCGAGGCCATGAGGCCGGCCCCGATGAGCCCGATCTTGAGGACGGGAACGGGCTGGGCCTCCGGACGACCCACCTGCCGCTTGACCCGCCGCTGCACCAGATCGAAGCTGTAGACCGAGGCCTTGAAGTGGCGGGAGGTGACCAGCTCGCCCAAGGCCTCGTTCTCCTTCTCGAACCCTGTCTCCAGGTCCCAGGTGAGGCTCCCTTCCAGAAGCTCCACGGCCTTGGCCGGAGCTATGGCCGCATCGCGGACGCGGTCCCAGACGATTCCCCGGGCCTTATCCAGCTGGGCCGTGGCGTCCGAGAGGTCCACGGGTTTGCGATCCACTTTCTCGGTTCCGGCCAGCAGGCCCGCGGTGAACTTGAGGGTGTCGTCGAGGAACTCCACGGGTTCGAACATGCGGTCGGCCAGCCCCATCTCGAAGGCCTTCCGGCCGTCGATCATCCGGTTCTGGTTGAGGGGGTTGGTGATAATGAGCTGGACCGCCTTTTCCATGCCGATGAGCCCGGGGGTCAGCTGCGTCCCTCCCCAAGCGGGGACCAGTCCCAGAAAGCACTCGGGGAAGGCCACGGCGGGGACCCCGGAAGAGATGGTCCGGTAGCGGCAGTAAAGGGCGATCTCCAGCCCCCCTCCCATGCAGGCCCCGTTGATGGCCGCCACCGTGGGATAGGGCAGATCCATGATCCGCTTGAACGCGGCGTGGCCCATGCGGCCTGCCCGTACCCCGTCCTCGGGTCTCTGGATGGTGGCCGCGTCGGTCAGGTCCGCCCCCACGCAGAAGATGTATGGCTTGCCCGTCAACACCAGGGCCCGGACGTCCTTTTGGGATTCCACCTCGTCCAAGGCCCGATTGAGATTCTCCAGGGCCTTCTCGCCCAGGGTGTTAGGCTTTCGGTAGTCCTCTCCATTGTCCATGGTAATCAGGGCGATCCTCCCCTCAGGGGAGTCGTAGTACGTGACGTAGAACTGGGTGATCAGCTCCGCCATGGTCCCGCTCCTTGTCCGGATGTTTCAGGTTCCCTGGGGGTCCGATCCATACTATACCCCCGGCCCCTGGAGGTTCTCCCATATGACCGTCCCTCCCTGGCCCAGACCCACGCACATGGTGGTCATGCCGTAACGTACGTGGGGCCTCTCCTCGAAGAGGTACATGAGATGGGCCATGAGACGGCATCCGGAGGAGGCCAGGGGGTGGCCGTAGGCGATGGCCCCGCCCCAAGGGTTGAGCCTGGGGTCGTCCGGGGTCTTGAGACCGAACTCCCTGCAGAAGACCACGCACTGCACCGCAAAGGCCTCGTTGAGCTCGATGAGGCCGATGTCGTCCATGGTCAGCCCTGCGATCTTCAGTGCCTTCTTTGTGGCGGGGATGGGCCCCAGCCCCATGACCTCGGGACGCACCCCTGCATAGGCATAGGCCACCATGCGCATGCGGGGCCTTACCCCCAATTCCTTGGCCTTGTCCATGCTCATGAGCAGGACCCCAGCGGCCCCGTCGTTGAGCCCGGAGGCGTTGCCCGGGGTCACCTTCCCCTGGATCCGGAAGGGTGTGCGAAGCCCCTTGAGCCCCTCCATGGTGGTGTCGGGACGGGGCTGCTGGTCCCGGTCCGCCACCACCCAACCCTCCTTGGTGTAGACGGTCATGGGGACGAGCATGCGCTGGATCTTCCCTTCGGCCATGGCCTTGGCAGCCTTCTTCTGACTCCACATGGCGTACTCGTCGGCCATTTCCTTAGTGATCTCCGGGTAAAGGTCGTGGAGGTTCTCGGCCGTGGAGCCCATGACCAGGGCCGAGGGGTCCACCAGCTTCTCGGCAAGAAATCGGGGATTGGGATCGGCCGTGGCCCCCATGGGGTGGTGCCCCATATGCTCCACTCCCCCGGCGATGGCGATGTCGCAGGCCCCCAGGGCGATCTCCGAGGCCGCCGTGGTCACGGCGGTCATGCCGCCAGCACACATGCGGTCCACGGAGCAGCCCGCGGTCTCCACCGGGAGTCCGGCCAGTATGGCCGAGGTCCGGCCCAGGGTGAGGCCCTGGTCCTTCTCCTGGGTGGTGGCCCCCCAGATGTTCTCTTCCACCATCTCGGGCCTCACCTGAGGGTTGCGCCGAAGGAGCTCCCGTATCACCTTGACCACCATGTCGTCGGCCCTTGTGTGCCAGAAAAAGCCCTTTTCGCCCGCCTTGCCAAATGCAGTTCGGCAGGCATCCACCAACACCACATCCCTCGTGTTCATGGACTCCTCCTTGCGGATTCCGGATGGGCTTGTCGTCCCCATCCCCGGCATGGGGAAGAGGACACCCCGGTCCCGGAGGACCGGGGCAGTGGGGGGATCAGGTCGTTGCAAAGCCGCCTTCGGGGATCTCCAGGGCCGCCTTCTCTCCGCTCTTGATGACCTGGGCCTTGGCGGGGCTCAGGGTGAGGAATGTGTTGGCGAAGAAACGGGCCGCGGCCACCTTCCCCGCATAGAAGGCCGCATCCCGGCTCTCTTGGAAGAGCCGGTCCCGGGCCTCGGGGGTCGAAGCCCCTTTCTCCTCATAGATGGCCCTTAGCCTCTCCTGGGCAGTTCGAGCCTGCCACAGAAGCTGCCAGCCCACGATCATGTCGCCGAAGAGCTCCAGGAAGGGACAGGCATAGAGGACCGGGACCCTCAAGTCCTCCTTGGCCTTGGAGGCGAAGAACATGGCCACCTCGGCCACGGCGTTCTTGGAGGCCTCCAGGAGTTTCACCGCCTCCTCGAGGTCACCGTTGCCTCCCTTGGCCGATTCGATGAAGGCGCTTACCTCGCCAAGGAAGCTCATGAAGACCATGCCCTTGCCCATGCCCAGCTTTCGGGCGACCAGGTCCAGGGCCTGGATTCCGTTGGTCCCCTCATAGATGGAGGCGATCTTGATGTCGCGCATGAACTGCTCGATGGGGTATTCCTTGATGTAGCCGTAACCCCCGTGGACCTGCATGGCCAGCTCCGTGACCCGAAAACCCATATCCGTGGAGTAGGCCTTGACCACCGGGGTCAGGAGGTCCACAAAGCCCATCCACTTGCTGCGCTCCGCATCGTCCTTGGCCGTCCGGGCCCGGTCCCCGCAGTATGCCGTGTAGTAGATCATGCCCCGGATACCCTCCACCAAACTCTTCATGGTCATCAACATGCGGCGAACGTCCGGATGGCAGATGATGGGGACACGGGGGGCCTCCGGGTCGCGGAAGTTCCGGATATCCACCCCTTGGATGCGTTCCTTGGCGTACTTGAGGGCGTGGAGGTAGGCCGTGGAGGCCGTGGCCAGGCCCTGGAGGCCCACACCGATGCGGGCCTCGTTCATCATCAGGAACATGATGCGCATCCCCTGGTTTTCCTCACCCAGGAGCTCACCGATGCAGCGGCCCTCGTCTCCGAAGTTGAGCACGCAGGTGGGGGAGCCATGGATCCCCATCTTGTGTTCGACGCCCCCCACAGTGATGTCGTTGAACTCCCCCAGGGTGCCGTCTGGATTCACCCTGTACTTGGGCACCAGAAAGAGGGAGATCCCTTTGGTGCCGGGGGGGGCCCCTTCGATGCGGGCGAGCACGGGATGGACGATGTTCTCGGTGAGATCGTGGTTGCCGTCGGTGATGAAGATCTTGGTCCCGGTGATGGAGAAGGTCCCGTCCGGGTTGCGTTTGGCCGAGGTCTTAAGTGCCCCCACATCGCTTCCCGCATGGGGCTCGGTCAGACACATGGTCCCGGCCCACTCCCCGGAATACATCTTGTACATATATTTTTGCTTCTGCTCCTCGGTTCCGAAGACCTGGATCAGTCGTGCCGCACCGTGGGTCAGCCCCGGGAAGGTGGTGAAGGCGGGATTGGCGGCCACAAAGTGCTCGTTGCATGCGATGGCGATGCTCTGTGGCATTCCCTGGCCGCCCACTTCCGGAGGCTCGGTCATGGCGATCCAGCCTCCTTCGGTATAGAGCTTCCATAGCTTATGGAAGGCCTCGGGCACCTTGACCTCGTTCCCTTCCTTCCTGCAGCCTTCTCGGTCCCCTATGACGTTGGTGGGTTGAATATCGTTGACCGCGAGCTTCTGTGCCTCGTTGAGGACCATCTCGAAGAGGTCCCGGGAGAATTCCTGATAGGGCTCGCTCCGGCAAAGCTCATCCACCTTAAGCTGCTCGAAGAGCACGAAGGATACATCCCGTTCGTCCACAAGCAGGTTCGCCATATCCTCCTCCTCTTAGGCTGAGGGCCGCACCGGCTATCCTGGGCCCCGATGAAGTGTTGATTGAACAGTCATTCAGAAACCGAACCCACCCTACCATGGCGTGTCGAGGGTGTCAATCCCATTCAAAGCTCCTTGACAAGAGCGGGGGGTGTTGGCACCATGGTTTACAAAACCCCCTCACAAGATTGTACGGAAAAGGGGCCCTTTTGTCTCCAATACCGTGAGGGAAGGCTTCTCTGAATTGCCTCTCCCTCGCCCGGATGGTCCATGTTTTTTTCAGACTCCCGAACCGGTCCCCCTGTGGCGGGCCTTCCTCAGTGCCCGACTCCAAGCATCCCATCCATTGTCCCTTCGGAGGACGGAGAGCCCAATCCACGGCGTGGCTTTCGGAGCCTTGGCGATCCCTGGCCAGGGGAGGGGATCAGGGCATCCTCCCAGTTTTCCGGACTTCCTAAAAAAGGAGGACGAATCATGAGGATTCAGGAGGAGATCAGGAGGCTGTCGGGTCTTCGGGACCCCCAGGGAGCATTTCTCAGCGCCTATTTCAACTGGGAGCGACGAGACCGTGCCCATCGAAAGCGCATCCAAGAGGCCCTCAAGCGCAGCGAGCGCAGGTCCTTGCAGGGGGTAGAGGACGATGACCTCCGCGCTCGGATTCAGGAGGATTTCCGGGCCGTGGCCAGACATCTTCGAAAAGGATTCCCCTCCGGAACGCGGGGGATCTGTGTCTTCGCCTCCTCCGGTCTGGGTCTCTTCGAATCCCACGTCCTCCCCGTCCCCTTCAAGACCCAGATCATGGTAGCCTCCCGGCCCTTTCTCCTCCCTTTGGCTCGAGTCTCCGACGAGTACGAGCATTACCTAGTGGCCTTGGTGGATACAGAATCCGCTCTCATTCTGGAGATCGCTGGGAGCATCGTCTTGCGGGAAGAGGCATTGTCGGCGGAGGTGCCGGGGAGGCATTCTCAGGGAGGTTGGTCCCAGATGCGGTATCAACGCCACATTGAAGACCATCGGGATCGACATCATCGAGAAGCGGCCGACCGCCTGACCCGATGGGTGGACGATGCTCGGGTCGACTCCGTGCTGCTCTCAGGCCAGGATCGGATCTTGGCCAATTTCCAGGAGTTCCTCCCTGAACGTGTAAAACGGCGCATCCTGGGGTCCCTCTCCATGGACATCCGAGCCTCCAAGGATGAAATCCAACGGCGATGCCAACAGCTCCTTCAAAAGAAGAAGGAGGCTTCCCATCGAGCCCTGGTTCGGGAGCTGCTCGAATCGGTCCTGACCGACGGGCCGGCCGTGGTGGGGGTGAAGGAGACCGTGCGGTCTCTCAACGAGGGCAAGTTGGGCACGTTGGTCGTCTCTCGGGATTTCGCCTCCATTGGCGCCCTCTGTACAAGCTGCGAGATGCTCCACTGGGAAGGGACGGCCCAATGTCCCTATTGCGGCGGGACGGCCCAGCCCGTATCGCTGGAGCAGGAACTCATCAACGCTGCACTGCAAAAGGGGGCCGATGCCGTGACCGTAGTCGGCGATCCGGACTTGGAACGCCATGGGGGGGTGGGGGCCTTTCTGCGATACCGCTGAACTGGATCCCACCACACAGTGTTGAATTTTCCAACACGGTGTGGAGAATCAAAACACGAAACGAATTTCAGTAGAATTCGGGGAGTTGCCCCTCTTTCTCATAAGAGTGTTGAATTCTACAACAATATAAGGGGGGAGAGGATTCGACCGAAACTTCCAAAAAAATAAAATTTGTTCAATGATATTAAAAAGATGGGGCTCCAAAGGCTCAATGTCGCCTCGCTGGCACAGCGCTTGCATATTGCCAATGAACGATTTCGATAGGGTTGACAAGGAGGGACTGACCTCAGGAGATCCTCACATCTCATCGCGCGTCGGAGCTTGGTTCGAGTCACAGGGGAAACGGTTCCAGAATGTTCCAGCGGTGGCGGGAGCGGAAGTTGAAACAGAAGTCAGTGGAGGTGGCAGTGGATGTGAGTTGGAGGTGGGGCTCGAGCGAGTGTGGAGGCGCAGTTGAAGTTCAAGCGGGGCGGTGGCTGCTGGGCTGGATCGGGCCGCAGCCGAAAAGAAGATCTGGAAACGACCTCTCTCATGCCTACCCTCAGAATCAGTCCCTCCTTGCCTCCCTTTTTTGATTATGCCCTGACAGAGGCCTTGCCCGGCCTTCGGTTTGGCGAAGGGTGTGTCCTTCGAGATCCGGAGAGGTGAAGAAGGGGCATGATCTTCCAAAGGGCGGAGTCGGATCGCGCCGAGGTAGTGTATCGCGTCTTCGCCCGGAGGCCGGGCCGTCTGATTCTAAGGCCCAACAGAGAGGCGCTGCGGCATTCTATGGGACGACCCTCAGTCTGTGTCTCACCATCCTTTTGCTTCAGGAAGATCCCCATCTTTCCATGCATCGGCTCAGCGAGGCCGTGGGTTGGCCAACAGGACCATGACCTGCGGGGTGGCCGAAGGTCCGGCCAGGTGATATACAGCGAGAAGGATCAACGGCAAGTCTGTGTGGAGTTGACCGAAAAGAGCGAAGCGGCCTTGGAGAAGCTGGTTGCGATTTGCTCCTAAAAGAAATCCTCAAAAAGACCCCGGAGTCTCTTTGAGGGGCACATAGAAAGGAGGTGAAAGCCGAAAAGGGTGATCTGATATGAGATGATGTCTCAATGCACGTTCCGCGAGAAACTGGGAAAGAGGAGGTAGACATATGCCGAGTTTCGTCATCCTCGAGAAGTGCGATGGGTGCAAAGGCCAGGACAAGACGGCCTGCCAGTACATCTGCCCCAACGACCTGATGGTATTGGACAAGGAGACCATGAAGGCCTACAATCGGGATCCTCAGATGTGCTGGGAGTGCTACAACTGCGTGAAGATCTGCCCCCAGCAGGCCGTTGACGTCAGGGGGTATGCGGACTTTGTGCCCTTGGGAGCCTCGGTGGTGCCCCTGCGCAGCTCGGATTCCATCATGTGGACGGTGAAGTTCCGCAACGGCACCATCAAACGGTTCAAGTTCCCCATCCGGACCACGCCTGAAGGATCGGCCGAGCCTTCCGGAGGGTGGCCTGACGGCCCGGACGACATTAACGGTCAGGCTCTCTTCACCGAGCCTGAGTCCCTGGGGATTCCCGAAGTGCCCACCCTGAAGAAGTAGTAGCCGAGGAGGTGTCAATATGCCCAACTTCGAGACCGTTGAGGTGACGACCGATCTGTTGATTCTCGGTGGCGGCATGGCGGCCTGCGGGGCGGCTGTGGAGGCCGCCTACTGGGCGAAGAAGCACGGCCTGAAGGTGACCCTGGTGGACAAGGCCGCCATGGACCGAAGCGGTGCCGTTGCCATGGGACTTTCGGCCATAAACCAGTACATCGGCCTCAAGGACGGGGCCAATACGGTAGAGGATTACGTCCGCTACGTCCGTAACGACCTCATGGGGATCACCCGTGAGGACTTGGTCTACGACATCGCCCGCCATGTGGACTCCACGGTGCATCTCTTCGAGAAGTGGGGGTTGCCCATCTGGAAGGACGAGCAGGGCAACTACGTCCATGAGGGTCGATGGCAGATCATGATCAACGGCGAATCCTACAAGGTCGTGGTAGCCGAGGCGGCCAAGAACGCCCTCGGGACGGACAATATCTACGAGCGCGTCTTCATCGTGGAGCCGCTTTTGGATGGAGACAGAATTGCGGGCGCCGTGGGTTTCAGCGTCCGGGAGGAGAAGTTCTACGTCTTCAAGGCCAAGGCAGTCCTGGCGGCCATGGGCGGTGCGGTGCACGTCTTCAAGCCTCGTTCCTCGGGTGAGGGTTTAGGCCGTGCGTGGTATCCGCCGTGGAACTCCGGCTCCAGCTTCTACTTCACGGCCAAGGCCGGGGCCGAGCAGACTTGTCAAGAGGTGCGCTTTATCCCCGTGCGGTTCAAGGATGGATACGGACCCGTGGGTGCCTGGTTTCTCCTCTTCAAGTCCCGGGCCACCAACGCCTTGGGCGGAGAGTACATGGTGGAGCGCGCCGACGAACTGGAGAAGTGGGCTCCCTATGGGACCAGCAAGCCTATCCCCGCCAACCTACGGAATTGGCTCGGCATGCTGGACGTGATGGAGGGCAAAGGGCCCATCTACATGAGGACCGAGGAGGCCATCCAGAAGATCGCGGCATCCGCAGGGGACGAGAAGGCCGCCAAGAAGAAGCTGAGGGAGCTCGAGGCCGAGGCTTGGGAGGACTTCCTCGACATGACCATCTCCCAGGCCATCCTCTGGGCTGGCCAAAA
>Ga0209426_1000549_pt1 | contig 35657 bp, 30 predicted proteins | sample Deesub1362B_J571_FD_187697 | JGI IMG/M metagenome (GOLD analysis project Ga0209426, IMG submission 187697) | Deep oceanic, basalt-hosted subsurface ecosystem from Juan de Fuca Ridge flank, Pacific Ocean, CORK Borehole 1362B_J2.571 (SPAdes)... ...
GAGCGCGCCGCCGAACTGGCCTCCTGGCTGCATCGATACAACTGGCATCGACCCCACGGCGGGATAAACTCACAGACACCCATCAGCCGCCTCGGTCTCGACGAGGACAACCTGTTGAGCATCCACACCTAGAGCCTTCAGCCTGAAATCGGAATCGATTCCAGGCGTCAAAAAGGCTCTAAATCAAATGTTTAGAGCGAGAGCTAAGCTGAAGCCGGTTCCCACTTTCAGCCTCACGCTCCAGAAGAACGGCATGGGCCGGGACCGCGGTTGCTGCTAATCCCCACTCATGCTGACCGATCCCCTGTTCTACGCCGTGGCCATTCCCGCCGTGATCCTGCTGGGCATGGCCAAGGGCGGGTTCGCCGGGATCGGGGTGGTGGCCGTGCCGCTGATGGCCCTGGCCGTCTCGCCGGTCATGGCCGCCTCGATCACCCTGCCGATCCTGCTGGTCCAGGACGTGGTCAGCGTCTGGGCCTTCCGGAAGAGCTGGGACAAGGGCCTGCTGCTCCTGATGCTGCCGGCCGCCGCCGTCGGCGTTTTCCTGGGCTGGGCCCTGGCCGCCTTCGTCAAGGAGGCGGCGGTCGAGCTGGCGGTGGGGGCGATCTCGGTCGTCTTCGCCCTGCAACGCCTATGGGCCGAGCGGGCGGTCAGCGCGGCGGAACAGGTCGCGGCCGCGCCCGGCCGTGCCTGGCTGGGCGCCCTGTGCGGCGCGGCGGCCGGCTTCACCAGCCAGATCGCCCACGCCGGCGGCCCGCCGTTTCAGATCTACGTGCTGCCCCGCCGCCTGCCGCGCGACGCCTTCATCGGCACCAGCGCTATCTTCTTCGCGACCGTCAACTGGATGAAGGTCCCGGCCTATGTCGCCCTGGGCGCCTTCACGCCCAAGGTGCTGGCCACCGCCGGGGTGCTGCTGCCCCTGGCCATCGCCTCGACCTGGGCCGGGGTCTGGGTGGTGCGCCGCGTGCCGGCCGAGGGCTTCTACCGGGTGATCTACGTGCTGCTGGTCGTGGTCGGCGGCAAGCTTGTCCTCGACGGAGCCCGAGGCCTCATCGCCTGAGCGCGGCCTTTTGACCTCCCGAGCGATTTTCGGCCGGACGGCCCTTTCAAGGCCATGATGATCGACGCTTATATGTCACGGAACGAACCTAGCGTTCGAACGTACAGCACAACGCACCCGGGGCGGGCCATGAACACGACCAGCACCTCCACCGATCTCGTCGCGACCCAGCCAGCGACCCACTATCCGACGCCGGCGGCCAAGTGCGCCGACCTGATCGTGCACCTGTCGGGCCTGGCCTGCGCCCTGCTGGGCGGCGGCATCCTGCTGGGCCTGGCCTTTGGCCTGGGCAACCTCAACCAGGTGGTCGCCGTCAGCATCTACACGGTCGGCCTGATCCTGATGCTGTCGCTGTCGACCGCCTACAACTTCGCCAAGGCCCGCTGGCGCCCGCTGCTGCGCCGCTTCGACCACGCGGGGATCTTCGTGATGATCGCCGCCTCGTACACGCCCTTCACCACCCAGAACCTGCATGGCTGGTGGGCCATCGGCATGACGACCGCCGTCTGGACCGTGGCCGGCGCCGGCGTGTTCGCCAAGCTGCTGCTGCCCGGCCTGGACAAGCGGTTCTGGGTCGGCCTCTATCTCGCACTCGGCTGGCTGGTCCTGGTGGCCATCAAGCCGATGATCGACGGCCTGTCCTGGGTGGCCCTGCTGCTGCTGGCCATCGGCGGCGTCGTCTATTCCACCGGCACCATCTTCTACCTGATGCGACGCCTGAAGTTCCGCCGCGCCATCTGGCACGGGCACGTGATCGGCGGCGCGGGGCTGCACTACGCGGCCGTGCTGGTGGGCGTGGTGCTGGCCGGCGCGCGCTAGGCCGTCGTGGACAGGGATCCCGGCAAGATCAATCTGCAGAGCTTCTTCCGCGATCGGAAGACCGTCGACCCGCTGCGCGGCAAGCGCCTGCCCACGCCGACGGGCGACCGTCCCGTCGAGGCCATCGGCTTCCCCGGCGTGCGCCTGACCGTCGATCAGGCCGACGACGCCCTGAAGCAGGCCGCCGACCGTCTGGCCCCGATGCGCTCGCTGCTGGGCCGCGACGAGTTCAACATCCTGGCCCTGTCGGGCGGGGCGTCCGGCGGCGCCTATGGCGCGGGGCTGCTGACCGGCCTGACCCTGGCCGGCCGCCGTCCCGACTTCGCCATCGTCACCGGCGTCAGCACCGGCGCCCTGATCGCGCCGCTGGCCTTCCTCGGTCCGGCCTGGGACGAGCGCCTGACCGACGCCTATGTCGGCGGCCACGCGGCGGAGCTCTTGAGCTTCCGACGCCTGGGCCCCGCGCTCGGCCCCAGCATCTTCAAGGGCGAATCGCTGGACGCCCTGGTCGAGGCCTTCGTGGATCAGGAGATGATCGCCGCCATCGCCGCCGAGCACCTGAAGGGCCGTCGCCTGCTGATCGCCACCACCAATCTGGACAGTCAGCGGGCCGTGGTCTGGGACATGGGCGAGATCGCCGCGCGCGGCGGCGAGGCGGCGCTGAAGCTGTTCCGCACCCTGCTGGTCGCCTCGTCCTCCGTGCCCGGCATCTTTCCGCCCAAGCTGATCGACGTCGAGGTCGACGGCCAGCATCTGCAGGAGATGCACGTCGACGGCGGCGTCGCCGCGCCGCTGTTTCTGATGCCCGACGCCCTGCTGCACTGGCGCAACCTGGGCTCTCGCCTGCGGCGCGGCCGCGTGCACGTGATCGTCAACACGGTGCTGGACCCCTCGACCCAGTCCACGCCGCCGGGCGTGGCCTCGATCATGAGCCGCAGCTTCGAGACCATGCTGCGGTTCTCGTACCGTCAGGCCCTCAGCCTGGCGGCGGGGTTCTGCTCGCGCCACAACCTGCCGCTCTCGGTGGCCTCGATCCCCAACGCCTTCGAGGGCGCGAACCTTCTGAAGTTCGAGACCGAGCTGATGCGGCGGATCTACGACGCGGGCCAGCAGCAGGCCCTGACCGGCCAGGCCTGGACCAGCGCGGTCGAGGAACAAAGCCTGTGGCGCGGCCTGTTCAAGAAGCAGACCCCGCCCGTCTCGCCCGGCGTTGGCCTCGTCGTCCGCGACGCGTCGGGTCCCGTGGACGCCGCCGCGCCGCTGGAACCCCACCCTTGACCCCTGGTTCCATCTAAACCGGACAGGCGCTAGAGCGTGATAGCCGAAAGTGTGAGCGGTTTCGGCGGTTATTATGCTCTAAATGTTTGATTTAGAGCCTTATTTTCCGCTCGAATGATTCCATTCGAGCGGATAAGGCTCTAGGCTCGCCGCATGAAACGCTCGATCCTCGCGCTTCTGGCGCTCGCCCTTTTGCTCCCTGTCTCGACCCGCGCCGCCGATTGGCCGACCAAGGAGGGCGACTTCATCGCCCGCGACGTCACCTTCAAGTCGGGCGAGACGCTGGCCGAGGTCCGGTTGCACTACACGACGCTGGGCACGCCGCACCGCGACGCCAAGGGGCGGATCGACAACGCGGTCATGGTGCTGCATGGCACGGGCGGCTCGGGCAAGAACTTCCTGGTTCCGGTGTTCGCCGACGAACTCTACGGCCCGGGCCAGCCGCTGGACATCGGCAAGACCTTCGTGATCCTGCCCGACAACATAGGCCACGGAGGCTCGTCCAAGCCCAGCGACGGCCTGCGGATGGCGTTTCCGCACTACGACTACGACGACATGGTCGCCTTGCAGCACAGATTGCTGGTCGAGGGCCTGGGCGTGACGCGGCTGAAGCTGATCCTGGGTACGTCCATGGGCTGCATGCACGCCTTTGTCTGGGGCGAGACCTATCCAGGATTCGCCGAGCGCCTGGCGCCGTTCGCCTGCAACACGGTCGCCCTGGCCGGCCGCAATCGCATGTGGCGCAAGATGGCCATCGACGCGATCAAGGCCGACCCCGCCTGGATGAACGGGAACTACACGACCCAGCCGACCGCGGGCATCCGCGCCGCCGCCGACCTGCAGATCATCGCCGGCGCCAATCCGATCGCGCTTCAGGCCCAGTATCCAACCCGCGAAGCGGCCGACAAGGCGCTGGAGCAGTCCTTCGCGCGCATGACCAGCGCCTACGAGGCCAATGACGCGCTCTACTACCTGGACGCCTCGCGCGACTATGACCCGTCGCCGGGGCTGGAGAAGATCACCGTGCCGGTGCTCTGGGTGAACTCGGCCGATGACTTCATCAATCCGCCCGAGTTGGGCCTTGCCGAGCGCATGGTCAAACGGATGCCGATGGCGCGCTTCGTGCTGATCCCAGCCTCGGTCGAAACCCGTGGCCACGGCACGCACACCTCGGCCCGGTTCTGGAAGACGGATTTGGCGAAGCTGCTTTCGCAATAGGCGCATATCGGCCGGTCGAACGCGGACGGTTCTCAAGCGGCGCCGGACATGCCTCTATGCCGTTCAGGCAAAAGGGGGAGGCCTTGATGCGGCCATCGACGAAATTTCTGACCGCCTTCGCTCTGGCGGCGGCGCTGCCCGCGGCGGCGCGGGCGCAAACGCCGGCTCCGCTTCGCCCGGACCAGACCGCGTTTCGCGCGCTCTATCAGGAGCTGGTCGAGACCGACACCAGCGCCACGACGGGCAGTTGCACGGCCTTGGCGGACAAGATCGAGGCGCGCCTGCGCCAGGCCGGCTATGGCGACGGCCAGATCACGCGCTTCGCCGACCCGAACTACCCCAAGGAGGGCGGCATCGTCGCCGTCCTGCCCGGAACCTCCAAGACGCTGAAGCCGCTGCTGCTTCTGGGCCATCTCGACGTGGTCGTGGCCAAGCGCGAGGACTGGACGCGCGACCCGTACAAGCTGGTCGAGGAGAACGGCTACTTCTATGGCCGGGGTACGGCGGACATGAAGGCCATGGACGCCATCTGGATCGACGCCATGACGCGCTTCAAGGCCCAGGGCTATCGCCCCAAGCGCGCGATCAAGCTGGCCCTGACCTGCGGCGAGGAAGGCGGCTCGCCGTTCAACGGAGCCGAATGGCTGACCAAGAACCGGCCAGATCTGGTCGCCGCCGAATTCGCCCTGAACGAGGGCGGCGGCGGGCGCACCGACGGCAAGGGCAAGGTCGTGACCGCCAGTATGCATGTCGGCGAAAAGGCGGTGGCGCAGTTCCGCGTCGAGACGACCAATCCTGGAGGCCATAGCTCGGTCCCGGTCCACGACAACGCCATCTACGAGCTGGCCGACGCGCTGACGCGGATCCGGGATCTGGAATTTCCGCTGCGGATGAGCCCGACGACCCAGGCCTTCTTCGCTCGCGCCGGCGCCGCGCGGGGCGACGACCTGGGCAAGGCGATGGTGGCGCTATCGAAGGACCCGACCGACAAGGCGGCCGAGGCCATCGTCAACACCGATCGCAGCTACCACTCGATGCTGCGCACCACCTGCGTGGCCACGACGCTGACCGGGGGCCACGCCGACAACGCCCTGCCCCAGCGGGCCGGCGCCAACATCAACTGCCGGGTCTTCCCCGGCGAGACCGTCGAAAGCGTCCGCGCGGCGCTGGCGGCGGCGATCAACGATCCCAAGGTCACGGTCACGACCCGGCCGATGCGCGGGCCTCTGGCCCAGCCGCCGCCGCTGGATCCCAAGGTGATCGGCCCGGCGGAAAAGCTGGTCGCCAAGTACTATCCGGGCGCGCCGCTGGTTCCCACCATGTCGACCGGCGCGACCGACGGCATCTTCCTCGAGGCGATCGGCATCCCGTCCTACGGCCCGCCGGGGACGTTCAGCGACCCGGACGGCAACGGCACGCACGGCCTCAATGAGCGCCTGGCGGTTCGGGCGCTATACACGGGCCGCGAGCTGCTGACCGAGCTGGTGAAGATCTACGCCGACGCCGACTGAAGGCGTCGGCTGACTTAGGGCGGCAAGGCCCTGGCCTCTAGAGACTGTCTACGAAGCCGGCCAGTGGCTGAGCAGGGTCTGAGCATCGAAATAGTCACGCCAGGAGCGGATCTTCCCATCGGAGACTTCGAACACGCCCGCGACCGGAAGCTCGACCCAGCCGCTGGCCAGGCGGTGGCGATCCAGCCGCTCCAGAAAGACCAGGCCCCCGGCGGTCGCTTCACGCAGGACCAGGAATTGGTTTTCCAGCGTGGGCGCGAAGAACGGCTCCAGGACCGCGCGAACGCCCTCGGGACAGCGCACTGTCCCGATGGGCGGCGGGTTCGTGTACTCGCAACGGGGGTCGAGGTAGGGCTGGGCCTCATCGTAGGCCAGCCGCTCCATCGCCTTGAGGAAGGCGTGGACGACCTCGGAAGGTGATTGGGCCGGGTTGGGCATGTCGGGGGTCTCTTGGCTCGCGACGTATGGCGGGATCAGGTCGTGGCGGCGCGGACTTGACGTCGCTGCTCCAGGTAGAGGCATCGGGCGGCCATGACGTAGAGACCGATGCTTCCGCTGGCCGCCACGAAGGCCAGCCAGGGCAGGGGATGCATTCCCACGGCCCGAGCGCGGGGGAAAAGCAGCACGGCGGCGAGGCCCGCCGCCATCAGCAGGTCGAACCAGATCTGATTGCCCCAGGCGTTTCGCGTGTGCTCCACCCACACGGCCGCGAAGCCTTCACGCGCGATGGTCGCCAGAGACCAAGCGGTGAGAAGGCCAGCCAGAGCGGCCGGTCCGATCCAAGATCCACGCAAGGGCGGACGGCCGGTGGCGTGCGTCGCCCCGAGGAAGACAAAGCCTAAGGCTGCGAACCAGGGCATAACCTCGTAGAGAGAAGGCGTCATGGGGACTCCTGTAGCGGTCGCTACAGATTAGCGTATGTAGCGACCGCTACAAGAGGTGATCGATGGCGATCCGAGAGGAACAGCGCGAACGCGTGCTCGAGGCCTTGATGGCCCACCTTTTGGGGACGGGCTTGTCCCAGACCAGCCTGCGCCAGCTCGCCGCGGCCGCGGGCGTCAGCGACCGCATGTTGCTCTACTATTTCGCTGACAAGGCGGAAGTGATGACCGAGGTGATGCGACGCCTGGCCTTCGACATGGCCCAGCGGCTGAGCCTGGCTGTTCCCGAAGGCGCGGCCATGAAACCGGCGGCGCTGATGGCGCTGGCGGGGCGCTTCGTCCTCGATCAGGATTTTCTGCCCTATATGCGCCTCTGGCTGGAAGTGATCGGCGCGGCGGCGCGCGACGAAGCCCCTTTTGGGGACATCGCGAAACAGGTGACGCAGGCCTTTCTCGACTGGATCGAACACCGCATCGACGCTCCGTCGGGCCCTGCCCGCGAAGGGATGGCGGCAATGATCCTAGCGCTCGTCGATGGTCTGGTGCTGGTCGAGGTCGGAGCCGGCCACGACCAGGCTCGCCAGGCGGTAGAGACCCTGGAGGCCCTGGCCGAGCTTGGATGACCGATATCCTAGAGCCTTATCCGCTCGAATGGAATCATTCGAGCGGATAAGGCTCTAAATCAAACATTTAGAGCGTGATAACCGCCGAAACCGCTTACACTTTCGGCTATCACGCTCTAGGCGGTCCCGGCCACGATGGCGGGGCGGGAATGTTTTCTTTCAGGGCTTCTTCAGCCAGCGCGCGCGCAGCTTGGCCACATTGGGCGGATCGGCGCGGAAGTCGCTGGCCAGCCCCAGGCGGGCGTTGCACGAGGGACAGCGGACCGAGTCCTCGTCGGCCAGCTCGGCCGGCGGGTCGAAGCGCGTGCCGCACGGCTTGCACTTCCAGTCGCCGGTGGGCGGCGGAGGCGGCGGCGGTGGCGCGGCCTGAGGCGTGAACACGGTCGTGCGAGCCGACGGCTTGACCATGCGCTCAAGCGGCGGCGGCCCGCCGGGGGCGGCGACCGGGCTCTTGAGGCTCAGGGTCTTGCGGCGCGGGGGCTCGCTTTCGCTCATGACATCGCTGGCGGCTGTGGAAGGACCCGGGCTTGCTGCATGAAAGCGGCCCGAAACACAAGCCTTATAGGACTTACCAGCGCGGCTTCAGGCTGAAGGACAGGGCCACGACGTCGTCCTTCTGGGTGGCCAGACCCATGATGCCGTCCTTGGCGCGGATCTCGCGATGGATATAGCCCAGCGACGCCTGCATGGGTCCGCGCCGCCAGGCGACGCCGGCCTGGCTGTCGCCGATCAGGCGGCTGGCGGCGTCCTGGGTCAGGCCGGCCCGGCTCCAGTCGCCGTTCTGGCCGCGCAGCATGTTGAAGCCGACCGCGCGCCCGCTGGCGGCGGCGTAGATGTACCAGCGCCCCCGGTCGCCGAAGGTCGCGTCGCCGTCGTGCAGGCCCAAGGCGTCCTGGACCTGCCCCTTCATCGCCTTGCCCAGGCGCACCGTGGCGCCGGCCTCCGCCGAGCCGCCGCTGCCGCCGAAGCCCAAGCCGGCGTGCGGGGTGACGTCCAGGGCGTACTTGCCGTCGCCAAATTGCATCGCCGCCGGCCAGCCGCGCGTGACGGTGACGTCGACATCGCGCGCCTCGTAGGCCTCGGCGCCGGGGCGGACCAGGACCAGGGGCGCCACGGCGGCCACGCGGGCCACGCCGCCGACCGAGACGCGCACCGAGTCGATCGGCCCGCCGGGTTCGGCCTGGTGGGTGAAGGCGTTCGAGCGCCAGCTCACCGGCCCGACGCCCGCGTAATAGCGATCGGCGTCTAGAAGGCGGGCGTCGCCGGCCGTTCCAGCGGGAGAAAGGGCGAAGCCGCCCTCCAGCCTGGCCTCGGAAGCGGCGGGATCCAGCGCCGCGAAGCCCGCCCCGCTAGCGGGCGGGATGATCGGACGATCCGCCTCGGGTTTGACGACGAAGGACATCTTGGCGGCCGGCTGCGCGGCATGGGCCAAGGTCGCGTGGGCGCTGATGGCCGCGATCACGGCCATGGCGCAAAAGACGGTTCGCTCCCCAGCGGTCCGCATCGCGGAATCCCCATCCCAATGGACACCCAGCCTACGCGCTTCGCAGCGTCTGTCCATCGCGACGGAAGCGCACAGGATGAACCGCGATCATCGACCAAGGTTCCGCCTTATTTCGGGGCCGCCCGCCCAAACGCGCGCCGGCGGCGCGATCGCCCGCGCCGCCGTCCGATGTGCTTCTGAATGCCTGTTTGGAGGGCTGCCGGCCTACTGGCAGGCCAGGCATTCCTCATAGTCGGTCTTGGCCGGAGCGTCGAAGCCGCCCGTCGCCTCGCCCTTGCCCTCGGCGCCGGCGTAGGCCGCGCGTTGCACCGACTTGGAGCGCAGGTAGTACAGGCTCTTCACGCCGCGCTCCCAGGCCGACCAGTGCAGCATGTGGAGATCCCACTTATCGACGTCGCCCGGCAGGAAGACGTTGACCGACTGGCTCTGGCAGATTTCCGGCGTGCGGTCCGCGGCCAGTTCGATCACCCAGCGCTGATCCAGCTCGAAGGCGGTCTTGTAGACGTCCTTGTCGTCCTGGCTCAGGAAGTCCAGGTGCTGGACGGAGCCCTCGTGCTCCAGGATCGAGCCCCACACCGCGTCGGTGTTATGGCCCTTCTCCTCGAGCAGCTTCTCCAGATAGGGGTTCTTGACCGCGAACGAGCCCGACAGGGTCTTGTGAGTGTAGATGTTGGCCGGGATCGGCTCGATGCCCGCCGACGTGCCGCCGCAGATGATCGAGATCGAGGCGGTGGGGGCGATGGCCAGCTTGTGCGAGAAGCGCTCCATGGAGCCGCGATCGGCGGCGTCGGGGCACGGGCCCTTCTCCTCGCCCAGCTTGATCGAGGCCTTGTCGGCCTCGCGGCGCAGGTGCTTGAACATCCGCATGTTCCAGCTCTTGGCCAGGGCGCTCTCGAACGGCACGTTCTGGCTTTGCAGGAAGCTGTGGAAGCCCATCAGGCCCAGGCCCACCGAACGCTCGCGCATGGCGGCGTAGGCGGCCGTCGAGGCCGCGTCGGGGGCGCGATCGATGAAGTCCTGCAGGACGTTGTCGAGGAAGCGCATGACGTCCTCGATGAACAGCGGATGGTCGCGCCATTCCAGGAAGGTTTCGGCGTTGACCGACGACAGGCAGCAGACGGCGGTGCGCTCGTTGCCCAGATGGTCCGTGCCGGTGTGCAGCATGATCTCGCTGCACAGGTTCGACTGCCGCACCTTCAGGCCCAACTCCCGCTGGTGCTGGGGCATGGCGCGGTTCACGCTGTCCGAGAAGATCAGATAGGGCTCGCCGGTCTGCAGGCGCAGCTCCAGCACCTTCTGCCACAGGGCGCGGGCGTCGACCTCGCGCAGCACTTCGCCGGTCTTGGGCGAGCGCAGGCCGAACTTCTTGCCGTCGCGCACGGCGAACATGAATTCGTCGGTGATGTTGATGCCGTGGTGCAGGTTCAGGGACTTGCGGTTGAAGTCGCCCGACGGCTTGCGGATCTCGAGGAACTCCTCGATCTCGGGGTGGTGGATGTCGAGATAGACGGCGGCCGAGCCGCGGCGGAGCGAGCCTTGGCTGATCGCCAGGGTCAGCGAGTCCATCACGCGGATGAAGGGGATGATGCCCGAGGTCTGGCCCTGGCCCTTGACCTTCTCGCCGATCGAGCGGACGCCGCCCCAGTAGGTGCCGATGCCGCCGCCATTGGCCGCCAGCCAGACGTTCTCGTTCCAGACGCCGAGGATGCCGTCCAGGCTGTCGTTCACGGCGTTCAGGAAGCAGCTGATCGGCAGGCCGCGATCGGCGCCGCCGTTCGACAGCACCGGCGTCGCCGGCATGAACCACAGGCGGCTCATATAGTCGTAGACGCGCTGGGCGTGGTCGGCGTCGTCGGCGAAGGCCGTGGCGACGCGCGCGAACATGTCCTGATAGCTTTCGCCCGGCAGGAGATAGCGGTCTTCCAGCGTGGTCTTGCCGAAATCGGTCAGCAAGGCGTCGCGCGACCGGTCGACCTCGACCTTGCGCACCAGCGCCAGCTGGGGTCGTTGCGACGGCTTGATCGCCGTCAGCCGGGCTTCGTTCCGAACGCTCGTCTTCACCGCTTCACTGCCGTTCATGACCGAATCCATTGCTCAATCAGCGTGTTCCGGAGAAGGAAACGCCCCGGCCAGCCGCTACATGTTGTGGCTGAGGAGCCCCCTCAACCCACATATGGGGCCATAGTGGTGAATGACTCGTCAACGCCTCGCGGGCGAGTTTTTCGTTAACAAACTGTGCACGCCGCGAACTTGTGAGGCAGGATCAACGGGTTGCGCCAGCGAACTTTTTTCAGGCGCGACAGGAGGCCGCAAGCGGCTCCCAGACATCCGCCCCCGGACAACGTCGTTCGCTAACAGACGGACCACAAGGGATAGGGGCGCGCGGTGGACAGGACCGCGTCGGCGGAGGCCCAGGGAGGCCTCGGCGAAAGCCTCGCCGGCCGGCCTTTGGGGCAAGATCGGCGCGCCCGCGAAACGCCAAGGCGACGCCCAAAGAGAAAGGGCCCGGCGTTTCCGCCGGGCCCTCCCCGTAGCAGTGTGATTCGATCTTAGAAGTTGATCGAGATCGTGGAACGGCGGTTCAGCGGTTCCTTCACGCCATCGCCGGTGGCGACGGCCGGTTGGCTCTTGCCCTTCCAGTCCACGCCGAGCACGGACTGCGGCACGCCTTGCGACACCAGAGCGTCGGCGACGGCCTTGGCGCGGCGTTCCGACAGCTTGATGTTGTACTTCACCGAACCCGAGGTGTCGGTGTGACCGACGACCACGATCTTCGTGGCGTGACCAGCGTTGGCGTACTTAGCCGCTTCCGTGACCACCGATTGCGCGTCCGCCGTCAGGACCGATTGGTCGAACGGGAAGTACACAATGAACTCGCGAGCCTCGTACTGCGGCGGCGGCGGAGGCGGCGGCGGCGGGGGAGGCGGCGGGGGCGGAGGCGGAGGAGGCGGCGGCGGGGGCGGCGGGGGCGGCGGCGGGGGCGGCGGCGACGCGAACGAGTAGCGCAGACCCACGGTCAGCGACTGGTCCTTGTACTCGCCGGTGAACGCGCCCGGCGCCAAGGCGCCCGAACCCGTCGTCTGCCAAGAGTGATCAGCACCGCTGATATAGCGGTAGGTGAAGTCAATCTTCAGCTTGTCCGAAGCCTTGATCGAAGCGCCGGCGATGGCTTGGTAGGCCACGGCCATGTCGTTGTCGTCGACCGACAGGTTTTGGATCGCGGCGTTCGTCGCGGAAATAGCGCCGACGTTGCTGAACTGGCCCAGGGCCTTGACGTCCAGACGGTTGATGCCGACGCCGACGCCGACGAACGGGTTGATCCACGAATTCGGGGCGAAGTCGTAAAGGACGTTCGCCATCAGGGTCCAGGACTCGATCGAGCCGTCCGGAGCGCCGCAGACGGCGGAAGCGGCCGTGCGCGTCACGCCGGGGGTGCAGAGACCAACCGGGGTGCGCACGCCCGGACCGTGAACGGCCTTCAGGTCGCCGGGGCGGTAGCCGCCTTCGACTTCAGCGCGCCAGTGCGGGTCGAACTGGTAGCCCAGACGGACGAAGCCCGCCCAGTCGTCCTTAGACTTCCAAGCCCAGTGATAATGATCGCCGTCCGGCGCATTCACTTCCGACTCGGACTTGATGGCTTGCGGCCAGTGATAGCCAAGATCGACCGCGCCGTACCAGCCGGTCTCTTGGGCCGAAACGCCCGACGCGGCGAACACCGCGGCCAGAGCAGCTCCCGCCAGGAGGTTGAGTTTCATCGTTGAAGAGCCCTCTATTGCCCTGCCCAGGCCGGATACCGACCGAGCATCGTTATACCAAGGCGAACGCCACGGGAAAGTGTCAGCAAAGACACACTCGTCAGGTTTCGCCCCTTCGCTATTGCTCAGGAAAGCTAAACAAGACCGCCCCTCAGAATCAACATCCGAGCGTGTCCGCCAACATCCGCTTATGGGAAGCGTCAGCGTCTTTGCGTTCGCACGTGAATAGGTCCGGCGCAAGGGCTTGAGCCGAGGAAAAGGCCCGACAAGCGGCGACAGTCGCCAAAAATCCCCACCTTGAGCGCCCTAAATCCAAGTCCAGACAGGATATCGGTCAGTCCAGGGTCGTTCTGTAGCGCGCCATCGCCAACGCGGAGATCACCAGGACGAACAGTCCGAGCGCGGAAAGACTTGACCATAGCTGAGCCACGTCCAGCCCCTTGAGCAGGGCGCCGCGCACCACCCGAAGAAAATGCGTCACCGGAATCACGTCGCCCAGGGCCTGAGCCCAGCCCGGCATCCCTCGGAACGGGAACATGAAGCCCGAGAGCAGCATCGACGGCATCATGTAGAAGAACGACATCTGCATCGCCTGCAGCTGGGTGCGGGCCAGGGTCGAGATCAGAAAGCCCAGGGCCAGCGAGCCGACGATGAACAGCATGACGCCCAGCGACAGGGCGACCCAGCCGCCGGCCATCGGGACCTGGAACAGCGCGCGGGCCAGCACCAGGATCACCGCCGTCTGGATCAGCCCGACCGCCACATAGGGCGCCAGCTTGCCGATCATCACCTCGATCGGCCGCGCCGGCGTGGCCAGCAGGCTCTCCATCGTGCCGCGCTCGTACTCTCGCGTGACGCCCAGGGCCGTCATCATCACCAGAGTCATCGACAGGATCACGCCCAGCAGGCCCGGCACGATGTTGTAGGCGGTGATGGCCTCGGGATTGTAGCGGCGGTGGATCACCACCGCGAACGGCGCGCTCGCCGACGCGCCCTGACCCCGCGGAGCGACGGCGCCGACTAGGTCGCGCGACAGGGCCGTGGTCGGCAGGCTGGACAGGGCCGCGATCGCCCCGCCGGTGGCGGCGGGGTCCGAGGCGTCGGCCTCGACCAGGATCTGGGCGTCATCGCCGCGCGCCACGCGCCGCGTGAAGTCGGCCGGAATGGTCAGGGCGAACTGGACCTCGCCGCGCGCCACGGCCTCGTCCAGCTCGCCGGGCGAGGACGCGGCGCGGACGATCTTGAAATAGCCGCTGTTGACCAGGGCCGACAGGGTCGAACGCGCCATCGGTCCCTGGTCCTGGACCAGAACCGCCGTCGGCAGGTCGCGGGGATCGTTGTTGATCGCATAGCCGAACAGCAGCAGCTGCACGATCGGCATCACCAGGATCATGGCGTAGGTCAGCCGGTCGCGGGTGAGCTGGATGAACTCCTTGATCAGCACGGCCAGGATACGGGCGCCGGAAAGACCTCCGGAGGCCGGACCGCGATCCACCGCCCCGCTCATTGGAAATTGTCCGACGACTGGCTCATCAGCCGGATGAACACGTCCTCGAGCGTCGGCGCGACCTCGGTCCAGCTCAGGGGCGGCCGGCGGTAGGGCGCGATGGCCGCCTCCAGGGCCGCGCGGTCGACGCCGCTGACATGCAGGGCCGCGCCGAACGGGGCGGCCATGATCACCCCCGGCTTGGCCGCCAGCTCGTCGGCCAGACGGTCGGCGCCGGCCCCTTCGGCGCGGAAGGTGATCAGGCCCGAGTCGGCGATCACCGCCCCGGCCGTCCCGCGCGCCATCAGCTTGCCGTAGGCGATATAGGCGATGTCGTGGCAGCGCTCGGCCTCGTCCATGTAGTGGGTCGAGACCATCACCGTCAGGCCGCCCGCCGACAGGGCGTGGATCTCGTCCCAGAACTCGCGGCGAGCCTTGGGATCGACGCCGGCCGTCGGCTCGTCCAGCAGCAGCAGCTTGGGCTCGTGCATCACGCTGGCGGCCAGGGCCAGACGCTGCTTCCAGCCGCCCGACAACGACCCGGCCAGCTGTTTGCGCCGGGCGCTCAGGCCCAGGCGGTCCAGGCTTTCCTGGATCCGCTCGCGCCGCCGGTCCAGTTCGTGCACCCGCGCGACGAACGCCAGGTTCTCCTCGATCGAAAGGTCCTCGTAGAGCGAGAACTTCTGGGTCATGTAGCCGGTCTGGCGCTTGACCGCCTCGGCGTCGCGCCGGAAATCCAAGCCCAGCACCCGCCCCTCGCCGCTGTCGGGCGTGAGCAGGCCGCACAGCATCCGCAAGGTCGTGGTCTTGCCCGAGCCGTTAGGCCCGAGGAAGCCGGTGATCCGCCCCCGGCCGACCTGGATCGAGACGTCGCGCACGACGTGGCGCGGGCCGAAACTCTTGTTCAGCCCCCGGACGTCGACCGCCAGATCGGTCACCGCTCGCCCCCCAGCGGGACCACGTCGACCGGCTGGCCCGGGGCGAGCGGCGGCCCGGCGTCGGGCCGGGCCTCGACCAGGAACACCAGGCGCTGGCGAGCTTCGCGGCTGTAGATCACCGGCGGGGTGAACTCCGACCGGGGACTGACATAGTTGATCACCGCCGAGCGCTCGGGTCCGCAGCCGTCGCAACTGAAGCGCACCGGCGTTCCGGGCGTGTAGCGGGCGACGTCGCGCTCGGGGACGAAGAAGCGCAGACGCACGCGGGCGTCGGACAGCAGGGCGACGATCGGCTGGTTGGCCGCCGTCCATTCGCCCGGCTGATAGAAGACGTCCTGCACCCGGGCGGCGACCGGCGCGCGAGGGCTGATCTGATCCAACCGGTTCTGCGCCGCCGCCAGGGCCTCCTTGGCCGAGGCGACGGCCGATTCCGCCGCGCGGACGGCGTCCGGGCGTTGGCCCAGCTGGCCGACGGTCTTGCGCCGCGCGACCTCGGCGGCGCTGGCGCGGGCGCTGTCGAGCGCGGCCTTGACCTGATCAAGCTTGGCCGGCGCGTAGATGCCTTTGCCCACCAGCGGCGCGACGCGGTCATAGTCGGCCTGGGCCTGCCGGACCTGGGCCTCGGCGGCGGCCTTCTCGGCGTCATAGACGGCCAGTTCCTGCGGACGCTGTCCCTTGCGGCCGTCGTTCAGCTGCGCCGTCGCCAACGCCACCTGGGCGGCGGCCTGGTCGCGCGCGGAGGTCAGCTGGGCCGCGTCCAGGGCGAACAGCGGCTGGCCGGCCTGGACGCGGTCGCCGCGCTGCACGGCCACGACGCTGACCAGCCCCGCGTTCGGCGCGCCGACATAAAGGGTCTCGCCCTCGACATAGCCGGACAGGCGCGGCGGCCGATGGGCGTCCGGGCCCAGCAGCCGCCAGCCCAGAAAGCCGGCGACGCCGAGCCCGACCACGACGGCGGCGACGCGGACCGCGGGCTTCACGCCGAAGCCCCCGACTGGGCCGGCGCCAGACCGGCCAGCACGGTTTCGCCGTGCTGCGCGATCAGCGCCTTCAGATCCAGGTCCGGCGCGCCGACGGGGACGAAGGTCTCGCGCCAGACCACGCCCATCAGCAGCGGCCCCATCAGGCTGAAGGCCTGCAAGCGCGGATCGCCTTGGCGCAGCTCGCCCCGCGCCTGGGCCCTGGACAGGGCGCCGCTCAGCGCCGACAGCGTCCGGCTGACCACCTCGTCATGCCAGACGCGGGCCAGTTCCGGGAAATTGCGCGACTCGCCGATGACCAGCTTGATCACCGCGCCCAGGCGGGTGGTTTCCGCCACCTCGCCGACACGGCCGAACATCAGCCGCATCATGTCCGCGAAGGGCAGGGTCGTCTGGGCCAGGATGGTCTCGGCCATGTCGAGATTGGGCGCCACCGACTCGCGCACCACCGCGCGGAAGATGTCCTCCTTCGTCTCGAAATAGAGATAGAGCGCGCCCTTGGAGATGCCGGCGCGGGCGGCGATCTCGTCCAGCTTGGCGGCCGCGAACCCCTTCTCGGCGAAGACATCGAGCGCGGCCCGCGTGATCTCGCCGGGGCGCGCCTCGCTGCGCCGCCGCCATTTAGGTTGTCCGGGCTGCATGGGCCGGCCTCGTCAATTAACTGACTGGCCGGTTATATACAGACGCGCCCGAGCGAACTCAAGCCTTGGCCGAGGCCAGCCAGCAAGCCGAGTTCATGCGCGCCACGCCGTTCTCGATATAGGGCTCAAGCGCCCTGGCGACCGCCGCGCGGATCGGCTCCCGCGCCGCCTCGTCCAGGGCGCTGAGGATCGGGTTCAACGGACCGATGCGCACGCTCATGGTCAGCAGTTCGTCGGCGCTGACCGGGGTCGGGTCGTCCAGAGCCTCGATGGCGACGTCGCGCCAGCCGCTTTCCGCCAGAACGCCCCGCACCCGATCCGGATCGGCGAAGCCAAAGCGGCCCGGCGCGTTCCGCTCGAAGGCCGGGAGCTCGGTCAGGAACGGCGCCGCGGCCCGCAACGGCACCTCCGAGATCGGATTGTCCTCCGGACCCCGCCAGCAGGCGAAGGCCAGGCGACCGCCCGGCTTCAGCGCTCGCCGCAGATTGACAAAAGCCGCGACCGGATCGGGAAAGAACATGACCCCGAAGCGCGAGACCAAGGCGTCGAAGCCGGGCGGGAAGGCCTCGGTCTGGGCGTCGGCCAACTGGAACGTCACGCCCTCCAGCCCCGCCTCGCCCGCCCGTCTCCGAGCCAGCTCGACCAGCGGCGCCGAGATGTCGACGCCGACCGCCCGCCCGCTGGGTCCCACCCGCCAGGCCGCCGCGAAGGTGGTCGCGCCGGCGCCGCAGCCGACGTCCAGCACATGCTCGCCGTTCCGCAAGTCGGCGCGGTCGACCACCGCCTCGGCGATCGGCGCGAACAGCCGGTCCAGCAGTTCCTGCTGCTCGACCCAGACCCGGCCAGTCCGGTCCCAATAGGCGGACATGTCGCGGTTATCGGCCATGCTTTGCTCCTTCTTCGAAGCCCACCGACCTAGAGCATTTTCCGATAAGTGTGAAACGGTTATCGGATCGAAAAATGCTCTAAACTTTTGATTTAGAGCCCTTTTTATCCGATCTGATTGGATCAATCAGATCGGAAAGGGCTCTAGAGGCTTGCGTCGCGAAGTCGGCGACGACGGCCGCCCAGGGCGTCGGGGCGATTTAGCGCCTTGCGGTACTCGTCGCGGCGCTCGTGGATCGAGGCGATGACCAGGCCCATCGGCACACCGATGTCGACCAGCGCCGCTTCCGACAGCTGTAGGCTAGCCTCGATGGTCTCGGGCACCGCGTCGGTGGCGCCCAGCTCGTAGAGCCGCGCGGCGTGGCGGGCGTCGCGGGCCCGCGCCACGATCGACACGTCCGGCCGCGCGGCTCGGGTCGCGGCGACCACCGCCTCGGCCGAGTCCGGGGAGTCCATGGTGACGATCACCGCCTTGGCGGTGGCCAGGCCGCAGCGCTCCAGCAGTTCCAGGCGCGAGGCGTCGCCGTAATAGATGCGTCCGCCCTCGCGCCGTCCCTGCTCCACCAGACGCGCGTCGCGCTCGACCGCCAGCCAGGGCAGGTCGTGGCGGCCCAGCATGTCGGACACCAGCCTGCCGACCCGGCCATAGCCGACGATCAGAACCTGGCCGGCGGGCTCATCGCCGACATGCTGGACCGGCGCGGAGCGGGGCGGCGCCTCGCTGGGCTGGGCGACGGGCGCGCGGCGTCCGACGCGGCCGCCCAGCGCGGCCAGGGCCGGGATCAGGAACATGGTCAGGGTCGCGGAGACCAGCACGGCGTGGCCGATGGCGGCCGGTACGACGCCCGCGCCCACGGCGTTGTCCAGCAGCACGAAGGCGAACTCGCCGCCGGCCGCCAGGATCAGGCCGGCCTCGATCGCCGCCCGGCGGTCCAGCCCCATGGCCAGGCCGGCGCCGAACACCACCGCCGCCTTGACGACCAGCAGGCCCGCCGCCGCGCCCAGGATCAGGGCCGGATGGGCGACCAGCAGCGAGAGGTCCAGCCTGATGCCCAGCGACACGAAGAACAGCGACAGCAGCAGTCCCTTGAACGGCTCGATCTTGACCTCGACCTCGCGGCGGTACTCGGTCTCGGCCAGCAGCACCCCGGCCACGAACGCCCCCAGCGCCATCGACAGCCCCGACAGCGCGCTGACCAGCCCCGCCCCGATGATCACCAGCAGGCAGGCGGCCATGAACATTTCTTCGCTCTTGGCCTTGGCGACCGAGCGCATCATCGGCCGCAGCGCCAGGCGCCCGACCAGGACGATGACGCCCAGGCCAATGCCCGCCGGGACCAGCGAGATCAGGTCGCGCGGCTGGAAGCCGCCGTGGCCGCGCCCGAGGATCTCCAGAGTGATCAGGATCGGCGCCACGGCCAGGTCCTGGAACAGCAGCACCGAGAAGGTCGCGCGGCCGGCCTCGGAATGCAGGCGACGGCGCTCGGCCAGCACCGGCACGGCGATGGCGGTGGACGACAAGGTCAGGGCCGCGCCGATCGCCAGGGCGGCCATCGGCGCCTGGCCCAGCAGCATGGCGGCCGCGCCCAGGGCCAGCGAGCCTCCGACCACCTGGATCGCGCCCAGGCCGAACACCAGCTTGCGCATCAGGCGCAGCCGCTCCCACGACAGCTCCAGCCCGATCATGAACAGCAGGAAGACGACGCCGAACTCGGCCAGCTGGGCGATCTCGTCGGGCTTGTCGACGGTGACGTGGTTCAGCCAGGGCGCGACGGGGATGAACCGCCCCAGGCCAAAGGGCCCCAGGATTACCCCGGCCAGCAGATAGCCGAGGATCGGGTTGATCCTCAGGCGCTTGAACAACGGCGCGACGATGCCGGCGGTCGCCAGGAAAAGGACCAGGTCCTTGTAGCTCTCTGGGGATACCTCGTGCGCCACACGCCCTCCTTCGCGGAGGCCATCCTAAACCGCCGGGTCTGGATGGAACAATCCAAACCCGGCCGACAGGCTCTACTTTCGACTACGCCGCCAGCCTCTGGGCCTGGGGATCGCCGACCTTGAACTGGCTCATCAGCCGGGCGAGGTCGTCGGCCTCTTGGGCCAGGCCGTGGCTGGCGGCCGTGGACTGCTCGACCATGGCGGCGTTCTGCTGGGTGACCTGGTCCATCTGATTGACCGCGACATTGACCTCGCCGAGGCCGGTGGCCTGTTCGCGCGCCGAGGCGGCGATCTCGGCGACGATCTTGCTGACGTCGATGACCTTGGCGACGATGCTCTGGAGCGCCTCGCCGGTCTGGCCGACCAAATCGACGCCCAGCGTGACCTGGTTGGTCGAGAGGGTGATCAGCGCCTTGATCTCCTTGGCGGCCTCGGCCGAGCGCTGGGCCAGGGCGCGGACTTCCTGGGCCACCACCGCGAACCCGCGACCGGCCTCGCCGGCGCGAGCGGCTTCGACGCCCGCGTTGAGGGCCAGAAGATTGGTCTGGAAGGCGATCTCGTCGATGACGCCGATGATCTGGCTGATCTGACGCGAGGAGCTTTCGATCTCGCTCATCGCCGCCACGGCCCGTTCGGCGATCTCGCCGCCGTTTTCAGCGTCGGTCTTGGCGCCGCCGACCGCCGAACGCGCGTGTCCCGCGCCCTCGGCGGTGCGATTGACGGTCGAGGTGATCTGCTCCAGCGCCGCGGCGGTCTCCTCGAGGCTGGCGGCCTGCCTTTCAGTGCGGCGCGCCAGGTCGTCGGAGGCCACCGAGATCTCGCGCGCCCCGCCGCTCATCGTCATGACCGCGTGGCGCACGCCCGAGATGACCGTCTCCAGCTTGGCGATCGAGCTGTTGAAGTCATCCTTAAGCTGGACGCTCTTGGGGGCCAGGGTCTCGGTGATGCGGTGGGTCAGGTCGCCGTTCGACAGGGCGCGCAGGCCTTTGCCCAGCGCCTCGATCGCCGCCCGGTCCTCGGCCGCTTCCCGCGCCCGTTGAGCCTCGGTCTTGGCGCGCTCCGCCTCGGCCGACTCGCGCATGGCGCTGGTCTCGTTCTCGAGACGCACGGCCTTGAGGCTGTTTTCCTTGAAGGTCTCGAAGGCCCGCGACAACGAGCCCACCTCGTCGGCCCGATCGCGATCGGGCGTCTCGACCGCGTAGTCGCCGTCGGCCAGGCGCAGCATCGACTGGGTCATCCGGCCCACCGGCGCGGCGACCAGGGTGGTAAGCTGCCAGCCCATGCCCACGGCGATGACCAGCAGGCCCAGGCCGCCGCCGATCAGCATGGCCACCGACGAGAAGATCGCCTTTTCCTGGGCGGTCTCGCGGACGGCCATCCGCGCCTGCTCGATCTTACGAACGGCGGCGACGCCCTTGGTGATATGGGTGACGCGCGCCTTCTCGCCGGCGGCGATCAGGGTTTCGCGCCCCGAGTCCCGCAAGGCCGGATCCAGCGCCGCGCGGGTGAGCGGCGCGCCATATTGAGCCAGCCAGACCTTGGAGTCGTCCTTGGCCTTGGCCAGGATAGTCTTCTCCTCGGCGGTCAGATCCGACGCCTCGAGCGCGGCGATCGCGGCGTTGAACTGGTTCCAGCCCTCGACATAGGTGTCCATGTACTTCGGGCTTCCGGTCAGCAGCACGCCGCGCATCTGCGAATTGAAGCGCAGGACGCCCTTCTCGGCGGTCTGGGTCTGATCGATGATCGACTTGCTTTCTTCATTCAGCCGGATGGCCTCGCGCATTCCGGTCAGTTGAACGAAGACACTGACAATCATCGCGACCGCCGCGCCCAGCAGCAGGCCGAACGACAGCATGATCTTGTTGCGGATGGAGATGTTCTTCAGAAAAGACATCCGTGTACTCCCGAGCACGCCAGGGCGTGGAACAACTGGCGCGCCTTCCGACGAGGAACCGAGGGGCGTCGGAAGACGCGTCCCGCTCAAGCTTAGAATTCGATCTGCATCCGGGCCTGGACGACCGTGACGTCGGCGTCATTCTCGACCGCGCCGACGCGACGGTTGTTGATCTTGGCCTTGGTCACGTTCGTCATCAGACGGACGTTGTTGTACGGGTACCAGTTGGCCCCCGCGGTCACGCCTTCATAGGTCCCAGCCGTCGCCAGGCCGGGCTGGGCGGTCGGGGCGACGACGGTGTTGGCGCTCATCTTGCTCAGGTCGGCATAGTCGTAGCGCAGGGCCAGTTCATAGGCGCCCGGACCGCCCTTATCGATCGGGCGCAGCACCTTGATCTTCCCGAACTGTCCGGCGGCGCTGTAGGGGCGGACCTCCCCGGTCGGAAACCAGCTGGCGAACACATAGCCGGTCACGACATTGAAGTTGTCGCCGCCATTGGCGGCGCTGAGCGCCGTCGACACCCGGTCGACCCGGATCTGGGCCAGCTCGCCCTGCAGCGAGACGTTGCGATGGGCCCAGGCGGCTTCGCCAGACCAGGTGGTGTCGCTCTTGCCCACCGCGCCCGTCGAGAGATACACGCCGCCGGCGGCGTTCTGGGGCCGATAGGCCGTGTTGGCGGCCGCCGAATAGGTAAAGCCGGTCTCGCCGCCGGCGTCGCGATAGCGGACCGAGGCGCCCAGGTGGACGGTGTCGCTGGGGGTCATGACGGGCGCCCAGGTGGCGCGCGCCATGAAGCCCGACCGTTCGCGGGTATTGTTGGCGTCATAGCCCCCGGTCGTCACGTCGGTCTTGTTGATCGAGTCGCCTTGCAGCGCGCCTCGCAACGACCAGTTCCGCCCCAGCTTGGTGACCTGCGCGGCCAGCACGAAGCCGCTGTCGGTCAGATCGCCGAACGGCCCGCGCTCCATGAAGGTGATGGTCTTGATCGAGGTCAGGTTCTCCAGACCGCCGACCTTCTGGTTGCCGACCGTCAGCAGCAGGCCGTCGCGGGTCTTGTACTCGATGACCGCGTCGTCCCAGGACCAGGCCGAACCGTTGGCCGCCCCGCCCTCAAGGCGATAGGCGAAGGGACCGATCATGCCCTCGGCGCCCAGGAAGAGCTGCCGGGCGCGATATTGCCGGGACTTGTAGGTCGGCGCGTTGTCCCGATCGACGCCGACGTCGACCGCGTCGATCAGCAGGCGTCCGCGCGGCTTGAACGTCAGGCCGCTGGCGTCGGTGAAGCGCGGCGAGCCTTCCCACTTGATCTGGGTGGCCGCGCCCGGATCGGCCGGCTTGACGGCGACGGCGGTCTTAGCCGGTGCGACGGCCGCGGCCGTGACCGAACCCTGGGGCGTCCCTTGAGCCTGGGCCAGGGCGTTGGCCTGGGCCTCCAGGGACCGCAGGCGCTCCTGCATCAGCTGGATCTGAGACCTCAGGTCGTCCAGCGTCACGGCGGGGGCGGGCGACGGCTCCGCCGCCGCGGCGGCGCCAGAGACCATCGAGACCGAGAGCAAGGTCAGAGCAAGTAATTTCCGCACGATACTTAAACAACCCCGAATATTGGAGAATTTGTGCGTTCATTTCTCGGTTCCGTAAGGTAAACATGCGATTAATCGGGCGGACGTGCGACAAAATGACCTAATTTCATCTGAAACTATTATTGGGCCGCTCTTCTTATGATTGAATTCAGTACAGTTCATCGACTGACACAGTCGACGGAGAAGACCTTGATCGGGCGCGCCTTAGAAAATATCCGTAAATATTACAAAGACATACAAGGATGTTTCCCGCGCCGCGTCAGCGAACGCCGATATAAATTATCTTGAGCACTCAACTCATACGTCGCCATTGACCGCTAACGGGATTGTGCGCGCGCGGGCGCCCAGACCTCTCGGGGCGCGCTGGCTTGCGGCGAGCGGGCGTCCGCTGAAGCGCGATGCGTTATCCGGGATCCCTATCCGGCCTGAAGCCCGCGGGCCGCGGAGCTTATCGCGGCCGGGCCAGGCGGACGCCCGCGCCCGCCTCGTCGGCGGCGATGAGTCGCACGCCGGCGGCCTCGATCGCCTCGATCAGCAGGCGCTCGGTGCTGTGGTGCAGGGCGTGGCGCTCGGTCTCGAAGTCCTTGACCGTGCTGCGCGACACGCCCGCCCGGTCGGCGAGCTCGCCCTGCGACCAGTTGATCAGTCCGCGGGCGGCGCGGCACTGCGCCGGAAGAAGGATTTTCGCGTGGGGCATCTGGCGAACCGGGGCGGTGTCGCCCATATTGGTTGAGTACGCCCGAAAAGAATGACCGTCAAGGAGCGCCTTTGCACCATACCTCGCTGATCGCCACCATCGTCGCGGGCCTGGGTCTGGCCTTCGTTTTCGGTGCCGTCGCCAACCGGCTGAAGCTGCCGGTCCTGGTCGGCTATCTGCTGGCGGGCGTGCTGGTCGGGCCTTTCACGCCTGGCTATGTCGCCGATCAGGAACTGGCGCCGCAGCTGGCCGAGATCGGCGTGATCCTGCTGATGTTCGGCGTCGGTCTGCACTTCTCGCTGAAGGACCTTATGGCGGTGAAGACCATCGCCATTCCCGGCGCCCTCGCCCAAATCGCGGCGGCGACGGTGATGGGCCTGGGCCTCTCGGTCGCCCTGGGCTGGAGCATCGGCGCGGGCGTGGTGTTCGGCCTGGCCCTGTCGGTGGCCTCGACCGTGGTGCTGCTGCGCGCCCTGCAGGAGCGACGCCTGATCGAGACGTCGCGCGGCAAGATCGCGGTGGGCTGGTTGATCGTCGAGGACCTGGTCATGGTGCTGGCGCTCGTGCTGCTGCCGGCCCTGTCCGGCGTGATGGGCGGCGTCGCGCCCGAGTCGGGCGGCGGCGGCGTTCTCACCGCCTTCGCCCTGACCATCGGCAAGGTCGCCGCCTTCGTCGCGCTGATGCTGATCGTCGGGCGGCGGGTGATCCCCTGGGTTCTGCATCGCATCGCCCATACCGGCTCGCGCGAGCTGTTCCGCCTGTCGGTGCTGGCCATCGCGCTCGGCGTCGCCTTCGGCTCGGCCACGCTGTTCGGCGTGTCGTTCGCCCTGGGCGCCTTCTTCGCCGGGATGATCATGGCCGAAAGCGAACTGTCCCAGCAGGCCGCCAACGAGACGCTGCCGCTGCGCGACGCGTTCGCGGTGCTGTTCTTCGTCTCGATCGGGATGCTGTTCGACCCGACCGTGCTGCTGCGCGAGCCGCTGGCGGTGCTGGCCGCCCTGGCGATCATCGTGGTCGGCAAGTCGCTGGCGGCGCTGATCATCGTCCTGGCCTTCCGCCGGCCGATGAGCACGGCGCTAACCATCTCGGTCAGCCTGGCCCAGATCGGCGAGTTCTCGTTCATCCTGGCCGGGTTGGGCGTGTCGCTGAAGCTGCTGCCGGCGCAAGGCCGCGACCTGATCCTGGCCGGCGCCATCCTGTCGATCCTGGTCAATCCGCTGCTGTTCGTGATGCTGGACCGGCTGCTTCCCAAGCTGATGGCCAAGGAAGGTTCGGGCGAGGCCGCGATCGCCGCCGCCGCCCGGCCGCACGCGGTGCTGGTCGGCTATGGCCGGGTCGGCAAGCGGGTCGCCGAGGGCCTGAAGGCCGTCACGCCCCTGGTGGTGATCGAGGACGACGCCGAGCGAGCCGAGGACCTGCGCGCCGCCGGCTTCGAGACGGTCGGCGGCAACGCCGTGCGTCCCGAGGTGCTGCTGAAGGCCGGGCTCTCCAAGGCCACCCACCTTTTTATCGCCGTGCCCAATCCGTTCGAGGCCGCCCGGATCATCGAACAGGCCCGCGCCGCCAACCCCCGCGCGCGGATCGTCGCCCGCGCCTATACCGACGCCGACGTCGCCCTGTTGAAGGCCGTCGGCGCCACCGAGGCCCTGATCGGCGAGGACGAGATCGCGCGCGGCATGTTGGCGAGGGCGCCGCGCAAGACGAAACCCGCGCCGCAACATCACTAGAGTATCGCTCGACGAGAAACCACGCCCGCCTGCTCCTGGGAACAGCCTGGAACCGCCGCGAGATCCGAGCGCCAAGACCTGGGTTTGCCTGGCGGCGACGTGCGACATTGTGGCCAAAATCCCTTCGAACTTAAGGACTTGGCCAGCTGACGATTCAGACGATAAGGTCGACGCTCGAAGCCTTGGAGCCGCCGATGGGTGGAACGCCCAAACCGACCCGCGAAGCGCGCTCTTCTCGGGAGCGACAGGCCGGCAAGTCCGCCGCCGGAGACGCGCGTTACCGGGCCATCGTCGACACCGCCGTCGATGCGATCGTGGTGATCGACGAACGCGGACGGATCGAGGCGTTCAACCCGGCCGCCGAGCGCCTGTTCGGCTACACGGCCGTCGAGATGATCGGCCACAACGTCAATATGCTGATGCCGGAGCCCTATCACGGCGAGCATGACGGCTATCTGGCGCGCTACCGAGACACCGGCGAGCGGCGGATCATCGGCATCGGCCGCGAGGTCAACGGCCTTCGCGCCGACGGCTCGACCTTCCCGCTGGAGCTGTCGATCGCCGAGTGGCGCGACCGCGACAAGCGCTTCTTCACCGGCGTCATGCGCGACATCACCGAGCGGCGGCGCGCCGAGGAGCTGCAGCGGCTGCTGGTCAACGAGCTGAACCATCGGGTCAAGAACACCCTGGCCACCGTGCAGTCCGTCGCCGGGCAGACCCTGCGCAACGCCGCCGACCTGGGCGACGCGCGGGAGTCGCTGACGACCCGGCTGCTGGCCCTGTCGCGCGGCCACGACATCCTGACCCGGGAAAGCTGGGACGGCGCCGAGCTGGCCGATATCGTGGCCGCCGTCGTGGCCAGCCACGGCGAGGTCGAGCGCTTCTCCATCGAGGGCCCGCCGGTGCGCCTGGCGCCCAAGGCGGCCCTGGCGCTGTCGATGGCGCTGCACGAACTGATGACCAACGCCGCCAAGTACGGCGCCCTGTCCAACGCGGACGGGCACGTGCGGCTCGTTTGGAAACGCGTGGCAACGGCCGACGCCCAAGAGCGGCTGAACATGACGTGGGAAGAAATCAATGGGCCAGTGGTCTCCCGTCCGACTCGGCAGGGCTTTGGAACGCGCCTCATCACCGGCGGTCTGGCGCGCGAACTCGGCGGGAATGTCCGGCTCGACTATCCGCCAGGCGGCGTCGTCTGCGAGATCGACGCCGAACTCGCCCGGACCGGCCAGTCGAACCGTTTCATCCGCGGCGCGGCCTGAACCGCTGCGCGTGCTGGTCGTCGAGGACGAGCTGTTCGTGGCCATGCTGGTCGAGGACCTGCTGAGCGACCTGGGCTGCGAGGTCGTCGGTCCCGCGGCCTCGGCGAGCGAGGCGGTCAGGCTCGCCGAGCGCGAGAGCTTCGATCTGGCCCTGCTGGACGTGAACCTGGGCGACGGCGAGACCTCGTTCCGCACGGCCGAGATCCTGCGCGAGCGCGGCGTGGCGTTCGCCTTCGTCACCGGCTATGGCGATCAGGGCGTCCGGCCCGACCTTCGCGACGCGCCGATCGTGTCCAAGCCCATCGACCCCCGACAGCTCGCCCGGGTCATCGACCGCATCGGCAATGGGTAGAGCGCGCCGCGCCGCCGCCGAAACGCGCAAGATGAACTTTTTTTAAGGGAACGATTTTTTCGCGCCGTTGCAGATTGCCGCAGGCTCACACCTACGGATGCGATTTTTCATGAAAAGAGTTTGGTTCGGCGCGGCCGCCACGGCCGCCTTGTCCCTGTCGGCTTTCGGGGCGCTGGCCCACGAACAGCATGTCTGCCTCGACGACGCCTGCGTGATGCAGTCGTTGCTGCCGGCTCCGATCGAGGGCGCGCCCGCCGGCGACGCCGCCTCGCTGGAATCGCCGCGCTACGGAACCTGGGGCTTCGACCTCTCGGGCATGGACACCTCGGTCAAGCCGGGCGACGACTTCTACAAGTTCGCCAACGGCGCCTGGGACGCCAAGACGGTGATCCCGGCCGACCGCGTCCGCTACGGCAATTTCGACAAGCTGGCCGAGCTTTCCGAAGCCCGCACCAAGGCGATCATCGAGGCCGCCGCCGCCGACAAGGCCGCGACCGGCGAGCGCGCCAAGATCGGCGCCGCCTATCGCGCCTTCATGAACGAGGCCGCGATCGAGAAGCTGGACGCCCAGCCGATCCAGCCCTGGCTGGCCGGGATCAAGAAGGTCGCGACCAAGGACCAGTTCACCGCCCTGATGGGCCGCTCCTCGACCACGCCCTACGCGGCGATCATCGGCCTGGGCATCGGCGTCGACGCCAAGAATCCCAAGGCCTACGCCGTCCACGCCTCGACCGGCGGCCTCAGCCTGCCCGACCGCGACTACTATCTGGACGCCAAGTTCGCCGACAAGAAGGCCGCCTATCTCGCCTATGTCGAGCAGATGCTGACCCTGGCCGGCTGGGAAAAGCCCGCCGAGAACGCCAAGGCCATCGTCGACTTCGAGACCAAGCTGGCCGAGGCCAGCTGGACCCGCGTCGAGCGCCGCGACCGCGACAAGACCTACAACCCCGCCACCCTGGCCGAGCTGCAGGCCCTGACGCCCGGCTATGACTGGAACAAGTATCTGGTCGGGACCGAGCTGCCCAAGGTCGACCGCTTCATCGTCACGACCAACACCAGCTTCCCGAAGTACGCCAAGATCTACGCCGAGACCCCGCTGGAGACCCTGAAGGCCTGGGAAGCCTTCAAGGTGGCGGACGGCGCCGCGCCGTTGCTGTCCAAGCGCTTCGCCGACGCCAGCTTCGCGTTCCGCAACAAGACCCTGTCGGGCCAGCCCGAGCAGCGCGCCCGCTGGAAGCGCGGCGTCGGCGCGGTCAACGCCATGCTGGGCGAGGCCGTCGGCAAGGACTATGTCGCCGCCTACTTCCCGGCGTCGTCCAAGGCCAAGATGATCTCGCTGGTCGGCGATATCCGCACGGTGCTGAAGGCCCGCATCGACTCCTCGGACTGGATGGGCCCGGAGACCAAGGCCAAGGCCCAGGAGAAGCTCGCCAAGTTCACCGTCAAGATCGGCTATCCCGACAAGTGGCGCGACTATTCCAAGCTGGTGATCAAGGACGACGACGCCTATGGCAACGCCCAGCGCGCCAGCGCCTTCGAGTACCGCCGCGACGTCGCCCGCCTGAACGGCCCGGTCGACAAGACCGAGTGGGGCATGACCCCGCAGACGGTCAACGCCTACTACAATTCGGTCAACAACGAGATCGTGTTCCCGGCCGCGATCCTGCAGGCGCCGTTCTTCCATCCGGACGCCGACCCGGCCATCAACTACGGCGGCATCGGCGGCGTGATCGGCCACGAGATCGGCCACGGCTTCGACGACCAAGGCCGCAAGTCCGACGGCGACGGCGTGCTGCGCGACTGGTGGACGGCCGAGGACGCCAAGAAGTTCGAGGTCCAGAAGGCCAAGCTGGGCGCCCAGTATTCGGCGTTCGAGCCCTTCCCCGGCGTGCACGTCAACGGCGGCCTGACCATGGGCGAGAACATCGGCGACATGTCGGGCCTCGGCTTCGCGCTGGACGCCTACCACGTCTCGCTGCACGGCCAGCCCGCGCCGGTGCTGGACGGCTTTACCGGCGACCAGCGCGTCTATCTGGGCTGGGCCCAGGTTTGGCGCCAGAAGTCGCGCGACGACGCGGTGAAGCAGCAGATCGCCAGCGACCCGCACTCGCCGGCCTATTACCGCGTCAACGGCACGGTCCGGAACCAGCCCGGCTGGTACGCGGCCTTCGACGTCAAGCCGGGCGACAAGCTGTACGTCGCGCCGGAAGACCGGGTGAAGATCTGGTAATCCGCCTACGGATTATATCTTGATCAAGGGCCGGCGCCATCCAGCGCCGGCCCTTTTTCTTGGCCGCGCTCCCGTGAGACGCGCCCATCACGGTCCCTTCGGATGCAGCCGCGCCTCGATCGCCGCGTCCACCAGGCGTCGAAAGCCGGCCATGCCGGCATTGACCGGCCCATAGACCGAATAGTCGACCGAGCAGGGATCGCCGCCCTGGAACATCGGGTCGGGATGATATTGCAGCGACAGCTGCACCTGCTGGGCGACGAGGTCGGCCTTGGCCTCCGCGTCGGGGCCGCTGAGCAGATCGGCGACGATGGTCCGGACCATGAATAGCGACTCGTCGATGGTCGAGGAGATGCCGCCGCCGGTGATGCGGTCGCGGTCCTTGATCCAGCGCGGACAGCCATTGGCGATGGTCACCTTGGGAAACCGCGACAGCCCCTCGACGAAGGCCCAGTGGGTCGTCGCCAGATAACCGTCCAGCAGCCCGGCCGAGGCCAGGATCAGCCCGCCGGTGCAGACCGAGGTGACGTAGGACGCGTGGGCCGCGCGGGCGACCAGGAAGTCCAGCAACGCCTGGTCGCCGATCGCGTCCTGCAGACCATCGCCGCCGCCCGGCACGAACAGCAGGTCGATCGGCGGGCAGTCGGTGAAGTCGTACTGTGGGACGATCTTCAGCACTCCGGCGGTGCGGGTCGGCGCCTTGGTCTGGCCAACGGTGGCCACCTGGATCGACCGACCGATCACCGCGCCGTCGAAGAAGGCGAACACCTCGTGCGGGCCGGCGATGTCGAGAAGATCCGCGCCCGGATAGACCACGATGCCGATCGTGAACGGCTTGGCGGGCGCGGGCTTCCCCGCCCCGCTCGTCGAGGCGCCGCTCACCGGCGAAGCGCTCATTGGCGCACCGCGATGAACGAGGCGGTGACGCCCGCCGGCTCGCCGTTGTGCGGCTTGGCGCGGATGGTCGTGCCCAGAAGCGACGGGACCTGGTGAACCGCCTTGGGCCAGAGATAGCCCGGCCAGGCGTGATAGTCGTATTCCCAGCCGTCGGTCGGCGAGCCCGCGCGGCCATAGCCGTTCATCGCCACCAAGGTCGGCCCTTGGGGATCGCGCGTGATCTTGCCCTTCAGGTCCAGGACATAGCCGCCGCCCATGTCGAGCGTTCCGACCACGGTGTCGGGCGTCGGCGTCTCCAGCGCGAAGACGCCCTCGCCGAAGATCAGCGACAGCGCCCTGTTGGCGTCGCCGTCGACCAGCTCGGGATTGTTCAGATAGCTGCGATAGGTCCACTGGCCGGCGATCGGCATGGCTCTGCTCCCCTAATTGGCGTGGACGACCACGTTCAGCAGTTGCGGCGTCGCCTGGGTGGCGCCGGTGTCGGCGTGATGCATGGCGTGCGGTCCGGTATTGGCCTTCAGGCCTGACGGCCCCAACCGCACCAGACGGATGGTCAAGGCCGACGGCGCGGCGGCCTTGGCGCCCCCCGCCGCCCGCAACCTCGCCAGGGGACGCGAGATCGGCACCGTGAAGGTGATCGGCCGCGTGACGATGTGGCGGCCGAACATCGACAGGGTGGCGACGAAGCCCGGCGAGTCGAGCGTGACCGGCTCGCCCTCCGGCGTATTGACCACCACGGCCAGATCGGCTCCGTGCTCGAACGGCGGCAGGTCGACGGTCAGGGTGGCCAGCAGGCTGGTGGGGCCTTCCGGCCTGGCGGCCTGGGCCAACAGGGCCGGCGGCGGCGTGACCTCGGCCACGCCCAGGCTGGTCGAGCCCGGCGCCTGAAGGCGACCGACGAACGCTTGGGCCGGCGAGGGGCGCCTCAGGGCGCCGGAGAGGGTCTTGGGCACGACGTTCTCGCCGGAGCCGGGCTGATAGTCGTAGTCGAACGCCGCCGTGCTCTCGAACGCTCCGGCGACCTGCTGGGCGGGCGGCGCGGGATTGCCGTTGACGTCGACGAAGAACAGGAACGGCTCGCGCCGCCAACGCTTCAGATCGCCCAGCGGGTCGATATAGCTGGGGTTGTCGGCCGGCAGGGTGGGATAGCCCAGGGCCTGCTGCTTGCGGGTCCAGACGTCCCAGATCCGATCGATATTGGCGTGGTGCAGGAAGAACAGCGGATCGCACGGCGACAGGTTCGACTGCATGAAGCCGTCGCCATAGGTGATCGAGCCGTCCGGATTGGTCCAGATGCCGCCGACGCAGTTGTGCACCTTGTTGTGCGGCTGGCCTTCCATCACGCCAAAGCCGGTGATGCTGCTGTGATAATTGGACTTCGGACTGGCGAAGCCGATGAAGTCGCGCGGCGACAGCGCCTCGTTCAACATCCACGACGAGACGGCGTTGCTGGTCGGCTTGTCGAAGCCCGGCTTGGCCGGCGTCGAGCCGCGCGAATTGGGCGGCGCGAAGAACATCGGCCCGCCCTGGGGTCCGATATCGAACAGCAGGTCGGCCGGGAAGCGCAGGCCGCGGATCAGCAGCTGCTGGTTCTGCTGGCTGGTCAGGGTCTTCCAGAACGTGTCCAGCACGGGGCCAAACTGACTGTTGAAGGCGTCCAGGCTCTGGATATAGGCCGGATTGTTGGGGTTCAGCACCTCGTCGAACATCGCCGCCGGCACCTTTGGGTCGGCGGTCCAGTCCCAGTAGGGGAAGGCGAAGTCCGGGTCCTCGCTCAGCAGGCGGACGGTCTGTTCGAACAGGCCCACGAAGCCCCGGTGCCAGACCACGAACCACCAGTTGCCGTGCGGGCAGTCGATCGTGTGGATCAACGCCCGGCGGTACCAGTTGTTCGGGTCGGTCGCCGGCAGGGCCAGCATCTTGCGGATCGCCTTCTTGTAGCTCTCCAGCGCCTTCATCCCCTCCGGAGAATTGACGTTGTAGCGGCGCCAGCGGGCCTTGGCGGGCGGCGCGGCCAAGGCGACGGGCCCAGCGGCGGTCAGGGCGGCGGCGGCGCCCCCGGCGGCCAGCAGCGCGCGGCGCGAGGGCATGGAGAAGCCGGCCTCGGCCGGAGTGGAATCGCGAGTCATCGGCGACCTCCCTTTGAGTCGAGAGCCCCCTGGAGGGCGAACACGGAAGACGGTGATACGCTTACGGTCACGCGCGGAGGCAGGACCCGCGCCGGAAGCCCGGCGCGCGAGGCGTTCAGGTCCTTGCACCTCCCCCGTGTGGGACGCGCCCACTCAAGATATACTACTTATACGCTAAGATAACGCCAGCTAAATTTATGGATTAAGGCTCAATGGTCTTGGCGTCCCATCTGGCGTGTTGCGCGCCGCCGCCAGACACGCTCTATCACCCCGGTTGACGCGTTGAGGGGACGAGCATGGCGCTGGACGACGAAGCCGAGCGCAAACGGCGGGCGCCGCGCCTGCGTCGCCTGGGTCCCGGCCTGATCACCGGAGCGGCCGACGACGATCCCAGCGGCATCGCCACCTATTCGCAAGCCGGCGCCCAGTTCGGCCTGAACATGCTGTGGACCGTCGTCCTGACCTATCCGCTGATGGTCGCGGTGCAGTCGATCAGCGCCCGCATCGGCCGCGTGACCGGCCATGGCCTGTCGACCAACCTCGGCAAGATCCTGCCGCGCTGGCTGGTCACGGCCCTGGTCGGCCTGCTGTTCTTCGCCAACACCATCAATATCGGCGCCGATCTGGCGGCGATGGGGGCCGCCGGACGGCTGGTGACCGGCGCCAACCAGCACCTGCTGACCATCGCCTTCGCGCTGGTCACGGTCCTGCTGCAGGTGTTCGTGCCTTATCATCGCTATGTCAGCCTGCTGAAGTGGCTGACCCTGGCGCTGTTCGCCTATGTCGCCGTCGTCTTCAGCGTCAAGATCGACTGGGGCCAGGTCGCCATCCATACGATCTTCCCGCGCCTTCCGGACCAGGGCTGGATCGTCGTGGTCGTGGCCGTCTTCGGCACCACCATCAGCCCCTACCTGTTCTTCTGGCAGAGCTCCGAGGAGGTCGAGGAAGAGGAGGCCAAGGGCGCCGCCCCGCTGATCGCCGCGCCGGAGGCCGCCGCCGAGGAACTGGACCGGATTCGCTGGGACACCTTCATCGGCATGGGCGTGTCGAACCTGATCGCCTTCTTCATCATCCTGACCACGGCGGTGACGCTGAACACGCACGGGATCACCGACATCCAGACGTCCGAGCAGGCGGCCCTGGCCCTGCGGCCGATCGCCGGCCAGATGGCCTTCCTGCTGTTCGCCCTGGGCGTCGTGGGCACCGGGCTGCTGGGCGTGCCGGTGCTGGCCGGCTCGGTCGGCTACGCGATCGGGGAGCTGCGGGGCTGGACCTGCGGGCTGGAGCGCAAGCCGCGCGAGGCGCCCGCCTTCTACGCCGTGATCGTCGGGGCCGTCGTCCTGGGCCTCGTGGTCGACTATTCGGGACTGGACCCGATCAAGGCGCTGTTCTGGAGCGCCGTGGTCAATGGCGTAACGGCCGTGCCGATCATGGCGGCGATGATGCTGGTGGCCAGCCGTCGACAGGAGATGGGCCCGTTCGTGGCCACCCGCGCCCAGGTCGTCTTCGGCTGGCTGGCGACCCTGGTCATGGCCGTCGCCGCCGTCGGCATGTTCCTGACGTTATAGGTCTGGTCCGCGACATCTCCGTCCGAGGCCGGGGCCAAAGCGCTCGCGCGGCCGGCGCGCCGGACGATCGCGCGCTGAAAGCCAGGCTTCGCCGGACCCGGAAATCTTTTTGACGTAAGAGTCAAAATCCGCAATCGAGAGGCCAGATACACCAAACCCGCCGCGGGGGATAATCGCGACGGGCTGGCTATTTCTCGATCATTCGATCTAGGCGGGCGTTTCCTCCCCGAAACGCCGAAGGAAGGGAGCTCTCTGTCGGGCCCGTTTCTTCCTTGCAGTGTCAAGGAACGTCAAATTCGTGACGGTGTCAACGCGTCAAAGCCAGAATCCGTAACGGGTTGGACGAATTTTTGACGCCCGCGCCGTAGTTTGGACCGAGCAGTCGAATTTACCCCCGAAATCCGGCGTTATTTTTGACCAATCCGTCAAAAGTTAAGGTTCCAGCGTAGCGACGAACTGGTCGAGCACCGCCGAGCGCGACTCGAAAACATAGTCCGGACGCGACACGGTGACGGGTTCCACCGCGGCGGCGGCCAGGGCGGCGGCCGCGTCGAACAGGTCGCCGGTCGCCAGCAGCACGCCATTGGCCCGGCGCGAGCCGCCCTTGGCCACGAAGGCGGCCACGGCCGCCTGGGCCGCCGCGTCCTGCTCGGCCGGCCAGGCCAGGGTCGCCAGCTTGGCCGCCCGCCCCTTGGCCTCGACCACCGACAACATGCGCCGGAGACTCTCCAGCTGCTCGGCCGACCAGCTGGCGACCCGCGAGGCGGTCAGCTGGGCCTGGCTCTTCAGGATCACCCCGTCGGAGAGGATCTTCAGCCCGTTGGCCGCCAGGGTCGCGCCGGTGGTGGTGATGTCGACCACCAGCTCGGCGGCGCCGGCGGCCGGGGCCCCCTCGGTGGCGCCGCTGCTCTCGACGATCCGATAGTCGGCGATGCCGTGCCGGGCGAAGAAGGCGCGGGTCTGGGTGACGTACTTGGTCGCCACCCGCAGGCGCCGGCCGGTCTTGGCCAGGTGCAGGTGCCCGACGTCGTCGATGTCGGCCATGGTGTCGACGTCGATCCAGCTCTTGGGCGCGGTCACCACCAGGTCGGCGCGGCCAAAGCCCAGGGCCCGCAGCAGCATCACCCGGCTGTCCATGTCGTCGCCGCGCTCGCGCAGCAGGTCCTCGCCGGTGACGCCCAGGTGCAGCTCGCCGCTGTCCAGGCCCGCGGCGATGTCGCCGGCCGACAGCAGGCGCACCGAGACGCCGGGCAGGCCGCCCAGCTCGGCCGAATAGCCGCGCGCCCCGCCGGTCATTTCCAGCTTGAAGCCGCAGCCGGCCAGCCAGTCCTCGACCTGGTCCTTCAGGCGGCCCTTGGACGGGATGGCGAAGATCATCGGATTGGCGCTCATCAGGCTTGCCCCCCGGCATAGGCGCGCGCCGGGCGGACCATGCAGCCCACGGCGCCCGTCGTCGTCGTCACGCCCAGCCGTCCGGGCAGGCCGTCATAGCGGCCGCCGGCGGCGACCGGGGCCTCGTCGCCCAGGGCCGCCGAGCGGACCTCGAACAGCAGGCCGTCGTAATAGCCGAACGCCCGGCCGAAGGCGGCGGCCAAAGTGGCCTTCTCCAGCGGAACGCCGCGCGCGGCCATCCCCGCCAGACGCGCCCGCCAGCCGGCGACGGCGGCCTTCAGCCCCGCATCGTCCGGACCCGCCAGGGCGACGATGGCGTCCAGCGCCGCCTCCGGACGATCCGACACGGCCAGGAAGGCGCGGACCTTGTCGGCCTGCGCGGGCGAGAGGCGGCCAGCCTCGGCGCTCCGGG
>Ga0209426_1000551_pt1 | contig 35569 bp, 36 predicted proteins | sample Deesub1362B_J571_FD_187697 | JGI IMG/M metagenome (GOLD analysis project Ga0209426, IMG submission 187697) | Deep oceanic, basalt-hosted subsurface ecosystem from Juan de Fuca Ridge flank, Pacific Ocean, CORK Borehole 1362B_J2.571 (SPAdes)... ...
TGCCCGGCGCATGATACGGCGCAGAACGTAGCCGCGGCCTTCGTTCGACGGCGACACACCATCGGCCAGCAGGAACGACGACGAGCGCAGGTGGTCGGCGATCACCCGGTGCGACGGCGCCTGGGCGCCCTCGGCCTTGACGCCGGTCAGCTCGACGCTGGCGGCGATCAGGGTCTTGAAGAGGTCGATGTCATAGTTATCGTGCTGGCCCTGCAGCACGGCGGCGATCCGCTCCAGCCCCATGCCGGTGTCGATCGAGGGCTTGGGCAGCGAGACCCGCTCGCCGCCGGCCAGCTGCTCGAACTGCATGAAGACGAGGTTCCAGATCTCGATGAACCGGTCGCCGTCCTCGTCGGGGCTGCCCGGAGGGCCGCCGGGGATGCCTTCGCCGTGGTCGTAGAAGATTTCCGAGCACGGGCCGCACGGGCCGGTGTCGCCCATGGACCAGAAGTTGTCGCTGGTCGGGATGCGGATGATCTTGTCGTCGCCCAGGCCGGCGATCTTCTTCCACAGCGCCGCCGCCTCGTCGTCGGTGTGGTACACCGTGACCAGCAGCTTTTCCTTGGGCAGCTTGAATTCGCCGGTCAGCAGGGTCCAGGCGTGGTGGATCGCCTGTTCCTTGAAGTAGTCGCCGAACGAGAAGTTGCCCAGCATCTCGAAGAAGGTGTGGTGGCGGGCGGTGTAGCCAACATTGTCCAGGTCGTTGTGCTTGCCGCCGGCGCGGACGCACTTTTGCGAGCTGGCCGCGCGCGGATGGGCCGGGGTCTCGGCGCCGGTGAAGATGTTCTTGAACGGCACCATGCCGGCGTTGACGAACAGCAGGGTCGGATCGTTCTGCGGCACCAGCGGCGCGGACGGCACGACAGCGTGGTCGGCCTTGCCGAAATAGTCGAGGAAGGTACCGCGGATCTCGTTCAAGCTGGGCATGAGCGTCTCAAGTCTTAAGCGCCCGGCGAGCGGCCGGGAGTCGGGCGCTCATAGCGCGGTTTTTCGTGAAGTGGAAACCGACTCGGAAATGGGAGCGCGCGAGGGCGCGGAAAAGGCGAGAAGCGGACGGGACGTTGCGAGATGGGTGGAGGCTGTTTGGACACGCGGAGCTGAGATCTTTCGCGAAAGAACGCCTTGGTGTCGCGAACGGCCGCTAAGAGTCACGGAGCGCCTGATTGGTGCTTTTAGGGGCGTGGCCGAGGGTGTTTGCGGCCAGCAGGGGCTTTCACACAGCCTCGGTGGGAAGCGGTATTCCTTCCATGAGCGCCTCCTCCGCGCTAGCTTTGCCCCATGGACGTATTTGACTGGCTTGGGGAGTGGTACGAGGCTCAGTGTGATGGGACGTGGGAGCACCGCTTAGGCGCCGAGATCGGTACGATCGACAACCCCGGCTGGTCGGTAAAGATCGACCTAGCCGGAACGGACTGCGCCGGGCGAACTATGGAGCGTCGCTCACAAAGCTACGAGCATGAGACAGAGTGGTGGACCTGTTGGGTGGAAGACAATGTCTTCCACGGCGCTGGCGGTCCTCGCCAACTACGCGCGATGCTGGAAGCATTCAGAGCATGGGCAATGGCCAGCTAGGTTTATGGCGCCCAACAAGCTGCACATCCGAGCTTCCGTCGAACTGCTGCCAACGTCAGCTGGCGGCAGAGCACAGCCAATCGTGGGAGGGGTTAGTTATCGCCCTAACCACAATTTCTTCGCGCCGGATAATCGCGATATGTGCGTTGGGTTCATTGAGATGCCGACGGGACAGGACTTGTTGCCTGGCAATTCGGCTGAACTTGAGATCGCCTTTTGGGTCTGGCCGGAACTGCGCGCAGCCATAAAGCCGGGTCGCAAATGGACCATCCAAGAAGGCCCAAAGATCGTCGGCTATGGAACTGTCCTAGACGTACTGACTGAAGAGCCCGACTAGGCGCGTCAGCCCCCCTCACCTACCCGGTGAAACGGGGCGGACGGGGAGGTTCGATGTGGCCTGAGCGCCGGCACGCCGTCGGACGTCGCGGCCCCTCACCCTCCCATCCCGGCTTTCGCCGGGACGGGCCCCGCCCTCTCCCGCCGGGAGAGGGATTTCGATTCCGCGCGCCTCGACTCCCCAAAAGAGTAGGCCGCCTGGCATGGGGTCCAGGCGGCCTGAGATCGCGGCCCTCGCGGCGGTCCGGCCGCGGGCGTGTTGAAGGCGGGGACGCCCGGAGCCGGGCGAAGGCCGCGAAACGGGTGAAACCGGTGAGACCTAGTCCTCGTCGCCCTCTTCCGGGCCGCCGACCAGGAGCTCTTCCTCGATCTTCTGCGACGCCTTGCGGACGGCCTTTTCGATATCGGCGGCGACGTCGGGATTCGCCTTCAGGAACTCGCGGACATTGTCGCGGCCCTGGCCGATGCGCTGGCTGCCATACGAGAACCACGAGCCGGCCTTGTCGATGATCCCGGCCTTGACGCCCAGGTCGATGATCTCGCCCAGCTTGGAGATGCCCTCGCCGTACATGATGTCGAACTCGACCTCGCGGAACGGCGGAGCGACCTTGTTCTTGACGACCTTGACGCGGACATTGTTGCCGATGATCTCGTCGCGGGCCTTGACCGAACCGGTGCGGCGAATGTCGAGGCGCACCGAGGCGTAGAACTTCAGCGCGTTGCCGCCCGTCGTGGTTTCGGGGCTGCCGTACATCACACCGATCTTGTGACGGATCTGGTTGATGAAGATGACGATGGTCTTGGCCTTGTTGATCGAGGCGGTCAGCTTGCGCAGCGCCTGGCTCATCAAGCGCGCTTGCAGGCCGGGCAGGCTGTCGCCCATCTCGCCTTCGATTTCGGCCTTCGGCGTCAGCGCCGCCACCGAGTCGACGACCACGATGTCGACCGCGCCCGACCGCACCAGTGTGTCGGTGATCTCGAGCGCCTGCTCGCCGTTGTCGGGCTGGGAGACCAGCAGATTGTCGAGATTGACGCCCAGCTTGTAGGCGTAGGACGGGTCCAGCGCGTGCTCGGCGTCGACGAAGGCGGCGGTGCCGCCGGCCTTCTGGACCTCGGCCACGACGTGCAGCGCCAGGGTCGTCTTGCCCGAGCTTTCGGGGCCATAGACCTCGATGATCCGCCCCTTGGGCAGACCGCCGATGCCCAGGGCGATGTCCAGACCCAGCGACCCGGTGGAGACCGACTCGATCTCGACCTTGCCCTTGTCGCCCAGCTTCATCACCGAGCCCTTGCCGAACGCGCGGTCGATCTGGGCGAGAGCCGCCTCCAGCGCGCGTTGCTTGTCGCCTTCTTCCTTAGCCACGAGTTTCAATGCCGCCTGACTGCTCATGATTGGTCCGCCCTCTATCCCATGATTCCGATCACTGGCCCGGCGCTTCCCGCGCCTGGTCGCAACGACCTGTGGAACACCCTTAATGCGTACCGCCTTTGTTCCATGTTCGCAAGATGTTCCATTGGCCAGAAACGACCGTTTCTGACGCACCTCGCGCTGGGCGTCCTAGCGAAGGCCCTGAAACCAGAAATGAGGTGCGCGCGCGGGGCGGGCAACGGCTCCTTAAGTCCCGCGTGCGACGATCGGGGGTCGTTGGGGATTTACCGTCTTGCCGATCGATCCGCGCCGTCTTCTGGGCTTGGCCTTCGCCAGCGCCGACCTTCTGGTCGAGCTGCATGGAGACCACGTGCGCCTGGCGTTGGGCGCGGCGCAGAAGGTCATGGGCGAGAGCGAGATGAGCCTGATGGGCCGGCGCTGGCGCGACCTGTTCCACGCCGACGACCAGCCGCTGGTGGACGCCATGCTGGCCTGCGCCGACGACGGCGTGCGCCGGGGTCCGGTGGTGCTGCGCCTGGCGCGCGCCGAACCGAGCCATGTCCGGGTCATCCTGCGCGCCCTGCCCGACAACGCCGGACGGATCTCGTGCGCCGTCACGGCCGCCCAGGCGACCAGCGCCCATATGGAGCCCGGCGGTCTGCCGCCGCGCGAATCGTTCGACGACATCGCCAAGGGCCTGTTCGAGGCCGCGCGCGTCACCGGTCTCGAGCTGGAACTGGCGATGGTCGAGTTCGCGGGTCTGGGCGCCATGCGCGAGGGCCTGACGCCCGAGGAGGCGGCCGCCCTGGACGCGCGGGTGGCCGGCGCCATCCGATCGGAATCGCACGGCGGCGCGGCGGCGACCCGTCTGTCGTCGGACCGCTTCGCCCTTTTGCGATCGCGCGACGACGGCAGCGAGAAGATGGTCAAGCGCCTGACCCGGATGGTCAGCGCCGAGGCTAGCGCCCACGTGGTGCCGCTGGAGGCCGGCGGCGGCTCGGCCCGCGCCCTGCGGGCGCTGCGCTACGCGCTCGACGACTTCCTGCGCGAGGGCCTCAAGGACATGCCGCCGATGACCCTGTCGGAGGCGATGAACCGCTCGGTCAAGCGCACCCTGGCGCGCGCCGGCGCGCTGGGCGTGGCGGTCAGCCAGCGCCGCTTCAGCCTGGCCTTCCAACCGGTGGTCGCCCTGGCGACGGGCCTGGCCCACCACCACGAGGTGCTGGTGCGCTTCGAGGACGGCGGCAGTCCCTTCGCCCTGATCCGCATGGCCGAGGAATTCGACCTGATCGAGGAGCTGGACCACGCGATCATCGAGCAGACGGTCAAGAAGCTGGCCAACGACCAGGACCGCAAGCTGCGTCTGGCGGCCAACGTCTCGGGCCGCACGATCGTCAGCGAGACCTTCGTCGACCACGTGGACCGCCTGCTGTCGAAATATGACGAGGCCAAGGGGCGGCTGATCTTCGAGGTCACCGAGACCGCCGCGATCGACGACCTGCCGCGCGCCAACCAGAACATTCAGAACCTGCGCAGCCTGGGCTCGCTGGTCTGCCTGGACGACTTCGGCGCGGGCTCCTCGTCATTCGCCTATCTGCAGCAGCTGCGCCTGGACATCGTCAAGATCGACGGCCGCTATGTCCGCGAACTGGCCGACAACGGGCGCGACGGGGCCATGGTCCGCCGCCTAGTCGAGCTGTGCCGCGACCTGAAGATCCGCACCGTCGCCGAGATGGTCGAGACGACCGAGGTCGAGGAGATCGTCCGCCTGGCGGGCGTCGACTTCGCCCAGGGCTGGCTCTACGGCAAGCCGTCGGACAAGCCGATGCCGGCCCTGCGCCCCAGCGCGCCGGTCAAGGCCGCGGCGCGACGCGCCGGCGCGTCGGAGAGCTGGGGCTAGCTGGCGCCCTCCGGTTAGGCCTTGCCGCCCTTGCTGACGATGTAGTCGTCGATCACCCGCTCCAGCACGGTCAACGGCATGGCGCCCGACAACAGGCCCGCGTCGTGGAACGCGCGGATGTCGAAGGCCTTGCCCAACGCCTTCTGGGCCTTGGCCCGGGCGCGCAGCCAGGTGATCTTGCCGATCATGTAGCTGCAGGCCTGTCCCGGCCACACGACATAGCGCTCGATCTCGGTGATCGCGCCGCTTTCCTCGTCGCCCATGGTGTCGACCATGTATTTGACGGCCTGCTCGCGGCTCCATTTCTTGGCGTGCATCCCGGTGTCGACCACCAGGCGCACGGCCCGGAACAGGGCGTCGTGCAGCATCCCCAGATGGCCGCGCGGATCGGTCTTGTAGACGCCCATCTCGACGGCCAGCTGCTCGGCGTAGAGCGCCCAGCCCTCGCCATAGCCCGAGAACCACACCGTCTTGCGGATCAGAGGCAGGGACGCCTCGTTCGACAGCGAGCCTTGCAGGTGGTGGCCCGGAATGCCCTCGTGGGCCGTCAGGGTCGAAAGGTAGAACTTCGGCTGTTCCTTGGTGTCGCGCAGATTGATCCAGTAGATGCCGGGGCGTTTTCCATCCAGCGACGGCGAATTGTAATAGCCGGCCGGCGCCCCGGCCTCGATGGCCTTGGGCACACGGCGGATCTCCAACGGCGCCTTGGGCAGCGCGCCGAAATAGGCCGGCAGCCGCTGCTGGATGAAGGCGACCTTGGCGTTCAGGTCCTGGATCAGCTGTTCCTTGGCCGCGTCGGTGTTGGGATAGATGTCCTGGCCCAGCGCCCGCATCCGCTCGCCGACCGTGCCTTTGCTCATGCCGATGGTCTTGAACAGCTTGTCGGCCTCGGCCGAGATCGACTTGACCAGGTCCAGGCCCAGCTGGTGGATCTCGTCCGGCGTCATGCTGGAGGTCGTGTAGCTCTTCAGCGCCACGGCGTAGTAGTCGCCGCCATCCTTCAGCCGCCAGCAGCCGGCCTCGTGCGTGGCCTGGCCCCGGACGCTTTCCAGCAGGGCGATCTGGCGCTTCAGGGCCGGCAGCACCGAGCCCTCGTAGATGCGCGAGGCCTCGCCCGCCCAGTCACCGGGGATCTTGTTCTCCTTGGCGCGACGGACGACCGACTTGACGATCGGCGCGTCGGCGGCCGGCGTCGCGGCGAACGCCTTCATCTGGACCAGGGCCTTGTCGATGACGAAGTCGGGCGGGATCACGCCCTGCGCCATGTCCCGGCGGGCGATCGCCGTCTCCTGGTCCATCAGCCGGGCGAAGCCCTCCATCCGCGCCAGATAGGCGTCGGCGTCGGCCTTGGTCTCGATCGTATGCTGGGTGTCCAGGAAGTCCGGCATCGACTGGTAGGCGCCGGTCAGCTGGCTCAGCACATAGGGCGCGCCGACCGCGCCGCCGCCATAGCTGAACTTACGATTGGCCTCGTCCTGGACGGCCAGCAGGAACGCCACGGTGTCGTAATTGACCGCGTCCATGCCCTTCAGCGCCGCGCGGTCGATGGCGCGCAGGGCGGCCAGCTGCTCGCGGTTCCGAAGCTCGGCGGCCTGGATCGCGGCGGACGAGCGGTCGCCCAGTTCGCTCTTGGTCCAGGCCAGCTCGCCGACGTCCAGGCCAAGGCCCGTCGTCGTCTCCGGCGACAGGCGCAGCTGCTGGGCCATGATCGCGTCGAGCAGGGTGTTCAGCCGGCCAACCTCGCCCGTCCGCGCCCGGGCCAGGGACGGCGCCCCCTCGACGGCGGCTACCCCCGCGGCGGCGGCGGCCAGCAGCATGTGACGACGATTGAGCACGGCTTTTCCTCCGAGGACGTGACCGGAGGCGAAAGCGGTCGGCCCAAGACTCCGAGGGCGGACTTAATTCCGAGTCATCGCCCCGCGTCCAGCATCCCTCGGGCGCTTTGGGGGAAAGCGCCGCGAACCTAGGGTTTAGACGCGCGCGCGGGTCCGAAAGGGGGGATCGTTCCGTCGGGTGACGGGCCAATGCGAGCGCCATCCGCTTAACAACCGCCTTTCCCGCCAGAAGAGCGGGGTATTAGCAGAGACCGACAATGCCTGGCGGCGGCGATCTGAAGGTCCGCTTGCTGGCGTGATGTGGTAGCCCCTTCACGACCCGTTCCTGACGTCGATGATGTCGGATCAGAGGGCGACGGGAGTCGCCTTCGGATCGGGACCGAAGCGGTTGTCGCCGGGCGTGCCTTCACGAGCCCAGAACATGATCAGGGCAAGCACCCCAAACGGAATGAATGCCGCCAATAGCCACCAGCCGGACTTCCCTACGTCATGCAGTCGGCGGACCATAACGGCGAAGACGGGCACAGTGATCACCACGTCAAGATAGCCGACCATATGGAAGCCGATTTCGTTGCCGGGTAACTGTGTGGTCCTCTCGATGATCACTCCACCGACCACGCACAACGCCGTTAGCAAAAGGATCAGAAGGTAGAACTGCCAAAACTCGGAGCGCCTGGAGCGGCCCGTGAAGTCCAGGTAACGAGCCAGCGGCCTGAGCATCAGCGGCATAATCGGCCTCCAAGACAAGGTGACGAAGCTGTACCTTATCGGCGATACAACTTCCGCAATCCACCCTTCTCTGCCTCCGAGGATATCTGCTAGAGGGCGTGTTCATGAGTGCAAAGGCCGACTGCGAAGAACTCATGAACGTCGTGCTTCCTTTTGCCGAACAAATGCTCGGTAAGCACGGTGAATTCCTCCCGTTCGGTGGCGCGATGTGTCCAAGCGGCGAGATCGTTTGGATTGCCGGGCACGATGGTCGCGAGCACCCTCCCTCAATCGACATAATTCGTCTGATCAAGGAGGCTTTTGTCCAAGGCGCAGCCCAGGAAACCTACAAGGCAACCGCTATAGTTTACGATGTGCGGATCGCTTTGTCGGGCGACGGTGTACAGTCCGACGCGATCTCAGTTTCATTGAACCACCGAGACGCATACTCAGTCATTGTGATGTTCCCCTACGCACTTAGGGGAACGGAAGTCTTGATCGGCGAAGCTATAGCTCAAGCCGGTGAAGCAGATGTTTTTGCGAAATAGTGCGATGGGGTGTCCTGGGTCTATTCCTAGGTCCTAAACCAATGCCCCAAAACCACCCCCGAACACCCCTTCGGCGAGTCCGCTTTCGGCGCCGACGATCGGCTTTATCGGTAGCAGTTCGTCTCCTTCACCCAGACGTCCGCCCTTCCCGGCGAAGGCCGGGATCCAGATCGAGGCCGAGACCGCCACTCACCCCAGGGTGACGAACAGTTCGTTCTCGATCACCCACTGCCCGGTGACCTTCTTCCAGGTGGCCAGATAGGTTCCGGACTGCTCCGGCGCGTCCTTCCAGGTTCCGACCCAGCGGCCGCGCTCGGCGGCGCGGGTTGCGTCGGCGTTCAGCTCGATCTGTTCGGTCGACCGGACATAGGCCACGAAGCCCCGGTCGGCGAACTGGCTGGCGAAGGCGGCCAGCACGTCCTCGGCGCCCAGCAGCAGCGAGCCGTCGCCGGCGATCAGGGTGACGCGGGGATCGAAGAACGGTCGCAGGCGCGGCGCGTCCTTGGCCGCGATCAGCTTGTTGGTCAGCTTGCGGCGGGCGGCGATGGCGTCTTGCGGCGTGGTCATGGGTCTTCTCTGGCGACGCCGCCGATGTAGCTTGCCCGACATACGATCCGCAAACGGCGAGTCTCATGTCCGCTCCGACCCTGACCACCGCCCGCCTGACCTTGAGCCCGCCCGTCCTGGCGGACTTCGACGACAGCCGCGCCATGTGGGCCGATCCGATCGTCGTCCAGCACGTGGGCGGGCGGCCCTTCACCGACGAGGAAAGCTGGACGCGCCTGCTGCGGGCGCGCGGCCTCTGGGCGGTGCTGGGCTTCGGCTACTGGGCGGTGCGCGAGACCTCGACCGGCCGCTATGTCGGCGAGGTCGGTTTCGCCGACCTGCATCGCGACATCGCGCCCAGCCTGAGGGGCCTCCCCGAAATGGGTTGGGTGCTGGCGGCCTGGGCGCACGGTCAGGGCTTCGGGACCGAGGCGGTCCGCGCGGGCCTGGCCTGGATCGACCAAACCCTGGCCCCGCCTCGGGTGCCGTGCATCATCGACGCCGAAAACGCCGCTTCCCTGGCCCTGGCCGCCAAGGTCGGGTTCCAGATCCGGGTTCATACGCACTACAAGGGCGCGCCGATCGTGCTAATGGAACGCGCGCGGCCCGACGGGGGGACGGCTCGCGCGGCGACGTCATCGACGTGAGAGCACGCGGACCTCGTCCCCTCGGGGCCTCCTGGAACACACGAAGCCATGTTGCGAAGACTGCCCGTCCTGCTGAGCGCGCTCGCGGCGCTGTGCGTCGGCTATGTCGCCGTCCAGTCGCTGGTCGTGCTGCAGCGTCACTACAGCTGGCATGAGATGGACTGGAACGACGATGGCCGCACCACGCTGGCGGAGTTCTTCGCCTCGGCGCGGATCGACCGCTGGACCGTCGTTCGCGGCGGCTCGCGCTGCAACCAGTATTACTCGACCCACGCCCTGACGGCGGTGAAGACCGTGTGCCCGACCGGCAGCGTCGCGGCGATCGGGAAAGACGCCGCCAACGGCGGCTGAAAGGCCCAAGGCTGAAACCGCCCTGGATCAGCTCTCGGTGCTGACCGTCCAGGTCGCGCTTTCGATGTTCTGGTGACGCTCCAGATGGGCGGTGATGGCGTCCAGGTCCTGGGTCTTGGCCGTGGTCGGCACCAGGATGGCGGCCAGCTCGACCACGTCGTCGCCTTCCGACAGGGTCTCGATCTCGCGGATCGGGTAGTGATGGCGCTCCAGTTCCTCGAACAGCAGGTCGCGGGCCTCGGTTACGTCCTCGGGGCTGCAGACCACGTGGACGCGGTACAGGGCCTCGGCCCCCTCCGGCGTGATCGGCAGGCGGTGGATGTACTGCACCACCGGCCGTAGCAGGGTGTTGCCGGACAGGACGAAGGCGGTGACCAGCACGGCCTCGGCGAACTGGCCCGCGCCGGCGAAGGCGCCCACGGCGGCCGAGGCCCAGAGGGTGGCGGCGGTGTTGATGCCGCGCACCTGCGTCCCCTCCTTCATGATCACGCCCGCGCCCAGGAAGCCGATCCCGGACACCACGTAGGAGATCACCCGCACCGAGCCGTCGGTCCCGGCCACGCGCATCCCCAGATCGACGAAGGCCGCCGAGCCGATCGCGACCAGCACATTGGTGCGCAAGCCCGCCGTGCGCTGGCGCCACTGGCGCTCGAAACCGATCAGCCCGCCCAGGATGAAGGCGGTCAGCAGGGCGGCGCCGGTCTTCAGGAAAACGGCGAAATCAAACGGCGGATAGAGATGCATGCGGACGGATCATGGCGAAGTTCGATGACGGCTTGGAGACGGCGCCGATCGGCCCCGCCCTCATGCTTCCACGCCGACTTGCCGGTGGGCAGTCCGGTATCGCGATGCTAGAGCGCGTCCATGGTCCGTAAAATCTCCGCCAAGCTCGTTCCCGCCAAGGATCCCGCCGCCGAGGCCGATCGCGCCTGGTTCGAGGCCCAAGCCGATCGGCGCTTCCGCCTGCGCGATCCCGCGCCGCTGGAATTCAAGGATCCGCTGGGCGATCCCGGCGACGGCTTCTCGTGGCGGGTCCTGGTCGCGCGGCTGCCCGACGGCGGCCGGCTGCGCCTGCCGGTCTCGCTGTCGTGGGAGCTGCACAACGACCACGCCAAGGACCAGCATCTGCGGATCCTGTTCGACCAGATCGCTCCGCCCGAGGCCAAGGCGCGGCTGGGTTGACGAAACCGGGCGATCGCGCACCCTCGCGGTCATGATCCGCACCATCCTCGTCTGGGCCCTGGTTCTGGCCGTCGGCGCGTTCGCGCTGCAGTGGCTGGAGGACGAGTTCGTGATCGGCCACTTCGCCTGGCGCACCTATGTCGGCCTGATCGGCGTCGCCTTCGCCGCCGGCGGCGTCTGGGTCGGCTGGAAGATCGCCGCGCGACCTCGGCCGGACGGCTTCCAGCGCAACGACGCCGCCCTGACCGCCCTGGGCCTGACCGGCCAGGAGATCCGGGTGCTGGAACGGCTCGCCGCCGGCCGCTCCAACAAGGAGATCGCCCGCGACCTCGGCCTCTCGCCCAACACCGTCAAGACCCATGTCGCCAACCTCTACGGCAAGATGGAGGTCGGTCGCCGCACCCAGGCGATCGGCAAGGCGCGGGAGCTGGCGCTGATCCCCTGAACGCCCCGCTTGACGGTCGTCGAAGAGGGCGAGACGGTCGAATTCACCCTTTCGGGTGATACCCTCGCGGCCACCGGCCAGGGCAGCCTGGAGACGCGTCGCGAGGGGGCGGCGCGGAGGAGACTCTCATGCAACGCACCATCATGACCCATGGCCTGATCGCGGGCCTGATCATCGCCCTGGGCATCATCCTGACCATCGTCTTCCCGACCGGCCACAACATGTGGGTCGGCTATCTGATCATGCTGATCGGCCTGTCCACGGTCCTGCTGGCCATCAAGTCGCACCGCGACAAGGCCCTGGGCGGGGTCATCAAGTTCTGGCCGGCGTTCCTGATCGGCCTGGGCGTGGCCCTGGTCGCCTCGCTGGCCTACGTGCTGATCTGGGAGGTCTATCTGGCGGCCACCCACTACAGCTTCATGGACGACTATACGGGCCACATCCTGGCCAAGAAGAAGACCGAGGGCCTGAGCGGCGCGGCCTACGCCAAGCTGGCGGCCGAGATGGCCCAGATGAAGAAGGACTACGCCAACCCGCTGAACCGCCTGCCCGAGACCTTCATGGAGATCTTCCCGGTCGGCGTTCTGGTGACCCTGGTCAGCGCGGCGCTGCTGCGTAATCCAAGGTTCCTGCCGGCGCGGGGCTAGAGCGCGTTAGGTTTAAGTGTGAGCGGTTAAACCTAACGCGCTCTAAGCATTTGATTCTAGAGCCTGTTTATCCGCTTCAAATGAGTCCATCTGAAGCGGACAGGCTCTAAGGTCTGGCCCTTCTCCGCGAGGAGGAGGGCCTCGACCTCAGGCGGCCTGCAGCTGCTGCTTGACCCGCTCGGCCAGGGTCTTGATGTCGATCGGCTTGGGCAGGAAGGTCACGCCGGTCTCGCCTTCCAGCAGGTCGCTGAACTCGGCCTCGGCGTAGCCGGAGATGAACATCACCGGCGCCGATCCCAGATAGCCCCGCGCCTTCTTCAGCAGGGTCGGGCCGTCGATGCCGGGCATGATGACGTCGGAGATCAAGAGGTCGATCGTGCCGGCGTTCTCCTCGGCGATCTGCAAGGCCTCCTCGCCGTCGCTGGCCTCCAGCACCTCGTAGCCCCGGGCGCGCAGCAGGCGGGCGGCGACGCCGCGGACGGCGTCCTCGTCCTCGACGAACAGGATGCGGCCGGCGCCCGACAGGTCGCGGGCGGCGCGCGGCTTGACCGGCTCGGCGGCGGCCTCGGCGGCCAGCAGCTCGCCCGCCGGCGCGTCATAGACCGGCAGGAAGATACGGAACGCCGCGCCCTCACCCGGACGGCTGTGGACGTGGATCCAGCCGTCGCTCTGCTTGATGATGCCGTAGACGGTGGCCAGACCCAGACCCGTGCCCTCGCCCACCGGCTTGGTGGTGAAGAACGGGTCGAAGATCTTGCCCATCACGTCCGGCGGAATGCCCGGCCCGTCGTCGCTGACCTCGATGAAGGCGGTGTCGCCCTCGGCGCCGGGGAAGCCCAGCTGCACGGCCTCCTCGCGGGTCAGGCGCGCGGTGCGGATGCGCACGACGCCGCCGCCCTTGGCCGCCCGCACGGCGTCGCGCGCGTTGACGGCCAGGTTCATGACCGCCGTCTCCAGCTGACTCTTGTCGGCCCGCACGCGCGGCAGGTCGCGGCCATAGTCGGTGATCAGCTTGACGTCCTCGCGCAGCAGGCGGCGCAGCAGCACCTCGAACTCGCTGATCAGCTCGCCCAGGTCCAGCACCTCGCGCTGGACGGTCTGCTTGCGCGAGAAGGCCAGCAGCTTGCGGACTAGGTCGGCGGCGCGCACCCCGGTCTGGCGGATCTCGTTCAGCCCCTCGTAGGACGGATCGCCGACCGGGTGGCGGTGCAGCAGCTCGTCCAGGCGCAGCTGGATGGCCGTCAGCAGGTTGTTGAAATCGTGCGCCACGCCGCCGGCCAGCTGGCCGATGGCCTGCATCTTCTGCGACTGGGCCAGCTGAAGCTCCATCTGCTTCTGCTCGGACACGTCGATCATGTAGGCCACCAGGCGGCCTTCGGCGCGGTAGAGATAGAGGTGGGCGATGCGGCTGGCGTCCTGGGCCAGGCGCACCTCGAACGGGCCGGCCTTGCCCTCCTTCAGGCGAGTCTCGGCCTCGACGCGCGAGGCCGGATCAATCAGGTCGCCGAACACCATGCCGGCCTTGCCGCCGGTCATGGCGGTGAGAGCCGGATTGGTCTCCAGCACGCGCGACGTGAACGGCTCCAGCCCCTCCAGCAGGGCGGCGCCGAACGGCGAGGCGCCGGCGAAGGCGTCCAGCGAACTGGGCGGCGGGGCGGCCGGCTCGGCGACGGCCCCCGAGGCGGCGGCGACGGGCGCGGCGGGCTCGGCCTCGGCGGGCAGGGCCAGGCGGATCAGCAGGCGTCCGCCGGCCAGGCGCGAGACCTTGGCCGTATGATCGACGCCGCCGGCCCGCAGCACGCCCTGCGCCATTTCGCCCTTGCGGGCCTGGACCAGGGCCGCGAACAGGCTGGAGCCGGCCACGCCCTTGGGCAGGCGGCGGGCCTCGCCCATCAGCTCGCGCCAGGCCGCGTTGGCGGCCAGCAGACGACCGTCGGCGCCGGCCAGGGCCGACGGCTCGCCCAGCGCCTCGATGAAACCCTCGGCCTGGTCGGCGTCGCCGCCGGACGCGGCCGAGCCCTTGATCGCCACCAGACCCAGGATCGCCACGCCGGCGACGCCCAGCAGCAGCAGCAGTCCGGCCAGCGTGGCGGGACCCGCCTTCAGCGCCGGCGCCGCCGAGAACGCCGCGGCGGCCACGAAAAACACCGCCGCGCCGACCAGCCACGGATCCAGGCGCCGACGCGGGGCGTCGGTGGAAGCTCGGTCCTGAAGCTGGAAATCGGCCATGGGCGGCTTGATACCTATGTTGCGGCGAGTCAGCGACTCACCCGCGATCAGAGAAAGGATAGCCTTTTCGCGACGCTAGGTCAGTTTTCACCAGACTGTCGCCTAAAGGGGACGGGCGCGGGCGGTCTGACGCTCCCGCGGCTTCTTCCCATTCATGATGAAGCTGATGACCTTGGCGACGGCCTCGAAGTGCTCGACAGGGATTTCCGCGTCGACCTCGACGCTGGCGTAGAGGGCGCGGGCCAGGGGCGGATCCTCCAGCACCGGCACGTCGTGCTCCTCGGCTACGGCGCGGATCTTCAGGGCCAGGTCGTCGACGCCCTTGGCCACGCACAGCGGCGCGGGCGTCTCGCCCGGCTCGTAGCGCAGCGCCACGGCGTAGTGGGTCGGGTTCATGACGACCACGGTCGCCTTGGGCACCGCCTGCATCATCCGCTGGCGCGATCGCTGCATCTGGATCTGCCGCCGCTTGCCCTTGATGTGCGGGTCGCCGTCCGACTGCTTGAACTCTTCCTTGACCTCCTGGAGGGTCATGCGCATCCGGCTCATGAAGCGCTGGCGCTGCAGGAACCAGTCGAAGCCGGCCGTGATCGCTAGGAACAGGATCACCGCCAGCAGCACCGACTTGGCCAGCTTCATGGCCTCGGGCAGCATGGCCGCCGGATCCATGCCGACCAGGTCGCGCACCTCGCCGACATGCGGCTTCAGCACCATCCAGGCGATCAGGGCGGTGACCAGCACCTTCACCGCCGACTTGCCGAACTGGATCAGGCCGTCGACGCCGAAGATCCGGCCCAGGCCCTGCAAGACGTTCAGCTTGCTGAAGTCGGGCTTCAGCTTCTCGGGCGTCAGCATGAAGCCGGTCTGGGCGACGTTGGCGGCGGCGCCGGCCGCGCCCGCCACGATCATCACCAGGATCAGCGGCGGCAGCGCCGCGTCGACGGCTCGCCGCATCACCACCATCGCCCCGCCGCTCGTGAGGTCGGTCGTGCCGGCGTGAGCGATGAAGGGAACGAGCGCGTTGGCCAGGTCCCGGGTCATCCAGCCGCCGGCCAGCAGCACCACCGACACCACGCCCAGCAGCGAGGCCAGCTGCGGGATGTCGGCCGACTTGACGACGTCGCCCTTGGCGCGCGCGTCCGAAAGCTTCTTGGCTGACGGTTCTTCTGTTTTCGACTCGGGATCCGTATCGTCCGCCACGCGCGCCCCCTAGCTGAAGATCTCTAGGAGTTCGCGGTAGCGGTCGGTCCAGACCATGGCGACGCCGCCCAGCGACAGCGCCAGCAGGGACAGGCCCAGGATCACGCTGAGCGGCGAGGCCACGAAGAAGATCTGGAAGGCCGGCATGACCCGTCCGACCAGGCCCGTGGCCAGGTTGAAGACCAGCGAGAACACGATCACCGGCGCGGCCAGCTGGACGCCCAGCGAGAACGACTGCGCCACCGTCCGCACGGCCAGAGTGACGGCGTCGTTGACCGGCACGGCGCGGGTGAACGGGAAGATCGTATACGACTTGACGATGGCGCCGATGAACAGGTGATGCAGGCCGGTGGCCATCACCAGCGTCAGGCCCAGCATCGACAGGAAGCTGGCGACTGCGGTGCTGGCCCCGGTCATCGATGGGTTCACGCTCTGGGCGAACGACAGCGTCGTCTGCATCGAGATGATTTCGCCGGCCGTGGTCAGCGAGGTCATGAACAGGCGCAGCACCGATCCGATCATCAGGCCGATCAGCAACTCGTGGATCACGCCGCCGACCAGGCCGCCCAGGGTGGCGGGGATCGGCGGGACGGTGTTCTGGACCAGCGGTCCCAGGATCAGGGCCATCAGCAGGGCGAACGACAGGCGGATGCGCGGGGGCACCGACTGGTCGCCGATGCCCGGCATCGTCATGACCATGGCGCCCACCCGCGAGAACACGAGGGCGGCGACATAGACCTGGAACGCCGTGGCGAAGGAGTTCACCGCTAGGCCCCTGCCCGCCTTCGCCTAGAGGCCGGCGATGCGCGCGGCGATCTGGCGCATGAAGCCGCTCATCAGCGCCCCCATCATCGGCAGAAAGATCAGCAGCGAGACGAAGATGGCGACGATCTTGGGCGCGTAGACCAGGGTCTGTTCCTGGATCTGGGTCAGGGCCTGGAACAGACCGATGGCCACGCCGACCACCAGGCCCACGATCAGGCACGGCGCGCACAGCTGCAGGGTCAGCCAGATCGCGTCCCGGCCGACATCAAGAACCTCGGCGCCCGTCATGAAAAGCCTCGTTGGAATCAGCCGCGGGGGCCGCGTGGAGTCGAGGCTGGAAGATGGGCGAAATATGGTTAACAGGGCGTTAGGGGTTTTGACATGACCACCGCTATCGGGCGATGCGCGACGGTGGGTCGCGGATGTCGCGCGCGGCTTGGAAAACCTTTGATACAAATTGATACGCGCGCGAGATGGCCCACTTACGCGCCGACCGCACCTTTCGCTCATCGACGGCTTGGCCCGTCACGCAGCAGAAAGGAAAAGATCATGAAACTGCAAGTCCTGACCACGCTCGCCGCCATCGTCGCCGTCGGCCTGGCCGCGCCCGCCGCCGAGGCCGGCGCTCGCGGACACACCACCTCGGTTCAGGGTTCCGGCGGCAAGGGTTACACGCGCTCGACCGCCACCGCGCGGACGTCCACCGGCGCGGCGTCGACGCGCTCGACCCAGACCAACGCGGGCTACGGCGCGACCAGCACGCGCTCGTCCACCTACGGCGGCGGCAGCTACAGCGGTTCCAGCCAAACCAAATTCAACAATGGCGCGTCGATCTCGCGCAGCGCCTCGGTCCAGAACAACGGCGACGGCACGGCCTCGTACTCGGCGTCGCGCACCGGCGTGAACGGCCAGACCGCCAATGTCTCCGGCACGGTCAGCTACTCTGGCGCTCCGAAATAACAACAAGAACAGTCCTCCTCTCAAACTCAGGCCGCCGATCTCGGCTTCCCCTTCCCCCTTTTGGTTGGGATCGGCGGCGTTATTCGGATCCCGTCATGCGCGCTTCACGCCTCGTTCTGGTCGCCCTGGCGACGATCATCGCCCCGCTCTCCGCTTGCCTCGCCGCGCCGTTCGGCGACAGCGCCGCCGATAGCCTGGCAAGGGCCGACACCAATCACGACGGCTTCATCTCGAAGGCCGAGTTCATCGCCAATCGAGCGCTTCAGTTCGACCAGCTGGATCGGGCAAAGCGCGGCTATGTGCCCGTGGACGCCGTCCCGAGCTTCCTGGCCTCGTCTGGACGCGGAGCCGCCCTGAGCGCGCTGCTGCGCTCGGCGGACCGCGACCACGACGGCCGGGTGACGCGCGCCGAACTGGCGGCGGCGCCCACGCCGACGTTCGATCGCGCCGATCGCGACCACAATGGCCTTCTGGACGCCGACGAGCAGGCCTATTTCGTTCGGCTTGTCGAACGCGAACGCTGAGGGTCTTCTAGGATCACGGCCAACGAATCCGGTTTCGCACCATGACCCGAGCGCCCCTGATCGCGATCGTCGAGGACGATCCTGACATCAGGTCGCTTCTCGCGGAGCTATTCCGGCGCGAGGGATTCGACGTCGAGGCCTGCGGCGACGCGGCTCAGTTCGACAGACTGCGCGAGAACCGGCGCGTCGATGTGGCGATCCTCGACATCATGCTGCCGGGAGAGGACGGGCTTTCCCTCTGCCGACGGCTGCGGGCCACCGGCGACACCGCCGTCATGATGGTGACGGCCAAGGGCGATGACATCGATCGCATCATCGGCCTGGAAATCGGCGCCGACGACTACCTCGCCAAGCCGTTCAATCCGCGAGAGCTGATCGCGCGTGTCCGAGCGCTTCTCCGACGCCTGCAGGCCACCCCGCCCGCGACGGGTCAGGAGCGCGAGATCCTTGGGTTTGGCGGCTGGAGACTGGACACGGCTAGTCGCGACCTCACCAGCCCCTCGGGCGAGCCCGTCGAACTCACGGGGGGCGAATTCGATCTTCTGATCACCTTCGTCCGCCGGCCCCAGCGAGTGCTCGACCGCGATCAGCTCCTCGACTGGACCAGAGGACGCGGAGCGACGCCGTTCGACCGGACCATCGACGTGCAGCTGAGCCGCCTGCGAAAGAAGCTCAACGCGCACGACCCAAACGCCACGCTGATCCGCACGGTTCGCGGCGGCGGCTACATGCTCTCCGCGCCGGTGCGGCGTGAGTAACCTCATGCGCTGGCGCGACGGCAGCCTCTCGACACGCATCGCCATCATCCTGCTCGGCGGGCTGGGCTTTGTGCTGCTGTTGACGGCGAGCCTGCTGATTGTCCCCGTTCTTCAAGGACAGGGCGGGGCCTTCGATATGCCTCTGCCGCGTGAAGCGCTTCGGATAGCTGAGGTTCTGGAGGGCGCCTCCCCCGACGAGCAGACGCGTCTGCTGGAGGTGATCAACACCTCGCTGGTCCGCGCCTATCTGATGGATGACTTTCCACCCAGCGGACAGCGGGGCGTGGGGGCGCCGCCGGGGCCCTTGGGAGGGCTTTTCAGGGGATACGCCAACGCGCTCAGCGATCGGGAATTTCGGGTCGACGTGCAGCGGGGATTCTGGGCGAGATACATTCGCACCGGCCAGACGATCGGCTGGCCCGTGCGACTGTCGGTGCGCTTGCACGACGGCCATGTCCTGGTGGTGGAACGACGCCCGTCCGGCGTCATCCGGACATTCTTCATCCGCGCGATGTTGCTGCTATTCGCCATCGTCGGGGTGCTGCTGGCGGCGTTGATTCTGGCTGTGCGCGAGACAACCCAGCCCGTGGCTCGCCTGGCGTCCGCCGTTCGCGCCTTCGCCAGCGAGATGGACGCGCCCGACCTCCCTCCCGCCGGCCCGCGCGAGCTGCGCGACCTGAGCGCGGACTTCAACGAGATGAAGCACCGCATCCGCGACCTGGTGGCCCAGCGCACCCAGGTGCTGGCGGCCGTGGCGCACGACATGCGGACCTACATGACGCGCCTGCGCCTGCGCACCGAATTCATCGAGGACGACGCTCTGCGTCTCAAGGCCCAGGCGGACATCGAGGAAATGGCGCGCCTGCTGGACGACACCCTGCTCTTCGCGCGGGTCGCGAGCAGTCCGTCACGACGGGATCGGATCGATATCGGCGAAACGATCGACGCGCTCTTGGAACAGCAGCGCTGGCCCAAGGAGAAGGTCCGCCTCTCGGCGCTCGGAAGCACGCCCTTTCGCGGATCGCGCCAAGCGATCGAGCGGATCGTCGTCAATCTGGTGGACAACGCCCTGCGCTACGGCGCGCCGCCGGTCGACATCGCCGTTGAGCGGATCGGTGACCTTATCTGGCTATCCGTGACCGACCACGGATCAGGCATTCCACCGGAGAAGCTGATCAAGGTGCTGGACCCATTCGAGCGCCTTGAGCCGTCGCGTGGGCGCGAAAGCGGCGGCGCCGGCCTGGGCCTGGCCATCGTGCAAGCCCTCACCGACGCCCAGGGCGGCGCGCTCAGCCTTGAAAACGCGCCGACGGGCGGCCTGTGCGTGAGGATCGACCTGCCGGCGGGGGCGAACCCAGACGCCTAGCGAATCCGGATCCGCACCGGGACCTGGATGTACGAGCCGGCGCGGCTCTTGCCGTCGGGGCCCAGCAGGTCGACCTGGAATTGCGAGGCCATCGACAGGGCGGCTTGGCCGACGCCGAGGTCGTTGGGGGTCTCGTCCTGGACCGTGCAGGCGGTCAGATGACCATCGTTCTTGACGTAGCAGTTCAGCAGGGCGACGGCGATCTTCGGCTCGGAGACCGGGGTCAGCAGGTCCGACGGGGCCTTGGCCGGCGCGGCGCTGGCGACGGCGGCGGCGAGAGCGAGCGAAGCGATCACGTGTTCATCCCTTTATTTGTCTTTTGTCGGCGAGCCCCGCCCGCCGCGTGTTCCATTTCGGATCAGACGGCGTGGGCCTGCTTGAGACGCTGCAGGCCCTGTGCCGCCAGATCGGTCAGCGAGCGCAGGCCCAACTCCGAGAAGACGTCGAACGCACTGGCCAGGGCCGCCCCGGCCCGGGCCAGGCGGCCGTCGTCGCGACCGGTGATCTCGACCCGAGCCTCGTAGAGGCGGGCCAGGTTCATCTGGGCCACGGCCCAGCTGGCCGGATCGCGGCCGCCCGGCGCGCTGGCCAGCTCGGCCTTGAACGCCAGTTCGGCGGCGTCCAGCACGGCGAGGTCAGCCGTCAGTTCCGCGCAGCGCGCGAGGCACAGGGCGCGGTTGTTGGCGACCACGGCGCGCAGGGCCAGGGCCGGCTGCACCCGCAGAATGTGAGTGGCGCGGTCATAGGCCGAGACGGCCTGTTCGTAGGCGCGCTCATTGGTCGAGGCCTCGCCCAGCGCCTGCAGCCCCGCGCCCAACGCGGCCTGGGTCCGCGCCCAGTCCATCGGGCTGTGGTCGGGCGTGACGCATTCGGCGGCGGCGGTCAGCGCCGAGATCCCGTCGGCGACGCGCGACAGTTCGCCGTCCAGCTCGCCCAGCTGGACCAGGGCCGCGCCGCGCAGGCCTTCCAGCCGCGACCAGGCCAGGGGTTCGAAATCGGGATCCAGCGCCGCGGCGCCGGCCTTGGCCTCGGCGATGGCCGTTTCGGTCAGGGCGCGGTCCTTGAGCCGCGCGGCGCAGGCCAGCATCAGGTCGACGCGGGCGGCGCGCTGCTCGGCCAGCAGAAGGCGCGCCGGCCCGCCCTTGACGCGCTTGGCCGCCGCCAGGGCGCGCAGCGGCGCCTCATAGGCTTGAAGGGCGCTCAGCGCGCGGTCGAGATCGTTGGCGGCCAGGGCGGCGCGGCCCTCTAGACCGGCGGACAGGGCAAGGCACAGCGGACCGCGATGTTGCGCCGGCGTGAGCGCCAGGGTCGCCGACGCGGCGGCGATCAGCCCCTCGTCGCCGAACAGGTCCGCGCCCAGCATCGCCAGGACCGCCTGTTCGCAGCGGACGGCGGCCAGGATGTCGTGACGGCGTTCGGCTTCCAGAATCTTGGCGGCCGCCTCGGCCTGAGCGGCGCCCTTTCTCAGCGCGGCCGCGTCGCCGACCCGGCGGGCCAGCTCGCGCCAGACGACGGCGGCTTCCAGCAGGCGGCTTCCGCGATCCTTGGCGCCGATCCGGCCCGCGACGATATCGGCCGAGCGCGCTTCGTTGGTCAGCAGCCGCACATCCAGCAGCTCCAGCAGCGAGGTGTCGCCGCCGGTCAGGCCCTCGCGCCAGCCGCCCTTGAAACCGCCCTCGGCCTCGCCACCGAACAATCGCTTCAGGTCCCGCCCGAATTCGAACATCGCTTCGCGCACTCCGCTCACGGATCGTCCCACGCCGGGACGTCCGACGAAGGTTCAACGCTCGAGGAGCAAAACCGGAGCCAGTCATTTTAACAAGTGGTTAACAGGTGTTTATGCAACGTTAACCATAAATATTTCCCATATTTTTACATTCGGTTCGCGATATCGGCCATTTTGGGCGACGATGTGCTGAATTGGCACGGTTCTTGCTTTGACCAATACAGATACAACCCCGCCTTAACTCCGTTCGTTAGAACTTTGTTCATCGAACTAAAAATGACGTTAACCCTAAATTTTAGGGTCCTGTTTACTTTTCGTTCACGGGCGGATCGTCGCGGCGCTCTCCCCTGACCGGCGAAGCACGCTAGAAGGCGGGCGCATCGCCCACGTCCGGAGCTTGTTCATGGCCGCCGTCACTGTCTGGATCGCCAGCCTCTGCCGTCCCGATCCGGGCTATGGCGGCTGGTCCTGGGTGCGCAGGACCGAGGGCGAGACGGGCGCGGCGGCGATCAAGGGCGCGGCCGGCGGCGAGCGCCGCACGAACGGCGCGCGGATGAGCCTCACGGCCCTGATCGAGGCGCTGGCGGCGCTGTCGGATCTGCCCGCCGACGCCTCGGTGACCCTGCGCTTTCTCGATCCGGACCTGGCCGGCCACTTGGTCGACGCCCATGGCCACTACGCCACCGCCGAGGCCGACGCCTGGAGCGCCGCCCGCCAGGCCGTCGCCGCCCGCCCCATGCTGGAGATGGTTCCGGCCGCGCCCAGCGAGCCGGCCAGCGGCTTCCTGAACGCCTGGGCCGAGTTCGGCCTGGACACCTCGCGGTCGCGGGGCAGCTTCAAGGCCGCCATCCCCAAGCCGAACCTGCTGAAGTTCCCGGGCTGAAGGCCCCTATCGGACGATCAGATCCGCCGTCGCCGCGTTGCAGGCGAACGGGATGTCGTACAGCGTCGCCAGCCGGATCAGCGCCTTGATGTCGACGTCGTGCGGCTGGGGCGACAGCGGATCGACGAAGAAGACCAGCACGTCCAGCCGGCCCTCGGCGATCATCGCGCCCAGCTGCTGATCGCCGCCCAGCGGACCGCTCTTCAGCCGAACTAGGTTCAGGTGCGGCAGCGCCTCCAGGATCCGGCCGCCGGTCGTGCCGGTGGCGAACAGCGCCTTGTCCTTCAGAAAGCCTTCGTGCGCCTCGGCCCAGGCGACCAGGGCGGCCTTCTTGTCGTCGTGGGCCACGAGACCGATGGCGAGGGGGCGGGACATGGACGACTCCGAAACAGGACGGCCGCGCGGCCAAGGCGCGCCCGCGCGGCGATAACGGGGCCCGGCGGCGCCCGCGACTTGAGCACGGGACGCGACGCGCGACTTTCCGCGCCCCCTCCCCTTGCATAGCGCGCGGCGAAGGTTCGTCCTACCGGCCTCGAACAAGAGGGGGAAGAGGGCGATGACCAAGCAAACCTTTGGCGAACCGGCGCTGGGACGCCGATCCTTTCTGCGCGGCGCGGCCTTCGTCGCCGCGGCGGCGCCGATCCTGACCGAAACCCATCTGGCCCTGGCGGCGGAGACCAAGGCGCCGCCATCGGGCATGGCCCTGCACGGCCAGAGCCCGAACGTCCCGCCGCCCGGCTCGGTGCTGATCAACGCCAATGAGAACCCGCTGGGCCCGTCCAAGGCCGCGCTCGAAGCGATCGCGCGCGTGGCGCCGCTGGCCGGGCGCTATGATCTCAACGGCGAGACGGACCTGCTGGCGCGGACCTTCGCGGCCCAGAGCGGCCTCAAACCCGAGAACGTCACGGTCTATGCCGGCTCGTCCGAGCCGCTGCACTACAGCGTCCTGGCCTTCACCTCGCCCAGCAAGAGCTTCGTCACGGCCGATCCGTCCTACGAGGCGGGCATGTACGCCGCCATGACCAGCCGGGCCAAGATCGTCAAGGTCCCCCTGACGGCGGACTGCGCCCACGACGTCAAGGCGATGGTCGCCGCCGACCCGAACGCCGGCGTCATCTATATCTGCAACCCCAACAACCCGACCGGCACCCTGACGACCAAGCAGGACATCGTCTGGGCGCTGGAAAACAAGCCGGCGGGCGCGATCCTGCTGGTCGACGAGGCCTATATCCACCTGACCGACGCGCCGGACACGCTGGACTTGGTGGCGGCGGGCAAGGACCTGATCGTCCTGCGCACCTTCTCGAAGATCTACGGCATGGCCGGCATTCGCTGCGGCTTCGCCGTGGCGCGGCCCGACCTCCTGGCCAAGCTGGCGCCGTTCGGCCAGAACGCCATGCCGGTCACCGCCTCGGCCGCCGCCCGCGCCTCGCTGGAGGAGCCTGGCCTGGTCGCGACGCGCAAGAAGATCATCGGCGACACCCGCCGCGACACCCTGGGCTGGCTGAAGGCGAACGGCTTCAAGGTGATCGGCGACCCGCGGACCAACTGCTTCATGATCGATACCGGCCGCGAGGGGCGCGGCGTCATCGCGGCCATGAAGGCCAAGGGCGTCTATATCGGCCGCACCTGGCCGATCTGGCCCAACGCCGTCCGCGTCTCGGTCGGCACGCCAGAGGAGATGGCCAAGTTCAAGGTGGCGTTCAAAGAGGTGATGGCCGCCAAGCCGATGGCGCTGGGCGACCATGTCCAGCACGCCGAGCTGAACTATTACGCGACGCTGTAGGGGCGACGCGCCTCGATCCCGCTCCCCTCGGGTGGCTCGGAGGGCCGCGCGAGGGGGCGCGTTGCGTCAGCCGTCTGCTTCGCCGACACCTTCTCCCGCAAGGGGAGAAGGGGTTAATTTCGGTTCGCGACCCTAGTCGGACGTTGCGCGAAATCCCTCTCTCCCGAGAGAGGGATTCTTGGGCGCCGCCATCCATCCATCTCGCCCCCTCAGAGCGTTCGCTCTCCGACGCCAGACTTGCCCCTGCCCCTTACGCCCGCTCCTTCGTCCGCTCGAAGCGAACCTTCGGGTACTTCTCGGCGACATAGCCGATCTCCCAGGCGCTCTTGCCCAGGAAGACCGGGGCCTCGTCGATGTCCTGGCCCATGGCCGACTTGTGCTTGCTCACGAAGTCCTCGACGTCGGCGCGCTCGCCGACCAGCCAGCGGGCCTCGGCATAGGGGCTGTTCTCGAAGATCACTTCCAGCTGGTACTCGTTGGCCAGGCGGTCGGCCATGACCTCGAACTGCAGCTGGCCCACGGCGCCGACGATGAAGTCGCTGCCGATCATCGGCCGGAACAGCTGGGTGACGCCCTCCTCGGCCAGGCCTTCGAGCGCCTTCTTCAGGTGCTTGGCCTTCAGCGGGTCCTTGACCCGCACGCGGCGCAGGATTTCCGGCGCGAAGTTGGGCAGGCCGGCGAAGCGCAGCAGGCCGCTCTCCGACAGGCTGTCGCCCACCCGCAGCACGCCGTGGTTCGGGATGCCGATGACGTCGCCGGCATAGGCCTCCTCGGCCAGCTCGCGGTCGGAGGCGAAGAACATGATCGGCGCGTTGACGCTCATCTGGCGGCCGGTGTTCTGGGCCTTCAGCTTCATGCCGCGCGTGAACTTGCCGCTGGTCAGGCGCAGCATGGCGATGCGGTCGCGGTGATTGGGGTCCATGTTGGCCTGGACCTTGAACACGAAGCCCGAGACCTCCTTGTCGCCGGGCTCGACCTCGGCGGGCTCGCCGCCCTTCTCGGCGTTCATCGTCTTGGGCGCGGGGGCGTAGGCGCCGATGCCGGCCAAGAGCTGCTTGACCCCGAAGTGGCGCAGGGCCGAGCCGAAGAACACCGGCGTCATGTGACCTTCCAGGAACGACTGGAGGTCGAACGACGGGTAGCCGCCGCCGACCAGCTCGGCCTGCTCTTCCAGCTCGGCCTTCTCGGCGTCTTCCAGGAACTGGCTGATCGAGTTGCCGTCGAAGGCGACCGGCTCGGGATGGCCCTCGTCGTCGGCCGCGCCGCCGGTCCGCTTGGCGTAGGGGATGAACGCGCCCTCGCGCAGGTCCAGCATCCCCTTGAAGCGCCCGCCCGAACCGGCCGGCCAGTACAGCGGCGCCGGATCCAGAGCCAGCTTCGAGGCGATCTCGTCCAAGAGCTCGATCGGGTCCTGGGCCTCGCGGTCCATCTTGTTGATGAAGGTGATGATCGGGATGTCGCGCAGGCGGCAGACCTCGAACAGCTTCAGGGTCTGGGGCTCGATGCCCTTGGCGGCGTCCAGCACCATGATGGCCGCGTCGGCGGCGGTCAGGGTGCGATAGGTGTCTTCCGAGAAGTCCTCGTGGCCCGGCGTGTCCAGCAGGTTGAACATCTTGCCGTCGTGGTCGAACGTCATGACCGAGGCGCTGACCGAGATGCCGCGCTCGCGCTCGATCTTCATCCAGTCCGACCGGGTGCGGCGGTTCTCGCCCCGCGCGCGCACCGCGCCGGCGGCCCGGATCGCCCCGCCGGCCAGCAGGATGTTTTCCGTCAGGGTCGTCTTGCCGGCGTCGGGGTGACTGATGATGGCGAAGGTGCGCCGACGGGCGGCCTGAAGAGCGGTGGGAGAGGTCATGGGCGCGGGGTTAGCTTCCCGCGCCCGTTTTGTCACCTTCCGCCGCGTCGCGGCCCTTTAGAACTTGGCCGACAGACGCGCGTACCAGAGGCCGCCATCGGTGTCGTAGGGGGCGTTGCGCGAGTAGATCAGGCCGCGCGAGGCCTGGAACGTCGCTTCGTCCGGATAGGTGTCGAAGAGGTTCTCGGCGCCCACGGTCAGCTTCAGCGCCGAGGTCAGCTGGGCGCTGACCGACAGGTCGACCAGCGTCTTGGCCCCGAAGGTCTGGATGAGGTCGGCCGCGCCGTTTTGCTGGGCGTCGGTCCATCGGCCCGACCAGCGGACGCGGACCAGCCCGCTGATCGGACCGCGCGCATAGTCGAAGCTGAGATTGGCGGCGTGTTCCGGCAGGCCGTCCTGGATGTTGATCCGGGCCAGGCGCGAGACCTCGGTGGCCTTGGAGCGGGTCACCTGGGTGTCGTTCCAGTTCCAGGCCGCCGTCAGACCGCCATGGCCGCCCCAGAACGCGCCGCGCCACGAGACCACGGCGTCGACGCCCTGGGTGGCGGTGTCGAACGAGTTGGTGAAGTAGCTGACCGTCGTCAGGCTGTCGGCGCCGGGGATCCCCGCCGCCACCAGTTGCGCCCGCAGGTCGCTCGACACCGGGAAGTTCGGCGACACGGCGAAGCGGTCGTCGACGTTGATGTGGTAATAGTCGATCGAGCCGGTCACGCCTTCATGCCGGAAGACGAAGCCGAACGAATAGTTTCGCGAGGTCTCCGGCTTCAGCGGCTTGCCGCCGAGCGCGACCGAGATCGGATTGACCGGCGACAGGCGGCCCGAGGTGAACAGCAGCAGGGTCGTGGTGTTCAGGCCCTGCGAGGTGCGGGTGTTGTTGATCTGACCCGCCGTCGGGGCGCGGAAGCCGGTCGAGGCGGCGCCGCGGAACGCGAAGCCCGGAGCGAACTCCCAGCGCGCGGCCACCTTGCCGTCGGTGGTGTCGCCAAACTCGGAGAAGTGCTCGTGGCGCACGGCCAGATCGACGTCGAACCGTTCGCTGAACGGCAGGTCGAGATCACCGTAAGCCGCGTAGCTGGTCTGGTTCCAGGAGCCGGCCTGGCTGGGCGCGTAGCCCGGAAAGCCGTTCGAGCCGCTGGGCAGACCGGCCGGCGCGCCGGGACCAACGTCCCACGAATAGCGGTCGCCCGCTTCGATCTTGTAGGTCTCCTTGCGGGCCTCCAGGCCGAGGGCCAGGTTGGCCGGCTTGGCCAGGGTCGGCAGATCCAGCGGACGCGAGACGTCGAAGTTGGCCGTCTCTTCCTGCTGGATCAGCGAGCCGTCGTCGAAGCGGGTCGGCGACTGCGGACCGAACGAGGCGTTGATGCTGTTCTTCAGGAAATAGTCGACCTTGTCCCGACCCCAGCCGGCCGACAGGTCCCAGGCCCAGCCCAGCGCGTCGCCGCGCACGCCGCCGTTGACCGAGGCGTTGGTCTCGTCCTGACCGAACTTCGGCGAGAAGCCGGCCGGATAGAGCTGGTTGAGCGACCAGCCGGGGAAGACCGGGCTGGTCTTGTACGAGGTGTCGTTGGACGGGTTGCGCCAGTTGAAGTCGGTGACGCCGTGCAGGTCGCTGTAGGTGGCGAAGCCATAGGCCTCGACCGCGTCGGTGATCGGCAGCGTCAGGTTCAGCGAGCCGCGCCAGACTTCACGGTCGGGCTGGCCCCAGCGCTGCACGGGGTTGGGAACCTTGATGCCGGGATTGGCCGCCTGGAAGGCGATGGCGTCCGGACGCTGGCGGGTGCGCGAAGTGGCGTCGGCGTTGGTGTAGTCGATCGCGCCGACCAGCACGCCGCCCTTGTCGCCCAGCTTGACGCCGTAGCGCGCGCCGACCTCGGTCTTCTGGCCGTCGCCGGCGTAGTAGCGGCCGGTCTGGGCGTAGCCGTCGAAGCCGGTCTTGTCCGACAGGATGATGTTGATGACGCCGGCGATGGCGTCCGAGCCGTACTGGGCCGAGGCGCCGTCGCGCAGCACCTCGATGCGGTCGATGCCGCTGGTCCCGAGCGCGGCCAGGTCGACGCCCTGCTGACCGCGTCCGCCCAGCACCGCCGAGCGGTGGCGGCGCTTGCCGTTGACCAGCACCAGGGTCTGGTCGGGCGAGAGGCCGCGCAGGGTGGCGGGACGCACGAAGGCCTGGCCATCGGCGGCCGGCAGGCGCTGGACGTTGAACGACGGGGTCGTCGCCGCCAGCTTGTCCATGATCTCGTCGGAGACGATGCTCTTCAGCGCCTCCTGGCTGACCACGTCGACCGGCGCGGTCGATTCGAAGGCGGTGCGGTCGACCCGGCGAGTGCCGGTGACCACGATGGTGTCGACCTGAGTCTCCGCCGTCTCGGGCGCGGCGGCCGGAGCGGCTTCGCGGGCCTGGACTTGGCTGGAGATCGCCAGGGCGAGCACGCCCCAAGCCACGGTAGACAACAGTTTCATCGGACGCCCCGAGCAATTGAACTTCGGCGCGGGGTAACGAGCGTGCTTGTCGGATCGGCGACGGTTCGATGAAGTTCCGAACACCAAGCCGCTTTCGCGGGCAAACGACGCCGAGGAATGCGTCAAAATCCCCCTATTCGAAGAGTGGGTTTGGAGTCATGCTTCCCGGATCGCGCATCGACGGCGTCAGATCGTCGAGCGGATGGAGGAAATGGAAAGATGGCCCTGCTTGACCATCATCGTGCTCACGGCCGGCAACACCCAGCCGGCAGCGCCCTGTGCATCGGCCTCACGCTGGCCGGCCTGACCGCCCTGGCGGTCGTGCTCAGTTGGATGATGACGTTCGTCGGCTCGTAAGCGCGAATCGAACGCAAGCGCCGGACGACGGCGTCAGGCGGCCAGTCGCCGCCAGACCTGCCGATCGGCTTCGAGATTGGTCAGGGCGCCAGACTTCTGGCGCTCCAGCAGCGTGCCCATGACCTCGATCCCGAGCTGGGCGTAACGCACTTGCACGTCCGCGACCCGGCAGCCGCGTCCAGGCGCGACGAACAGCGCCGCGTTGATGTCCGGCGCCTTCAGCACCATCAGCGCCGCCAGACGCGAGACCTTTTCCACGTCCTTGTGATGCAGCAGCGGCTCGGCGGCGAACAGCTCCCGGCCCAGTTCCGAGACATAGTTCAGCGAAAGCTTCGCGAACCGATCGCGCGTCATCGGCGGCGTCAGTTCGTTGGCGTCGAAGCTGAGGACGACGTCATTCATCAGGAAAAGCATGATGGATACTGGACTGGCTGTGCGTCGCGGCGGGCGCGTTTCAGGAACCCGCCCAGAATGCCCCGGCGCGCTTTAGGTCCGGTGTAGGAACAGAGTTAACGCCGCGCATGGGTGGAGCCGTCCACAGGTGTTCCACCTGAAAGACATGAATCAGGCCTCGACGGCCTCGGTCAGGAAATGACGGCCGTCCTTGTCCTCGATCTCGATGACCCAGAGGTCGGGGTCGATCCGCGCCGCCCGCTGGGCATAGGCGTCGAGGTCGGGCTCGAATTCCGACCGAACCGGCTGCATCCAGAAGCGCTCGCCGTCGCCGCGCGTGGCCTCGCTGTAGAGGCGCGCGGTTCCGGCCCGTCGGTCGACAACCTTCACCAGCACGGCGCCGGCGCGGGCGTCGCCCTTGCGGGCGACCATGGCGAAGGCGCCGCCCAGCTCGGCCCGGCGGATCAGCGCCCCGACCCAGATGTCCGTGGAAAGTAGCATGATAACCGAACCGCAACCCGGGCTCGTCTAGAACCCGCTTCCTCGAAGAGCTTCACCCATAGGCCAATGACGTCCGTTCAGCATCATAAAGGTCGCGCGCGCCAATGGATCGCGGCGGCGCTGGGCCTCTTGGCCCTGGCCGCGCCGGCCGCGTCGATGGCCGCCAACGCCGGCGACCAGCTGTACGAGCGCACCCTGATGACGGCCGCCGACGGTCGCTGCCGCCTCTTCGCCCCCGCCATTTCCGCCGCTCTCGACGCGGCGCGAGCCCAGGCGCGCGGCGCGACCCTGCGCTCGGGCGCCAGCGAGCAGCAGGTCCAGGCCCTCGAACAGCGCGCCCGAGCCAAGGCCGACGGCGCGGCCTGCAATTCACCGGACCTGACGACGGCCGCGACCCGCGTGAAGAAGGCGTTCGAGGGCTACGCCCAGATGCAGACCATGACCTATCCGGGCGACGTGGCCTCCTGGAAGGCCGAGCGGGCGGTGTCGGCGACCATCCCCGTCTGGCGTCTGTCGCAGCTGTCGGCCTTCGGCGCCGATCGGCTGATGTTCGGCCTGGCCGGGCGCGCCAAGGCCGTGACCGCCGTGGCGACCTTCGAGAACGGTCAGCGCCCCTACGCGGCCCGGATCATCGTGCGCGACACCAATCGCACCCAGGGCCCCTATATCGATCCGCGCGGCGGCCGGGCCCTCAGCGCCAAGGTCGCCCCGCGCAACGCCAGCCTGGTCTTCACCGCCGAAACCCGCGAGGAGGCGCCGGCCACCCTGCTGCCGGTCGGCGCCAAGACCGGCCTCGCGTTCCGCTTCCCCACGGCTGTCGCCGACGCCATGTCGGAGCTGGACCCCCGCGAGGCCGTGACCGTCGAGTTCGCCTTTCCCGGACGCGGCGACGAAATGACCCGCCGCGCCTATGTCGAGGTCGGGGACTTCGCTGCCGGTCGGGCCTTCCTGCGTTAGGACAGCGCTTCGGAAAGCCGTTCAGTCACGCCTCAGCGCGGCGAAGGCGATGACGTTGTCGCCCAGGCTGGCCGCCGGCTTCGGGGTTTCGGTCGGCGCGGGGCGCGGCTCGGTGTTCGCGGCGTCGGTCGCCTCGGCGGGTTTCAGCGGAGCCAGCAGCACCGGCAGGCGCACCGAGACGCTGGTGCCCGCGCCCAGGCGGCTTTCGATGCTCATCTCGCCGCCGTGCAGCTTGGCGAAGGCGCGGACGAGCGACAGGCCCAGGCCCGTGCCCCTGGCGCGCTGGTCGGGACCGCCGGCCTGCTCGTAGGGACGGCCCAGGCGCTCCAGATCCTCGGGACTGATGCCGACGCCGGTGTCGGCGACGACGATCTCCAGCACCCCGTCATAGCCGTGCGCGGTCACCGTCACCTGGCCGCCGCGCGGCGTGAACTTCAGGGCGTTGGAGACGAGGTTCAGCACGATCTGCTTCAAGGCGCGGCGATCGGCGTCGACCTCCAGCTCGCCGGGCGGCAGCACGCCGCGCAGCTGGACCCCGGCGGTGTCGGACTGGACGCGCAGCAGCCGCATCGCCGCCTGCACCGCCTCGCGGGCGTCGAACACGCCGCGCTGCAGCTCGAAGCGCTCGGCCTCGATCTTGGACATGTCCAGCACGTCGTTGATCAGGTCCAGCAGGTGACCGCCGCTTTCGTGGATCAGCTCGGCGTACTCGGCGTAGCGGTCGGTCAGCGGCCCGAACATCTTGGCGCGCATGATGTCGGAAAAGCCCATGATCGCGTTCAGCGGCGTGCGCAGCTCGTGACTCATATTGGCCAGGAAGCGGGCGCGGCCGGCGGCCAGGGCCTCGGCGTCGGCGCGGGCCTGGTCCAGGGCGCTCTCGCGGTTGCGCTCGGCGGTGACGTCGCGCAGCAGGCCGACCAGCTGGTTGGGCGCCACGCGCTGAAGGTCCAGCGCCACGACGCGCTCGACGCCGAGGGCGGGATTGAAGGTCAGGCTGGCCGCGCCGTCGCGGAGCGCCTGGGCGATCGCGGCGGTCAGGCGCTGGCGGTCGCCGGGCGCGGCCGCGGCGGTCAGGCCGCGATTGAACAGGTCGACGGTCGTGACGCCAGGCGGCGGCGCGCCTCGGACGGCGGTCACAGCGCCCTGCCCGCGCACGGCGATGGCCAGGCTGGGCAGGCCGTCCAGCAGGGTCTCCAGGGCGATGATCTCGGAGGCGTAGCGGTCGCCGCGCGCGCCCTGCCGGCGATGGCCGATCAGCAGGCCGGCCGCCAGGCCAAGGCCCGTGGTGACCAGCGCCAGAAAGCCGAGGACGAAGGCCAGGGGTCCGGCCGGCGTCGACGGCGCCAGGCCCGACAGCTGAGTCAGGGCGGCGACGCAGCCGCCGATCAGGGCCAGGGCCGCGCCCTCGGCCAGGCGCTTGGGCTGGTCCAGGGTCGAGGCCGCCGCGACCGGCGCCAGGCACCAGGCCGCCATCGCGCCGGACACCCCGCCCGTCAGCACGGCGGCCAGCGAGCCGCCCATCGCCCACAGCACCAGCAGGATCGACTGGGTCCGCTCGTCGTCGCGCGTGAAGACCAGGCTGGCCAGGGCCGGGACCGCGCCCGCGCCCAAGGCCGCCCAGACGGGCCAGCCGGCGGCGTCGCGCAAGAACAGGGCCGCGGCGGCGGCCAGGCAGACGGACGCCAGCCAGCCCAGGCGCCAGGCCTGGGCGGGATCCATCCCGGCCGCGCGGGCGGCGGGACGTCGGATCGGGTCTGGAAGCGTCTCGAATTCCAAGGGCGGTCGACTTCTGCGCGGCGGGGGGTCACCGTCGCCAAACCTTAACGCGGAGTGACCGCTCCCTCCAAGGCCGCACAATCGTTAAGCGACCTTTCCTCGTGGAAGCGTTGTGGACGGAAACGGAATCGTAAGCGCGAGCTGGCATTGTGTCGCACCTGATCCATACGGATAGAACGTCCGGGAGCCCGCTATGCCAGAACCGGCGTCCCTGGACGCATCGACGCTTCGCCCGCTGGCGGATCCCGTTCCGGCGGAGCGCCGGACGGCCGCGATCGAACGTCGACGCCAGGCGCTCGATGACCGCAAGCGCGCGTTCCTGCGCATGGTCAGCCACGAGCTGCGCACCCCGCTGAACGCCGTGATCGGCTTCTCCGAGATCCTGTCCAAGGAGCTGTACGGACCGCTGGGAAGCCCGCAGTACAAGGAATACGCCACGATCGTGCACGACAGCGGCCTGAAGCTGCTGAAGCTGGTCAACCAGATCGTCGAGATCGCCCGCCTCGAGGGCCACGTCACCGACATCGAGATGACGCCCGAGAACATGGACGAGGCGTTCGAGGACGTGATCGACGCCCTGGACGCCCAGATCCGCCAGCGCGAGGTCATCGTCCACGTGGTCGCCCAGGGGACCCTGCCCACCGTGCTGGCCGACAGCCGGGGCCTGCGGACCATGCTGACGAACCTGCTGCAGAACGCCGTCACCCACTCGCCCGCTGGGGGAGTCGTGCACGTCGCCGCCGCCCGCATCGGCGGCGAGGTCGAGATCACCATCCGCGACCAGGGACCCGGCGTGGACAGCGCCGAGCTGCCGCGCCTGCTGCAACCGTTCGAACAGGGCGGCGCCATCCTGACGCGCGGCCACGAGGGCGTCGGCCTGGGGCTGCCGATCGTCGACCTCCTGTCGCGCGCGATGGGCGGACGCCTGAAGCTGTCGTCCAGCCTGGGCGCGGGCTTCTTGGCGCGGCTGATCCTGACGGCGGCTTGAGGCGGGGAGCCGGACCGCCCTCCCCCTCGACAAGCCGCGGGCGGCCCCCTAATTGGCCGCCATGAGCACTTCCTCCCCTGGCGCCATCGACACCGCCCTGAACGACCTCGCCGACGAGTTCGAGTTGCTGGGCGACTGGGAAGAGCGCTATCGCTACGTGATCGAGCTGGGTAAGGACCTCGCGCCCCTGACCGACGCCGAGCGCTCGGAGGAGAACAAGGTGCGCGGCTGCGCCAGCCAGGTGTGGCTGGTCACCGAACCCCAGGCCGACGGAACGCTGAAGTTCCGGGGCGACAGCGACGCCCACATCGTCAGCGGCCTGGTGGCCATCATGCTGCGCCTCTATTCGGGCCGCGCGCCGGCCGACATCGTCGCCTTCGACGCCAAGGGCGCGATGGACCGGCTGGGCCTCTCGGGCGCCCTGTCCTCGCAGCGCTCCAACGGGCTGAAGTCGATGGTCGCCCGCATCCAGCACGACGCGAAGTCCGCCCTTGGGTCCGCCCTTGGCTAGCTATCGCGTCGCGGCGCTGTACCGCTTCACGCGGTTCGAGGACCCGGCGGCGATCCAGGGGCCGCTGGCCGACCTCTGCGACCGCCTGGGCGTCAAGGGCACCCTGCTGCTGGCCCGCGAGGGGATCAACGGCACGATCGCCGGCGAGGACGCCGCCATCGCGGCGGTGCTGGACCACATCCGCGCCCTGCCCGGCTGCGCCGACCTGTCGCCCAAGACCGCCTGGGCCGAGCGGACGCCCTTCCACCGCATGAAGGTGCGGCTGAAGAAGGAGATCGTCACCCTGGGCGAGCCCGACCTGGACCCGACCGACGCGGGGACCTATGTCGCGCCCGCCGACTGGAACGCCCTGATCAGCGATCCCGACGTCGTGGTCATCGACACCCGCAACGCCTACGAGGTCGCCGTCGGCACGTTCGAGGGCGCGATCGATCCCAAGACCGCCAGCTTCTCGGACTTTCCCGCCTGGTTCCGCGACTGGCGCGAGACCGTCGAGGCCGAGCGCGGCCCCGACGCCCCGCCGCTGAAGGTGGCCATGTTCTGCACCGGCGGCATCCGCTGCGAGAAGTCGACCGCCTTCCTGAAGGCCGAGGGCGTCGAGCAGGTCTTCCACCTCAAGGGCGGCGTGCTCGACTATCTGGAACAGGTTCCGGAACCCGAGAGCCTGTGGCGCGGCGAATGCTTCGTGTTCGACGAGCGGGTCGCCGTCGGCCACGGCCTGTCGGCCGGGACCCACGTGCTGTGCCGGGGCTGCCGAGCGCCGGTCTCGCCGGAGGGCCAGGCCTCCAGCCTCTATGTCGAGGGCGTCTCCTGCCCGGCCTGCCACGACCAGCGCACCGACGACCAGAAGGCCCGCGCCGCCGAGCGCCACCGTCAGGCCCTGCATTGCGAGGCGCTGGGCATCGACCACGTCGGCGCGAAATTACCTTCGCGGTCAAGCTGAACCCATCGCCGCGGCCTCGCGTTGACCCGGCTCCCCTCCCCAAGAGAGAGCGCCCCGCGATGCACACGAACGAAGACCACATCAAGCTCGTCAACGGCCTGGTCGAGACCACCATCGACAGCGCCGACGGCTATGAGACCGCCGCCAAGGATGCCGACGGCGCCCGCTATAAGGAGCTCTTCCAGCGCCGCGCCCAGGAGCGCCGCTCGATCGCCTCGGAACTGCAGGACGAGGTCCGCCGCCTGGGCGGCGAGGCCAAGGACGACGGCACGATGCTGGCCGCCGCCCACCGCGTGTTCGTCAATCTGAAGGACGCCATGACCAAGGGCGACGAGGCCGTGATCAACGAGGTCGAGGCCGGCGAGGACCACATCAAGGCCAAGTACGAAAAGGCCCTGCAAGACGGCGACGTCCAGCCCCAGACCCGCGCCGTGATCGAAAAGGCCTGGGCCTCGGTCAAGGAAGGCCACGATCAGATGCGCGACATCAAGCATACCCTCAAGCACTAAGAACGCCGCGCCGGATCGACGACGGGCGGGACC